>Ga0265294_10007972_pt1 | contig 12459 bp, 4 predicted proteins | sample MunlanPumphouse3_FD_192504 | JGI IMG/M metagenome (GOLD analysis project Ga0265294, IMG submission 192504) | Groundwater microbial communities from a municipal landfill in Southern Ontario, Canada - Pumphouse #3 | ecosystem: Environmental > Aquatic > Deep subsurface > Groundwater | place... | reverse complement strand
GTGTACTGCGCCTTGTGGTTTGCGCCCATCGTGCAGGTGAGGGCGCTCTCAAAGAATCCCTTTGAGATATCGGTGGAGTGCTCACCGGTGAGGTTCAGCGTCCAGTCGGTCTCATAGGCAGAGTAGATCCTGATCTCGGAGATCCACTTCGGGGAGATACCGGCACAGGACGGGTAGACGATACCGCCGGACGAGTAGTAGTGCCAGTACTTGTCAAGCATGCTCTCGTGCATGTCCCACTGACCAAAGACATGGTCCTCAGGTGTGTAGAACAGGCGGTAACCGTCCTCATAGGCCGGCACATACCCCTGGCGTTCGGTCCACCAGACGAGGACGGCCTCGCCCTGGCGCGGGTTGGGGTCGTAGATGTTGTTCCAGCCAAGATTGGTCTCCCATCCGTCTCTGGCGACGAAGGTGATCTCAGTCCCTTCGGGCATGCCGCCGACGAGATCGACGAGATCGCGAACTGAAGTGCCGCGGATGATCTCTTCAATCTTCGGGGGGTTCATGCCGAGCGTTTCGTCGGGATTCCAGAGATCGTTCGGGTCAAAGGTGACGCCCTGGAACTTGTACGGCTGGTCGTCGCCATATACCTGGAGGTTCTGCTGCATCCAGAGGTAGTCGATGGTCGTCTCGTTGACGATCGTCGTGCCATCGGCGGCGAACTTCACGATGTGAACGGTCGGGACATCGACCGGTTTCTGGAACTCGGTCAACTCGATCGAGGCGATGCCGCCGACACTTGCATGGGTCGAGACATCGGCGCCGACCAGACGGAGCGGCCATGAGGGCTTGTTCCCTTCCTTCGAGAGTTCGCTCCCGTTGAGTTTGTTGGCGACAATATAGTTGTTGTTGCGGGCGATGTCTTTGCTGCTGAACTCCTTGGAGTAGCCGTCAGAGGCGGTGACGATCACCGTGTAGCCGGTGTCGGCAAGGACGTCGTTGAAGCCGTTCGCACCGTGCGGGACGCGGTCGTCAACCCAGCCGACGAGTTCCCAGAGCCCGATGCCGGTCCAGCGCTCGCCGGTCACAGGATCGGTCCAGCTGAGCTTGTGGTGTGAGCAGGAGTAGGCCAGCTCAAAGAAGTCCTGGGTGCAGGTATAGTCGATCGGACCCTTCAGGGCGAGGTTCCATGAACCCTCGGCCGGGGGTGGCGGGATGAGGTCGACAAGGTCGATCTCGGCGACGCCCTTCACCTTCTTGGGCACATTGTCGCCGACAAGTTTGATCGGGTAGGAGCTGTCGGTCTCAGGGATCGGTTGACCGTCCATCAGGTTGGCAAGGATGTAGCCGTTGCTCCGTGCGACCTGGGCACTGCCGTAACTCTGGGAGTAGCCGTCGGATGCGGCGACCCTGATCGTGTAGTTGGCAGCAGCGGCGTCGTCGTCGAAGGTCCAGTGGGTGGTGGTCTCGATGTTGTCGGAGACGCCGACAAGGTACCAGAGGGGCACGCCGCTCCAGACGATGCCCTGCTCATCGGTGTAGGTCACACCGCCGTGGCATCCCAGTTCCTCAAATTCGGCCTGGGTGATCGTGTCGTTGACGACACCGCAGACCCGCAGGGTCCAGCCATCCGAGGGTTCGGGCAGGCCGACGAGTTCAATCGAGGCAATGGCGCCGACGAGCTGTCCGGCGCTGGCGTCCGCGCCCTTGATCTGGAGCGGCCAGCAGGGTTTGCTCTTCTCGCCGATGGTTTCGGGCAATGCAGAGCCATTCAGGGTGTTCGCAACGATGAAGCCGCTGTTCCTGGCCATGTCGGCACTCGGGATGTTGATCGAGTAGCCGTCCTTTGAGGTCACCTTCACCGAGTAGCCCTCGGCTGCGAAGGCGTCGTTGAAGGTGTAATGGCTGCCGGACTCGATGTCGTCGACCATGCCGACAAGGAACCAGAGAGGCATGCCGGCCCAGACGTCACCGGTCTCGGGGTCGGTCCAGGATGCATTGTGCCCGCAGGCGATCCCGCTCTCGAAATAGTCACTGGTGACCGTGACTGTCTGCGCCCCGATCATCGAGAGGGTCCAGTCGCCAGGCGAAGACCCGGTCCTGACCGTGATCAGCACCGCCGCTTCGGCGGTTTCTGCGGTCACACCCTTCGGGCCGTAATAGAAGTTTACCTGGTCGCCGGCGACGAGGGCGCGGACGTTCAGGCCGTCGGTTGCCGGGCTGCCGTAGTCGTCAAGGGCCACGCCGTTCACGTAGCAGACCCAGGAGTTCCCACCCTTGACATAGGGGTACGCCCCGATGTCGTCGAGCATCAGGATGCCGGAGTCGGCCCATTTCTTGTCGGTGACCGCATAGGAAAAGCCCTGTGCACCAGCGACCGTGTCGAGGGCGCCAAGAGGCGTCCGGGCAGGGATGCTGTAGTCAGTCCCCTGGCTCGACGTGACCGTGACATTGCCCTCGTCGAGCACCACCTCTCCGGAGAAGAGGATATCGGCATTCGAGAGGCGTGCTGTCAGGAGGATGGCCGCTTCAGCGTTCTCCGGCGTGGTTGCGCCCTTCGGGCCGTAGTAGTAGTTCACCTTGTCGCCTTCGGCAAGAGCGCGGACGTTCAGGCCGTCGGTGGCAGGGTACGCGTAGTCGTCAAGAAGAACACCGTTCACGTAGCAGACCCAGGCCTTCTGGCCCTTGACAAAGGGGTACGCTCCGATGTCGTCAACCATCAGGATGCCGGAGTCGGCCCATTTCTTGTCGGTGACCGCGTAGGTGAAATTGCCAGCCTTCGAGACGGTGTCAAGGGCGCCGAGCGGCGTGCGGACAGGGATGCTGTAATCAGTCCCCTGGCTCGACGTGACGGTGACATTCTCGTCCGGAAGGACAACGTCGCCCTCGAAGAACACATCGGCACCGGACCCAATGTCCACCGTGATCGATACCACCGCTTCGGCGGTCTCTGCGGTCACGCCCTTCGGGCCGTAGTAGAAGTTCACATGGTCGCCGTCGGCAAGAGCGCGGACGTTCAGGCCGTCGGTTGCCGGGCTGCCGTAGTCGTCAAGGGCCACGCCGTTCACGTAGCAGACCCAGGAGTTCCCACCCTTGACATAGGGGTACGCCCCGATGTCGTCGAGCATCAGGATGCCGGAGTCGGCCCATTTCTTGTCGGTGACCGCATAGGAAAAGCCCTGTGCACCAGCGACCGTGTCGAGGGCGCCAAGAGGCGTCCGGGCAGGAATGCTGTAGTCAGTCCCCTGGCTCGACGTGACCGTGACATTCTCGTCAGGGAGGGTAACCTCACCCTCGAAGATCACATCGGCGCCTGAGCCTGAAAATGTCAGTTCGATCCGTGAGATCTGCTCGACTGCACGCTGGGTAGTGTCCACGCCGGTCCCCTGCAGGTAGAGCGGGAAGAAGACGCGGTCGATAAGCGTCGTCTGGTTGATCTCGATGCCGTCGAACCTGTTGCCGAGGACATAGGTCTTCTCGCCCGCCGCCAATTCGGTGGAGTAGAAGGTGGAGACGTAATCGACTCCTTTCTTCTTGCCATAGACGGTGATCGTGTAGTTCTCCGCGGCGAGGGTCGGGTTCATGGTCAAGGGATCGTCGTCGTCCACAAGTCCGACGACGGCAGAGAGGTTGGTGCCCTCGAGGAGGCCGTACTTGTTGTGGTAGAAGGAGGCCGGGTGCGCTGCAGCGATCCCGATGAACTCGCTCCGGGTGAGGGTGCGGTCTGTCGAGCCGTTCAGGCTGATCGACCAGTCGGCAGGCGCCGGGTCATTGCTCTTGATGATGATCCGGTTGACGTACTGGACAGAGTTGCCGCCCGACGAGGGCCAGGTGCCGCTGTAGTTGTACCAGTACTGGGGCGCCCATGCCTCGTGCATGTCCCAGTTGCCGAAGACATGGTAGCCGCTGGCATTGGTCGTCTCTGCAAAGAAGATCAGGCGCATCCCTTCAGAGTACGAGGGAACATAGGTCCCGTCCTTCACCCAGGCGATACCCATGGGGCCCTGCCGGTCGTCAGGGGTGTAGATATACTCGTACGGGAACTCTTTGGTCAACCCGTCAGATGCCCTGATCGCCACCGTCTCGCCGGGGTCCATGCCGCCGACAAGTTCACAGAGATCCTTTACGTCGGTTCCCTGTACGGCTCCCATGTCCCTGAGATTCTTTGTCTCAGCATCATTCCAGGGATCGTTCTCATCAAACGTAGGTCCCTGGTGGTAGTACACAGTCACACCGTCGCCGAGGACAGGGAGGTTATCCTCCATCCAGGTGGCGTTGACAGTGCGCTGGTCGATGACGGATGTGCCGTCATCGGCAAGTTTCGTAATGGTCACTTCTGTCGTCGCCGCAGCGGCGGGTGCAATAATCAGTCCCGCTATTGCAAGGAGAAGAAGCGCTAGAATTGCAAATCTGCATTCCATATTCAAACATTCACCTCTTTATCGGGAGAAGGACACTCCTTCCAGAACGATAATGCAATCATCTCAGCCCTTCGATCAGAAAAAGGTTACCAAAAATAAAAAGTTAATTTAACTTAATTTACAAACAGAGACTCTCACGATTTACAGGATTTTAACGGATAATATCGCTACATTAAGAAGAAAAGAGGATATAGAGGGTGTCAGCCGCGGGCCTACTCCCGCCTTGTCAATATGAAACCGACCAATGCGGCAATGAGCGGGAGGAGCGGGAGGAGAGGAGACTGGCGGGGCGCGGTGGACACAGGAGAAACAGCCTCGTCGATGATGGCCGGGGAGGGGGTCGGGTCAGGGGTGGTTCGAGCGGCGACGGCAAAGAGCGAGAGGCCGTCGGACTCCGCGGCGTACCCGGCATATCCATCCCCGACGGTCATAACGCGGGTGGAAAGGGGCGACCATTGTCCGTCGGCAAAGCGGAGCAGCACGATCGTTTCCGGGCCGAAACCCATCTCGGTGAGCCATTCTTCGGGAACCCGGAAGGTGATCGTCGCCGGCGTGGACGCAGCCGCTGCCCCGTCCAAGTCAAACTCAACATAACGGTACACCACGGTGCCGGGCGCCGGGGCCGTCAGGGCGTCGGCGCGATCTGCGGCTGTGACCCAGACGGCAGTGCCGCCTGCCGGCAGGCTCAGAACAACCCTGGAAACGACCGGGTTGTCGATGAGGAAGGTCTTCGTGATCCTGAAGGCCGAAGGGGTGACGCCGACCTCTCCCCTCTCCACCGGACCGCCGCTGTACTCAAGCACAATGATCCGGTTGACGAGCGCTCCTCCTGATGAGGCAGCCGCCCCGGTCCCGACCGAGACCTCGTTTTCGCCGGGAAAAAGATATGATCCGGCTTCGAGAGACGCACTCCAGAGCATACCGCTGCGGTTGAACGCACCGGTCCACTCCCGCTCGCTGAGGATGATCCGGTCCTGCGTCCCGTCCCGCTCCCCGTCGCCGGTGCCAAAGACGACCAGTCGACTCTCCGAGATCCGGTTCATGTCCGGCGGGCCGGAGAAGAACACAACCGTCTGTGCGTCCTCTTCATAGACACCGGCACCAGTGTCGACCGCAACGGCATCGCACACTTCCGCAACCTCATAGGAAATAGATGGGGCATCGGGATTCTCGACGGCGAGCAGCAGCACCCCGCCGGAAAGCGTGCAGAGGGCCCCGGCGCGGCCCCTGTCGCGGACCGTGACGGCGAGATCGCCGGAACCGGCGATCATGCCGCCCAGGTCAACGGCATAGGTGACCGAAACCGGACCGTCGGTGCCGCCCTCTCTCCCGGTGAGGGTCCGAACGGGGGTAACCGATCGGCCGTTCACCATGAACTCAAGGGCGGGATCCACGCCGCTGGAGGTATCTTTGTAGTGCGAACCCGAGACAAAAAGGTACATGATGGCGTTGCGCACCGTCCCGTTCACGCCGGCGACCGGGACCGTCAGGGAGGCGGTGCTGCCGGGTTCAAGGGCCGCCGGCGCTCCGGCGACCGGCAGATATGCCAGGGTGCCGTTGAAGGTGTCAGAGATGCCGGACGAGATCTCCTCGCCAGCATAGCCTGAGGTGGCAGATCCCCCCCCGTCTCCTCCGCTCCCGCCGGCAGCAGTGTCGCCGGACGATCCTGTTCCAAGGACCGTATAGCCACTGCTCTCCAGCCCGGAAACCCTGTTCGTCCAGGAGATCCCCTGACCCTGGTTGGACTGGTTGCACCAGCCGTAGGAGTTGAATGCCGCAAAGGTTTCGAGGTTCTCAAACTCGAATTCAATCTTCATCGAACCGCTGTCGATCAGATCCGGGATCATCGAGTTTTCACCGATGATGCCGGCGTTCAGGTCCACAAAGACTGTATGGAAGGTGTTGGAGGTGTCGGACATGTCCTGCCCGTAATAGATCGGGTAGTTCCCGGGGGCATTGTCTCCTGCCGGTTTCCAGGTCTGCGGCCGGTACATGAAGTCACTCTTCGTGATCGTCCCTTCGTAACTCCCGTCGATATACTCGAGATCGTCGGCCGTCGGCGGCTGGTTCAGGAGCGGTGTCGGGGTCCAGCGGTAGCCGCTCGCCCTGATGTGAACGGCGAAATCGTCCGGGATCGTCCCGTTGACGGCGATCATCAGGATCATGTCGTCAAAGAAGCCTCGACCGCCGGTTTCCGAGAAGTAAAAGACGCCGGACTGCTCGTCGGAGGTCGTCGTCTGTCCATATGCGTCATCGGGGTCGGTGGTGATGTGGAGGGCGTTGAGCCCGCCGCCCTCGAACTTGAAATATTTCGTCAGCCCGTCCGAGAGGATCAGGTCGAAGTTCTTTGCGCCGGGCATCAGGATCCCACCGGTGTCGTCCGCCGCTACAGCGGGGATGCAGAACGCCGCCAGGATCAGCACTGAAAGGATGACGGCAGACCATCCGATGCAAGGCCGGTAGTTCAATGTGCTCATTTTAATCTCCTATTTTTTCATCAGAAAAGGGGGTCATCGATAGATTTGGGTATCTCAGGACGGCAATATCATACTTGCCATTTGAGAATAGTACATTATTTTTCATTAACACCGTCAAAAAAAGATTAGAGCCTTCTCAGGAATAAGAAGGCTCCCAGGGCGACGAACGCAGCAAACCACGGCAGGGGAGACTGCTGGGTCGGAGCCGCGGTTGCGGGGGCGGTCGTCTCAGCAGTTTCGGTCGCTGTCACGACAGGTGTGGCTGTCCCTACCGGTGCGGGAGTCTCGGACGTGACTGCGCCACTCCCGGTCTGAGCTGATGCCTGCACTGACGCCCCGTCCTTCGTCCCGGTGATGGCGAAGTACGAGAAGCCCGGCGAAGTCGCCCGGTAATGGGCCTCAGAATCGGTCGTATCGATGAGTTCGGTCGGGAGAGCAGACCAGGCACCGTCGTGGTAGCGCATCAGTGCGACGTCCTGTGTCGTCAGTCCCTGTTCTTTCAGCCAGGAGAGTGGAACAGCGAATGTGAAGACCGCCTTCTCGATCGCGGCGTCATCTGTATAGGAGAGGTTAGCCTGAAGAGAACGGTAGACCGGTCCGGATGGCCCGTCGACCGGCAGGTTATCTACCGGCATGATGGCGAGCATGAGGCCTTCAGTCCTCTTCGAAACAGTCACCGTCACCGTCGAGACAGGGCCCGAGCCATAGGAGAGGGTCGTCGATGCACCGGCATCTAGATTGCCTGATGCAGCATTCGAGGAATCCGAACTGGCGCCGTCAGGGGCAGGAAGAACATTCACTGTGGCGGTGTCGTTGATAGTGCCGTTCGTGGCGGTGATCGTTGTCGTGCCGGGGGAGATGGCCGTGAAGCAGCCGTTTACGTCGACCTTGCCGACGATCTCATCAGAACTCGACCACACAAAGGAGATATTCTTCATTGGCCGTTCTCTCTGGTCGAGAGCGGTCGCGGTGAACTGCATGGATGCTCCCTCACGCATATTGGTCGTGGCTGGCGAGACTGAAACAGATGTGAAGACCTGGGGGATGCCGACGACGGAATACCCGCTCGCACCAGAGCCAGTGGGCAGGTTGGTCCAGGAGATGCCCTGGCCCTGGTTGGCGGCGAGGCACCAGCCGTAGCCGTTGAAGGCGGCGAAAGTCTCCAGGTTCTCGAAGGAGTATTCGACCTTCACCGCACCCTGACCATCGTCAGAAAGTCCGACAAACTTCGTGAATTTCAGGTTCCCGGCATTGAGGTCGATGAACATCAGGTTGAAGGTGTTGTTGGCGTCGCTCACGTCCTGGGACTCGTAGAGGGGCAGACCAACGGGTCCGATGGCACCGGGGCCGGGCTTCCAGTTTTGCGGGCCGTAGATGAAGTCTTCCTTCGTGAAGATCTCGTCCACCGCACCTTCGACATAGGTGTAGTTGGTCGGGGCCTGATTTTTGACCGGACTGGGTGTCCAGGTGTAGCCGCTCGTCTTGATGTGCACGGCGAAGTCGTCCGGTACCGTGCCGTTCACGGCGATAAGGAGGACGATGTCGTCGTCAAAGCCGCGGCCCCCCGTGTTCGAAAGATAGAAGACACCGGACTGGTTGCCGCTCGTCGTCACCTGGCCATATTGACTTGCCGGGTCGGCGGTGATGTGGAGTTCGTTCAGGCCACCGCCGTCGGCCTTGATGTAATAGGTGTTGTTGTTCCAGGCGCCGTAGACACCGCCATCAAGGTTGTACTTCACACCGGCGTCGTTTGCCACATTGATGAAGATGTGGCGGTTCTGGGACATCGGGGCCACGGTGGCAGAGGAGGTCGTCACTGTTATGGAGGCGGTTCCGCTGACAGTGCCGTTCATGGCGGTGATCGTCGTCGTGCCCGGGGAGAGGGCCATGAAGTAGCCGCTTTCGGTCACCGTACCGACAGTCTCGTCAGAACTCGACCAGGCAAAGGTGATGTTCTTCATCACCCGTCCTCTCTGTTCGAGAGCGGTGGCGTTGAACTGCATGCCGTCCCACTGCGCCATCTCAGCGGTGTCGGGGGAGACCGAAATAGACGTGAGAACCGGCGGGATGCCGACGACGGAATAGCCGTTGGACCCACCTCTGGCTTTGTCGAGGAGGTCATTCGTCCATGATATGCCCTGGCCCTGGGGAGCGGCGAGGCACCAACCATAGACGTTGAAGGCCGCCGTGGTCTCAAGGTTTTCAAAGGTGTATTCGACCTTTACCGCACCTCTACCCTCGTCATTGATGCCGGGGAAAGTACTTAAGAGGGGTCCGGCATTAAGATCGACGAACATGAACTGGAAGGTGTTCGCCGTATCGCTCGTGTTCTGGCCGTAGATAAATGGCTGAATCCCATTCCGGGGGGGACACGGCCTCAGGACCTGGGGGCCATAGATGAAGTCCTCCTTGGTGAAGACCTCGTCCACGACATCCGGGACATAGGTGTAATTGGAAGGACTACTTGATGGAGTCCAGTTGTAACCACTCGATGTGATATGCACCGCGAAGTCGTCGGGGATCGTGCCGTTGACGGCGACCGCCATGATGATGTCATCAAAATAGCCCTTTCCACTGGCAGATGCGACATAAAAAGTACCCGACTGTTGATCGGATACCGTGACCTGTCCGGTCGGGACGGCGGGATCGGCGGTGAGACAGAGTTCGTTCAGGCCACCGCCGTCGGCCTTGATGTAATAGGTGTTGTTGTTCCCCTCAGTGCCGTAGACCGCACCATCAAGGTTATACTTCGCGCCTGCGTCGTTCGCCACATCGATGAAGATGTGATTGGGATCTATCAGGGGAACGGCCGAAGCCGGAACGATACTGAAGAGAAGGAGCAGGAGGAGCCCTGCGGCGATCCACCGCAGGTGCCCTCTGCCCGTTTTCGATAATCTGGTTGTCATGTATGCATTCACCTGCCATTTCAGGAGAAAAACAGAATCTTGACGGGAATAGTCAATAGGTACTGTTTAACATCGAGAAATGATCAATGGAATAATTAGATCAAGATTGCAGAATATATACGTTTTTATTCTGGTTCAAGTTAATGACATAAAATTGACCAGATAGAAAAAAGGAAGACAATAATGGCATAAAAGCAGCGAAAAAGCCCCCCTACAATCCTTTCAGAGAGGGAGGGTGGGGATGGGCATCCCCGACAGCATGACGATTGCGAGTGAAACCGGAGAGCGACGTGCAGTGCTGAAGAGTGTCATGAAACCAGGACATCGACCTGATCTCTCCCCGGCAGGGTATTGTGGCGCCTCGTGCGTATGATCTCCCTGTGGCGATTTGTGTGTATCCCTCGATGGTGTGGTCAGCCAGTCTGTTCAGATTTGTTGATTAACATTTTGAGTTAATCAAACAGAATAGTTTGATAACCCCAGAAAATTTATAACTTTCGCTTTGATCCTCCGGGCACACCCAACAGTGCACTCGCCCGGTCAGGCAATCCTCGTGATTGAAAAAGGCAGATCTCAGGGCAACAAACTCGAGTTAAAATAGTCCATTGAACACCAGCAGAAAAATCAACAGAGTAATAATGGTCGCCTGCAAGAACTGATCTAATTTACGGCTGTGATCCCGTTGGAGATAACCGAATCGAAGATAGAAGACCTCGCCAGGGAGGCGAAAACGTGCAGAGCGATGCTTCTCCCCGTGAAGGTGGAGATGCAGAAGGCGATCGTCGGGCAGGACCGGACCGTCTCCGACCTCCTGCTCGCCCTCGTCGCCGGGGGCAACGTCCTCCTCGAAGGGGTGCCGGGCCTGGCAAAGACGCTCATCGTCAGGACGCTCGCCTCCTGCATCGACTGCTCGTTCGCGCGCATCCAGTTCACCCCCGACCTCCTCCCCTCCGACATCACCGGGACCACGGTGTACAACCAGAGAGAGGGATCGTTCTCCCTCGTGAAAGGCCCGGTCTTCCACAACATCATCCTCGCCGACGAGATCAACCGGGCGCCGCCGAAGGTGCAGTCCGCCCTGCTTGAAGCGATGCAGGAACGGCAGGTAACCATACAGGGCGAGACCCTCAGGCTCCCCGACCCCTTCTTCGTCCTCGCCACCCAGAACCCGATCGAGTCAGAGGGCACCTACCCCCTGCCGGAGGCGCAGGTCGACCGCTTCCTCTTCAAGCTCGGGATCGCATACCCGACCGTTGCCGACGAGGTGGAGATCCTGGACCGCTACACCGCCGGCGTGCCGGCGAGCCCGGAATGCGTCCTCTCGGCCGCCGATCTCGCCAGGGTCCAGGCGGCGGCGCGGGCCGTCCATGCCGATGCCGCCGTCCGGGAGTACGCCGCCAGGATCGTCGACGCCACCCGGCGCCCGGCCGACTACGGCCTCGACCTCGCCGCCTCCATCGCCTGGGGCGCCTCGCCCCGCGCCACCCTCTCCCTCGTCCTCGGCGCAAAGGCCCGAGCCCTCGTCGCCGGGCGGGGCTACATCGTCCCGGACGACATCAAGAAGGTCGCCCACAACGCCCTGCGGCACCGGATCCTCCTCACCTATGCCGCCGACGCCGCCGGCGTCAGCACCGACGGGATCGTCGATGCCGTCCTCGGAAGCGTCGAGGTGCCCTGATGGATGACGTCGCCGACCTGATCAGGCGGGTGCGGCCGGCGCCCCTGCGTGCGGTCCTCTCCGCCGCAGGGCAGTTCGCCGGCGCCCGCCGGTCCGCCCTCGTCGGCCAGGGGATCGAGTTCGCCGGGATCAGGGCCTATGTCCCGGGCGACGACGTCAGGGCGATCGACTGGAAGGTGACCGCCCGCCGGAGCGACCCTTTTGTGCGCGAATATGCCGAGGACCGCGAGATGACCCTGTATGTCGCCGTCGACTGCTCGGCCTCCGCGGGATTCGGCGGAAAAGAGAGGACTGCGATCGAGGCAGTCGCCGCCCTCATCCTCGGGGCGGAGTCCTGCGGCGACCGTGCAGGTCTCTGCCTCTTCTCCGACCGGGTGGAGGAACGCATCCCGGCCCGGCGAGGGCGGCGGCACACCGCCGTGCTCCTCTCCTCTCTTCTCAAACGGCGGCCCTTCTCCGGGGGCACCGACATCCCCGCCCTTGCCCGTTTCCTCTCATCGGCGGTGCGCCCCAGGTGCACGATCGCCGTCATCTCCGACTTCCTATCCCCGCCGTTCTCCAGAGACCTCGCCCTCCTCAGGCACCGCCACGAGGTCGTCCTCCTCAGGGTCGCCGATCCCATCGAGCACGACCTCCCTGACCTCGGCCTTGTCGCCCTGGAGGATGCCGAGAGCGGCGAGCAGACCGTCGTCGACACCTCTGACCCCGCCTTCAGGGAACGCTACCGTGCGGCCGCCGCGCTCGCCGAACAGGACCTCACACGCGACGCGGCCGGATGCAGAACACCCCTGGTGGCCGTCCCTATGGACGCCGGGCTTGCAGACGCCCTCCAAGGGAGAAGATAAATGGCCGGTTTTTCACATCCGCTCTGGCTCCTCGCTCTTCTCGGCCTCCCCGTCCTCTACGCCCTCTACAAACGTGCCACGACGAGTCGGAAGACTGAGGCGATGGCGTTCTCCCGCCTCGATCTCGTAAAGAAGGCGGCGGGCAGTCCGTCCCGGCGCCCACTGACACTTTTTCTCCTCACCCTCCTC
>Ga0265294_10007971_pt1 | contig 12460 bp, 12 predicted proteins | sample MunlanPumphouse3_FD_192504 | JGI IMG/M metagenome (GOLD analysis project Ga0265294, IMG submission 192504) | Groundwater microbial communities from a municipal landfill in Southern Ontario, Canada - Pumphouse #3 | ecosystem: Environmental > Aquatic > Deep subsurface > Groundwater | place... | reverse complement strand
TACTCATGCTCTCCACTCCTCCGGTAAGTACTACGTCGCTTTCGCCGCACATAATCTGCTGAGCGGCATTATACATAGCCTGCATGCCTGATGCGCATTGGCGATGCACTGTGTAGGCAGGAACGCTTTCCGGTATGCCTACTGCCAGGGATGCTACTCTAGCGATGTTTGGTGCATCCGTAGACTGTTTCGCCTGTCCGGCGATTACTTCGTCAATTTCCTTGAAATCTATTCCCGCTCTTGCCAAGGCTCCTGCGAAAACGGTCTTTAATAATTGTTCAGGAAGCACGTTTTTAAGCGTACCACCTATCTTGCCTTGCGGAGTTCTTGCTGCAGAAATAATCATAACATTTTTCATTTTTCTCTCCTCCAACGCAACTCTTAATAATATTATTTATTAGAATCTTTCACGCCTCTTAATTTATAACTTATTCCCTTTCATATGTATAAACGCCCTTTCCTACCTTGCGTCCCAATCTACCAGCTGCCACATATTGGACGTGCAAGGGGCATGGTCTATATTTCTCACCCAAAGTTTCATACAGATATTGAAGGCTCTTTAAACGGGTATCCAAACCCACAAGGTCAATCATCTCAAATGGTCCCATCGGATGGTTTAGCCCCAGTTTGATGGCCTTATCAATATCTTCCGGCGTTCCCAACCCTTCCATAAGCATATTGAAAGCCTCATTGCCGATAACCGCGTTCATACGGCTGGTAACAAAACCCGGGAACTCTTTAATTTGAACGAGTTCTTTTTTCAGTGCTTGCATAATCTCTATAGTAGTAAATAGAGTTTTATCGCTAGTTTCTAAACCTCGTACTAATTCCACTAATTTCATTTTATGTACGGGATTAAAAAAGTGCGTTCCCACAACTCTGTCCGGTCTTTTTGTAGCTGCGGCAATTTTAGTGATGCTCTGGGAAGTAGTATTGGAAGCCAATATTGTATCAGACCCGCAGACTTCATCTAATTTTGCGAAAAGCGGTAATTTTATGCTTAAATCTTCAGGCGCAGCCTCAATGATGTATTCACACTCACTTAGATTTTCTACCTTTGTAGTACATTTGATGTTTTCCAGCGTGCGGTTCTTTTCTTCCTGAGTCGTCTTGCCTCTGGCAATACCTTTATCTAGTTCTTTCTCAATTAGTGCCATAGCTTTATCTAAAAAAGTCATATTAATATCTTCCATAACAACTTCAAAACCATTTAAAGCAGCTACATGTGCAATGCCGCGTCCCATAATCCCTGATCCTACAACTCCAAGTTTCTTAACCATAAGTAAATCCTCCTATTTTCCCTTATATTCAGGTTGACGTTTTTCTAAAAAGGCGCCAATTCCTTCTACATGATCGTCTGTAGTAAACACAAAGCTTTGAGCAAAAGATTCCAATTCTAATGCTGCACTAAGATTAATTTCAATTCCTTCATCAATTACCTTTTTAGCAATTCGTAAAATCAGCGGACTCTTTTTAGCAATTGACTCGCCTAAAAAAAAAGCTTCCTCCAACAGTTTTTCTTGTGGATAAACTTGATTAACCAAACCAATATTTTTTGCTTCTTCCGCCGATATAACTCTACCTGTAAAAATAAGTTCCTTAGCTTTTCCCACTCCTACGAGCCTAGCTAAACGTTGTGTGCCACCGCCACCTGGCAAAATTCCCACATTGCTTTCTGTCTGCCCCAACTTGGCATTTTCGCTGGCTATACGCAAATCACAGGCTAAGGCCAGTTCCAGCCCTCCACCCATAGTGTAACCATTCAAAACAGCTATAGTCGGTTTTTTACTCTTGGCTATGGTCGTAATAGCTCTGGGCAATTTCCCTTCAAAGGTTTCTAAGGGTGAACGTTTATACAAGGAATTAAGATCAGCTCCTGCAACAAAAGCCTTGTTACCAGCACCGGTAATAAGAATTACGTTGACAGAAGGATTACTTTCCACCTCGCCAAATACTTTGCTAAGCTCCCCCCAAGTAGGCACATCTAAAGCATTATGTACCTCGGGGCGATTAATAATAATAAGTGCTAATTTCCCTTTTCGTTCTACTTGAATAACTGATGAATTCATGCACTTACCTCCCCAGCTTTTATTTCTTTAAATTGACAAGGAAAATATCTTTAGTATTTTCCCTGTCAAAAAACTAAATTTTCTTATAGTGGTTTGAATCCATACATAAGAGGCAAAAGAACGCAGCTTAAGACAGTTAAAATAATCGTAATCGGCAGACCAATGTACACATAGTCTTTATAACGATATCCGCCTACAAGTGTCTGCGTAACGCAAGGTGTGCCAATTGGAGTTGCCAAGGCAGTACTACCACCTATGATAAGACCTATAATTAATACCTCTGGGTGAACATACAGCTGAAAACCAATATTAATAAAGATTGGGGTCATCATAGCAAGTACTGCCGTATTACTCATAAAGTTAGTTAATACTGTAGATATAATTACACCAGCAATAAGAATTGCATATACAGAAGCGTCAGCGCCGCCAAAAATATTAACTACAAAATTTGCAATTATTTTGCCCCCGCCACTAACATCAAGTCCTTTGGCAAAACCTTGCGCAGCTCCAAGAATTACTAACGTATTCCAGTCTAAATCTCTTAAAGCTTTCTTAAGGTTTTTACAACCACAGACTAAGCAAATTGAGGCACCAACCAAGGCAATAACTCCTACATTCCAAACATTAAAAATGAATCCTAGAATACAAAGAACTATAACGGTGCCAGCAACCATCATTTTAAAATCAAGTTTTTTGGGTTCAGCTCCCTCTACCTCTTCCTCAATTACTACCGGGCTAATGTCATCGAAATCAAATACTTTTTTCTGAAGATTATAGCCAATAGTGCACATATACAGACAAAGAACAACACAGAGAATGGCTACAATTGGACTAAATTCAAAAAATCCTAAAGGTCTGCATCCCTTCGTATTTACAAGAATAGATTGCGCGACTAGCTGAGCCGTAGAGCCTACTATTGTACCGGCACCACCTAGCGCTGCCGCGAACCCGACGCCCATAAGCAAGAATTTATTATGTAAACGTCCCTTGGATTTATATACAATTGAAGCAATAAGAGGAATAAAAGTAGCTACTGTGGCACTATTGCTAAGAAATGCCGAGGCAATTGCTGCTACAGTCATCATCACAAACAAAAGCATACGTTCATTCTTAGCAAAAGGTCCATCTACAATTTTTGCGCCTATAATCTTAGCCAATCCAGTTTCAAATAGGCAATCACCAATAATCATCATACCAGCAACCATCATAACGACAGTGGAACCAAACCCAGCGTAAATATACTTGTAAGGCATGACATGAAATACACCCATAGCTAATGAAGCTAACATGGCGGTTAAAGCAAGTGGTATTTTTTCCCACATGAAAGAAACAACGGCAATGGCAATAATTATAATTGACAATACTGCAGTGGTCATATAAATATACCTCCCTTAATTATAATTCCGAATAACTTTGAATCTTGGTAAGTGTCTGTCCGTTATCTTCTGAACTCTGATCGATTTCTAAACATAAACAATATAAACCTTCTTCTTCACAACATTTGGCAATATCCGGATAATCATATTCTTCTACATCACAAAATCTCATAAGACAATCTACAACAGAGTCAGCTGCGCATTCCTTAGCCTCCTTTATAATAAATTTCTCCAGCATATCGGCGTTTTCATCATGAACTGTAGAGCATCCTTCGATGTGCATCCACTGACTGGACAATGACCAAAAAGGAGTCTCGCATATTTCATAATCCGTGCGGAACTGACGTGATTCTTGGGCTAAATTATCCCCCACAATTGCGATATTATACTTATCAAAAAGCTGCAATAACTCATCTGGTTCAGCGGTAATCCCTATAAAATAAGCTCGTTTCCCACTCCAAACATGCTCCGGTAACTTTTCTAGTTCTTCTATAAGGTTTTCCATCAGCCTTATATGCTCATCTACCGAAATAAATTGTGCACTTTTCAAAATGTAATGTCTAACTAAAGGTTTAATCACATCCAGATGATTTAAGGCTAACTTAGAAAACTTCATAACCAGTGCGTTTTGATAATTATATTTTTTTATAGACTCATGCAAAGACTCATCTGTAATTTCTCTGTTTAAAATCTTTTCAAGTCGTAATTTTACACTAAGATATTCCTGCGCTAAAAAATCTTGTGCCCCTAAATCTGTGCGATTTTGAGGGTGAACTAAAGCAATTAACGGTATATCCGTAACTCCCGCTCTCCAACTTGAACTCATACCACGAAAAGTATCACAAAGTATGGGCATAATAACAGCCTTCAAACCATCATATCTACCGGTCATCCCCAACTCAAGACAAGAACGCATGATAGAACAGGTAAAAACAGGGCTATACTTGCCAGCAAAAGTTGGTGTTATTCTTCCACCCCACAGCCCCATTGGCACAGCACCAGCCGCATCAATTATCGGTTTAGGCGTATATATAGGAAAACAGCCAATTACATCCTTTCCCTCTTCTATATATTTTTTTAAAATTGCATTAGGGTTATTGGCAATATATGCGAATTGCTCCAAAATATCTGTTAAGCTCATCATTTACCCCCCTTATTTTCTTTCATAACCTCAACCAACCCTTGCAGGCGATTTTCAAACTGAGCTTCGCTAAATACGCGTGTATCAGATTGATCACCATCGAAGTTTACAATAGGAATTTTGTTGCGGGCTTCAATAATATCACGACCGGTGAAAATATGGAAACTCATTAATTTACAACTACGATTAACATGGCAAAGCATGCCGTCACAAGCAAATTTTTTCATAGATTTAGATCTCATATCCATAATGCTAGGCGTTGAAAAACTATTTGTAGAAGAGCATTGATAAGCTTTTGCCATCCCATTTAAATCACCTGGTTCATAAGCCACATCCCAAGCAGTTACATAACCGTTCATAACAGCATTAACGCCATATTTTCTTAAAGTTTTAAGGTTGAACCCTAAATTTGGCCAACAAGCAATACCTTCCCAGTGTACACGGTATTCTTCTGTGCCTCTGAATGTGGAGGTACCATTGGCAATGTGTTCCTCAACTTCTTTTTTTAACTGTTTTAAAATTTCTGTAGTAGATTCCTTGCCACGACAAATTACCAAACAGGACATATAGTTGAATAAATCAAACCCATCTAATGGTGCTGGCATCCTTGTATTTAAAGCTACTATTTCATTAAATAATTTACGGTTAACTTGAGAAATACGCTGCACTTCAAGAAAGCGATTCCAGTCAAACTTCTTATTAAAGAACTTCTCCATAGCTGCAATGTTGTTTTCAATTTGACTGCGTACATACTTATTTTTATAAGCATCCGGTTCTTCCTCATTATAGTTAAATAAGCAGTCCACAAAAAATATTGGGATTGACAAATTTTCCGATAAATTTTCATACCATTTCATCAATTGCGTACAACTATTATTAGCAAGGCACAAAAATGTAGGTAAAGGCATAGCAGGTTCTACCCCTTCAAATTTTCCATTCTTCATCATGTCTGCCATACCCATATTTAATCTTGCATAAGAACATATATTAATGGGATACTTCATTTCTCCTTCTGCATGTTCTATAAACTGATTGCCAAAGTGACGTGCGGAAATTGATGCTGCATTATTTTCAGGATATAAAACCGGAACGTCAAATGTTTCACAAAGTTCTTGTGGAAAAATTGCTGTAGACCAGCCGATAGACTCACCCTTTTCCTTTGCAGCCCAAGCACTTGCATATACATCCTCAGTTTGTTTATTTACCAACTGTCTGGACAAAGGAAGTTCCCTTTTTGGCTTTTCTGCTTTTTGTTCTGTCATAACGTTTTACCATTTCCTTTCTCAAATAGTTCTTTTGCATATAGTGCCGCTCCTAGAGAACCAGCGACCTGTGAAAATGGGGAAACAAAGAGCGGAGCATGCAGTTCTTCTTCCAGTGCCGTCACAATCCCCATGTTTAGTGACACACCACCACTAAGTGCGATATCAGGTTCAATACCATTTCTACGCACTAAACCAACGACTCTCCTTGCTACCGAAGCATGAATACCGGCAATAAGATTTGGAATGCTGATCCCTGTAGACATCTTAGAAACCACTTCAGATTCTGCAAACACAGTACAAGTACTACTAATAGACGCCACGGAAACAGCCTGAACAGCTAAATCTCCAAATTGCGCCAAGGGAACATCTATAACCTTAGCCATTGTTTCAATAAACCGCCCTGTGCCCGCAGCACATTTATCATTCATCACAAAATTTACAATCTGACCCTTATTGTTTAATCGAATGGCTTTTACGTCTTGGCCCCCAATATCAATAATAGTTCTAACATTGGGGAGAAGGTAAAACATTCCTTTTGCATGGCAGCTTATTTCGCTTTTTTGCAATCCGCCTTCCACATAAGAAAATCTGCCATATCCCGTTGCCATTGTCATCTGGATAGAAACACCTTGCTGAGCAGCAAATTCCTGTACTCTTTCAGTTACCCTTGCTGAACCTTTGGTTCCTGTGCCAATTGCTTCTACGGTTGTGTAAACAATGTCTCCATTATGATTTACAAGTGTTCCTTTGGTTGCTGTAGATCCTATATCAATGCCAAAAAATACCATATTGTCCTCCGGGTCTAAATTATTCCTTCTTTTTCCAGTTCACTAATTTTTTCATCAGTCATATGAAGTAACCCAGAATATATCTCTTTGTTAAAGTGTCCAATACTTGAACCTGCCCACTTAACAATCCCCGGTGTACCAGACATGACAGGTGTTACATTCTGCATGGTCATAACACCAAATTTTTCTGTCGGCACCTTAACAAAAGCTTTTCTTGCAATAAAATGTTCATCCTTCATAATATCTGCAGCCGTATATACTTTGCAACATGGAATGCTATCGCCAAGAGCCTTGAGACAATCATCGATTGTATTACTTTGTGCCCATTCCTCAGCTATTTTATTGATTTTCTCTCGATTCTTACTACGCCCTTCCGGCGTAATATATTCCTCGTTTTCTAACAGTTCAGGCTTTCCTACTGCACGGCAAAACTCTTCAAATAGTTTGTTCCCTGATACTGAAAGCACTAGGTATTCATTATCTTTTGTAAGAAAATGTCCTGAAGGGATTGTTACAAAAGTGCCGTTTCCTATACGCCTACGTATAGTCCCATCATAACAATACTCTGCTATAATAGATTCTTGAATACGCAAGACTGATTCTGTCAAACAACAATCAACTCGTTGACCTTGGCCCGTACCAATTACGTCTCGGGAATAAATAGCAAACATTGTGCCAATACAAGCGAACATTCCCGTCATGAAATCAGCAACAGAGACACCAGGTTTAATGGGAGGTCCAGATGCTTCTCCTGTTACATTTAAAAGCCCACCTAAAGCTAGACCTATACGATCAAAACCAGGTTTATGTGCATTTGGTCCTGTCTGGCCATACCCAGAAGAGGATACAAAAACAAGTCTTGGATTTAATTCATGAAGTACTTCCCAACTAAATCCCATTCGTTCGAAAACGCCTGGGCGAAAATTTTCAACGAGAACATCGGCATCTTTCAGCAATTCTCCTAAAATATCTTTACCTTTTTCTGACTTTAAGTTCAAGGTAATATTTTTCTTATTGCGATTTTCTACACAAAACCAAAAATCTTTAATCCGCCCCATTCCACGCATTAGGTCACCTGATTTTGGCATTTCTACTTTTACAACATCTGCGCCAAAATCAGCTAACAACGTTCCACAAAACGGACCTGCTAAGATATTGCCAACCTCAATTACTCTTAGCCCTGCCAATGCATCTTTTGCAACATCCACATTTTTCACTCCTTGTAATCATAATTATTCAATTTACTTGAACTATGTCGGCCAACATAATTACCTTATTAGTATATTTTGCAAATACTAATTGGTTTGCTGCCTTAATAGTAAGCTAATAGGAATAAAAATAAAATTACTAATAAAGTTTCCATCATTAACTAAAACGTGAATTATAGGGTTGAAATTTCTTTGTGCCTGTTATAAAATAATCGCATTTTACCAAATCAATAATATTATAAAGAAAGCAAAATCTACATTACAAATATAGTTTCAATCATTAACTAAAAGATTAATAACTAGTGCTAACCTAATATACAGCCACCAGCACTTAAGCTTACGAGCACAAATACCTGCTTTATTTTTAGTATTCTTAGCTGTATAATTAAGGACAGTAATTAACTTAAGGAGGATACATAACATGAAAACACGCCTAACTAAAATGCTTGGTATCAAGTACCCTATAATACAAGGTGCTATGGCTTGGACATCTGAAGCTGAGTTGGCAGCTGCTGTGGGCGAAGCCGGCGGAAGCGGCGTTATTGCAACAGGCGGCCGCACTACAGAATGGGTCAGAGCAGAAATAAAAAGAACAAAACAACTTACAAATAAACCTTTTGGTGTGAATTTGATGCTCATGGCTCCAAATAAGGATGAAATTCTTGAAGTTCTTTGCCAGGAAAAAGTAGCTTTTGTCACTATGGGAGCAGGTAACCCAGTTCCTTACATAGGACCGCTGCACGCTGCAGGAATAAAGGCTATTCCTGTTGTTCCTTCTGTTAAACTGGCAAAACGCATAGCAGCTGCCGGAGCTGATGCTATAGTTGTTGAAGGCCAGGAAGCTGGTGGGCATATTGGAACACAAACCACAATGGCCTTAATGGAAAATGTTTTACCGGAAGTAGATATTCCCGTTATAGTTGCCGGTGGCATTGTTGATGGCCGTGGCATGGCTGCTGCTCTTCTTATGGGAGCAGCAGGAGTACAAATGGGTTCAAGGTTTATGCTCGCTAAAGAATGTCATGCGCATGAAAACTGTAAAAAAGCCATTATTGCCGCAACTGATACGGATTCTGTTGTTACAGGACTTACAGGTACTCATGGTGCAGTTCGTGGTTTAAGAAATACTTTCACTACTAAATATCTAAAGCTAGAATTTAGTGGCACGGCAGAAGAAGAACTTATGGTTATGGCTACCGGTACAAATCGCCTAGCCACTGTTGACGGTGATATAGAAAATGGCGTTGTTCAGTCTGGTCAAGCCCTAAACAGACTAAATAAGATTGAATCAGCTCAAGAAATCATAGAATCTGTTATTGCTGAAGCCAAAGAAGCAATTAGAAACGTTCAGCGCTTAGCTAAATAAGGAGCTACTTCTAAGCTTAATCTTTCAGCTTTTCACGCAAAAAATCGTTAAATAATTACAAAAAATGCCCGTGATGTTTAAAACATCACGGGCATTTTTATTATATATTTATAATTTTATCGTTTCTTACTTTATAAATATTATAAGACATTTAAATTAACCAAAGAGCCACGAATACAAGGAATAACAAACAACACCTATGGCTAATATTACAGCCAAAGGTAAAATGAAGAAAAATAACCCGGCTAAAATAACTAAAAAAAGCAAAATCCACAGCCAGCTACTACCTAAGCCAAAAGTTTTTACATGAATATGACTTTTATTGGTTTTTTCGCGTTCTTCATCAGCATCATAAACACGAAATTCTTCCGCTTTTTCATTCTCAGAGCCCTCAATAGTAATTCCATTAAAAGTATCTCGCTCATCTTTGGTTAGAATCTTTGTTTCAATAGGTTCATTGGGTTCTTGGCAATTGGGACATTCCTTTAACCCATCAACATATTCAAATCCGCATTTTTTACAAATCATTATTATCCTCCAGCACTACAACTTTTTGGAAAACATCATCATGAGGAAGCCCTCTTCGTTACAATAACGGGGATCATAAATCTCGATACGCAACTTTTGTTTTATATTATCAGTAGCCATACTAAGAGCCTGCATGGGAACATTCCAACACATTTCTGCTATGCTTTTAGGTGAATATTTATAAACACCATTTAGTCTTATATAATTTTCTACCACACCTGAAGCCCAAATCTCCGGTTTTCTTAAATCCAGGGTTTTCGTTTTGGAAAAATCTTTCCACAGGCGGCTTGCCAAAGAAATATCACGGTAAGAAAAATGTTGGGGCTGCATAATTTTTTTTATGCAATCTATCACTGCATCAAACCCATTGTCTTCTTTAGTGGGGACATAATCTTTTACGTTTGTCTTATAGTTAAAACCATTGATTGCAAAATAATGAGCGGAAAAATACGTCAAACGTCTAATAACCATAGGATGACGAGCTATAAAGACCGTAAGCCTACCCTCTGGTTCTTGTATCTTATACCATGCATAAAAATCGGCAAATAAACCTCTTAGTCTCTTTCGGGAAATAGGATTTATTTGAAAACAACGTACATAGTTCATAACCATTGTCTTATTATAAAAAATATGTCCTACAATAAGCATGTCTTTAATCTCTGAATCTAATTCTAACGGCAAATTAAGTGAATACTCCTCGTCCGTTAAAAAATCTTTACATGAATAAAATCCATCATCGCAAGCTTCTTCAACTGTAAATATAGCCAATCGTGATTTGCTCAGCTCACGCACTAATTCTAAGTTTTTACTTTTTCCATGAACAAGAAAATGTTGTAGTGGTGTTTGATCATCCACAAGCAAATGATAATCAAAGAGAAAATAATCCCAAAAACATTGCCAAAACTCTTCTGTTTCCGGTTCTGCTTCAATTTTATCCGTAGAAAAAAATCCATGGTAGAAAAAAACTGCACGTTCCAAATCCAGATTAAAATTTTCCTTTTGAAAATAGTCATGAAGCTCTTCCAATAGTTCTGCCAAAGCATCTCCCATGTTAAGAAATATTTTTGTGGGAACATCGTCAGCAGCATACTCAATCCTTTCATCCTCACCTGGCAAAAAATCACCATTTGCGTTAATTAAGGCCAAAGTTCCGTCATCTTTAAGCAACTGACTTTTTGCTAGATGAGGTGCCAAGGAACTGCTAATGGCATGTTTATCCTTTAAATACACAAAAAGCCCACCCATTGCACTTAAAAAATCCTTAACGCTATCATAAGAAATTTCAAAATCCGTAACATTGCGACCACACCAAGCTATAGCATCCACTATATCATCTGCATTCATATCTCCTAGATAAATTTCTGCATGGCCCAAATATAGGCAAAGCATAAGTATATACTCCCACTTACCTTGCAGTTCATCATCTGCTACACCATTCCATGCCTCTTTACGTAAGAATCCTTCTACATATTCACGACGTAAAACCGCATTCCAGCCATCATCATTTTCATAAAAATTTGCTACTAAATCATATACATTTACCATAAGCCCTCATCCTAAAACTTAATCATGCTACCTTAATATATCCATGTATCAACATTTATTATATCACGCCCATCCTTTCCATTCAAACGAAAGAACTGTACCAAATAATGAAAATTGTGTGACTAAAAATATTTAATAATGACCTTTGCTTTCATTATTTAACCTTCTTTAACTGCAAAGGAATCCTGCTCTTTATCAGCATGCCATATGTATTCAATATCTTGTGCAATTTGCCGAGCATTGTCTACCCCATATTGATCACTAACAAAACCCAGTGTCATATCCATGCCAGCTGAAACCCCTGACGAAGTATAGAATTTTTCATCTACAACCCATCTAGCATTCTTTAACCATTTAACTTTATCCGAAGTTGACATAACCCAGACAAAAGCTTTTTTATTAGAGGTAGCTTTTTTGTCATTCAACAAACCTGCCCTAGCTAACAGCGCAGACCCTGTGCAAATTGATAAACAAAATACTGCTTTTTCCCCCATGGTTTTTAAACAAGCAAGAAATTTTTCATCATTAACCAAAGCTCTTGTGCCTCGGCCTCCAGGCACAACTAATGTTCCATTTTGGTTAGCCGTACAAATGCTTTCAGTTTCTATCTTCATGCCTTGTGCACTGGTAACAATACCTCCAGCCATAGAATAGTATTTTAGTACATGACTTGGTATACGAGATAATATCTCCACCGGGCCAAAAGCATCTAACGTTTCAAAATCATCAAATAACATAATATTTATATTCATCCTTATCACTCCTTAATGCTATTATAATACCAGTTTTAATATATTTTAAGCAAAAAAAAGCTTTTTATTTGACATAATTTTGACATAACTTTATTTTATACTTTGGTTACAAGCTGATCAGCTAAAAAAGATAAGGAGGCTCATTATCATGACAACATTCAATAAAGCTTTAATCTTAGGTGCCATTATTACTGCAATGGCAGCATCAACAGCATTCGCTGATGGCACTACCGGGAAAAATGCAGCGCCGTTACGCGGCAATGGAAATGGTACGGTTTGTACATACCAAAACAATGGTGACAACACTTGTTATGGCCCTCAACTTAATAACGGCCAAAACGAACAAGGCCGTGGTTTTTGTGGCGGTGGCCGCAGATAGTCTTCCTCTATAGCTAAACCGGAACACTAAGGGACTAATATTC
>Ga0265294_10007970_pt1 | contig 12460 bp, 11 predicted proteins | sample MunlanPumphouse3_FD_192504 | JGI IMG/M metagenome (GOLD analysis project Ga0265294, IMG submission 192504) | Groundwater microbial communities from a municipal landfill in Southern Ontario, Canada - Pumphouse #3 | ecosystem: Environmental > Aquatic > Deep subsurface > Groundwater | place... | reverse complement strand
TAAAGCCAAAAAGTCTAATACAATTAATATTATTATTGTTTTTTTCATACTTCACCTACTCTATTATGTAAGGATTATCTTTTTTACCATTACCAGACTTAACAATAATATCAGCTTTTAAGCTAATCGCAGGTCTGACATGTGAAGAACTTTCAATGTAATCCGCAAATATTTTACCATTTTCCACTACTTTATAAATAGTATCTTCATAATTATTTTGTCTTGTCATCAAAAAATAATCCTCAAAATCTTCAATAAATAAACTACCCACATGGAGCATTCCTACTTTTCCTAAAGTTGAACTATTATAAATATTTTTATAATTATAGTCAACCTTATAATCGTAGTTTCCTATATACCATTTTGAGTCAACTAAATAATCTTGATTAGAAAGGGTGTTATAAAATTCTGTATTTAAATACTTACCCATACTTTTATCACTTGAATATACATTATCAATAGTAGAAAATCTACTATCAATATCTTTGCCTTTTTCTTGAATAAAGCCGTCCATATAAACTTGAACATAATTATCTGTTATATTAGCTATTCTCCAAGTATAATTAGAATATTTAACATATTCTCCAACCCTTTTTTGATTTAAAATATTATTACTCTCAGGTTCAATAATATATGGATTATTTTCGCTTCCATCTCCACCATATACTTTAACATCTTTTTTTAAATTGATAACTGGTCTTACACCATAACTATAATATGCAGTATTTAAAGAAGATTCATTATTTACTTTACCCTCAGGATAGGCATACCATACATTATTATCTAAAGATCCATTAATCATCCACCAATAAGTATTAGTATTTAAAAAACTAGCACTTCCTAGGGCACGATTATATTCAAATATAGAAAGTAATCCTATTTTATCTTTAATTGTTTTTTCACAAGTATCAGGATTTTTATCAATAATATCAATACACCAAGTACTATCTTTTATATATATATCAGGATTATACAATGTATCATAAAAAATTCCGCTATGTTCTTCACTGTTAGAATTTAACCACTTTCTAACATGAGATTTTTCATAGTCGTTATTGATTCCCCATACTAATGACGTTTGATTATCTACTGTAATCATCTTAACAGTGTGATCTTCATTGACACTTATTATTTGCCATAAACGTCCAGAATACGATACATAATTATTGACATCTTTCCCTTTATAATAGAAAACATTATCTTTTTCATATAAACCATTACCTACTAAAACTAAATTTTTTTCTAAAGTAATGATATTAGCTAAAGTTTCTTTTTCCTTTATTTTGGGATTTTCTAAACGATAATAGCGAATTAATCGTGAACCATAATAACTAGTTATAAGCAATAAAACAGTTATATTTACGATTATAAACGCTAAACAAATCTTATTTTTTCTAGATAATTTTTGCCATTTCATTTATTTACCTCAATCTATTAATAATATATCTCCAGTCATTTCTTTTGGTATATCAATATTCATTATTTTTAAAATAGTAGGTGCGATATCACCTAATTTACCATCTTTTACTTTATATTGATTGTCCGCAATTATAAACGGTACTTTATTTGTACTATGAGCAGTTAAAATATTACCATCTTCATCTACCATTTCTTCACAGTTACCATGATCAGCAGTTACAATCATCGTGATTCCTAATTCTTCGCATCTTTTGTATACCCTACCTAAATTATTATCTACTGCCTCAATAGCTTTAATAGTAGCTTCTATATTGCCTGTATGACCTACCATATCACCATTAGCATAATTCAATATAACAACATCATATTTATCGATAACTTCTAATAAATTATCTGTAATTTCATATGAACTCATCTCTGGCTTCATATCATAAGTAGCTACTTTAGGACTATTGATTAGTATTCGGTCACAACCTTTAATCTCTTTATCTATTCCTCCATCAAAGAAATATGTTACATGAGCATACTTTTCTGTTTCGGCAATTCTAAGTTGTTTTAAATTCATATTTGATAGGTAATCACCTAAAGTATTATTAATTTCTTCTAATTGAAAAGCGTTGGTACTAATAACAGTATCCGCTACTGGCATCATTGTAACTATTTTTATATTATTAAACTTTTTTGCTTCAAATTCTTTAAACTCATGGTTACTAATAGTGGTAAGTATTTCTCTAGCTCGGTCTCCCCTATAGTTCCCCCATATGATACCATCATTATCACCAATAATACCTTCTTCATCTATAATAGAAGGTTCTATAAATTCATCAGTGATACCTTTATTATAATTATAATCAACAACCTCTTTGGCATTATTATATCTATTTCCTAAACCATTAACAATAACATCATAAGCTTTTTTAACTCTATCCCAATTATTATCTCTATCCATTGCGTAATATCTACCTGAAACAGTCGCAATTTTACCTAATTCTATTTCTTTAAAATAATTTTCTAATTGTTCTATATACTTATAAGTTTCTTTAGGTAAGGTATCCCTACCATCACTAAAAACATGAAAATATAGTTTTTTAATATTATTATCTTTAGCCATTTGAATTAAGGCTTTAAAATGTCCCATAAGCGAATGAACACCACTATCACTTATTAAACCCATAATGTGCAACTTACTATTATTATCATTAACATGTTTTATTACATTTAATAATTCTTTATTATCGAAAAAACTTTTATTTCTAATACATTCATTAATTAATTGTGAAGGTTGATAAACAAGTCTTCCAGCCCCTATATTTAGGTGACCTACTTCACTATTACCCATTTGTCCTTTAAGAAGGCCAACATGTTCACTTGATGCATTTAAAAGACTATGAGAATACTTATTCCATAGATAATCAAAATTAGGAGTACTCGCTAATTTAAAAGCATTTCCTTCTGTCTTTTCACTTATTCCCACGCCATCTAATATGCATAAAACAATTGGTTTCATCTTACCATCTCCACCTTATATTTTACCATATATTTAATTCCATTCAACAAAAAAAGTGATATATATCACCTTCTAAGCATTTTTTTAATTTTTAAATCGTCAATATTGTAAAGTGTCACTGCTTTTTTTTGAATTTCAAAATCAAAATGATTATCTTTAATTATTTCTCCATCAACATTGCATACCATCTGTTTTTCTGAATCAATACTAATACTACTAGCATTATATTTATGAATGCGGGGTGATGATTCATGTGTTTGCTTTTTTAATTTTAATAATAAACCTGGTATATAAATTTTAGGCATTGCATCCGCTAAATAAATATCAAAATGTCCATCATCAATTAAAGCATTAGGCGCAATTCCAAAACCTCCACCATAATATCTGCCATTGCATATCGCTATTAAAGTAATACTTTTATAAGTATCATTATAAGTAATTGTTTGACTTTTAAATTTACTTAGAGTATATAAAATACTAGCATTATACAACCATGAACGTGGTAATCCTTTTTCTTTCATAAGAAATACATTTGAAGCCACTTCTGCATCAATACCAATAGAAGCTATATTAGTAAAATATTGATCATTTACTTTACCAATATCTATCTTGTGGATACCCTCTCCTAAAGTTGGTAAAGCTTTTACAAAATCATTACCACTACCAGATGGTATAATCCCTAACATGGCATTACTATTAACAATTCCATTTACTACTTCACATAAAGTACCGTCGCCGCCAACACTATATATTAATGTTGGTTCTAAACCATAAGCATACAATTTAGTTAATTCAGTAGCTTCCTTTGGCTTATTAGTATAATGAATTTTATAATCAATACCTTTTTCTATACAAACATCTTCAATAATATTTCCAACTTTTAAGGCATAACCTTTACCCGCAACCGGATTAACAATAAAAACTCTTTTCATAAATCCCCCTGTAATATATTGCTATTATACCCCTATAATATTTTTAGGTCAATAAAAAAAGGCTATATGCCTATCTTATTAAATTCTAATTTCAATTTATCAGCTATTGTAACAATAAATTCCGAATTAGTTGGTTTAGCTTTATCTATATCAACACTATGTCCAAAGATTTCTTCCATTAGTGTCCAATCGCCTCTATTCCAACTCACTTCAATAGCATGTCTAATTGCTCTTTCAACTCTTGAAACAGTAGTGATATATCTACCTGCTAATTCAGGATATAGTTCTTTAGTAATACCTCCTATTGTTTCAGGTCTTAAATAAATAATTTCTATCCCGTCTCTTATATATTGATATCCTTTGATATGTGATGGTATTCCAAGTTCATGTAATATTTTTGTAATTGATATTTGTAAATTATTATGATGAAAATCGATACCTTTAGTTTCTGCAATTTTAAAACATTCTAAAATTCTTTTTTCTAAATCATGGATATCAAAAGGTTTAAGTATATAATAATTAACCCCATATTCCGCTACTTCTCTAATGACTTCACTCGCATTATAACTAGTTGAAACAATAACAGCCTTTTTAATTTTTCGTTTTTTCATTTCTTCAAGAACGTAAATACCATCCTTATTTGGCATTATTAAATCTAATATAACAATATCATAATTGTTTACTTCCTTTTCAACTACTTCAATACCTTCTAAACCATCCTTAGCGCTTAATACTAAATTGATATTTTCATGATCTTTGAAATATTCTTTTACCATTTCAATTAAATTAGTATTATCGTCAATCATTAAAACTCTGATTTTTTCCATATATTTCTCCTTCTATTTACAAACAATAATATTATATGCTATCTAACGACTATTTTCTAGAGTAAAATTTATCTAGTTTTGTCGAATTTTGTCGAAAAACTAAAAAAAATGTCGTTATTCTATGACGACATTTATTATCTTAGTTAATTTGTTTATATCCAAGGAAGCACCACCGACTAAAAAGCCATCTATTTCTTCAATTTTGTTTAATTCTTTAATGTTTTTTTCATTCACACTACCTCCATATATTACTTTAATATTAGGATGATTGTATAAACTTTCAACCGCTCCTTTAATATATTTTGTAGTTCCTATAATATCTTGATTGGTTGGCGTAATATTACTACCAATCGCCCACACTGGTTCATAAGCAATAATAACATTATCAAACATATCTGCATCTAAGTTTTGTAAATCATTAATGATTTGTCTTTTAATAATTTGCTCAGTCTTACGCATAATTCTTTCTGATTGACTTTCACCAATACATAAAATAACTGTAAGTTTGTTTTTTATAGCTTCAATAATTTTTTTATTAATCAAACTATCGTCTTCCTTAAAATGAATTCTTCTTTCACTATGTCCAATAATAGAATATTTAACTCCCATACTATAAGCTTGTTTTGGACTTAATTCACCAGTATAAGCCCCTTCGCTAGCAACTGATGTGTTTTGTACTCCTAACGAATAATTATTTCCTAGAAAGTATGGTAAGTATATACTTGTAGGGCAAATCACAACATTTTCACTAGATACTTCCTTTTTCAATGATCCAATATACGATTTTATATCATCATACATCATATTCATTTTTAAATTTCCAACAACTATTCTGTTTTTTTCCACAAATATTTCCTCCTAAATAATTTTTTTAACTTTGATAGAAAACTAGTTTTATTTTTTTCAATAGCAATTTTGTAAACATTTAAAATGTTATTAGCAAAAACAGATGGAGAATATTTTTTAACACTTTCTCTAGCATTTACACTCATTTTTGATAACTTATTTCTATCTTCAAAAAGTTCTTGAATATATTTAATATATTCCCTTTCATTTTTGAATAAATAACCATTATATCCGTTAACAACAGTGTCATAACTATCATCTTCAATACAGACAACTGGTTTAGAAGACGATAAAGCTTCAATAACAGTTATGCCTTGTGTTTCTGCCTTTGAAGCCATTACAAAAACTTGACCTAACTGATAATAATAAGGTGATTCTTCAAAAGGATAAAGCCCTGTGAATACAACATTATTTTCTAATTTCTTCTTATGAACAAGTTTTTTAAGGCCCTCTAAAGCATTACCTGACCCACAAATAATCAACTTAATATTTGAATTATATTTAACTAACTTAGGCATAGCATTGACTAAAAAAGGAATATTTTTTTCTTCTGAGACTCTACCTAAATACATAATACCAAAATCAGTTTTTTTAATTCCAAAGTCTTTTTTATATCCTGCCAATACATTTTCAGAAACATTTTCTTTATAATATTTATCAATTTCAATTATATTAGGCACAATATGAATATTGCGAGCAACCTTATACTTATTCAAAAACTTTTGTTTTACTTTAGCAGTCGGAACAATCAATTCTTGAACTGTTTTATCACAATAAAACTTAGTTAAGTATTCAACTATTTTTTTACTTAAATTATCAAAATATCCTTTAGTTATAAAGTAAACACAATCTTCATATGTCGTATGATAAGTATGAACAATAGGAATATTTAGTTGTTTAGCAATTATTCTAGCATAAGTACCTATTCCAAATTCTGTATGAGAATGGATTACATCTAATTTCCATTTTTTTAATGTTCTAGTAGTTCTAATAGAATACGGATAAACTAACTTGGTTCCTGGTATAGGAGTAGGAATTCCCGGAATTCTAATAATTTTTTCGTTTTTATCATAAACATATTTTTGATTTTCTAGATTACTAGTTATAATGTATACTTCATGTCCTTCTTTTTCTAAAGTTTTTCGTAGTGAATCAACACTAGTTACAACTCCACTCAAATAAGGATAATAAATATCAGTAAACATTCCTATCCGCATATTCATTCTCCTTCTTTTTATTTATTATCAATAATTTCAATACCACTAAGAATTTTTCCTTCGAGCATTTCTAATGATGCCCCACCACCTGTTGAGATGTGAGTAAAAGCATCTTTATAACCAAAATTAATAGCTGCAGAGGCAGTGTCTCCGCCACCAATTATAGTAGTAGCATCTAATTTTTTTAAGATTTCTAGTATTTTTTTAGTTCCTTTAGCAAAGTTTTCTATTTCAAAAACGCCAACTGGACCATTCCAAATAACAGTCTTACATTCGTCTAAATTTTGTTTAAATATCTCTATTGTTTTATTCCCGATATCTACTCCTATTTCATCACTTTCAATATCAGTAATAAAACATTCACGATATGGAGCTTTTTCACTTATTTCTTTAGTACATATAACATCAATTGGTAAAATAATTTTATCTGGATAATCATTTAAAATTTTCTTACAAAAATCAATACTACTTTCATCAAGTAATGATTTCCCTATTTGTAAACCATTAGCTTTTAGAAAAGTATATGACATTCCTCCACCAATTAAAATATAGTCTGCTGTCTTAACTAAATTTTCAATTACTCCTATTTTATCACTTACTTTAGATCCGCCTAAAATAACTGCAAAAGGACGTTTTGGTTCTTTTATAGTGTCTTCTAGCATCTCTAGTTCCTTTTCAATTAAAAAGCCAATTCCATTAGGTAATATTGAAGCAATCCCTACATTAGAAGCATGACTACGATGACTAGTACCAAAAGCATCATTAATATAAATATCACCCAAATTAGCCCAATACTTAGCTAATTCTTTATCATTTTCGCTTTCTTTTTCTCCATCTAAATCTTCATAGCGGGTATTTTCCATTAAAAGAACATCGCCATTACTCATATTTTGAGTAACTTCTTCTAATTCCTTACCTCTTGTATTTGAAATAAAGATAACTTCTTTATTAAGCAGTTCACTTAATCTAACACTTACTGGTTTCAAAGTATTTTTCGGTTTATCACTTTCATCTTTAATACGCCCTAAATGTGACATCAATATTACTTTGGCACCTTCATTTATTGCATAATTAATAGTTTCTAAGCTTTCGATAATACGATTATCGTCTGTGATTACATTATCTTTAATTGGTACATTAAAATCAACTCTAATAATTACTTTCTTACCTTTTAATTCGAAATCTTTGATTGTTTTTTTCATTTATTCCTCCTAAAAATCAAATCTGTTTTTATCTAATTGATGATTATGTTTAATTTCAGAATCATCTAAAGAACGATTATATATTCTAACTTCATATAAAAAACCTTTCATACATGTAGTACCAGTTCTTAAATCACGCCCAATCCAAGCATTATTAAAATTATATGAATAACTTCCAAATTCTGACTTATTAAACTCAGCTTTTTTAATCCCATTAACATAAATAACGATGGTACTATTTACCTTGGAATACACAAATGAAATGGTATATTTCTTATCCTTGTCGAAAAAATTATCAGAAGTATTTAAATCTGGGTTCCCACCATTCCAATAAATTCTTCCATTATTTAGTGCATGTTTTTCATAATTAATATTGTTAGTTTCACTATGATTACCAAATAAAACATCGCGACTACTTGTTTCACTAAAGACTAAGGTAAGTTCAATTGTATTAGAATCTTTGAATAAATCAGAAACTTTATTAGCTAAATAAACTCCATCATCTACTCCGTCTAATTGTAAACTATCAACTTTGTACGTTGATGCTTCAATAGTAGTGGTATCCCCATGGTTTCCACTTCCACTTAAGTCTTCCCATATATTTTCTTCAGGTTGATAATATCCGTCATAATGTAAAATTAAATTATCTTTTATATAACCACTAATATCACTATCATTGTTAGTATACTTATAAGTAATAATATTGTCGTTTCCTGTGCTCGCCACAATGGTAAAACTATCTATTTCTTCACCATCTATTCCTTTTGTATCATCTGGTACTAATCTTTTATCAATTAAGGTACCAACACGAATAAAGGCTTTTGCTCCAACATTTTTTAGTTCTGGAAATAAATCTCTATTCTGTTCAACATATGTTTCAGTAGCTAATTCTAGCATATGAGCTAATTCTTCAGTTTTTTTATTTTTTGAGTCATTTAATATTTCAATAATAGCTGGTACTGTTATCAATAATAATATTGATAATACTAAAATGACACCTATTAATTCAACTAATGTGAAACCTTTTTTATTTTTCATAATAATACAATCACCTGTTATTATTTTACCATATTTTTGCATTATTTCATAAAAAAAGTAAGTTTCCTTACTTTCTTGTTAATTCTCCTAAATATTTAGCTGTTCTAACCATTTGAGCACTATATCCCATTTCATTATCATACCAAGCAATTACTTTAACTAATTGTTTGCCATCTACTTCTAAGACATCAGTTAATAGTCCGTCAACAAGACCTCCTAATGTAGAACCTATAATATCACTTGATACAACTGGATCCATTGTAAATCCCATTGTTTCGCTAACCTTTTCTGTTAATGCCTTGTTAATCTCTTCAGCAGTAACATTTTTAGATAATTCAAGTGTTAAGTCAATTACTGAGCCAGTACTTGTAGGAACTCTTAAAGCACTACCATCTAATCTTCCCTTTAATTCAGGAATAACTAATCCTAAAGCACTAGCCGCTCCTGTCGAAGAAGGGATAATATTAGCCGCTCCTGCACGTCCACGACGAGCTTTAATACCTTTTTTATGAGCAACATCTAAGATAACTTGATCATTAGTATAAGAGTGAACTGTAGTCATATAACCTTTAACAATACCAAACGCATTGTTAATAGTATACGCTACTGGTGCTAAACAGTTAGTTGTACAACTAGCTGCACTAATTATTTCTTCACTACCATCTAAAAATGATTCATTAACACCAAAAACAATAGTCTTTAAGTCCCCCTTAGCAGGTGCCGAAATAATAACATGTTTAGCTCCCGCTTTAATATGACTCATACAATCTTCTTTATTAGTAAATCTACCTGTACATTCGAATACCTGATCAATTTCTAATTCTTTCCACGGTAAATCACTAGGATCCTTTTCAGCATAAACTTTAACTTTTCTATTACCTATAATAAGATTATTATCATCGAAACTAATTTCATTAACACGATAATTACGATGATTAGTATCATACTTTAATAGATACGCTAATTGTTCAGCATCTGTTAAATCGTTAATTGCTACTACTTCAAAGTTAGGATCTTCCTCCATAATTCTAAAAACTAATCTTCCAATTCTTCCAAAACCATTAATTGCTACTTTAATCATTCTTTTCTTCCTTTCTAATCATTAAAACAACCTCCACCAATAAATTCTCTTAGAAGAGATTCCTTTGGTACATCATCACTTGGAATAGGTAAAAAATTTCTTAAAAAATTAATTAACCTAATCGCTTCCGGATATGTTTCATCATCTTCTGGTACACAGAACAACAAGGGTTCTGCATATACCTTTAATACACCAATCTCATATAACATGGCTGTATTGATAACAATGTCACAATCATCTTGATAAGGGAATATGTATTTCTCCTCACCTTCCCTAATCTTTTTCCACATCGTTAAAGTATCCTTTGCAAAGTATCCACGAAATTTACTATCACGAATAATTCTTCTTAGGATTCTTGTATCACTTGTATGAACACGATTGTGATAATCAATATTCAATTGCGTTAGTGGGCATACATAAACTTTATATTTATTCTTTCTTTCAATTGACATTGTAAGATCATCGTTAAGAGCATGCAATCCTTCAATAATAACAACATCCTTGTCACCTATCTGCAAGTAATTATCTTTAAATTCTTTCTTGCCAGCAACAAAATTGTATTTCGGAATCAATACTTTTTCACCATCTAATAGTTTAGCTAAATGCTTATTAAACAGGTCTATATCAATAGCTCTTATCGATTCAAAATCATATTCACCATCAATATCTTTAGGAGTATCTTTTCTTTCTAAAAAGTAATCATCAATCGAAATACTATGGGTTTTGAATCCTCTTGCTGTTAAATAAATTTCTAATTTCTTCGAGGTAGTTGTCTTACCACTTGAAGAAGGGCCCGCAATTAAGACGAATTTAATATTATTTTTATTTTTATATATAAGATCACTTACTTCTGATAACTGGTTTTCATAGTAGACTTCTGACAATCTTATAACTTCATTGTATTTACCCATAGATACTATTTCATTTAAATCGGCTGCGGTTTCTATTCCTACCATTCTTCCCCATTTAGTATACTCTAAAAAGTTTTCAAATACCTTTTTATGGTGAACATAATCTAATGTGCATTCCGGATTATATATAGTAGGACTAGATAATACAAATCCATTATCTTTGATATGTGTCAGTTTAAAATCATCAACATCTTTAGTACTATTGGCTAATTCCCCAAAGTAATAGTCGTATATATCATCTAATCGATATAAATTAACATAACTGTTACTAATATATTTTAACACTTTAACTTTATCAAATTGTTTTTTACTAGTAAAATATTTAATAGCATCTAATCTAGAAACACTAACTTTATTAAATAACAGGTTTCCTTTTACTAACTCATACATTTTCTCTTCAATGAGTTTAATAGTATTCTTATCTAAGTCAGCATCTATTAATTCACAATATACACCTTTATCAATTGAATGTTCAATCATAACATCGGTGTTTAGACCAAAAACTTTTTTTACTGCAACAACTAACAATAATTGGAGACTACTTGAATAAACACTATTACCAGTTATACTACTACGATCGTAGAAGTCTACATCATGACGCTTATGAACGGCACGATTTAAACTTGATAAATTGTTGTCCATTTTAGCGACCATAATAGGATAATTGAAATGCTTTTTGAAATCCCTGCTTATCTCTTTTAAGGTTGTCCCAATGGGATATTCTTTTGTAATGATGTCTCTAAAATTAATCTTAACCATTTTCTCCATGTTATTCCCTCTCTATTCTATATCCTTATTTTATCAAATAATATTTATTTTGTCACATATTTTGATACATATTTTACTTTTAATGACTTATTATAATAAAGAGGTGAAAGATTATGTTAATACCAACTGTAATTGAAAAAACAAATAACAACGAAAGAGTTTATGATTTATATTCTAGATTGTTAAAAGATAGAATTGTTATGTTGACAGGAGAAATAGATGATGCTAATGCCAATATTGTTGTTGCTGAATTACTATATTTAGACTCTTTAAACAACGATGACATAAGTCTATATATCAATTCTCCAGGTGGAGTTGTAACCGCAGGTATGGCAATTTATGATACGATGAATTTTATCAAAAGCAATGTTTCAACTATTTGTATTGGAATAGCGGCTAGTATGTCAGCCTTTCTTCTTTCTAGTGGTACTAAGGGAAAAAGATTTTGTCTTCCAAATAGCGAGATAATGATCCATCAACCTTTAGGAGGAGTTCAAGGCCAAGCAACAGAAATAAAAATCGCTGCCGAAAGAATCTTAAAACTTAAAGAAAAATTAAATGTTTTGTTATCCACGAATACCGGAAAGGAATTGAAGGTAGTTGAACAAGATACTGAAAGGGATTATTTTTTAAGTGCTAAAGAAGCATTAGATTATGGACTAGTCGATAAAATATTATAAAAACTTACTTCTTCTTATTAAACCATTATTAT
>Ga0265294_10007969_pt1 | contig 12460 bp, 11 predicted proteins | sample MunlanPumphouse3_FD_192504 | JGI IMG/M metagenome (GOLD analysis project Ga0265294, IMG submission 192504) | Groundwater microbial communities from a municipal landfill in Southern Ontario, Canada - Pumphouse #3 | ecosystem: Environmental > Aquatic > Deep subsurface > Groundwater | place... | reverse complement strand
TCATTATTAAAATCACATTCAGTAAGATAAACTCCAAGATATACTTCTGCAGAAGCAGAGATACTACTTATAACAAAGAAAATAATAAAAAAGATATTCAGTTTTTTTCGCAAATCAACCTCACATTTTGCGAATAACGCCCTTATTAGAGTTTCTGTTTTCTATTTCGTTTATCATAATCATTCCTTGTTGGTCTTGTGATTTATATTTTCTAATCATATAGACCTTTCCCTCTTCAAAATCATCTGGATCAAGATATTTAATAGTTTTAATCTCACCATTCTCATCAGTAACAGTTTCGCCATTAACTATTTGCTCATTTTGCTTCTCTAGTTGAGCTAATCCTTCAAACCCTTTCCATTCTTGAGGAGCAAACTCTTGTACAATGGCATCTTTTGGCTCAATAGTTTCAGCTACTTGGCTAGGAGTTTTACCACTTATTGCCTGATTTATCTTATTAGCAATATCTGGATTTACTACCAAACTAATAGTCAAAACAAACATAACTATCGCGCTGCTAAAGGCTATCTGATAAGGTAACTTAAACTTCTGATAAAAGAGTTTCTTTTCTAATCTCTCTTTTAAATCATACTCTAAGTATTTATCCTTTATGTCTGGGATTTTAAGATTGATAAGTTTTTCTTCAAATTTATCCATTATTTTTTCCTTCTAATTCTGTTATAATGGTTTTTAGTTTTTGCATAGCCCTATGAACTTGAACCTTTACAGCTCCCTCTTTTTTCCCAAGAATTTGAGCTACTTCCAGATTACTTAATTTTTCAAAATAGCGAAGAATAATCACATTCTGTTCTTTTTCATTTAATTGCTTTAAGGCTATTCTTAAGTTATCATAATTAATTTCAATATCTTCACTTAAAGGGCTTATCTGGTTTAGCTTAACTTCTTGTACCAGTTTTTTAGTCCTACCATTCTTACGATAATAATCAGTTACTTCATTTATGGCAATTCTATACAGCCAACCTGAAAATGCACCTTTATACAAGTATTTGAACTTATAGATATTCTTTACTGCCTTGAAAAAGACATTTGATACAATATCTCGACGCACTTCTTCTTCACTGACCTTATGATAAACAAATCTGTTTATCAAAGGAAAGTACTTCTTATACAATTCACCAAAGGCATTAATATCCTTTTTAGCTCTCAGAACTAATTCTTTATCTTCCATATTTTGGGTCTCACCATTTATAACGTTATTTTTCTTTTTAGTTACACGTCTAATACCAAATTTATTAGAAAAAAAGAAGTAAAAAAAGTCAATATCTTTCCTTGACGACTTTCTGATTATTAGAAAATTAGATTTTAAAGAGGAGAAGTAATGAAAAATATTTTAATGTTTGTATTTTTTGTCATGATATCACTTGCGAATGGAGAGATCTTCACTTCCCAAGATTCATTAATGGTTAACACCACTCTAAATGAGATTGATTTATCACCACAAGACCTAAAGTTTCTAAAAGACTGGTCAGATGAGACTTACCTCAAAAATGATGTAATCATAAACTCTATAAACAATCCCTATTACTTCATTGATTATGCTGAGGAACTTAATAACATTACTTCTCGAAATGATTTCCATCAAATTGCTTATAAATTTCTCAATAACAATGATGTTAAATTAACATACCCTGATACAATTAGTGAGTTTTTAAACAAAGATATAGAAATTAATGAATTGACTGATCTTGTTGAAACTTACATACGAATTAAAAAAGCCCATTATGAACATATTTTTTCTCAACTTGATGAAAATGAAAAAGATATCTTAAAAACTTTTAGTCATTCCATTTTTACTAATGAATTAAACAATGAAGATGAAAAAATAGAAATTTCTGATGAAGAATTTGAAGATATTGTCTTAAGGATTAACTGGTATATCTTCTATCAGCCAGTGGTTATTGAAAATAAAGATTATTTATCACAAAAGTTAGTCATCACATCTTTGTTCGATCTACTTAACAACAACATAGAAAAGATTCTCTGGCAAGAAGAGTCCATTATTCAAGAAACAGAATATGGCGAGATAATTATTGGCAGTATTTATGATGATCAACATATCATTAATAATGCGATTGCAATTATTGATCCAGCAGGAAACGACAGCTATACCTTTATTGAAAACAACCAAGAGACATTCTTTTTGTATGATATCTCTGGTGCAGATCAGTATCATTCAGAAACTTCTCTTTTTTCTGCGAGTTTCGGTTTCTCTTGGGCTTATGATTTGAGTGGAAATGATTACTACTCTGCTAAAAACGAAGCTTTCTCAACTAAGTTTGGTTTTCAAGAATTTATCGATTTCGGTGGAGATGATTACTACAAAGCAGATTCTTTTGCCCTAAGCGCTTCTCTTATGGGATCTTCTCTTATGATTGATGAGGCAGGAAACGATGTCTATGTTACTGGGCAATATGGACAAGGTTTTTCTTCAACCTGGGGAATTTCTTTGCTCTTAGATAAAGCTGGCAGTGATACTTACATCTGTGGGAATAGTGAATTTCATGCACCTCTTGTTCCTAATGATTACAGAAGTATGGGGCAAGGAATGGGATTTGGTATGCGTCCTAACTTTGGGGGTGGACTGGGGATTCTTATAGATAAATCAGGCAACGATAGATATTTGGGTGGAGTTTATGCTCAAGGCGTTGGTTATTGGTATGGATTAGGTATATTACTTGATAATGGAGGAAATGACTTCTATAATGCAGTTTATTATCCACAAGGTTCAGGTATTCACTTAGCAGGAGGTTTACTCTATGATGAGTCAGGTGAAGATAGTTATTACTCCAAACACGGACCTGGTCAAGGTGCAGGTCATGATTTTGGCATAGGTATCTTTGTCGATTCAGCTGGAAATGACCACTACTCTATCGAGGGAGGGAATGGTCTAGGCTTGACTAATTCAGTAGGTATTTTCATAGATAAATCAGGTAATGACCGCTATGAGAACGGGACAAACAGTAATTATGGATATGGAAAAGCTGCTAGGTCATCAGGAAGTATTGGACTCTTTATTGATGGAGGAGGTAAAGACTTCTATCCTTACAAAACTATGAAGGATAGTCTAAAATGGAAACAAGGTTTATATGGAGTAGCTATTGATACAGTCTTTTATCAGACAGACAACAAACCAAGCTCCAGAATTGTACAACTACCTGCAGACATTGACTCCTTGGCATCCATAGAAGAAATATTTAAATATGCTTCTGAATGGGAAGTAGGTAATGTAGTAGATAGGGTTCGAAGGGCCCGTCAAATCCTTCTAAATCGTGAATCTGAAGCTGTTGAGTATATTGTTAATCATAAGATGAATACACGTGACACTAAAGAATATAGAGCGATATTAGAGTTCTTTGAGAATAGTGTTAAATCTCAAAGTCGCTTGATTGACCCTTTAGCTACCCAAGATAGTTTAGCACATAAGAACGCAATATCCTTAATTGCAGCAGTTGAATACGAAGATCTTATTCCCCCAATTATTAACTTCTATGAGAGTAACAAATATATTCCGGTATGTATCTCAGCTTTAGCTAGCTTTAAACAAGATAAGTTTATACCCTATATAGTGAAATATATTAAATCTCCTAATGAAAAACTTAGATTCTTAGTTGCAAGTTCTCTCAAGGCAATAGATTCAGATTTAGCGCGGGAAGAGATTAGCAAAATGAAAGGAGATAATTCATTCTTAGTTAGAACATTAGTTTTAGAATATTTAAAGAAAAATTAGAATATCGAGGATTGTTTATGTATGATGAAAACCCAATATCGGGATACCAAACTATAAGAGAGGAAGTTTTTAGTAGTATTGTGCACGGAATAGGTGTATTTATGGCAATTGCTGGAATGGTCGTTCTAATAGCTAAGGCAGTTCTGGTTCATCAACCAATCATGGTAGTAGGTTATGCTATCTATGGCTTTGGTTCAATATCACTTTACCTATCATCTACCCTATTCCACAGTCTTACTCACGAAAAAGCTAAGACTATTTTATCAATTTTTGATCAATCATCTATTTACCTTCTTATTGCAGGAACCTACACCCCTATAACTTTTGCTATGAGAAATGCTTTAGGTTGGACTATATTTGGCATAATCTGGGCTTTAACAATCATAGGAATAGTGATACAAGCTTTAACCAAAGGTAAATCAAGTCATGTTACAAACTCAATTTATGTGGCTATGGGCTGGCTCTTTTTAGGCTTCTTATACTGGATGCTAAAGACATTACCCACCTCCCTATTCGTTTGGTTAGCTATCGGTGGAGCATCTTATTCACTTGGAGTAGTATTCTATGCTTGGAAGAAACTCCCTTATCATCACCCAATCTGGCATATCTTTGTGCTAGGAGGAACAATTTGCCACTTCTTTGGCTTATTAAAATTGGTTGGGTAAAAAAAATCAATAAGATAATTGATATAGCTTAGCAACTTGTAAAGGTTTATCTTTAGCGAAGAATCGTAGTAACCTAAGAGATCTAGCAAAAATCGCCAAAAGGCTTTATGTCTTAAATAAGGACAAGAATGCTCGTAATCCTTGCTGTAGTAGCGTATTATCTTATTACCATCTTGGAAATACCAAGCTAACTACCGCAGGAGAGGAAGGATAAATCAATATATTATATATCAATAAGATATTTTGCTATATCAAAATGATATTATATTTACTAGCATAATTAAGACCATTTCGTAGGCAAATTCTATATCTTATTATATACCAGCATATTAGAACAGCATAATTAATTTGGAACAGTTAATGCAATTAGTAACATAAGGAAAACAAAAGTTGGAGGAACAATGAAAAAGTTTTTAATAATTACTGTGTTGATGGTCTTTTCATTAACTCTTATGTTAGCTCAAACACAAGCTAAAAATATTGAGATTGAAATGGATAATTTTGAAGAAAAGATGGAGGAAATGGCCGATCATATGGAAGAAATAGCTGAAAAGCTTGCAATAGAAGAAAATGGTACAGTAACCATAAATATCAAAAATCATGATTCAAGCAAAGTTTATCTCGGAGTTTTCACAACAGATTTAACCTTAGCAGATGCTCGTGAGCTTAATTATGATCTAAACTATGGTGTGTTAATATCTGGTGTGGTTCCAGGATCTTCAGCTAGCAGACAGAAGCTTTTCGTCAATGATATTATTTATGAAATAGACGGTAGAAAAGTGATTGATGATTCAGCTTTTCTTGAAATTCTCAAATCTTATAATCCTAGAGATGTCGCTAAATTCAAGATTTTTTCCGCAGGCAAACATATCACAAAGGATTTCATTTTTGAAGCAAAGCCAAAAACAGAAGATGGCTTAACTGTCGATGTTTCTGAAAAGGATGAAAAAGTAGATTGGAATAGCATAGCAATTAACTGGATTCCTCACTTCTATCAATTTGACGATATTGACCATATAAATGGTTTGATGACACAAATGGCCTTTGAAGAAATCAATGATGACGGTCTTTTTATGAATGGTTTTGGTTTTAGGATCCATGCCGGAAAAGGTTTCTATATTGGTGGAGAGTGGAGCTGGTATGAAACTAATAAGAAAATCAATTATGAATTACCAAACACAACAACAAATATTGAGAAAGCTACTCGTAAGATGGATTACGTCAACTCCTTTGGCGGTGTAACCTTAGATAAGAGAATTTACTTTACTAAGTATTTTCAGCCAGGTATTGGTTTCTTGTTAGGTGGTGGTAGTCAACAATTCAAATTCTCACAAAATAATGCTGATTATGATTGGACTCATTTTAACGATGGTTTCAATGCTACAGACAATAACTCAATGTCAATGAGCCGTTCTTACGTAGTTTTCCAACCTAGAGCTGATCTTTATATTCCTATTCTTTCTTGGGTAGGTGTTAGAGGTGAAGTAGGCTATATGATGGGATATAGCTCAGATCCAGAATGGAAAGGTGGAGATTATAGTATAACCAACTCTCCAAGTACAGAATGTACAGGATTAACTTTCTCGGTTGGCCCATGGATAGAGTTTTAAGATAGATTAGACAAGTCGCAATAGTAGTATATCCTTCCACGCCCAGTCCTCTCCTGGATTGGGCTTCTATTAATAAATTATTTTTTTTCTTGTCAGTTATCATTGATTAATATTTTCTTGGTTTAAGAGATAATTTCATAGGTATAAGAGAGAATGAGAGATATACACACTAAGTTTTAAGGGTCTAAAATAGAGGAAAAAATGTTTGAAAGTATAGGCAACTACATTGTAAAAGGCGTGATTACATTTGGATTATTACTACTTTCATCTTATGAGGGTAACGATGCTACTTTTAGGTCACTTCAGATAGAATATTTAGATAGTTCAATAGGAATAGAAGTATTTTTAGATAGTGCATTTGAAAATGATTTTGAAGAGATATTCAAGACAGGTAAAAGTATAGATATATGGTTTAATGCATCAGTGAAGAGCCAAGGAGTTACCCTTGAAGAGGAAAGATTTAGCCATAATGTTACCTATAATCCCCTTTTAGATAGTTATTTGTTAAAAAAGGGTTCAACTAACAAAACAGTTATTTGTGAAACTTTTGACTGTCTAGTAGAAAACCTTTCGCACGTAACTTGGAAATTTAGAAGGCTAAGGAGTGTTTCAGATTATGACTTTTCAATCTCTGCTCATTTAGATAAAATCTATTTTAAGCAGGAAGATAAGGATTTTAATTTAATGCTGTTATGGAAAAATAAAACTCCTCGTTTGAAAGAGACGATTCGTATAAATATTACTAACTGATATGGGAAGGAAGAATGAAGTATCATCCGGGGATTAGGACTTATTTTATCATTACTTTTGTAGTTATTTTTGGATTGAGTATTTACTTAATTAACAATTATTTTGTGAATCAGCAAGTAGAAATAAAAAAATCATTTGAAAATATTGATGCAACACCATTAGTACAAAAGCTTAGATTACAGACATCGCAAGATTCAACGCTTGCTAAAAATCTATTAAGCAAAATCAATACACTCAAGGCAAGCACTAATGCTACTTTGATTGAGGTCAAAAGTTATTCATGGATGATAATTATTTCAATTGCAATAGTTGCTTTTTTATTTTTTATTTTCTTAATCATCAAGTTCAGTAAACCAATTATTGAGCTCCAAAAGGCAACCGAGTTGATTCAGAAAGGCTTCTATGATATTGACTTGCCAGAAACAGGGATATGGGAGTTGAAAGAGTTAAAAAAGTCATTCAATACAATGTCTAAAGAGCTAACTAACACTCAAAAGAAATTAGTCGAGGCAGAAAAACAAGCAATTTGGAAAGACCTTTCACGCACTTTAGCCCACGAGATTAAGAACCCTTTAACACCAATTCAATTAACCATGCAGAGATTAGAAGAAAAGTATGATGATAAAGAAAAGTTTTATGCCTACTTTCCTCAAGCCACCGAAGTTATCCATAATGAAATCCAGAATTTGCTATCTATCTCCAGAAACTTCTCTACCTTTGCTAAGTTAGTTGTTCCTGAGAAGACTAGCTTCTCACCCATACTTGCTTTAGATAATATTATTGAATCATATACAGCAAATTATACGATAAACAAAAATTATCAGACTGATAAATTAGTCTACTTCGACCAAGACCACTTCTATCAGATTATTACCAATTTACTACAAAATGCTATTGATGCAAGTTATGAAGGAAAACCTATTGAATTAACACTCAAAGAAGAGCATAATTTGATTGTTATCTGTATTGAAGACCATGGAATAGGAATTGCACGTGAAGATATTTCTAGGATTTATAATCCATATTTCACAAAAAAATCAAATGGTAGTGGGATAGGCTTAGCATTAGTTAAGAAATTTATTGAAGCTAACGGATCCACAATCTATGTAAATAGCTTAGAAGGAAATGGCACAAAATTTAGGTTCACTATGGAGATTTATAATGAAAATTCTAATAACTGATGATGAAATAAATATTGTTAAATTATTAAAAGAAATATTCGAGGAAGACAACCACGAGGTGGAAATTGCTTATAATGGACAACAAGCGATAGATAAATACAAATCATTCTCTCCTGACCTTACATTCTTAGATGTAAAAATGCCTGTATTAGATGGAGTAACTGCTTTAGAAAGAATTAAACTCATAAACCCTACAGCTACAATTATTATGATTTCAGGTCATAGTAATATTCCTATTGCTGTTAAATCTATCAAAGGAGGAGCTTATGATTTTTTGGAAAAACCTCTCTCTCTTCCCCTGATAAAAGTTACCCTTAACAAGGCAATTCAGCACATTAGAGCTACTAACAGAATTGCTAATCTGCAAAGTAATCTAGATGTAAAATATCAAATGATTGGCATTTCTCCAGCTATGAAACAACTTAATCACTTGATTGATAGAGTTGCCAACACTAATTCTAAAGTTCTTATTCAGGGTGAGAGTGGCACAGGTAAAGAGTTGGTTGCCTGGGCAATTCACACTAAAAGCACTAGAGCAGAAGGAAACTTTATTAGATTTAACTCAGCAGCTATTCCTAATGAACTAGTTGAAAGTGAACTTTTTGGTTATGAAAAAGGTGCCTTTACAGGTGCCCAAAACTCTAAAAGGGGAAAAATTGAAGAGGCTGATGGAGGTACTCTTTTCTTGGATGAGATCGGGGATATGAACATGACAGCCCAAGCTAAGATTCTTAGAGTTATTCAAGAAGGAGAATTTGAAAGAGTAGGCTCAAATAAATCCGTCAAAGTCGATGCTAGAATAATTGCAGCTAGCCACAAAGACTTAGAACAACTAATTACTCAAGGAAAGTTCAGAGAAGATCTCTATTATCGTCTTAATGTTATTCCCCTAAGAGTACCCCCTTTGCGTGAACGAAGAGAGGATATTGCCGTCTTAATTGACTACTTCTCTAAACTTAATGCCCAAGAGATGAAAATTAAAGCAAAGGTATTTACTAGAGAAACTCTCGACTATTTTAACAAGCTTAATTTCCCTGGTAATGTCAGAGAATTGAAGAACATCATTGAAAGACTCTATATCGTGGCTGAAGCAGAAACCATAGATTTGAACTTAGTAAAAAACTTTTACCAACCAGAAAGCAAGGTAGATAACTTCTGGGAGGAAACGACTCTCTTCTCTGCTAAAAAAACTCAATTTGAAAAAAGATACTTAGAAAACCAGTTAAAAAAACACTCTGGTAATATCTCTAAAACATCTCAATCCTTAGGCTTACAACAAAGTAACCTCTCCCGAAAACTTAAAGAACTGGGAATTAAGAACTAAATTTTGCTCATAGTTAGTAAAGCGGATGACCATATCCGCTTCTTTTTTCTTAGAAAAATTACAATTCTTGAGAATTACTAAGCAATAACATTAATATCCAGTTAATTAATAACGCTTCCCTAATTTTTATCATTGACACTTATTCTGCTTCAATTTTATTGAAATGACTAAATGTCAGAGTAGGTAAATTTGAAAAATATAATATACTTAATTTTAATAGTAATTCTTATATGTGGCTGTAGTACATTTATTCCCATAGTAGATGATAGTGCTAATGCCAACATGTTGTTGGAACAAAAAAAAGTTCAGAGCGATAATTATTCTTCTGAGAATCAAGCTCAATCTAAATCTCAAAGCACTGATGCTACTTTAGAAATAGATGAAAAACTCTATAATTATAAATCAACTATTGACTCCTTATATAATGAGTTATCTGATAAGGAATCAATTATAGACTCTTTATTATTTGAGATTAGCAAGTATAAAGATAATATAATAATCAGTGATGTTGGTTTTCCTAAAGAGATGGAGTTTGCAGGTCAAGTTATTGATTTAACTATTGAACGGAACTTAGAAAGATTTGAGAAAGCCTATAATAGTGAATTGAAGTCTGCAGTCAGATTTATACCTCGTTCTGGACGTTATTTTTCCATTATGGACTCTATTTTTACCCAAGCAAACATTCCTATTGATACCAAGTATCTGGCAATTGCAGAAAGTCGTTTAAGTTACCGTGCTCACTCTCACATGGGAGCAGATGGAATTTGGCAGATAATGCCTGCTACTGGAAAGCATTATAAAATGCAGATTAATGATTTTGTGGATGATAGGCGTGATATCTTTAAATCAACTCAAGTAGCTGCAGATTTGTTAAATGATACTTATCGTTATTTCTCTAATAAAGGTGCTGAAGATTGGTTGTTAGCATATTGCTCATATAATGCAGGAATGGGAAATGTGAACAAAGTTTTACAAAGTCAAGGTGGAAGTAAGTTCACAGACTTAATCTTTAAGACTCAAGAAACTAATGAATATGTCTGGAAAGCTATAGCTATCAAATATATCTTTGAAAATGAAGAAAAGATTTTCGGTAGTAAGTTTGAAAGAGAACCTAACCTACTAGAAGAGACTAAAGTTACTAAAGTTACCCTTAAAGGACATTACAAATTAGATGAATGGGCAAAAGCTCAAGGAACAAACATTGGAACAGTTTATGAATTAAATCCTTGGATCAAAATTTATCGCCAGAGCAGAAAAAAATATTCTGCTATAAATGATGTTGTACTTCCAGCTGGCGAACATAATATCTTAATTCCAATTGATGCTGTTGCAGACTCGGTCAAGGTAGCTGAATTGGAAAAACAATTCCTGAATAAAAATGCAGGTTACTTTACCCATCATGTTGTGAAAAGAGGTGATAATCTCTATGATATAGCTCGAAAATATAAGACAAGTGTCAGCAAGATTAAACAGCTTAATGGAATGACATCCAACATAATTAGGCCTGGACAAAAACTAAAACTATATGGCAATGTGTCTAGTGATAATAGGGTTTATACTGTGCAAAAAGGTGATTCCATTAGCGGCATTAGTGCCAAATTAAGTATTAGTCAAAAAGCTCTTATCTCTAAGAACAGTTTGAAGAAAAATAAGAATGGTATAATCTTAATCTATCCAGGACAAAAATTAACATATTGATAAAATTTAATTGTTTTTGGAAAGATAATTGCAGATTGATATTGCTTAGTATTCTTAAATAACAAAAATAAAAAACGCAAAGAAGGAATATATGAAAAGAGAAAAGCTAAATGACTTAGCTATCAATCAATCCGGATTCATTTTTGACCCCGCAACCGGTTATAGTTATAATGCCAATGATACTGCTATTCAAATTATCAATCAACTCATTGAAGGCCAAGCAGTAGAAGAAATTGTAAAACAGCTTACTGAAGATTACGAAGTAACCAGAGATGATGCTGTGTCAGATGTTGAATATTTTTTGCGAGTCCTTGAAAATTACAACTTAGTGGAACGAAGCAATGCCTATTAAACTTGATCACTCAGACTTAGTTATTGCAGTTTCAGGATTAAAAACAGGTGATAATCCTCAACCTGGTGTGCCAATAATTAGAAGTATTCGTAATGCAGGATTTAAAGGTAAAATAGTAGGACTTATCTATGATAACTTAGAGTCTGGAATCTACTATCCTGATTTAGCTCAAGAGGTTTATCAGATGCCATATCCTTCTGAAGGAAGAGACTCCATTCTTAGAAGAATAGACTATATTCTTACCAAAACTAAAATTGATGTTCTTATTCCAACCTTAGATTCAGAAATCATTGGCTACATTAGACTAGCTAAAGAGCTAAAAGCAAGAGGAATCAAAACCTTCTTACCAAGCGAAAATCAACTAATTCTTCGCGACAAGGGTAAGATATTTAAGACCTTCCCTGAGAAAGGAATAGCTGTCCCAAAGACAGAGTTTGTGGTTGATGCCAGAAAAATCTTGGACTTAGAGAAAGAAATGAAGTTCCCAATATTCATCAAAGGGAACCTCTACGAAGCTTATCAAGCCAATAATGTTAATGACGCAATTTACTATTTTAACTTAATCAAAGACAAATGGGGATTGCCCGTATTAGCTCAAGAAATGGTGATTGGAGATGAATTCAATGTCTCTCTTGTCGGTGACGGCAAGGGTAATATTTTAGGAATGATCCCTCAACGCAAACTTATCATTACTGATAAAGGTAAAGGCTTTGGTGGAGTAGTTGTTAACAACAAGAAACTTAATGAGTTTACCCAAAATGTTATCTCTACTTTAAAGTGGCATGGACCCTGTGAAATTGAATTAATCAAAGATAATCAAGATAACTTCTTCTTAATAGAAATTAATCCACGCTTCCCAGCCTGGATAAGATTAGCTGAAGGAGCAGGACAAAACCTTCCTGCAATGGTAGTAAAATTAGCACTTGGAGAAGAAGTTCAACCTTTTACCAGCTACAAGACTGGTACAATGTTTATTAGACATGCCGAAGATATCATCGCTGATATTAGTGAAATGGGGCAACTATCAGCTATGGGAGAATTAATTAGAGGAGAAAAACAATGAAGAAAAAATACAATCCACCAAGAATATTAAGAAATCAAGCTGGACTAAGTAATAAAATAGCATTTAATA
>Ga0265294_10007968_pt1 | contig 12460 bp, 8 predicted proteins | sample MunlanPumphouse3_FD_192504 | JGI IMG/M metagenome (GOLD analysis project Ga0265294, IMG submission 192504) | Groundwater microbial communities from a municipal landfill in Southern Ontario, Canada - Pumphouse #3 | ecosystem: Environmental > Aquatic > Deep subsurface > Groundwater | place... | reverse complement strand
AAAGCCGAAAACGATAGCCGCAACCATTGAAGGAACAGGACTCAGCTGTCCCATTGCAGCAGCGGCAAGGGCTATGAATCCACGGCCTGATACCATGCCTTTGGTGAACCCTGTCATGTAGCCCATCGAAAGGAATGCACCACCAAGTGAGGCAAGCACCCCGCTTATGAGAAGAGCAATGACCTTTGTCTTTACGATATGGATTCCAACAGAGGCCGCGGACTCGGCATTCTCTCCGACGCAGCGCATGTGCATTCCAAGTTTTGTGTTGTACAGGATGTACCAGACCACCCATACTGATATGAACGCAACATAGGTGAGAATATTATGCCCGGAGAGTATCGGTCCCAGCACAGGAATCTTGTCAATCAGAGGAATATTCACCTTCGGAAACGGAATCGTTGTGATTGATGATGTTGTTCCCTTGTCATGAAGGATCACATACATCAGGAACACAGTTCCGCCTGTTGCCAGCGTATTGAGGGCAATTCCAGAGAGAATAATGTTGGTCTTAAGATACAATGCGAAATACGCAAGCATCATCGAGATGAAAAGCCCGCCTGCAAGAGCGGTAAGAAGCCCTACCCACACACTGTGCGAAAGGCCGGATCCTATTGCTCCGAACAGAGCGGAGAAAAGCATTATGCCTTCGAGGGCAATATTGGAAGCCCCAGCGTTCTCCGCAACTACCGAAGCCATTGTAGCAAACAGCAGCGGCGTAGTTACCCTGAGGATCGAATAGGCAAAGTCCGTTGTGAAAATCAGACTGAAAAAGCTGTTATCCATTCTTTCTAATCTCCTTTACCAGCATTTTCTGGCGTTTGCCTGCAAGGAAGGCCTGTGCAGCGACAAGCATTATGATTACTCCCTGTATGATTGATATCATCTCGCTGGTGACATCGGTTGAAGTAGCCATCTTGTCAGCGCCGATGCGCAGATAGGCAAGGAAGAAAGCTGCAAGGGGGACATACTGAGGCTTGTTCTTCGCAAGGATTGAAACAACTATTCCATCGAATCCATAGCCTGGTAGACTCTGCCATTGGAATCTGTCATACATTCCAAGAACTTCAACAGCTCCGCCCATGCCTCCGACGAATCCACCGATCAGCTGTGAGTAGGCAACCACAACTGCTGTGTTGATTCCAGCAAACTTGGCAAACTGGGCATTGCGTCCAGTCTGAATCAGTGCATAGCCCCAGCGGGTCTTGTACATGAAGAAGCAGATTGCAATCAGAACAAGAATCAGGACAAAGATACCAGTATGGATTCTTGTGCCAGGTATGAACTGAGCCAGCTTCGCATTGTCCGGAAGAAGATAAGTTGCAGGATACCCGCATGTAGGATCCTTGAATGCTTCGCGGTAGGAGAAGTATTTTGCCAGATAATAGAAAACATAGTTGAGCATCAGGGATGAAACCAGTTCTGAGGCTCCGAATTTCTCTTTAAGAAGCGCCGGTATGTAGCAGATTATGGCTCCAAGCATTCCTCCCATAAGAATCGATACTATTGGAGAGATGACAGGGGGCATGTCCCAGCTCAGGGCAACCATTGCAGCGAGCCCTGCACTGGCATAGAACGAACCTTCGGTTCCCATGTTGAACTGGTTGGCACTGAACATGACAGCAACTGAGATTCCAGCGAAGGACAGAGTTATTGCAAGTTCTATGACATTCCCGAAGCGTCTGAACGATTCAAGAGGTCCAAGATAGAGCTTTCTTAGCGCAAGCAGCGGATCCTCGCTTACAAGAAGGATTATCACAAATGACAGAAGAACCGCTATTGCAATTGCAACAAGAAACCTGATTATATCAAATTTCGCATCAAAAGAGAGTTTCTTAAGTTTCAGCTTCATTCCATGCACCTCGCAATTTCTTCAGCACTCTGCTTCTTCAGGCCTAGCATGAACTGTCCAAGCTCGTTCTCTGTGACTTTCCGTGCATCAGGGAAGTAGGCTACGAAACGCCCGCCGTACATTACGACAAGGCTGTCGCTTATGTCCATGACTTCGGCAAGATCCGCCGAAATCAGCAGAATAGCCTTCCCTTCCGTCCGCATCTTTATCAGCTGCTCATGGACAAGCTTCGCAGCTCCTACATCGATTCCGCGCGTTGGCTGATCGGCAATTATCACAGATGAATTCGATGACAGCTCACGGGCAACAATCACCTTCTGGATGTTTCCGCCGGATAGCATCTTCACCTGAATTGCAGGAGAAGCAGCCTTGATTGTGAACTTCTTTACAAGATCAGCAGACCACTTTTCAATTTCCTTTGTCTTGAGAACCGGGCCGTTAGTCAGCCTGGGATCATCAGTGAAAGTAGCAAAAAGATTGTCCTGGATAGATGATTCGACAGCAGCCCCGCGTTCCATCCTATCCTGAGGAATATGAGCCATTCCAGCACTTCTAATGCCTTTGATGCTGGTTTTTGTAATATCTTTCCCGCAAAGATAGATGCTTCCAGCATCAGGTTTACGCATTCCTGTTATGGAATCGACAAGCTCGCTCTGCCCGTTTCCTTCGACGCCGACTACGCCAAGGATGGTTCCAGCATGGACGCAGAACGAGACATTGTCCAGCAAAGTGCGCTTTGCCTCATCTACCACTGTAAGAGCTGAGCCTTCAAGAAGGACTTCGCCTGACTTTGCAGGCTGCTTGGTTATTTCCCATTCAATGTTCTTTCCGACCATCAGGTTGGATATTTCGTTCTGGCTCACGTCGGACACATTGTAGGTTCCGACCGTCGTGCCATTCCTGAGAATCGTTATTCTGTCGCACAGCTCCTTCACCTCGTTCAGCTTATGGGAGATGAAGATGATAGTATGCCCTTGCTTCTTGAGGCCGTTGAGCTCGACAAACAGTTCTTCTGTTTCCTGCGGTGTCAGAACCGCTGTAGGCTCATCGAGTATCAGGATCTTCGCTCCCTTGAAAAGAGCCTTGAGTATTTCAACTTTCTGTCTTGTTCCTATCGGAAGGTCTCTGACCCTCTCCATTGGATTAACCGAAAAATTATATTGCTTGATTATTGCCTCTGCATCCTTGATGATTTTCTTCTTGTCCAGGGAAAGGCCTTTTGTCGGCTCAGCGCCGAGCACTATGTTCTCGGCAACTGTCATTGATTCAACCAGCATGAAATGCTGATGAACCATTCCAAGTCCATGATCTATAGCATCAAGAGGAGACTTGAGATGAATTTCTTTCCCATGAAGGAAAATCCCTCCTTCAGTGGGCTGCTCGATTCCGAACAGGATCTTCATCAAGGTGCTCTTGCCTGCACCGTTTTCGCCCACAAGGGCATGAATCTCTCCTTCTTTCACAGAGAGGTTCGCATCTTTGTTGGCAACTACACCATTGGGGTATATCTTAACGATGTTTCGCATCGCGAGAATTTCGTTTTCCATTTCATTTCCAAATAGGGGGCGGCTTTCCGCCCCCTATGATCACTTTCTAAAAAGCTTATTTTGCAGCTTTGTCAAGAACAGCCTTGATCTGATCGCTTGTCATGCCGAATGCGGTGTCGACTTTGATCTCTCCGCTCTTTATCTTGGCAGAATAATCAGAAACAAGAGCTCTGACATCAGCAGGAACTACTGACTGGTAGACTTCGTTGTCTGCAAGCCCGATGCAATCCTCGGAGATTCCGAGTGCAACTCTTGATCCCCATGCCAGTGTGCCTTCCTGAGCAGCCTTGACGGTAATCAGCAGGGACTGGTCAACTCTCTTGAGCATTGAAGAAACAATGAGCTTTGCAAGTTCAGGATCACTGTCCATGTAGAGCATGGCCTGGTCGCTGTCTACTCCGATGGCGTATGTCTTGTCTTCCTTTGATGCCTGAAGGATTCCTTCACCGGCATTGGAGGCAAGGTTAAACACAACATCAGCACCCATTCTGTGCTCGGCGAAGGTGAGTTCCTTTGCCTTTGCAGAATCTGAGAAGTTTCCAACAAAAGAGGAAAGGATCTTGATGTTCGGGTTCACCTGGCGTGCGCCCTGGATATAGCCGACCATGAAGTCAAGAATAACGGTGTTGTCCATTCCACCGACAGCTCCGATGATTCCGGTCTTGCTCATCGATGCAGCAAGAACTCCAGCAAGGAAAGATCCATCATTCTGCTTGTACTCGATTGAGTAGATGTTCTTGAATGTGCCCTTCGCATCGTTGGCATAATCCATGGAAGTATCGAATACGATGACCTTCTGATCTGGATAGTCAACAGCTACCTTTGCTACAATTTCCTGCATCTGCCATGTTCCGCAGATGATGATGTCATGCTTTTCATCGCAGAGATCACGAAGTGCAGGTTCCCATTTCGAATCGTCGAATCCGACTTCTACGACTTTGGTCTTGCATCCCAGCTGGTCTTTGATTGCCTGGATTCCTCTGTTGGCTGAATCAAAGAAAGCCTTGTCTCCAAGGGTTCCATTGAGCAGAAGAGCAACATCAAGCTGATTAGTATCAGCAGCAGCTGTTTCCTTGCTCCCGTTTGCAAACACAATGCCGATTGCCAATAAGCAGACAAGCATGGTCACAATGATTTTTTTCATCGTATTACCTCCTAAGAATAATTGAAACGATGTTCTATGATAATGATCCAGCAGCCATGCAGGTTTCCCTGCAGAGTCTGCTCAAACTCATTTTCTTGTTGCCTCTGAGATAGGTTATGATCTCATCGTCGAAGGGCGAGGACCATCTGCTGTCAATCGCCGCGCTTCCCTTCATGGTTCCGACGGCGACGGCCATCTGCGCTGCATTGCAGTCAACATCCTGACCATAATCCCCTATTAGCTCCAGGGTACGGCTGAAATCTCCGTTTCCATACCAGAGCGCAACTACCTGTGCGGCAGCATTCGGATAGGCATGGATCCAGTTGTACTCTCTGTATTTCTGCTGGCATGCCTTGCGTGCTTCTTCATAAGACGAGCACTTGCATTGCTCAAGTGCAAACCTGATCACAGAATAGTACTCACTGTCTGAAGGAATGAGACCGGCAGTCTGCTTCAGCACTGAACGCATGTCATTGCCAGCAAAAGACAGGCTTACAAGGACCGCATTGAACACTTCTCCGAGTATTCCATTGGTTGTATGTGAAATCGATGCATCATTCCAGGCAAGTCGGGCGGCGAGACGGGCATTGCCAGGGCAGAGCTGCCCGCAGATCGCCCCTCTCATCTGAGCTCCTATCCATTCTCGGTACGGGTTGCAGAAATAGGCGCTTTGAGGCGGGAACAAACCTTTCTTGAGGTTGTCTAGAGCCATCTGCTCGGCAGACCATCCGCTCGGAACCAAAGCAAGCCAGTTAAGTGCGATATCCTGTGCGCTTGGCATCCCTTTCTTTTCAAGGACTGTCTTCAGCAGCGCAATTTCATAGGTGATGTCATCGTTGTATGTATTGGGCTTACGGATGAAATGATCGAGCTTTCCGAACTTTGCTCTCAGATTCTCAGTGGTATATCCTTCGATTTCTGTTCCGAATGCTCCCCCGATGAGGCGTCCAAGCCATCCGGCACAGATCTTGTCATTGAAATCCTCTGACTGAAGATCGATTTTAACTGGAGATGGAAAGTGAACATTGCTTTCGTATTCTTCAAACGTTTCATACTGCCTGAACTTCCAGTATTCAGAAGATGGATTCTTCGGTGCTCGATTCAAAGCATTCTGAATCTGGCCGGATATGCGCTGAAGGCTCATCATGTCATTGTCTTTCAATGCCTGAAGTCCTGAAGGAATGAGTTCCTCTGCTTCCGATACATCCAACCCCAGCTGCTCGGCAGACTGAATGCCTGCAATAATCACGCTTTCCGGAGCAGCGGATCCTGGAACATGGCTGGACCACATAAGCTTGAGATAGGCATCAATGCTGTTCTCATTGTCATTCAGCGATTCCCAGCCTTGCTCTTCTTGTGCAAGAACTACCGGAACGGCGTTCTCCGTCATTTCAGTGATGAATTTCCAAGCTTTCATGTTTTTCTCCCCCTAAGATATAACAAATAGACATGATAAATTGAAACATAGGAAATGGCAATGCATTTTTCAAAAAATGCCATTTCAAGCATCAATTTGCACATTTGTGCAGATATTCAGCAGTTTGTATCAATGGTTTTTACTTTTTCATCAAAAAGAACCAGTTTCATGGAGCTGAGATGTTTCTTTGGCAATCTCTTGTGATGACATCAAATTATGGCAGCCTTTTTCATCTGCACCAGGCTCCGTCTGAAGTCTTGCAGAAGAAGATTCCGAATGTCTCACTGCATTCAGGGAACTTGCCAAGGTATGCTTCTGCCACTGCTTTACGTATGGAGTCCTTTTGTGCTGGATCTACAAGAGCTATGCAGCTTCCCTTGAAGCCTGCTCCGCTGAAGCGTCCGCCGTAGACTCCATCTGTATTCTCAAGGATCCGGCTTATTTCAATCAGCTCAGGCGACCCTGTTTCCCAGTTCTCAATGGATGAACGTCCTGACTGGAACATCAATGAGCCGAATCTATGGATATCACCCTCTTTCCAGGCTTCTATTCCAGATTGAACTCTGTCCATCTCGCTGTAGTAATGCTCTGCTCGCTTTCTGAAGTTATCAGGCAGCTTGTCTTTGTACTGAAGAAACACATCATAAGGCACATCACGAAGCACGGAATCCTTGAATGAGCCATATTTCGAAGATGAGAATGCCTTGAGGCAATACGAAGCGCTCTTGGCTTCATCGACTCGCATGTTGTATCCGCTTCCAAGCTTGCGTGATACTCCTGAGTAAACGACCATGATTGAGAAATCAGGCATGGCTGGATTGACTGGAATAAGGCTGTGCAGCCCGCTCTGGGTATCAAGGACAAGCAATGAATTCTTTCTGCAAAGCACTTCGCAGGCCTGATCAAGCATTCCGTTGTCCAGTCCGATGTATTCATGCTCAGGAACAAGCGACAAGGAAACAAGCTTTTCATCATCAAGTTCGATGCCGTTGGCAAGCATCAGAGCTTTCAGATAGCAGAGAATCACTGCAGCAGATGATGATAGTCCACCAACAGGAAGCGTTCCTTGGATTACGCCTGTGATTCCACGATGAAGTTCATAGCCCTGTAATCTCAGTGCATAGGCTGATGCCATTGCAAAGTCACCCCAGTCTCCGGATTTAGCAGGGATGTTTAAAAGGCTGAACTCAACTTTGCCAGGAAAGCCGACGCTCTCAAGCGAAACAGATGGATCATCATTGACTCCAAAGCGCAGAGTCACGCCTTTGTCTATTGCAAATCCAGTGACAATCCCTTTCTGATGATCAATATGCGCTCCAAGCGGGCACACTCTGTAAGGAGCATAGGCTGTATGCATTTCTGCCTCACGTCCGGCGAATCTATCCAAGCAATCCATCTCTTCTCTCCAGAGCAATGATAGCATTCAAGGCCTCTGATCAGCAAGTCGATGATGTTGGCCAAACACCTCTTCTCTGAAACTTATGAAGGCTCAAAGATGCAGAGATGCAAACGCTGCCTCAGCATATCTGCCAATGCTGTTTCATTCTCACACTACAGTGTGATATGATCTGCTTCATGAAGAAGCATCTAAGAGTAAGTGCAGCAGTGATTGAGAAAGATGGCAAGATCTTCGCTGCACAACGTGGAGACCATGGCGAGATGGCTCTTAAATGGGAGTTCCCTGGTGGGAAGATTGAACAAGGCGAAACACCTGAGCAGGCTCTTGTTAGAGAAATCAAGGAAGAGCTTGATACAACCATAGAAGTCATCCGCCCTATTGCTGCAATCGAACATGAGTATGAGACTTTCTCAATCACTCTCTATGCTTTCTTATGCCGCATAGTTTCTGGGAATCTTACAATCAAGGAGCATATTGCATCAAAGTGGCTAGACAGAACAGAGCTGGAAACACTTGATTGGAGCGGTGCTGATGCTGAGATAGTCAGGGAAAGACTGAAATAACGCAGATTCAATAGTCACTGCTTTTCAATTGTGGTTAATGCAACTCATTCTTTCCACCCTAATGCCAGAGCATCCTGCCAGATTTTTAAAGCATCTTTGCATTGCTCAACATTTGGTGAAGTAAACTTTCCAAACGAAAGCTTCACCATAACCTTCATAGCAGTCATTTGTTTTGGGGAAAGCCTGAACAATGATTGGTTTTTATTAATGAAAATCTGTAGTTTGTACCATCTAGACTTATAGGGCTCGCTGCAAACCTTTGTTAGAAGTTCTACTTCGTTCATCGTTCCTTGCACAATTTTTACATCACGTTCATTCCCAGAACTGATTGATTTGTCAATTAGGTACTGAGCTATCACGTTCTGAGGAATCTTAAATTCACTGAAGGCTTCAGTAACCGTAGCATCACAACTTGGATTCTTACACCATTGTGTAACATTTGTGATTTGCCGTCTAGGATCATTGAATACATCATAGACTTTCTTTGCCATTGTGATAAGCAATTGCAACAAATCTTGGGAGATACAATTCTTATTCCAGATGTAATCAGTATTTAGTGCTTCTTCTGGGTATTGATCTTTTACAAGTCTAAAAAACTGCATTAGCGAGAAATAGATCATATTTGCTCTATAGCTCCCAACCCAATAACCCTGTTTCTTTTTTGTCATCTCCCCTTCCATGGTTCTTAGAAGTAAAGCAACAACAGCTATTTGCTTATAATAGAGTTCGTTATATTTTGCTTTTGAAATTTCGTTATCCCAATCATTCTGAATTGTCTTTGATAGTACCTTAAAGCATTCGGTGGGTCCTTTGTTGACAGCGACTGAATTGCCACGAAGAATGCAATGGTATTTTGCTAGCTCTTCCTTTGTTATTCTCTGTGACTTAGGGCGACGATCATAATACTGCTTCTTTTCAGAAGCGGTATTGAACAATGTAGCTTGCTGATATTGTCCTTTCATGCGCTCATAATACCAGAAGGTTGAATAAGGAACGCCTATAGCAGGAGGCACTCTCAGTGCGTTGCTGAATTTCTCCATTCTATTGTGAAATTCATGATTTGCAAAAAAATCAGCATCAGAAACTTTATTCTGGCTATTTGATGATTTTGATATTGTCTGAATGTCACTTACACGCTCAGAAGCTTGGACGTGAAGCACCGTCAGTTTCATCTGAACTGAAATACCAGTGAGATCAGCCTTTGTTTTTTGTTCCGCAAAAGCAAGGGATGCAGTTGTTTGACCACCGTTGATGATTTGCATTCCGTGAATATTTCTAATGATTCCTGAATAGCCTGTTTGATCAACATCAATCTCTATACTGTCAGCAGTTGTGGCAATTCCATTATTGAAAATAAAGAATTTGTTGGGATTATTATGAATTGTACCCTGAATTTGTTTATTCACTGCCGTTTTGGATGTCAAGAAAGAACGAACATTGCCTTCAAGTAACTGACTTCCATATTTTCGATATAAACTAGAAAGAAGTTTCCCGGGAATTGATGCTAAATAACATTCATAGTTTTCATCTGCTTGGGGAACAATCAGACATGGAACCCCATTGGGTACAATATCACTGTACTCTGAAAAATCCACATCAGCACTTTCTGGGTCATTGACTGCATAGATATTATCACAAAGCCATGTAATATCCCAAACTTGTATTTCAGTATCTATATTCTCCAAAACATCTGGCAAAGGAAGCCTTGTTACACGATTTGAAAGGTATCCATCTGAAGCAACTATTACTTTGACTTTATTAATTCCTAACTGACTATCCTTTTTCTCAAGGAGAAAGTCATAGAAATCTAAAGCTTCATTCTCTAAAGACATTCTGAAGTTTTCTGATGTCCTTGGGGATAGAGTTTCTTGAACAAAACGCAAAGCCTGCAATGATAGATTATTAATTGTTGAAGCATTTAACTGCTGCGGATCATCGCTGTCATTAAATTCTCCAGTAAAAATGGACAAGCTCTGATCTGATTCATCAAAGTCATAACCATACAGCAAAATCTGACCACGCCTTGTCGACATTCCCGACCAATAGAATAAAACTGGATCGCAAATCGATTTAGCACCACTTAGATCATCAATGATTGTCTTGATAAACTGAAGAGTGGGACCTTCACCAGAATCAGCAACTCTGACTTTTACACACTCTACAAGATCTCTACGATACTCTAAAACCTTTTCTTTATCCATTTATTTCTCCTCCATTCTCCAACACTCCAATCCAGGCAATGAAAGAGTGTATGTAACAGACTGAATTGAAGATGGAATTTTCTCTGGCACAGGCAATTTTGGAAAATCCTCAGTGACTTCATAAAGAGAGATTTTCTCAACTTTAAACCAGAAGGCATGTTCAACCAAATATATAGAGTACTTAAACTCAGAAATTTTCTGATCAAGAATATATTGCAACTCAGGTTCGTATTTTAGTTCATTCTCTTTAATTGATTCAAACAGCTTTTTTACAGAAAAGTAATCTGGGATCTCTTTCTCAGAAGTGTTTATCTTAACTACATATAAATAACCTGGAATATCTATGCGGTTAAGCTGTGCCAAAGAAGTAATTGTAATCTCAGATCTTTTGTATGCCACTGTTTTACATTCAAACCACTTGTCTGGCAACACAAAATCCTGTTTATCACCTTCTGGTCCTGTCCATCCATTAATCACATCACAAATTTTCATTCCATCGTCATGCAACAATTCACGAAGAACAACAAGTTCACCAAAAAGACCTTGATATTGCGCAATATCCATATGCCCTTTCTGCAACATCTGTTTCCAAGAGCAGAAACGTTTCAAGACTTCAGGGACTGCTTGTTCATCATCCAATGGCTCTGCCACATTGATCAAATCCTGTCCTAATGCAGCAAACACATCTGTATTGGCATCATTCAGCAATACAAAATGAATGACAAAAGTTCCAGTGTCTTTTACCGTCTCATAACAATTAATGGATTCTGAAGAATAAGCATTACTTGAAATATCCACACTGAATGAAGATTCAAGATAGAATTCCTTTCGAAACTGAGAATCCCAGCCAACATACCAGTTGTGTCGACTTTGATATTCGATAATTCCATACCGGCGAGATCCTTTCAAAGTCATTTCGCAATTTTTCTTCCACCAAGTCTTGAACTTTTCTGTAATCCCTATTCCATTGGAATTCATTCTTTTTCATCCTCCGTTTCAGACTTTCTATCTTCAATTTTAAAGCCTTTCCTTATTGCAGTAGGATTAAGAAAAACTTCAACAGGATTATCTCTGATTTTGGAGATACCGTCAGGAGATGGGATGCCAATGCCCAATCCCCATATTACGTTCATGCCATCTATCAATTCTCCGGTTGATTCCAAATACAATGATAACGGATATAATATTAGCAAGGGGTTTCGGTCAATTCTAAGCCAAGTCTCTCTTGTTTGCGCAGTATCAGCATATCGCTGTTTTATAGCGTTCCGCTGAATTTTGGTAAGCCCTAATTGGGTATCTGCACCACCTGCAAGATGAGCCCTATGTCCGGAAATACGGATTATTTCTTCATCAGCTCTAAAAATATCAGCTGCCCTTTTTCTGGTTAACGAAGAAATGCCAGTTCTGGGAATTGAGAAAGGAAGAGCTCCTTCTTTTTCTCCTGGGGGACAAATTGCAACATCCCAATTTGTATCGGAAAAATTCTTGATAAAGTACTCATTCAGATCCTGAAGTTTGTATCCATTGTTGACAAATGCACATTTGAATTCTGAGAGGAACTTTGTTATTACGTTATTTTTAATACCTACCCAAAAACCATGTGCAAGCGCTTCACAGTATTTATCAAGATCAGTAACAGGCTCAGGCAAAGAAACTACAAACCGATTAATTAGTCGTTCATTGGCTTTGTTCTTCTCTTCATCTCTGAACAATCTTCCTGTATCAAAGAAATAGCCTTGAATATTGCTGATTGTGAATTCAACACTCTTTTGAGCACCACGCATTTTCCCCAATGCGGTGATTATTATTGGATATGCGGGATTGTGTCTCACTGCAAGGCCAACATCACTTGGCCTAGCAGGTGGATTGCAATTTGACATCAAAGAAATCTGATCCTTAAGATGGTTTGTAGCATTTGTTATTGAAGAATACCAATCAATCGCATCTGTTCCCATCCAAACCTTGAAAACACACAAATAGCTATCCCTGTAACCAAACCACCGGCACATTTGAAGAAGAGTATCATAAGCTTGGGCATTTCGATAGAAGTATGATACTACAAGTCCTTCCAGAGTTAGCCCTCTCGACAAGCTGAGGCCTCCTACCGCTATCACTCTATCGCCTTCCGGATGAAGAAGATAATTCAGACCTTTTTCACCCTTGGATTCCTTGGAAAGATTCACAATTGCTACACGCACTTGTTTTGCAGTTTTTACAAGAAAAGGACAAAAAGCATCCCATGACATATTAATGTGATGAACATCTGCAAAGCAGTATTCATTCCACACTTGCTTCAACTCGTAAAACTCACCAGATAGATAATTATCTGCTTCCGAT
>Ga0265294_10007966_pt1 | contig 12462 bp, 11 predicted proteins | sample MunlanPumphouse3_FD_192504 | JGI IMG/M metagenome (GOLD analysis project Ga0265294, IMG submission 192504) | Groundwater microbial communities from a municipal landfill in Southern Ontario, Canada - Pumphouse #3 | ecosystem: Environmental > Aquatic > Deep subsurface > Groundwater | place... | reverse complement strand
AGCCATCGGGTGCGCTCCGTCGAGGCGCTGGGATAGCCGTTCATAGGAACCCGTGCAGCCGGGCCGCCAGGTACGGCGCCAGCGCGGTGACCAGCAGCACCAGCGGCCACAGATTGCCCGTGCGCAGATCATAAGACGCCAGCAACTCGCGCCATGACTTGCCTGCGGCGTAATGGCCGAAGAGAAATTCGAACAATACCGTCAGCGACGCCCACAAACCACCGATAGCCCAATACCCGGAAGTGTCCAGTGGGCTGAGGGCGGGCAGCAGAAGCCACGTGACCAGAAAGATCAGCAGCGCCAACGAGAGCCCGCTCAGCGGAAGGGCAGCCTGCCGCCCGAATAGAGGCACGAGCAGTTTCTCGCGCAGCGCCCCGTTGAGAATGGCGAGCACGACCAGCAACAGCCATATTCCGAAGGCCTTGAGCAGCGTCATGCCGAAATCATAACTCCATCCAATCGCGTATCAGGCTGAGGTACTCGCTACTGCGACCACGCCTCGAAATTGTTAGCGCCTGGTGGCTGCAGGGCGGGCACTGATCCATCCTGTGCCGCCCGTTCAAGGTTTTTCGGGGCCATGCCCGCCCCTCCCATGCCACGGGCGCCGCCCTGTGGCCGCACTGGGACTCGTGATATCTTTGCCAGGCGATCGAACCCCACCGAATCCGATAACTGCGTAGGTATTCATGAAACGAGTCCCTGTCCCGTTCGCACGTCCTCTGCTGTTCGCCTGTCTTGGACTGCTGCTCGCCTCCTGCGATTGGCCGTGGAAGGATGATGATGACGCCCGGGTCATCCGGCTGTCGGGCACCGTGGAGGCGCGGGAAGTGGACCTTGCGTTCCAGGTGCCGGGCCGGATTACGGTGCTGCATGTCGACGAGGGCCAAACGGTGGCGGCCGGGGATGTGGTGGCGGAACTCGATGCCTACGACTTCGAACTGGCGCTGCAGCGGGCCCGGGCCGAAGCGGAGGCGGCGCAGGCGACGCTGGCCGCGCTGCAGGCGGGCACGCGCGAGCAGGAGATCCGCGCGGCGGAGGCCACACTCGCCAAGGCGCAGGCGGAACTCAAGTTCGCCCAGGCCGAGGTGCGGCGCATCGGCGACCTGGTGGGGCGGCGTCTGGCGTCGCAGGAGTCGCTGGAACAGGCACAGCGCCAGCTCGACGTGGCGCAGTCCAACACGGAGGAGGCGCGGCAGCGGCTCGATCTGTTGCGCGAGGGGCCGCGCAAGGAGGACATCGCGCGGGCCGAGGCGGAGCTGGCCGCGCGCCTGGCGGCGGTGCGGGTGGCGGAGCAGCAGCTGGCGTACACGCAGTTGCGCACGCCGGTGGCCGGAGTGGTGAGCGTGCGCCTGGCGGAGCGGGGCGAGGTGGTGGCCGCCGGGCAGCCGGTGCTGCGCGTCGCCAAGCTCGGCGAGCCCTGGGTGCGAGCGTATCTCGAAGAGCCGGATCTGGCGCGGGTGCGGCTCGGCCAGGCGGCCGAGGTGCGGGTGGACGGCCTGCCGGACCGGACGTTTCCGGGACGATTGAGCTTCATCTCCCCCGAGGCGGAATTCACCCCCAAGACCGTGCAGACGCGGGAACTGCGCACCGATCTGGTGTACCGGGTCAAGGTGGACCTGGAGAATCCCGAGGGGCTCCTGAAGATCGGCATGCCGGCGGATGTGTATCTCGAAGCGGCGGCGCCATGAGCGAGCCCGTCATCCAGGTGCAGGGCCTGCGGTTTGCCTACGGCGCGCGGCCGGTGCTGCACGGCGTCGATCTGGCGGTGCGGGCCGGCGAGATCTACGGGCTGGTGGGGGCCGACGGCGCCGGCAAGAGCACGCTGCTGCGGATCGCGGTGGGCGAGCTCGCGCCCGGCGGGGGGAGCGTGCGCGTGCTCGGGCGGACCCCCGCCGATCCCGAGGTGCGGGCGCAGATCGCCTACATGCCCCAGGGCTTCGCCCTGTATCCCGATCTGACGGTGCGGGAGAACATGCAGTTCTTCGCCGACCTGCACGGGCTTTCCCGGGACGACGCGCCGCGCCGGATTCGCGCGCTGCTGGCGCGGACCGGTCTGGAGGGCTTCGAGGAACGCCGCGCGGGGCAGTTGTCGGGCGGCATGATGCAGAAGCTCGCCCTGGCCTGCGCGCTGATCGCCGCGCCGCGGGTCATGTTCCTGGACGAACCGACCACCGGGGTGGATCCCCTGTCGCGGCGCTCCTTCTGGAGCCTGCTGGACGGGGTGCGCGCGGAGGGGGTGGCGGTTCTGTACGCCACGGCGAATTTCGACGAGGCGGAGCGGTGCGACCGCATCGGCTTTCTGGAGGGCGGGCGGCTGAGGCGGCAGGGCACGCCGCTGGAGATGGCCGCCGCGCCGGGCGCCACCCTGGTGAGCGTGACGGGCCCGGACGCGCGCCGCCGGCGCCGTGCGCTGCGCGGTCTGCCGGGCGTGAGTCTGGTGTTTCCGGTGGGCGCGCGGCTGCACGTGTGGCTCGAAGCGGGGTACGGGCCGGAGACGTTTCGCGCCGCCCTGGCCGGGATCGCGCCGGAACTGCGGGCGGAGGTCATCGAGCCTACGCTGCACGACGCGGCCCTGCGCGAGCTGGCCCTGGCCGGGGGGCGGAGCTGAACCCATGCCTCTGGCCCGATCCGCACCCGCCACGAAGTCCGGGCCGGTGATCCAGGCCCGGGGGCTCACGCGCCGGTTCGGCCGGTTCGTGGCCGTCGACCACGTCGACCTGAACGTGGCGCGCGGCGAGGTGTTCGGCCTGCTAGGGGCGAATGGGGCGGGCAAGACCACGGCGATCCGCATGCTGTGCGGGCTGTTGCCGCCCACGGAAGGCGCCATCCAGGTGGCGGGCATCGACATGGTGCGCCACGCGCGGCGCGCCCGCGCCCGCATCGGTTACGTGGCGCAGCGCTTCGCCCTCTACGGCGATCTGACCGTGGCGGAAAACCTGGAGCTGCAGGCGGGCCTGTACGGCCTGGTGGGTCGGCGCAAGCGCCAGCGCCTGGACTGGGCGCTGGAACGGATGGAACTGGCGGACAGCGCCCGGGAACTGGCCGGGGAGCTGCCGCTGGGCTACCAGCGGCGCCTCTCCTTCGCCGCGGCCTTGCTGCACGAGCCGGAAGTGCTGTTCCTCGACGAGCCCACCTCCGGGGTCGATCCGGTGGCCCGGCAGGATTTCTGGGAGCTGATCTACGACCTGGCCGATACCGGCATCGGCATCCTGGTCACCACCCACTACATGGACGAGGCGGCCTTTTGCGACAGCCTGGTCCTGATGCACGCCGGCAAGGTGGTGGAGCGGGGCACGCCCGACTCCCTGCTGCGCCGGCCCCTGGCGACGCCGATCCTGGAGCTGCATGGGGAGACCGGCGCGTTCACGCCGCTGCTGCAAAGCCTGCCCGAGGTGCGGGAGGTGATCCCGCACGCCGGCCGGCTGCGCATCAGGCTCCATCCCGGCGTCGACGTGGAGGCGGCGCGCCGCAGCATCGAGCAGGCGGCGGCCCGGCGCAGGCTGGCGGTGACGGGGTTGGCGCCGGCGGCGCCGGAGCTGGAGGACATCTTCGTCGCCGTGCTGGAGGAGGCGGAGGTGAACCGGTGAGGCTGCAGCGCGTGCGCGCCATGGCGCGCAAGGAGTGGTGGCACCTGCTGCGGGATCCGCGCAGCCTGGCGCTGATCATCCTGATGCCGGCGATGCAGTTGTTCCTGTTCGGCTACGCCATCCGGCTGGACATCACCGAGGCGCCCCTGGGCGTGCTGCAAGAGGCGCGCGACGCGGCGTCGAACGACATCGTGGCGCGGTTCGACGCCAGCAGCGCCTTTCGCGTGGTGGCGCGTTTCGAAGATCGCAGGTCGCTCCAGGCCGCCATCGAGCGGGGCGACATCTGGGCCGGGCTGGTGGTGCCCGCGGACTACGCCCGGGACCTGGAGCGCCGCGCCGCGCGCCTGCAATTGATCCTGGACGGCGTCGACGCCAATACCGCGCGGCTGCTGCGCAATTACGCCCAGGCCCTGGTGAACGATTACGTCGGCGCCTTCCGGCAGGGCCCGCCGCCCATCCGGATCGAGAGCCGCACCTGGTTCAACGAGGCCGCGGAAAGCCGCCTTGCCATCATTCCCGGCGTGATTGCGGTGGTCATGGCGGTGATCGGCGCGCTCATGACCTCCCTGACCGTGGCGCGCGAGATCGAACTGGGCAACGTCGCCATGCTCGCCACCACGCCCTTGAGCCGCAGCGAGTTCCTGGCGGGCAAGCTGCTGCCCTATTTCGTGATCGGCATGCTCGACCTGGTGATCGCGGTGCTCGCCGCCGTGTTCATCTTCGACGTGCCGCTGCGCGGGCCGTTCCTGGCGCTGGCGGGGGTGGCGGCGCTGTTCCTGCTGGGGGTGATGCTCCAGGGGACGCTGATCTCCATCACGGCGGGCAACCAGCTGCTGGCGAGCCAGATGGCGACGGTGAGCACCTTCCTGCCCGCGTTCCTGCTCTCGGGATTCATCTTCGCCATCGAGAACATGCCGGTGGTGCTGCAATACCTGACGCTGGTGGTGCCGGCGCGCTACTTCGTGACGCTTTCCAAGGCGATCTTCCTCAAGGGCGTGACGCCGCTGCTGCTGTGGACGGAGGCGGCGGCCCTGGCGCTGTTCGTGCTGGTGCTGGCGCGGCTGGTGTTCGTGCGCGCGCGCAGGCTGGGGCTGCTGTCGTGAGCCGCGCCATCCTCGCCAGCCTGATCCGGTTGCGCGCGCTGCTGGCCAAGGAGTTCCGCCAGCTCCTGCGCGATCCGCGCATGCGCTTCTTCGTGGTCGTCCCGCCGGTCACGCAGCTCATCATCTTCGCCTACGCGGCCACCTTCGACGTGCGCGATGCGCACGTGGCGGTGGTGGATCAGGCGCGCACCGCCGAGACGCGGGAACTGTTGCAGGCGATCGGCGCCACCGGCCATTACACGCTGCATCCGTTCCCGGACATGGCGGCCGCCGCCGCGGCCATGGACCGCAACCGGGTGCGCGCCATCGTGCGCTTCGCGCCGGATTTCCCGCAGGAGCGCGTGGTGCAGGTGATCGCCGACGGCTCGGACTCCAACAGCGCGCAACTGGTGGCGGGGCAGTTGCAGCAGATCCTGCGCGACAACGCCATGGCGCGCGCCGGCGCGCGGCCGCCGGTGGTGCTGGAGGAGCGCGCCTGGTACAACCCCAACCTGGACGACCGGGACTATTTCGTGCCCGGCATCATCGCCAACGTGGTGCTGATCGCCACCATGATCCTCACCGCCATGTCGGTGGTGCGCGAACGCGAGCTGGGGACGCTGGAGCGGCTGCGGGTCACGCCGCTGGCGAAGCTGGAGTTCCTGCTGGGCAAGATGATCCCGGTGGCCGCGCTCGGGCTGTTGGACGTGCTGCTGGTCGCCGCTCTCGCGGTGTTCTGGTTCGAGGTGCCGTTTCGCGGCAGCGTGGCGGCGCTGCTGCTGGGCAGCCTGCTGTTCCTCATGAGCTCGCTCGGACTCGGGCTGCTGATCTCCAGCTACTCCCACACGCAGCAGCAGGCGATGCTGCTGTCGTTCTTCGTCATCATGCCGGCGATCGTCCTGTCCGGCTTCGCCTTCCCCATCAGCAACATGCCCGAGATCGTGCAGCCCCTCACCTATCTCGATCCGCTGCGCTACTACCTGGTGGTGATCCGCGACGTGTTCCTGAAGGGCAGCGGCGTGACCGATCATCCCTTCCAGTACGGGATGATGGTATTGCTCGGCGTGGGGGCGCTGCTTTTGAGCATGCGGCGGATTCGGTAAGTCTGGATTTCACACGGCGCTCGGCAATAGATGTAGGGCGGGCATCGCCCACCGAACAATGCCTTGACAACCGGCGCACGGTGGGCGGTGCCCACCCTACATTTCAACGCAGGCCGCCCTGCCGGATGTCGACGATTCTCGCAGCCTGCGGAGGAGGGGGCGGCACAGGCTGCAACCGGCCTTCGTCCAGGCGCAGGTGCACGTCGCCCAGCGGGAGGATCGGCTGCAGTTCGTGGCTGGTGATGACGAGGGCCATGCCTTCGGACTTGAAGCGGCGGATCAGGTGCACGGTCTGCTCGCGCGCATCCTGGTCCATGCTCGCCACCGGTTCGTCCAGGAGCAGAACTTCGGGCGACAGCACCCAGGCGCGGGTCAGCGCGACGCGCTGTTTTTCGCCGCCGGAGAGTTCCCGGGCGTTGCGCGCGGCGAGGTGGGACAGGCCGGCCCATTGCAACGCGTCGGATACCTTGCGCTCCACCACCGCGCGCGGCACCCCGGTCTGGCGCAGGCCGTAGGCGATGTTGTCGCTCACGCTGCAGTCGAACAGATAAGGGTACTGGTGCAGGTACACGACGTGGCGCCGGTACTGGCGCAGCGCCCTGCGCCAGGACAGCGTCCGGCCATGCCAGGCGACCCGCGCGCGGTCGGGCGGTTCGAGGCCGGCGACGACTTTGAGCAGCGTGGTCTTGCCGGCGCCGTTCTTCCCGCTCAGCAGCGTGCAGGTGCCCGCCCGGATGGCAAGACGCTCGATGTCGAGCAGCGGCTGGCCGCCCATGGTCTTGTACAAGTCGAAGAACTCCAGCAGCAGCGGGCCGTCGTCCCGAGCGGTCATGCGATCTTCCCTTTGCCCTGTACCATGCTCAACGAGAAGTTGAGGAACAGCGCCAGCATCACCAGCACGAAACCCAATGCGATGCCCTGCGCGTATTCGCCCTTGCTGGTCTCGAGGGCGACGGCGGTGGGGATGTTGCGCGTGTAGTTGAGGATATTCCCGCCCACCACGATGGAGGTGCCCACCTCGGAGATTATGCGGGCAAAGGCCGCGATGACGGTGGCCAGCAGGGCGAAGCGCACCTCGTACATGAGCGTGAGCGTGGCGCGCCAGAACGAGGCGCCCAGCGTGCGCGCCGTTTCCCAGGCGCGGCGGTCCGCGGTCTGCACGGCGGCATGGCCCAGGGCGACCAGCAGCGGGAAGGCGAGCACCGCCTGACCGATGACCATGGCGGTCTGGGTGAACAGCAGCTTCAGGTCACCGAACGGGCCATTGCGCGTGAGCATCATGTAGACCAGCAGGCCCACCACCACGGCAGGCATCGCCTGGAGCGTCTGGAACGCCGATACCAGCGCGCGCCTGCCGGGGAAGTGGACGTAGGCCAGCAGGAAGGACAGCAGCAGCGCCGCCGGCGCGGCCACCAGGATGGCGCGCAGCGAGACGCTGAACGAGATGGCCACGATCTTCCACAGGGCCGGATCGCCCGAGAACAACAGGTGCATGGCCTGGACGCTGGACGAGATCAATCCTTCCATCGGCGCTTACTTGTCTGCAGCCATGCGCTTTTCGGTGGTCGCACGTTGTATGGCGGTCGGCGTGAACAGCGGATCGCCGGCGATCTTGAAGCCGCGGATCTGGTCCTGCCCCTGGGGCGAGGTGATCCAGGCGATCAGCGCCATGGCGCCCATGTAATTGGCATCGGGATAACGGGCTGGATTCACGGCGATGATGCTGTAGGGGTTGAACAGGCGTTCATCACCCTCCACCAGGAGCTCCAGAGGCAGCTTGTCCTTGATGGCGAGCCAGGTGCCGCGGTCGGTCAGGGTGTAGCCGCTCAGCTCGCCGCTCATGATCAAGACCTCTTCCATGCCCTGGCCGGCCTCCCGGTACCAGGCGCCGTCGGGCCTGGCTCCGACGCTCTTCCACAGTTCCAGCTCCTTCTTGTGCGTGCCGGAATCGTCGCCACGGGAGACGAACACCGCCCCCTTTTCCATGATGTGCGCGAGTGCGGCGGAGGCGTCCCGCAGGCCGCGCACGCCCGCCGGGTCCTGTTCGGGACCGACGATCACGAAATCGTTGTACATCACGGAACGGCGGTTCACGCCATGGCCCTCGGCGACGAAATTATCCTCGGCGGCGGGGGCGTGGGTGAGCACCACATCCACGTCGCCATCCTGCCCCATGCGCAGCGCCTTGCCCGTACCGACGGCGATTACCTGGACCTCATATCCCGTTTCTTTCTTGAATGCCGGGAGCAGGGCGGCGAGCAGACCCGAATTTTCCGTGCTGGTGGTGGTGGCGAGTCGGACGATATGCGGGTCGGCGGCCTGGGGCGTCAGCGGGAGCAGCAACGCCAGCACTGGCAGCAGCACGCGGATAAGTGACGGGATGAAGCGTGTCCTTGGATGGTGTCGTGTCATGCGCATGATTCCCTTCCAGTTATTGAGGTCCTTGTGGTGAGCACGTCGATGGTTCCGCATAAGCTCAGCAATTCCAGTGCCACGAGCGCAAGTCTCTGAGAATCGATGGCATAGTTGGTCTATATATTTCCTTAACGCAGTCGGCAAACGGGACAAACTGGGTGGTTTGCCATGTTGGGCAAGACAAAATGACCCAATCCATGTTCTTGCAGGCTGGTGCCTTGGTCGTTCTTTTTCGCTGTTTTTCCCGAGCTGCCACGGCCGAGGAATAGAGGTGGATCGCGATGCCGCTGAGTTCGGACTTCAATGCGCCGGCGTACCTGGATGATCCGGACAGGGTGGAAACGCCGCAATGGCGGGGCGGCTCGGTACTGGTGGTGGACGACGAGCCGGGCATGCGCAATTTCCTGCGGCGTGCCCTGCACCGGCATTGCGCCCTGGTGGAGGCGACCGACAGCGCGGAGACCGCCGAACAGTTGCGCCTGCGCTGCCATTTCGACGTGATGATCCTGGACATCCGGCTGCCGGGCCGCTCCGGGCTGGCGTGGCTGGAAGAACTGCGTACCGAAGGCCATCGTGTCGACGTGATCTTCATCACGGCCTATGCGGATATGGATACCGCGGTGGCCGCGCTGCGCCTGGGCGCGGCGGATTTCATCATCAAGCCGTTCCGCATGGAGCAGATCGTGGCCGCGGTCAAGCGCTGCCTCGCGCAGCATCAGTTGCAGCGCGAGAACTATGTGCTGCGTCGTCCGATCGAGCAGCTCTACACCATGGATGGCATGGTCGGGCAGACGCCGGCCATGCACGAGGTTTGCCGCGTGATCAGACGCGTGGCCCCGACGCCCTCCACCATACTGATCGAAGGTGAATCCGGCACCGGCAAGGAACTCGCCGCGCGGGCCATCCACCGCATGAGCGGGCGTGCCGGTCCCTTCGTGCCGGTCAATTGCAGCGCGGTCGCGCCCGAGTTGCTGGAGAGCGAATTCTTCGGCCACACCCGTGGCGCCTTCACCGGGGCCCAGCAGGCGCGTGAAGGTCTCTTCACCTATGCGAATGGCGGCACGCTGTTCCTGGATGAAATCAGCGAAATGCCGCCGTCCATGCAGGCGAAGCTGCTGCGAGTGCTGGAGGAGCGCGCGATCCGGCCGGTCGGCGCGGAACGGCAGGTGCCGGTGGACGTACGCATTGTGGTGGCCACGAACCGATCATTGGCGGAAATGGTGCGCGCGGGCACGTTCCGTGAGGATCTCTATTACCGGCTCAACGTGCTTACCATCCGCATGCCCCCCCTGCGCGAACGCATGGAGGACCTCCCGGCGCTGGTGCGGTTCTTTACGGATGCGCTGGCGGCGGAATTGGGCGTACCGCCCCTGCGCTTCACCGACGAGCAGATCGAGAGCCTGCGCGCCTATCATTGGCCAGGCAATGTGCGCGAGTTGCGTAACGTGATCGAGCGTGCGCTGCTGCTTGGCGCCCTGCCCGCTGATCATCTCGGCCAAGGCGCCGACGCGGGGAAAGACTGGCATGTCCGCACGGGGGATGATTGGGGTTATCCGCTCGGCTGGACTTTGGAGGACGTGAAGAAACATCACATCCTGCGTGTGCTGAACACCGTGGATGGCAACAAATCGGAGGCGGCGCGGCGCCTTGCGGTGTCGCGCAAGACCCTGGAGCGCAAGCTCGCGCGCTGGGCCGGCGGTATGCCGGACGATGAAGAAAGATGACCGGACCGGGCGGCAGGCGGTGCCGCGATTTCACACAGAGGACATGGAGGGCACGGAGCTTTGGGGAAAGAGAAACGCTGCAATTCCCTATACCCACATCCCTCCGTGGCGCTCTGTGCCCCCCTGTGAAATCCGCCGCGGAGGAGTAGCGGCAGGTCGCGTCGGCGCAGCGTGATCCGGCCTGCATTCACTTGCAACTGCCGCGCAACCTGGATTTACGCAGCGGCTGCCCGCATAGCGGAAGCCTGCATCCCAGGAAGAGGCTTCGATGCTGAAACGCCTGTGGTGGTCCGTTCAGCGCAGCCTGCGTTACAAACTGCTGGCGATCGGTCTACTGCCGATACTTTTGGTCATGCCCGCCACGCTCGGCCTGGCACTCTACTGGAGCGAGCGCTTCACCACCGAGCAGTTGTTCCGCAGGGTGAATTCGGATCTGGCGGTAGCGGAGGATGCGTTCCTGCGCCTGCAGCAGCATTACCTGGACAAGCTTGGGAGCCTGGCGGAGTCGTACGTATTTCATACCCGGTACCTGCAGCGCGACGGGGACGAGGTGAGGGCGCTGATCCGGGATTTGAAGGAGCGTGCGCAATTCGATTTCATCCACCTGACGGACCCGCTGGGCGTGTGGTTGTTCGAGACGGAACCGGCCCGCAGCAAGCCTTCCATCCTCATCCAGGGCGCCCTGGAGGGACGGGCGGGCAGCGGGATCGAGGTGTTTTCCTACAGCGATATCCTGCGCGAAGGGAACGGCCTGCCGGAGAAGGTGGTGCTGCCCTTGATCGACACTTCCGGCGGCGCGCCCGCAGACCGGCGGGTGGAAGACCGCGCCATGGTGTTGCGCTTGGTGTATCCGGTGACGAATGCCGAGGGCAAAGTGGTGGCGGTGCTGGACGGGGGCGTCCTGCTCAGCGGGAATTACCGTTTCGTCGACGCCATCCGCGATCTCGTGTACGGCCCCGGCAGCGTACCGGAGGGCGGGAGCGGTACCGTGACGGTGCTGCTGGACGACGTGCGCATCAGCACCAACCTGCGCGATGGCGCGCAACGGCGAGCGGTCGGTACGCGGATGTCGGAGCAAGTGCACCTGCTGGCCATGCAAGGGGCCGGGCGCTGGGTGGGGCGCAGCTTCGAGGTGAACGGCTGGCACATCTCCGCCTACAGCCCGATCTGGGACGTGCACGGACAACGGGTCGGCATGTTGCACACGGCGTTCCTGGAGACGCCACTGCGCCAATCCCATCGGCACGCGATGCTGTTGCTGCTGGGAATGCTGGTGGTGATGATGGGAATCTCGTCCTGGCTGGTGGTGCGTGGTGCCAAGTCCATCTTCCAGCCCATCGAGGCCATGACGGCGGTGGTGCGCGCGACACAGGCGGGGCAGGGCCTGCGGAGCGGCCCGGTGGCCGCCGCAGACGAGATCGGCGAACTCGCGCGCCAGTTCGACCGCATGCTGGACCTGCTGCAGGAACGCCAACGCCAGATCCGGCGCGCGGCCGAAGAGCTTGAGCGCAAGGTGAATGAGCGCACCCGCGAACTGCAACAGAAGAACGCCGATCTCGCCAGCACCATCCGCCTGCTGCGGGAGACGCGGCAGCAACTGTTCGTGGCGGAAAAACTGGCGGCCCTCGGGGAACTGGCCGCCGGCGTGGCGCACGAGATAAACAATCCGACTGCCGTGATCCTGGGCAATATGGATGTGATCGTCGCCGAACTCGGAAAGGCGGCGGCCCCCGTCCAGACGGAGATCGACCTCATCGTGGAGCAGGTCTATCGCATCCGGTCCATCGTCGATCATCTGCTGCAGTACGCGCGCAAGGCCGAGTGTGCCGGGCAGCTCGACCGGGTGGACGTCAACCGGGTCATCGCCGAGACGCTGCCGTTGGTGCAGCACGAGCTGGAACGAAAGTCGGTCGTGTTGACGGCGCGGCTGCAGGCGCAGGCCATGGCGGAACTGAATCCGCAGGACCTGAAACAGGTCCTGGTGAACCTGATCGTCAACGCCGTGCACGCCGTGCCGGTGGGCGGGCGGATCGAACTGCTGACAGACGACTGGCAGGACCAGGGCGTCACGATCACGGTGCGCGACAACGGCAGCGGGATTCAGTCCGAACATCTGAGCCGCATCTTCGATCCCTTCTTCACCACCAAGCAACAGCAGGGTACCGGACTGGGCCTGTACGTGAGCTATCTGCTGATACGGCGCTATGGCGGCAACATCACGGTGGAATCGACGCCGGGACAAGGCAGCGCCTTCCGGCTGTGGCTGCTGTCCGAGGCGCCTATGGAAGAAGCGGTCACGCAATGACCGGCGGCATCGTGGCGACCAGGTGCGGCGCCGAACAAAACGTCTAAGCTAGTGTTGATGGTTTCCCGTGTGGTAATTACCTGAAAATGCTCATGCGATATGCCGCGATTCGATCCCCCACCGGAAATCTTTGCGCCTGTTTCCAGTCATGAGCCGACCGATGCGGCATGCGGACAGCATGCCGCGCATCGGGCCGACAGCGTGCTTGCCGATTGGCGCGCGCGCGCCCTGGCGTTGGAGGAGGAG
>Ga0265294_10007965_pt1 | contig 12462 bp, 12 predicted proteins | sample MunlanPumphouse3_FD_192504 | JGI IMG/M metagenome (GOLD analysis project Ga0265294, IMG submission 192504) | Groundwater microbial communities from a municipal landfill in Southern Ontario, Canada - Pumphouse #3 | ecosystem: Environmental > Aquatic > Deep subsurface > Groundwater | place... | reverse complement strand
ACCGGGACATTTTTCACCAGCCTGTTGGTCGAGGCATCCACGAAATGAGAAGGCATGAATAGTGTTCCGGGCAGTATCTCCCGCGTGAGATGAGCTGCTGCGATGAAAGTTTCCTCCTTCGTTGCAACGGAGACCTCAGCTCCTTCGGTAATGTGCAGAACATCGGCATCATCAGGGTGTATTTCGACCCAGTAACGGGGAACTGACGGGGTACTCCGCATTGCCTCAACATCCCAGTGAAAAATCGATCTGCCGACGGAAAACACAAAGGGAAATCCTGCATCGCTTTTCTCCGCAGGCATTACTCCCTCTACCGGGATGAACTGACCTTTCCCGTCGGGTGTTGCAAACTTCTCCCGATAGAGAACAGGTGTTCCCTTATCATCTCCCGAAAAACAGGGCCAGTGCATCCCGTCAGGCGTGTCAATCCCTTCATAGGTCATTCCGGCATAGATCGGCGTGAGGTGAGCGATCTCCTCAAATATCTCCTCTGTATTTTGCCAGGCAAACTGCCGGGCATATCCCATCTTCACCGCAATGGAAGAAATGATTTCCCAGTCGGGTTTTGTATCAGCGGGTCCTTCTGATGCCTTGTGCCAGCACTGGACCCGGCGTTCCATATTAGTCACGGTCCCGTCACGCTCCGCGAAGCAGACCGCCGGCAATACGACATCGGCGTACTTCATCGTCTCGGTCGCAAGAATATCCTGCACGACCAGAAAGTCCAGCGTTTCAAGTGCGGCGGAAGCATGCTGCGGATCCGCATCGGAAACAAGAGGATTCTCGCCCAGAATATACATACACTTCAGTTCCCCGGGATGACGGATCATGGTGTCCAGCATTTCCGTGACTTCCATGCCGGTCTTTGCCGGAGAGATCCCGTTCGGGAATCCCCATGCCCCGGTAAATTTCTGATGGACGGCAGGGTCCGTGACCTTCTGATAACCGGTGAAATAAAACGGCTGGATACCCATATCGCAAGCCCCCTGGATATTATTCTGACCGCGAAGAGGATTGACTCCTGTTCCCGGTATGCCAATATTTCCGGTGAGCATCTGAAGGTTCGCCAACGCGTGGATGGTGTCACTTCCGGCATCCTGTTTCGCAATACCGGTGGAATAGATGACGGCACAACGACGTTTTGCGATCCATTCAGCAGTGGTTATGAGAATTTCTGCCGGAATACGGGTCGTTTTCTCCGTATTTTTCAGGGAATACTCCGGCTTCATCACGGTCCGGCGAAATGTCTCGAAACCGTTCGTTCTGTTTTGGATGAAGGCAGTATCCTCCCAGCCGTTTTGCAGGATTATCTGCATCAGACCATTCAAAAGCAGAACATCGGTCCCTGAATGAAACTGTAAAAACAGATCAGCAACGCTTTCGGTCATCGTAGCACGGGGATCTGCGTAAATGACTTTTGCACCATGCTTCTTTGCCATGACGATCCGTCTCCCTATAAGAGGGAACTGACGCAGCGTATTCGAGCCGATGATAAAGATACATTCTGCTTCGGAAATATCCTCGATACTATTGGTCATCGCCTGATAGCCAAACGATCCTTCCAGCGGGCGGACTATCGAAGCATGGAACAGACGTTCACAATGATCGATATGATTCGTTTTGAGCACGCCCCGTGCAAACTTCATCATGACATAATTATCCTCGTTCGAAACACGCGGGGAGGAAAGAACACAACACTCTTCCGGTTTATAGCCCGACAGACGTTTCGCAACAAGAGAGAGAGCTTCGTCCCAGGAACACATAACGAGTTCGCCGTTTTTCCGGATGAGCGGGGTCGTGAGCCGGTCCGGATGATCAACGAGCTGAAAAGAGTCCAGCCCCCGCACACAGAGATTCCCATTGTTCACGGGTGCACGGCTATACGGAGCCGTACTAACGATCCTGCCGTTTTTTACCGTGAGAAGGAGGCTGCACCCTGTTCCGCAGTAGGGGCAGATTGTCTTGATAAAATGGATGTCCATGAATGTGGAGATTATATTTTTATCGGTTTTTTGAGGAGAAAATAACTATGTATTGGTCCATACTTCTGATCGCGGGGAGAGTATCAATACTATACAGGGATCAGGTGATCGATCCCTCAAACACGAGTATGAGCCGTGGACTTATCATTCTGAACTACCCATACTATTTGTATGAAATGCAGCAGGTGCAGTAAAGAGGCAGTCCTCAGCCAACCTTATTCGGGACTCGCACTCTGCGAAGTCCATGCTGCATCAGACATCGAGGCAAAAGCGAAAAAAGAGATCAGGCAAAAAGGCGGTCTGCCGTCCGGTTCAACCCTCTACGTTGAAAACGACGGAACCTTCAGGACCTTCGCTCTGCGGATCTTTCTCGCAGGTCTGCTGGTCAACCGGACCGACGTCCTGTTTGTGAAAAATCCCGACGATACCACGCTCGTTCTCAAACCGGATACCCTTGACGACGTTGCTTTGGACGTCCTTGCATCGGTCTGCGCCGGAACCCAGGATCAGCTCGTTTCCGCAGAAAACATGAAACTGGCACCTCTATCCGTCATTCCGACAGATGAAGTGTTCTGGTATGCAAAACGGAACGGCTTCACCGGAGTCTCTCCGGAGATCCCGGGCGATGTCGCCGAATTTCTCGAATCATTTAAAATCGGGCATCCAGCAGCATCCTATGCTCTGAAAAATGTCAGGGATGCCATCAAAAAGGAGAACAAATGACAGAAGTAACCTCTGAATGTATCGGATGCGAGATCGTAAAAATCAAAGACCTCATCAGAAATACGGTCTGGTCGGCACGTGCCAAAGGGATCGTTGTCGGCATCTCCGGAGGGATCGACTCCGCCGTAGCATGCGCCCTCTGCTGTAAAGCGCTTTCCGCAGAAAATGTTATAGGCGTCAGCATGCCGGTCTCTTCCAATGAACCGCAGGATGCAGAAGATGCAGAAGAACTCTGCAAAAAATTCGGTGTCGAACTCATCACGGTCCCCCTGGAATCCGCACGAACCGCATTCCTCTCTCTTCCTCATATCACTGACACCCCCCTGCTCAGGGGAAACATCGCGGCACGACTCAGGATGGTCACGCTCTATAATATCGCAGCCGCAAAGGGATATCTTGTCTGCGGGACTTCCAATAAAACAGAATATATGATTGGCTACTCGACAAAATGGGGAGATTCGGCAGCTGATCTCCAGCCGCTCCTTCATCTCTGGAAAAAAGACGTTTACCTCCTCGCGAAAGAATTAGGTGTGCCTAAAGTCATTATCGAAAAGACCCCGAGTGCCGGATTCTGGAAAGGGCAGAGTGATGAAGGTGAACTGGGTATAAGCTACGCAGAAATCGACACTGCACTCATAAATCTTGAAAAAAGCAAAGGTATCCCACAGAATCCTATTGAGGATAAAATACTTGAGCTTGTAAAAAAATCGGCTCACAAACGGGATCCCGCATTGAGTTATCTTTTTTCGTGAGGAAAGACCGGCGATCATTCCATTTTTACGTGGTAATAAAGCCCCGGGATCTTCGTGCCGGATCCCGTGTTACACGGTTATTCCCTGAACACATGAACGGCAGTTGCCTTGAACGTCAGCCACACAGATGTTCCCCTGGTGATTCCAAGACGCTGAATACTTTGGCGGGTAAGGACCGCAGTCATAGTAATTCCCGTATCAACAACAATCTTCGAATAAACCCCGGTATCAATGATCTCGGTAACCACACCGGAAAATGAGTTCTGTGCCGACGAAGTGAACGGCTCTGTGGAAATGATCATATCCTCAGGTCTGATCCCGGCATGTACTTGTCCTGTAAGTTCAGTTACTGCGTGGAGTAGAATCGTACCAATGCGGATCTCAACAATTCCGGACGGGGTCCTAATTGCGTTTCCAGTGAATAGATTTTCCATACCGGTAAAGTTTGCAATAAAGTCCGATACCGGATGACGCATGATCATATCCGGCGTTCCCTCCTGAACGATCGTTCCGTTCCGCATCACGACCACACGATCGGCAAGTGCGTAAATATCTTCAAAATGATGGGTTATATGCAGGATCGTCATTCCCGTTTCTTTATGGATCGCTTTGAGCTCATCTCTAAGACGATCACGCGTGATCGTATCCAGAGCGGAAAGGGGTTCATCCAAAAGAAGAACCGACGGGCGCAGGAGAAGCGACCGGGCGATCGCGGTCCGCTGCTGTTCACCGCCGGAAAGGGTCTTCGGATGCCGCTCAAGGAGATGAGAAATACCCATAGTCTTTGCAATATTCTGTACTGCAGCATCACGTTCTGATACGGATACACCCCGCTCCTTAAGACCGAAGCCGATATTTTCTGCCACAGTCATATGGGGAAAGAGCATGTAATCCTGATAGACCATCCCGATTCCGCGACGTTCCGGGGGAATGTTTGTGATATCCTTATCATTCAAAAGGATCCTGCCGTTTTTAGGATGATGGATTCCCGCAATTGTTTCGAGAAGAATCGTTTTGCCAGCCCCGGTTGGACCAAGGATGATACAGTATTCCCCGTCGGTCACTTTCAGGTTTAGATCGGTAAAGGAGAACTCGCCGAGTTGAATAGAGAGGGATTCTATTTCAAGCATAGACATCTCCATTATCTTTGCCGAAATACTCGAAGAGGATAAGAGCTGCTCCGGAAATTATCAGAAGAATAAGAGCAGCCGAAATCGCCATATCCAGATCTCCGGTGGACATATTCAGGAACAGGGCGATCGGTAACGTTTCTGTTTTCATAGCTATGGCTCCGGCAAGCATGAGTACGGCACCAAATTCACCCATGGCTTTTGACCAGGTAATGACGATACCCCCGATCAGCCCGTTTTTTGCCATTGGAAGCGTGATCTTTCGAAACGCTCCGAACTCCGAACATCCAAGGGTCCGTGCCACGTGTTCATATCGGGGGCTTATCATAGAAAATGTAGAGCGGGCAATCCTAACCATGTACGGCGCATTGACAAAAATCTGGGCAATAATTATTGCCGCGGGCGTATAAACGACATAGACCCCCATGTGACTCAGAAACTGCCCTATCGGCGATGTTACAGGAGAGAGAAAGATCAACAGTGCCACACCTGCCACTAACGGCGGGAGAGAGAGGGGAAGATTCAAGAGGACGTTTACCCACTGTTTCCCGAAAAATTCGAATCTTACCATGGAATACGCAACCGGAATCGCGATTACCAGACAAAATAGTGTTGATATCACAGCGGTAATTACGGATAGCTTGATCGCATACCATATTTCTTCCGATAAAAGAGATCCAAGCAGTGCTTCCGGTGATGAGAAGAGGATAAGACCCAGAAAGACTGCAACCAGAACAAGAACAACGATGAGTGAGATCCCGATACAGAGTACCTGGAAAAAAGTGGGTTTGCGTCTCTGTTTCATCATTTAAAGAGACTGACTTTTTGCGCGGATGTTATCCAGATGCTGACTGCTCAGCCACCCGGAAGACGCATCCGGAACCGAGTCGAATGCCGGGATATACGGTTTTATATCAAGGACTGGTGTCCCGTCAAGCAGATCTGCACCTTCGATCGCGAGAAGGTTGTCCTTCAGGCTGAGGAGTTTCACGACCGAGAAGCCGATCCGGTTCGGACGGCACATATGTCTGGTCGCAAAAATACCGTGAGGCATCCCGCCGTCAACCATAGGAGTTTCGACAAGCATTTCGGATGGGGCTTTGTGCAGACGGGTGATAAGGATCAGATGGGAGAATGACCCGATCTGATCAAGTCCGTCTGCAAATTCGGGGAACAGTTCTATTGTTCCCTTCCCTTTGGAAAACCCGCTCTGAATAGGTGTCTGCATGGGATCCATGTAGGCAGAGTGCAGTACACCTATCTGATCGAGGGTAAATGTTTCAGACATGCCTCAAGTATATTTGTCACTAGGATAGGCTGGGAATCCATACTTTTCAAAGATCGCTTTTCCTTCATCGGATGCAACAAAGTCAGCGAACAACTGGGCAAGTTCCGGCTGGGTGGTGAACGTGGTCACACCGATCGGGGTAACGAGGATGGAATTATTCGTCACTGGGATCTCGATCGTAGTGAAAAGATCCTGATTGGCACTGTCAAGCGTCAACACAGCTGCATCAGCATTTCCGGTAGAAAGAGCTGTTACAACTTCGTTGATGGTAGCACCGCGAAGAACGACATTCTTTTCCACAGAATCTAAAACACCGGCTTTAGTAAAGATGATGACACCGGCTTTTCCGATTGCAGTCGCATTTACGTCTCCAAGAGCAACACGGAGTCCGGGAGTGGCAAGGTCTTCAACGGTCTTGATTCCATACGGATTTCCTTTGGCAACCGCAATGACCGGAACGTGATAAGCTACCGGCTGATAGGTTGCATTCACAAGACCCTTTGCAACAGCGTTTTTATAATCAGGTTCTCCGCCCGGAATGAAAATGTCCCCAAGCTTTGTGGTTGCCATCTGGGAGATCAGAACACCGGAACCACCATAAGTGAGGTCAACAGTCACATTGTATTTTTCACCGAATACTTGTCCGATCTCGGCCATCGGACCTTTCAGTCCCGCGCCGGAATACACAAGAAGACTCTGACCGTCATAATTCTGATCATTGGTCACACAACCAGCAGAACAGATGATTGCCAGAAGAATGGCAAATACAGCAAATACATAGAGAATAGACTTCTTCATGAATAAAGGTATGACACCACATATGAATAACTTTATGATATTACGTTAAAAAGTTAATTAAATATAATTTCCAAAAAAACTGTATGCGTGAATTTAGAGGATCAATGTAAAAAATAGTTTGGGGATATGCGCTTTTTTCTTACTTCATGAACCGGTCATCGGAACGTGCCTGCTCGATATCTTCCAGTTTTCCTTCAAACCACCCATATCGTTCATCCGGATATGCATCAAAGAGAGGAACATAGGGTTTGATGTCAAGAAGAGGCGTGCCGTCCAGAATATCAACATCTCCGATGTGGAGCGTGTTCCCTTCCCGACCTAAAAGGCGGACCACGGAAAAACCTATCGCATTCGGTCTTTTCGGAACACGGGTCGCAAAAACGCCATGACTTTGTTTATCAAGAAAAGGAGTCACAGTAAGGTTGCATCCGTTACTTTTGTGTAAATAATAGATGAGCATGATCCGGGTGAAACCCTCAATACCATGAAGACCCTCCGAAAATTCCGGAAGGATATCGATCGTCCCTTCAAATAATTTTGCTGCAGGGGGCTGTATAGGCATGCCGGAAAGTTCCCGGTGAGGAGTATTGACGATTCCTATCGACCTGAATTGGATTAAGTTTTGTTCATCCATGTATTTATCTCCGTTATACTATTAGACAGGATTAATCATTTATAATTTATGAGTGATTACCCGCTTTAGATAAACACATGATCAAATGAAAAATCAGTACACAAATGGGATCGCACACGGAGGTATTTTTCAGGAGGAGAGACCGGCATATCCACATTCCAAGACATGGGATTTTATGAGAATGAAGAACCAATAGTAATCAATTATGGGTGAACTGATCCACACACATGCAGTATCCGAGATACAGCGAATCCTCGAAACTGCCGGATATGACTGCGAGATGGAGGAGGGACCGTTCAATCTCTCAGCAATAAAGGGAGGAAAATGCATCCTAGTCATGTGTTCCGATGACACAAACCTGCTTCAGCGCTTTGACATGACCCCTTACAGTATTACTCTTTCCGGATCAAAAATCCGTTGCGATAAAATAATTTTTACCGGCAACCCCTACTTTCAGCCAAAGGAATGCGAACTCTGGTCAAAAGACAAACTCGTGGAAAAGAGCGGAGAAGCGCTCATTGCACGTATATGGGGAACACCCTATGACCTGAATGCAGCGCCGGGGTATTCATATACAAGAGTTGGCATACAACAGCCGGCACTTGGATTTAGTCTTGTTTTACCGATAAGAATCAATGCACTGGACGCTGCCCGTGTTGCCCGCCAGCAGGGAACCACCCTTCTTCGGATGATCCCTTACTGGTATTACCACTACCAAAGTACTGGTGAAGCCACCTACAAAGGAAAAAGTGTCTCTTTTGATGATGAAGGATCCGGATGGATCAACGCGATCAACGATCTTCCGGGTGATTTCGGTGACGTGGTCCCTGTTCAGGGAGAACTCCCGGTAGATGCCGATGTCATGATGCCGGTCACCAAAATGGAAGATGCAAAGGACAGAGTCATGACCGACCTTATCAAGAAACTCACCCGCAGAGTAAGGATCAAAACAACCTCCGGTGATGCGATCTTTGCAGAAGAAAAAGAATTTCGTCCCAATGAGGACAACATTGAGTTCACTATCGACAAGGTCTATGTTCCGGTCTGGCAGGTCAGAGGAAAGAAAGACATCGTTGAAGTGAACGCATACACAGGTCAGGAGCTCTCTCTCCCGTCTGATGAAGGATGTGAAATATTCTGATATGATTTTTATTATTGGTGGCGGACCTGCCGGAAGAATGGCAGCCCTCCGTCTTGGCGGTGCTGGAAAGAAGGTCACTCTTCTCGAGAGAAAAGCAATAGGGGGAACGTGCATCCATGACGGATGCATGCTCGTCTGCGGGCTGAATGATATTGCCCGAACCATCAATACTACATCTTTTTTGCAGAAACAAAATGCTATTCAAGGCAGTGTCTCTGTAAAGTATCCGGAAATCATCCAGAACATTGAAAAAGTCCAGAAAAGACTAGAGTTTATTCTTGAGCGGGAAACAAAGGCTGCCGGCGTCGAGATCGAATACGGAGCGGATGCGGAGATCAGGGATGGAAAATTATTCGTAAACAATGAGCCCCGCGAAGCTGAATCCATAATCATCGCGACTGGGGCAGGCATACATGTTCCGGATATTCCCGGAAACTACCTTGAGGGGACGTATACCGCAAAAACTATCCGAACGATGCCGGTTCTTCCAAAGAAACTCGCCATCATCGGAGGGGGATTTTCCGCTGCCGAGTTTGCGTATATTTTTGCGGCATTCGGATCTGAAGTAACGATTTTCGTCAGAAGCGTTTTCTTATCCGTCCTTCCTGAATCGATGATGAAAGCGGTGAACCGTGATCTCGCAAATGTAAAAATCGTGTATGGGAATGTCGAGAAGATTCTCGGAGAAGAACGAGTCACTGGAGTCCGCATTAATGGCGAGGATCTGCCGTTCGACACGGTTTTATTTGCAACAGGAATGAAGCCCGAGACATCCTTCATCACCGGTATCGAGAAAAATCCGGACGGATCCATCAAAGTGAACGACAAGATGGAAACATCCGTTCCCGGGATATATGCCGCAGGCGATGTCGTCGGCGCACCGTATTTTACCCCGGTCGCCCGCCTGCAGGGATTTGCCGCGGCCGATGCGATCCTCAAACAACCGAGGGTCGTTGACTTATCACAATTCCCGTTCACCATCGTTCTCGGTCTGGATTACACCGTCTGCCCAACGAAAGAAGGTGTGGACGGGGTCACGTTCTCATCACCGAACATCGCGGGTCCGGAGTCATTCTGGCACGTTGCTGATGGTTCGGTCGGCACGATGCATCTCACTGTATCCAAAGAAGATGGTAAAATAAACGGCTTTGCCTCCTCCGGTCCCGGAACAAGTATTGTAGGTACATATCTCGGATATCTTGTCAGGAAAGGGGTCACCGTTCATGACTTTTCAGAACTGCTGGAAGTTCATCCGATATCCGATGGATTGTATTCGCTGATACGGGTCGCAGAAGAGTCGATCAATAAACAGCAGTGATGTTTATCTCTTTCTATTTCAAATACTAATTATGTCATCTCTGGCTCTATTCGACCCCGAAATTTTCGAATTGATCAACAAGGAACACAAACGTCAGGTTGAGGGGCTTGAACTTATTGCTTCGGAAAACGTCGTTGCACGTGAAGTTATGGAAGCGATGGGAACTATTTTAACCAATAAATATGCAGAGGGATACCCGGGAAAACGTTACTACGGCGGTTGTGAATACTACGACCAGATCGAAAATCTGGCACGTGACCGGCTCTGCCAGCTTTTCGGCGCAGAGCACGCAAATGTTCAGCCTCATTCCGGAAGTCAGGCAAATGAAGCAGTGTATCTTTCATGCCTGAAACCCGGCGATAAAATTCTCAGCCAGAGCCTGACGAACGGAGGACACCTTTCTCACGGAGATCCCGCCAACATGTCAGGCAAATTTTTCGACTGCTCTTTCTACGGAGTGGACCAGGAGACGGAAGTTCTTGATTACGGAGCGATCAGTGAGATTGCCCGGAAAAACAAACCTGACCTGATCATTTGCGGGGCATCCGCTTACCCGCGGGAAATAGATTTCAAGGCATTCGCAGAAATCGCCGAGGATGTCGGAGCCAAATCAATGGCGGACATTGCCCACATCTCCGGACTCTGCTGTACGGGACTCCACAACTCACCCGTCGGCGTAACGACCTATACCACGTCGACGACCCACAAGACCCTGAGGGGACCACGCGGGGGAGTCATTATGTGCAACAAAGAGTATGCAAACTCCATCGACAAAGCAGTCTTCCCGGGCATGCAGGGCGGACCGCTGATGCACGTGATCGCCGCAAAAGCCGTCTGTTTCCGTGAGGCACTCACAGAAGACTATAAAACATATGCAAAACAGATCGTCAAAAACAGTAAAGTACTCGCAAGCACACTCCAGGACAACAACTTCAGGCTCGTTTCCGGGGGAACCGACAACCACCTTTGCCTGGTCGATTTATCTGACCACAACATAACGGGAGTTCAAGCAGAGGTCGCCCTTGGAAAAGCAGGCATCACCGTTAATAAGAACACGATCCCAAGACAGGCGTTATCTCCGTTAGAGACATCCGGTATCAGGATTGGAACCCCGACCATCACAACCAGGGGCATGAAAGAAGAACAGTGTAAACAGATCGGGGACTGGATCGCAAAGGTCCTGAACCACATCGATAACGACAAAGTCATCGCCGAAGTCAAATCAGAAGTAACAAATCTCTGCCAGAAATACCCGTTATATCCGGAAATCAGATAAATGAACGTCAATATTAAAAATATCGGCATCGGAAACGGAAATCCCCCGAGGGTAATGGGCGTTCTGAACATCAGCCCCGAATCATTTTTCTCGGATTCATTTGTTCCCCTGGAAAAGATAACATTCCGTGTCGGACAGATGCTCCGCGAAGGAGCAGACATAATTGATCTTGGGGCACGAAGTACTGCACTCTCTGCACCACGGATCTCAGTAGCGGAGGAAAAGGAAAGAGTCGTCACAGCACTTAAGGAATTGAAAGACACCGGTGCTGTTTTTTCGCTCGATACGATGTATGCCGAAGTCCTTGAAGCGGCTCTTCATTATGATATTGCCGCGATCAACGACATAAGCGGGCTTTCCAACGAGCGCTACGCAAAAATTGCTGCCGACAGCGGTCTGCCGGTCATAGGCATGACGACACACAAAATTCCCGGCGACCCGACCACCATTTCGTCAACACACGAAGCCCTGAAAGAGATCATAAGCCGTGCAGAGTATTATGGTATTGACCAGCTCATCCTTGATCCCGGGATCGGGAAGTGGGTCGCGGAACGTTCGAGCGAGGCTGACTGGGAACTTTGCCGCAGGTTTTCTGAGATGAAAGCTTACGGATACCCGCTCCTTGGAGCAGTGTCAAGAAAATTATTCATCGGCGAGGCGCTGAATAAACCTCCGCAGGGGCGTCTGTACGGTTCACTCGGTGTGCTTTACGGACTATTGGAAGGCGGTGCGGATATTGTCCGGGTCCATGATGTGGCTGCATCAAAGGATATTGTCACCGTTTACCGGATGATGCATCCATAAAGAAAAAGTATCTATCTTTCCGGCACATTACGTAGTAATAACATGTACTTCCACGCCCTCATCCCGTTCAAACCGATAAATCCAAAGACCAGACTCTCGTGCATTCTTTCCCAGGATGAGCGCGAAGAATTTGCAAAGATCATGCTCGGAGACGTGATCTCAGCGGTTAAGAGAACAGGATGTACGGCAACTCTTCTCTGCACGTCAAAATTTGAATGCAGAGATGCTCTTGTGGCGGTAAGAAAAGAGGGGCTCAATGAGGCGATCAACTGGGCACTACCGCAGTTTCACTGTCCTTCACTGATCATCATGTCGGACCTTCCGATGGTGACGCCCGGAAATCTCCAGCGGGTGATCTCCACAAAGGCAGATATGGCGATAGTTCCGGGACTGGGCGGAGGGACAAATGTGATTTTTGTCAAAAAACCGGAGAATTTCCACGTGGAATATTATGGTTTTTCGTTCAGGCGGCATCTCCAGATCGCGGAGGAACTCGGATTCACCGTCGAGATCATCGATTCGATGCGGATGTCAACCGATGTGGACGAGCCGCAGGATCTGGTGGAGCTGATGATCCACGGGCACGGGGAAGCCCGGGAATGGCTGTATAACCATG
>Ga0265294_10007964_pt1 | contig 12463 bp, 9 predicted proteins | sample MunlanPumphouse3_FD_192504 | JGI IMG/M metagenome (GOLD analysis project Ga0265294, IMG submission 192504) | Groundwater microbial communities from a municipal landfill in Southern Ontario, Canada - Pumphouse #3 | ecosystem: Environmental > Aquatic > Deep subsurface > Groundwater | place... | reverse complement strand
GGCGGGATAATATTCTCTTGCTATATGAGTTCTTTATCAACAAGTACAATAGTAATAATCATAATATCTTTAATATGTGTGAATTTCTTGTTTTTATTTCATAGCAAAAAAATAAAAGTATTATTTGTTTTGGCAATAATAGGTTTAATTTGTTTAATGTGGAAATTTGGCAATTATATAGAAAAAGCAAGTATATTAAATAATTATAGCGGAACCAATATTATAGATGTTTCTTATTTTAAAAATCAGCAAAATATTTTAACAGAGAAAAATGGTGAATTCTATTTTTATGCTAATGGTGCAAATGAATTTGCATTGCCAAGTCCTAAAATTTTTGAAGAAGAGGATTTTGCACATTTGCCAATACTACATCATGAAAATCCACAAAATATATTGCTTATAGGCGGGGTAAAATATCTCTCTTCAATAGTTAAATATGATTTTATGGAAATTCATTATATCGAAAGTAATAAAAAAATAGTTGATATAATGAGCAAATACATACCAAAATTAAAAAATGTTTTTAAAGATAAAAGATTAAAAATAACTAATGATGATGCAAGGACTTTTTTACTAAACAGTAAACAAAAATATGATGTAATTCTTGTAGGTCTAGATTTACCAATTAATACAGAAATTAATAAATTTTATACGGAAGATTTTTTTAATATTGTTGTTAATAAATTAACTGATGATGGCTTTATTGCGTTAAAATTACCGGGTTCTATGGTATATTCAGCTTCATTGATGGCTGAATTAAATTCGTCTGTGTATAATAGTTTAAAGAATGTCTTCGAATATGTTCAAATTATTCCAGGTAAAGAGAATATTCTTATTGCGTCAAAATCTCATATGCCATTTAGGTTGGATATAAAAAAAAGGTTAAAAAGTATTCAAGATGAAACTTTTGTATTGTCAAAATACTATGTTGATGAAAGAATGGATACTCAAAAGACCGAATGGTTGAATTCTCAAATAAGAGATGGAAAAAATTTAACACTTACAAACACAGATGAAAATCAAAAAGCAATGATTTTTTCAATTATATACTGGCAATCAACATTTTCACCGTATTTAATGAAATTTTTTAGAGTAATAATAGAATATTCATATCTCTTTATATTTATATCCATTATTTTGTTTTTTTTCATAAAATTTAAATATACAGTTACTGCATTTGTTTCCGGTGCGAGTGCAATGTGGTTGCAAATGGTATGTTTTTGGGCATTTCAGATTTATGTTGGACAAATATATCAATGGTTTAGCTTTTTAACATCAATTTTTATGATAGGTTTGATAATAGGTGCACTTTATTCTAAATATAATCATAAAGCAGTAGCATTAAATAAAACTTTTTTCAGTAGTGAAATATTATATTTACTTTGGATAATTGCATATATAATTATTGTTAAATATCAAATATTAAATATGTATAGTTTAGTTGTTTTGTCTTTAGGAACTGGCTTTATTACCGGGTTGGAATTTGCGCAGCTTATTAAAATTTTTGCCATTATGAAAGAGGGTGATAGTAATACACAGATATTTTCATCTGATGCTTTTGGCGGATGTTTTGCAAGCTGTATTGGAGGAGCATTTATTATTCCTGTATGGGGAATAGAAAAATCTTTAATATTTATTTTGTTTTTAAAATTTCTTATTTTTACTTGGTGGCAATATCATAAAAAACATGGATTATAAAATAAAAATGATTAGAAATATTTATATTGCAATAATTTGTTTATTCCTTATTTTAAAACCTTTATATGCCGATATATGTGTGGAATATTTTGGCGGAGCAGGAAGAGTTTCTGGTTCTTGTTCTTTATTACAGACAGATAAGACATCAGTAATTATTGATTGTGGATCCTTTTATCAAGAAGATGATTTGTCGGCAGATAATACATTTATAAGTGATAAGTTACTCAATGCGAAAGCATTAATTTTAACACATGCTCATATTGACCATAGCGGTAGAATTCCATATTTAATAAGTAAAGGTTTTAAAGGAACAATTTATTGTACACCTGCAACAAAAAAAATTGTTTTTGAATTATATGATGACGGTTGGAATTTTGAAGATGTAATGCAGAAATATTTTTGGTCATCTGCAAAATTATCAAATATACAAAATATACAAAAAGGGACTTTAACTTTACATTGGGAAGAACAGTGTAAAGGATCAATTAAAAATATAAGTTCTACAGATAAAAAAACATCAATATCAATATTAAAGAAGAAATATAAGAATAACTTTAAATTATGTAAAAAATGTTTAAAAAAATATTTAAATGAAATTCAAAAACAATTTAAAGAAGTTCAATATGGCAATAATATAGTAGTATCTGACGATATAAATTTTGTTTTTTTTGATGCAGGTCACATCGTTGGTTCATCCAGTGTTTTATTTAATATAGTAGATAGCCAGAAGAAAACAAGTATACTTTTCTCAGGAGATCTTGGTAGTGGTTATTCAAAAATAGTTAAAGATAAAGAAATTGTTCCAAAAGTAGATAATATCTTTGTCGAAAGTACTTATGGTGCGGCAAATAAAAAGATAACTGTTCAAGATTATGATAAATTTCAAGAAGAAGTTGCAAAGGCAATAAAAAATAAAAATATAGTTTGGATTCCATCGTTAGCTTTGCATAGGACACAAAAGGTTTTATACGAAATAAAGCAAGCACAGGATAAAGGTTTAATTCCATCAGATGTACAAATTTTTAGTTTATCTCCATCTGCAAATGGAATAACTAAACAATATGAACAAGAGATAAGAGTGCCGTCAATACAAAAATGGTTTACTCCTAATGTTTATAATGAAAAAACATTGCTACCTAAAAATTATACAACTAAAAAACCTAAACAATTTCCAAAACCATCAATTATTATTTCTGCTAGTGGAATGATGGACCAAGGAACGTCACTATCATTGATAAATAAATTATTACCATTAAATGATGCAAGTGTTTTTCTTGTCAGTTATGCAAGTCCTAACACTCCGGCAGGACAATTAAAGAAGGGTGTAAAATATATCAAAACTAAATATGGAGGATCTAAAGTGTTGGCAAAAGTTCAAAGTTTCGATATATTTTCTGACCATCCGGATATAAATGAAATTATTAGATGGTTATCTAAACAAGATAAATATACAAATGTATATTTGGTTCATGGTGATAAAAATAATTTAAAACAAGCTAAAAATATTTTAAGTCAAAAAGGCTTCCCTAAAGTCAAAATTGCTGTATTAGGTAATAATATTATTAAATAAAGCATATGTGTGTTTGATAAATTCTAATTAAAATTAATAAAAATAGTATATCGTTTGACAGTTTTAAGTTATTTTTATATACTCTGATATCCTTAATTCCAATAATTTATTTGGTGTGGTGCCCGAGTGGTTAAGGGGACAGTCTGCAAAACTGCCTTTCGTCGGTTCAATTCCGACCCACACCTTATTTTTTGCCCGGTTAGCCCAGTTGGTTAGAGCGCTTCCTTGACGTGGAAGAGGTCAGAGGTTCGAATCCTCTATCGGGCATTTCTTTGGCTTACTTCTCTCTTCAATTATCATTAAATAAAACCAAACAAGTTAAAAAATAAATGAAAATGTTTTTTTGACTATTGACAAAATTCAAAACTTGTTATATAATTAGCACCTGTTAAGCTAGAGTGCTAACAAAAAAGAAAAGGCATATAAAATAGCCTAAAAAATAGGAGGAGATTACAAATGAAGATTAGACCATTAGGTGACAGAATTTTAGTAAAAGCAGAAGAACCAAAAGAAAAAAAAGTAGGTGGCATTATTATTCCTGATACAGTAAAGGAAAAACCACAAGAAGGGTCAGTTGTTTCAGTAGGAAAAGGTAAAGTTGGTAAAGATGGAAAAGTTATAGAAATGGATGTCAAAGTTGGTGATAAAGTTTTGTATGGTAAATATGCAGGAACAGAAGTAAAAATAGATAATATTGATTATTTAATAATGTCTCAAGATGATGTTTTAGGTATTTTAGAATAATTATTAATTAAAAATAAAATAAAAATGGGGGAATGTTGTATGGCAAAACAATTAATTTATACAGATGAAGCTAGAAAAGCTATGAAAGCAGGTGTTGATAAGCTTGCTAATGCAGTTAAAGTTACACTAGGACCTAAAGGCAGATATGTAGTTTTAGATAAGAAATTTGGGTCACCGACAGTTACAAATGATGGTGTAACAATTGCAAAAGAAATTGAACTTGAAGATCCATTCGAAAATATGGGTGCACAACTTGTTAAAGAAGTTGCATCAAAAACAAATGATGTTGCAGGCGACGGAACAACTACTGCAACAGTTTTGGCACAATCAATGATAACAGAAGGTTTAAGAAATATTACAGCTGGAGCAAATGCAAATCATATAAAAGCCGGTATTGATAAAGCTGTTGGTGCTGTTATTGAAGAAATAAAGAAAATAGCTAAGAAAGTAAATAATAAAGAAGAAATTGCTCAAATTGCTTCAATTTCAGCAAATGATAAAGAAATTGGTAATTTAATTGCTGATGCAATGGAAAAAGTAGGAAAAGATGGTGTTATAACAGTTGAAGAAGGAAAATCATCTGATACAACATTAGATGTTGTTGAAGGTATGCAGTTTGACAGAGGTTACACATCTCCTTATTTTGTTACAGATGCAGAAAGAATGCAAGGTGTTTTAGAAGAACCTTATATAATTATTACAGATAAGAAAATTTCTTCTATGCAAGAAATTCTTCCTTTACTTGAAAAAGTTGTTCAAACCGGAAAAGGATTTGTTATTATTGCAGAAGATATAGATGGTGAAGCTCTTGCAACATTAGTAGTTAATAAAATTAGAGGAACATTAAAGGTTATAGCAGTTAAAGCTCCTGGTTTCGGTGACAGAAGAAAAGAAATGCTTCAAGACATTGCAATTCTTACAGGTGGAACCGTTATTTCTGAAGAAACAGGTCTTAAACTTGATGCAGCTACAATAGATATGCTTGGTCAAGCAAAAAGAGTTGTTGTTGATAAAGAAAATACAACAATAGTTTCAGGTGCAGGAGACAAAGAAGAAATAGGAAAGAGAATAAACCAGATTAGAAAACAAATTGAAGAAACAAAATCTGATTATGATAAAGAAAAATTACAAGAAAGACTTGCAAAATTAGTAGGCGGAGTTGCAGTTATTAATGTGGGCGCAGCAACAGAAGCTGAAATGAAAGCAAGAAAGTTTAAAGTTGAAGATGCAATGAATGCAACAAGAGCAGGTGTAGAAGAAGGAGTTGTTGCAGGTGGAGGAGTTGCACTTCTTAAGGCACAGGCAGTTCTTGAAAAGATGAAAGGTGTTGATGCTGATGAACAAACAGGTATTAGCATTGTTAAAAAATCATTGGAAGGTCCTATAAGACAAATTATTGAAAATGCTGGTATTGAAGCATCAATTATAGTTGATAAAATAAAAAACAGTAAAGATAATACTTATGGATATAATGCAGATAGTGATGAATATGTTGATATGATTAAAGCAGGTATTGTTGATCCGGCAAAAGTAACAAGAACAGCATTGCAAAATGCTGCATCAATTGCAGGATTAATTCTAACAACAGAAGCATTAGTTACAGATATTCCTGAGAAGAAAGATGCTCCAGCAATGCCACCTATGGGTGGAGGAATGCCATCAATGTATTAATAAAAATATATTGGTAAAAAAGATTCTAAAAAAAAAGTCAGTTGAAAAAAATTCAACTGACTTTTTTTGTATTTAAAGAAGCTGATAAAAAGCTTGACTTTAAATTTTGTAAAAAATATAATGACACAGTATGATATCAAAAAGAAAGCTTATTATTTCTCTCGCATTTCTATTTTATGCCACATTTAGCATGGCTTCGAGTTCGGCTATTGAATTTAGAAATGATTTCAGACAATCTTCCGGAATTCCATCGGCAGAATATTTAGATGTATCTGATATTTCAATTAGAACTGAGTTGTTACTTGAAGGTATATTTAACAAAACTGGGGATGGTTGGTATACCGTTCCAGCAGGCATTAATAATTATTTCAGATATAATTCTGCTAATAAAAGTTTGTATAATCAAGATTGGAAAGACAGATGGGGACAAACATTGTTTTTAGATGTTGCTTTTAGACCTACAGAATGGTTTAGCGCTCAATTCGGGTTAGAATTTATTGGCGATTATGCGTCTAGGTATTGGACAACGGTTAATAATCCGCATAGAATGTTTAACGAATCACAAACATTTCCAGAATTTTCATGGAATACAGCAAAAGTTGAAATTCACAATGATTGGGCTAAATTATCTTATAACAGAAATCAAGCACATTATAATTGGCAATATGAGGGAGATATGTTTAATGTATATCAAGCTCAATCTGACCCTTATAATGATCTTAGAGTTACCGGTAGAGCTGTTCCTGAATGGTGGCAATTAAATATGAAAGGCGAAGCTGGCGATTTTGAATTGCAATATGGTGAAGCAATGGTTGATTATAAAGAAGGTTTTTATTTAAAATATAAAGATATATTCGGCAGTAATTTTAATTTTTTCTATACTGATCATGTAATTCCTTATGGTGAAGAAGGCGAAAGAATGAGAACGGCTGAAGTTAGTACAGATTTTAATATAAGTGGCAGCACATTACAGTTAGGTGCAATGTTTAGACCATTTAGAATTGACCAAGAATATGATTATGTTGATTCCGAAGTAGCAGAAGGTCAAGGAACAAATGGTTCAAAATATATTATAAAACAAGATAAAACCACAATGACTGATGCTTTTGGCGGATCAGCAAAATTATCTATCCCAAAAAGTTTGTGGTTTGATATGGTAACCGCAAAATTTACATATCAAGGTTTAACAGCAGGGAATAAACAACAAATAGAAACTGGAGTTCAGCAAGGCATTACTGAATCTCTTACTGGTTCTCTTAATTATATGTATAGAAAGCCGTTATTAAGAGCAGTTCCTGCAACAGCAAGTTCATATGGTCCAGATTTAACAACTGCCAGAGGTTTTAACCAGCCTTTTTGGGTATGGTGGAGAAATGCTCCAACAGGTTGGGATAACAGAGAAACCGATCAATTTGTTTTTACATTTACTTATGACCCAACACCTGATACATGGTTTTATCTATATGAACCTAATACCATTGAAGAGTGGAATTTAAATCCTCAAGAAGATTCATTGGTAACATTTGCTTCCCAAGTTAAAATGACAAGATATTTAGGTGGAACAGATAGACAAATTTATAGAAATGAAAATGACGAAATAGTTTGGGAAAATTTTTCAGGGTATCCGGTTTATGGAGCTTTGCCATCAGATAGATATTTAGGATCATTCTATTTCTTAACTAGAATGTTTTTTGATGAGACAGAAGTTTTATATGATTTTGAAGTAGGGGAAGATGTTGCAACACTTAGTGCACCATACACTCATCAGGAATCATTTCTAAAAGAAATAACAGGTTATTTTAAAACAAGTTTATCAGTAAATATCGCTCCATATAAATTTAAAGTTGGATATGCAAAAGATGCTTGGGGACCAGAGGATTGGAACAGAGATTTTGGTGCAACATTTGATGAATTGTACTATGCTCAAGTTTCTAGAGGTTTTTCGAAATGTGTGACAGTTGGTGTTGATTATGTTGCTGGAAGAAAGACAGATTTGAATATATTAAAAAGTATAGATGGTAATACTTCTTCAAGAAATGAATTGGGGTCTTTTGATGAAGTTAGAATTTTTGCAAGATTTGTTTTTGATGCATTATTTAAATTTGGAAATAATGAAAGAGTTGAAAAAGATGAAACACCTCCAACAGTAGAATTAAGTTTGGATCCAGATGTAATTATTCCTTCAAAAGGACAAAAAACAACTATTTATCCACTTGCAGAAGATGAAAATGGTATAGCTACATGGGAAGTAAAATTATTAAATAAATCTTCAACAGTTGTTTATTCGTTTAATGGATATGGATATCCTCCGGAATCTGTAAAATGGAATGGTAAGGATTTTGAAAATAGATATTTACCGGATGCAGTTTATGATGCTCAGTTGATAGTGAGTGATACTTTTGGAAATATTTCTAAGTCTAACATATGTAAAGTTAAAATACTTACACCTGATATAAGGATTGATGAGACATCAAGAGGATTAAAACTAACATTCTCTTCTAAAGTTCTCTTTGATTTTGACAAGACTGATATAAAACAAAGTGCAGATAAAGTATTAAAAGAAGCAGTAAGAATATTGAATTCATATGTAAAGCAAAATATTAGTGTTGAAGGACATACAGATTCGTATGGCTCAGATGAATACAATCAAAAATTGTCTGAAAGAAGAGCAGAAGCTGTTGCAAATTATTTAATAGCGGAAGGTGTGGATAAAAGCAGAATATCGACGATTGGCTTTGGTGAAAAAAATCCGGTTGCAACAAATAGAACAAGTTCAGGCAGAGAACAAAATAGAAGAGTTGAAATCCTTATTTTAAAGTCCGGTCAAGAAAAGGCAGATACTGTAGAGTATAATCTACAATAAAAAATAAAAAGGAGACACACACAATGAAAAAAATGCTAAGTTTGTTAGTAGCAGCGGTTTTCGTGGCAAGTGCGGTTGGTGTAGCTTTTTCAGCTCCATCTCAAAAAAGAACATCTTCAAAAGCTAAAGCAGAAAAAGTTGAACAAACAACTTTCAAACCTTTTGCAGTTTATCTTGAAAATGCTTCAAAAGACAATCATTATGCACCATCAGGATGGATGGGAGATTTCGGAGATTTAAAACTTAATCAGGCATGTACAGAAACACCAAGAAGCGGAAATAGCTGTATTAAAATTACATATAGTGCAAAAATGACACAAGGTGCAGGATGGACAGGTATATTTTGGCAACAACCAGCAAATAACTGGGGCGAGAAGAAAGGTGGTTATGATTTAACAGGTGCAACAAAATTGACATTCTGGGCCAGAGGAGCAAATGGCGGTGAAAAAATAGCAGAATTCAAAGTAGGAGGAATTACCGGTGAATATCCAGATTCAGATTCTTCTTCAATCGGACCAATTGAACTTACAAAAGAATGGCAGAAATATACTATAGATTTAACAGGTAAAGACTTAAGCCACATAATTGGTGGTTTCTGTTTTGCAGCATCAAAAGATGATAATCCAAATGGATTTATTCTCTACATTGATGATGTTATTTTCGAATAATTGATTTTTCTTATTTGGGGCAGGATTTTTTCCTGCCCCAAACAAAGGCATAAAATGAAATATAATAAAATAAAATTATCTCTTTTTTTGTTTTTGATTAGCAGTTTTATTTGTGCATGTGTTCCTAGATATAATCCGAATTCTGGTGGTTACATAGATACAAATAAGTCTACTGAGATGGATAAAGGAAGCATTAGTTCTTTTGAACCTTTTTATGTATATGAAGATTTCCCTTCAAATAAAAATCATTATGCACCATCAGGATGGATGGGAGATGTTGCAAATTTGGATTTTGATAGCTCATATGACAAGTCAGTACATAAAGGTACAACTTGTTTAAAAATAAAATATGTGCCGGAAGGAATTAAACAGTGGGCAGGTGTTTATTGGCAGCATCCTGTCAATAATTGGGGCGATAAAAATGGTGGTTATAATATAACAGGTGCAACAAAATTAACTTTTTGGGCAAAAGGTTCTCAAGGGAATGAAGTAATAACAGAAGTAAAAATAGGTGGAATTTCCGGTGTTTTCAGTGATTCAGATGTTGCTTGGCTAAAAGATGTAAAGTTGACTAGAGAGTGGAAACAATATACAATAGATTTGTCTCAATCAGATTTGAGTTCAATTTCAGGTGGTTTTTGTATAGTTTTTTCTAAGAAAGATAACCCAAAAGGATGTTTAATTTATTTAGATGAGATAAGATATGAATAGAACGAAAATAATGCTTTTATCATTTTTTTTAATATCAATATTTACTTTTATATCTTGTGAAAGATATCCTGTAAGTGCTTTAACTAGCATACCTTCTTCTATAAGTTCATGGCCAACTACTTGGTATTTATATGATGATGAAATAAATACAAAAGGTTCATATGAACCTAAAGTATGGGATAATTCTAGATTTTTAGAACTTAAAAATGGTTCTTTATCTTTTAAGAGTACAGGGGCATATCAAGGAAGATATTGTATAAAAATGGAATGGTATGATGCTAGTCAAAACATTGTTTTGCCATCAGGGTGTTTTCCATATGCAGGTTGGGCATTAGCATCAACCGATCCGGCAGATATTGGTTCTAAAAATATGACAACTAGCGGATATACAAGGCTTGAATTCGAAGCAAAAGGGTCTTTATCGGCAGGTTGTATTGTAAAAGTAGAAATTCCAAGACATGACGGTGCACTAGATACTGATAATATTTTATTATATGATGGTGGTCCTAATAGATTAACTTCGGTCTGGAAAACTTTTTCGATTCCTATTACTTCTAGAACAACATCAAATTGGGGAATACAGCAATATTATGTTGCTATAGCAATGAAAAGAGATAGTGATTCCGTTTCTACAAATGGCGGAACTATATATATAGATAATATAAGGTTTGTTAAAGATTAATTATGATTAAAAAAATTGTTTTATTTATCAGCTGTATATTGTTATTAAATGCTTCATCAGCACAAAGTGCTTGTTCTTTAACATGTGATTTTTCTGAATATACCGCTATGAATGCATCTGTTCGTTCCGCTATTATGCCGGGTTGGGGACAAGGTTGGAATGAACAAACAACAAAAGGTTGGATAGTTTTTGGTGTATTTTCTTTATCGGTATTTGGAGCATTTTATTACTATAATGTAGCTGAAAGTGATTATGAAAAATATGAAAATATGGGTTCCATTAATGGTTCTCTTTATAATGATTATAAATCAAGTTTAAATACATCTAGAACTTTAGGAGTAGTAGCTATTGCTACATGGGTATATGCTGTTGTTGATGCTTATATCGTTGCAAATAAAAAATCAAAACTATATTCGTATAAAAAATTTGATGTTACAGCTTATAGTAATGATGGTATTATGCTTAAATATAAAACAAAAATTTCTATATAGTTGGGTATTATGATTTTAAAAAAAATATTTATTTTATCAGTTTTTATAATTGTTTGTTCTGTTTTTGGATGTGCCCAGAAAGACAGAATAAGAAATAATACTATGACACTCTCCATTGAACCAAAGGCAGACATTAGTATTAATGTTGGTGCGGCATATTCTTTAACAGCAATTATTAAAAATGCTAAATATGAAGATATTGATGAACCAGTTGTTTGGTCTATATCTAATTCAAGTATTGGTGTTTTTACTAGTTCAAACACAAAAAGTACAGATTTTGTAGGGGCAAGTGCCGGTACAGCTGTAATAACATTAACTTGTCAGGGAATGCAGACATCTGTAAATGTTACAGTTAGTATTTAATTAAAAAATTAAAGATTTTAATTTATATTCGGATGGGAGTACACAATCTCTATGTCTATCATTTGAGTTTGTGTTTTTTTTAAATTTATGAAAAAAATAATATTTTTAAGTCTAAATATTCTATTGATGATAGCTACAGTTGTAAATGCTGAATTAATAGATAAGTCATATAGAGAACGATTTTCTAATGATAGTTTGAAAAAAAATTACTATAGATTACAGATGAAAACAGCAAGTTTTTTTGACAGACAAACATCGTCTGTAAATGGTTTAGTTGAAAGTTTTAGAGGAACTTCAATATATTCATATGATTTTTTTTCAAAAGCTTTTATTCTAGGTAGTGGAGGCGTTTTAGATGCTCAGTCATTTATATATGATGGAGCAATAGCATCAATCGCATATCTTGTAGCAGGTCAATATAAAAAAACAGCTAGCATATTAAAAGTTTATCAAAGAGAATTTTATTGTTCAAAAGGTGAAAATATAGGTTTATATAATGCATATAAAACAGATGTTCCTAGAAAGAGATGGGGTTTAACAGCAGGGATTGATGGTAATAGAACTCATTTAGGTCCAAATGTTTGGGTTGCAATTTCCGCATTACAATATACCGCAATTACAGGAAAACTTGATTTTTTACCGTTTATAATTGATATGTTAAAATGGGCAGAAGGAATTAAACATTATCAATTTAAAGATGGAGAATTGGGTGCTGCGAGTATGGGTTATGGTTGGGAGCCTCCTGATTGGAGTAAAGTATATTCAACAGAAAATATTGTTGATCATTATGCTGCTTTAAAAATGTTAAAAGATCTTTATTATAATTCGAATGTTGATATAAAACCTTATTTTAAAAAAGCAAAGTATGATATCTCTGATGTAGAAAAAGAAATTGAAAATATAGAAAGATGGATGATAAAACTAATATATGACAAAAAGAAAAAGACATTTAATATGGGATATAACGAAAGGGGTGTCGACAGAGTTGATGCATTAGATACT
>Ga0265294_10007963_pt1 | contig 12464 bp, 10 predicted proteins | sample MunlanPumphouse3_FD_192504 | JGI IMG/M metagenome (GOLD analysis project Ga0265294, IMG submission 192504) | Groundwater microbial communities from a municipal landfill in Southern Ontario, Canada - Pumphouse #3 | ecosystem: Environmental > Aquatic > Deep subsurface > Groundwater | place... | reverse complement strand
CTTGTAGAACCCTTCCAGGTTGAAACGGGTGATGTCGAAGGGTCGAAACGCAAAGCCGGCGATCGCCTGGTTGGAGAGGATGTGTTTCAGCTGCTCGTTCTGGTTGGCGAAGCTGCCATCCGCATTTTTGTAGCCCAGCGTGGTGTAGGCAGGACGCATCGCATAGCGTCCGACGTTGCCGTTGATGTCCCACTTGTCGTTGATTCGGTAGGAGGCCGAGAACCTGGGCGATAACTGGTTGAGGGGGTTGGACATGTTGTTGTTGTAGTTGTTACCGATGGTGTTGACCCCCAGCGAGAGGGAGAGCCTGTCGTCATAGTAGGTATCTGATGCCTGGATGAATGCCTGATAGGCCCAGAGATTGAGGTCGGTGCTGTAGATCAGGTCGGTGAGCGAGCCTTCCACGAACGCCTTGCGGTTGGTGCTGTTGGTGTAGTGCGAATAGGTGACACCGGCACCCACCAGGATCTTTACCGGCAGGTCGGGGTAGCTGCGTTCGAAGCGCAGCTTGTTCTCCGCCTCATCGGAACGGTAGTCCGAGATTTTGGGCCTCGACTCGTCGTTGTTCTCATACTTGTAGTTGTTGTTGCGCAGCATGTTCCGGCTCAGTACCCAGGTGTCGAAGTAACGGTCGCTGAAATGCTTGTAGACAGCTCCCACGGCATAGTTCCACTGCTCATAGATGGGCAGGTAGCTGAGCAGGTATTTCTGTGCCTCGGTGCCTGTCTCCTGCAGGCTGGTGTTGAGCGTCATGTTGTCGATGGCGCCGATACCGATGAAGGAGAGCTCGTTCTTCTGGTCGATCCTGTATTTGTACTTCACTTGGAAATCGTTGTAGGTCGGCAGAAAGGGGAGGCCGATCAGCTTGAAGAGCAGTTGCAGGTAGGACTGGCGGGCAGAGACGATGAAAGTGGATTTCTCACCGATGGGACCATCCAGCGTGAAGGCGGCATCGGATGCACCGACGGCAAGCTGGGTGTGGATACGGTCGCTGCTCCCGTCCTTCTGGCGGATGTCCATTACCGAGCTCAGTGCGTTGGGGCGGCTGGCGGGAAAGGCACCGGTGTAGAAGTTGATCTCCCGCACGAAGTCGGGGTTGATTACTCCTACCGCACCTCCCGAGGAGCCCTGCGTGGCGAAGTGATTGATGATGGGAATCTCCACCCCGTCGAGGTAGAAGACGTTTTCCGAGGGACCACCACCCCGCACAATCAGGTCGTTGCGGTTGGGATCGGTGGCACCCACGCCCGGCAGGGTCTGCAGTACCTTTGAGACATCACGATTCACGCCGGCAGCCTTCTCGATATCCTTGACACCCACCGTGGCAAACGATACGGGACTTTCGATTTTTTTCAGGTTCATGTTGGGACGGACCACCACTTCGCTGATCAGTGTGGATGACTCCGGCACGGCGATATCGATGAAGGCAGTCTGGTTGCCCTGTACCTGAATCTCTGCCGAAACAGTGGTCTCAAAACCCACGTAGCTGACGATCAGTCGCACGAATCCGGGCTCAATGCCGGTGAAGATGAACTTGCCATCCAGGTCGCTGTTGGAGCCGATCTGGGTACCCTGGATCTGGATCGTGGCGAATTCCAGTGGTTTGTTGTTCTTCTGGTTGTATACACGTCCTTCAATTCTCCCCTTCTGTGCCAGGGAGAGCAGCGTAGTCAGTAGAAAGAGAGCAGTCAGTATGGGTTTTCTCATTGACGAAACAGGTTTTGGGGTTTTGAGGTATCCGGGTATCCTTTTTCTGAAGCGAATGATGGCAAATCAAATCCAGGTAAGCCAACAGAAAGCGCCATCATATCTGAGAACTAAACAAAGATGTCTCGTTTCTGTTCTCAATGTCTTTTGCACATTTAATTATATTTAACATTGTTGCCGAGCTCACAAAAATCGAATGGTCATTTTCACTCCCCTATCTATGCACTCGCTTCAGTTGACAGCCTTTTCAAATGAACCACGATTGCATGTGAAACCGTTTTTTTGTGCTATATTTGTATCTGAAAAGAATAGAACGATTATAATTAATGAACAGGTTGTACTTTTTGCTTATCCTTTCGCTCTGCCTTCCTTTCGCTCTGTTTTCCTCGGATCTGCCGGCTACGGAAGTGAGGGCGGTATGGCTTACCACCAACTACGGGCTCGACTGGCCCCGAAACAGAACCAGCCGGGAGATGCAGCAAAAAGAACTGATCGACATCCTGGACAGCCTGCAGAAGCATAACTTCAATACGGTGCTCTTCCAGGTGCGGGGGAGGGGTGAGGTGCTTTACCGTTCGGAGATAGAGCCGATGTCCACACTCGTCGTCAGCGGCGGGAAGGGAGAGGCATCTTTTGATCCGCTCGCCTTTGCCATTGAGGAGTGTCACAAGAGGGGTCTTGAATGTCACGCATGGATTGTCACCTATCCACTGGGGAGCGACAGGCATGTGAAGAGCCTGGGTGCATTCTCTGTGACAAAAAAGAATCCGGCGATTGCCAGAAAATTCCAGGGAGAGTGGTTCCTGGACCCGGGCAACCCGCGCACCGATGATTATCTGCTTTCCATCGTTAAGGAGATCGTTACCGGTTACGATGTGGACGGTATTCATTTTGATTACATTCGTTATCCCGACAACAGGGGGCGTTTTCCCGATGATACGATGTACCGTCTCTACGGTAAGGGTAAATCGCGGGCTGACTGGCGCAGGGACAACATCACCCGGTTCGTAACCAGGGCATACGACTGGATCAAACAGGAGAAACCGTGGGTGCAGGTGAGCAGTGCTCCTTTGGGTCGATACCGCGCGTTGGGAAACAACGGTCACGGCTGGACGGCCATGGAAACCGTGTACCAGGATGCGGGGAGATGGATGAAAGCAGGAAAACACGACGCCCTCTACCCGATGATGTACTACAAGGATCATCTCTTTTATCCTTTTGTAGACGACTGGATGAATAACGGCAACAAGCGGATTGTGGTTCCCGGTCTGGGTGCCTACCAAATGGTCGAGTTGGGATGGTCACGTCAGGATATCCTCAACCAGGTAGAATATACCAGGCACAATCAGGTACACGGTCAGGCCTATTTTCGTACCGGTAACCTGTTGGCAAATACGAAGGAAATTCTCACGTCGATTGCCTCCTATTATCGTTATCCTGCCAAGCTGCCACCCATGACCTGGCTCTCGGATACCATCCCCGATCCTCCCACCGACCTGAGGGCGGAGCGAACATCTGACGGATTGTTAGAGCTGAGCTGGAATCAGGCGACAGGTGACAAACGGGTGAAATACAATGTTTACCGTACCGAGAATGAAGATTTCAGCAGAGAACGTCCCGAGAACCTGCTGGCTGTAGGGGTGAGAGACTGTTTCTTTCGTTATCAGGCTGAAGATGATGACAAGGCCTACTACTATTTTGTGACCGTATCGGACTCGTTTCACAACGAGAGTGAACAGGCTGTACCGGCATTTTTTTATCATTCCCGGACAGTGAAGTAAGCATCAGTATAACAGGATTATACCTGTATAAAAGGGAGGGATGAAAAATGAATTGGGATTGTTAGGATAAATCAATAAATTGGAATAATTTTGTAGCAATGGAGGCCAGTCAGAAATTAAGAAAGCAGGTGAAGGAGGAGTTTATGGAGTATCTCACACTGCATAAGCACCGTAAGACACCCGAACGGTTTGCCATTCTCGATCATATCTACACCAACAAGGGGCATTTCGACATGGATTCGCTCTATAAGTCTATGATCGATGTAAACTTCCGGGTGAGTCGTGCCACACTTTACAATACAATTGAACTGTTACTGGACTGTGGGCTGGTGGTGAAACACCAGTTCGGGGGCAACATGTCGAAATATGAACGGGCCTACGGGAACGAAAACCACGATCACCTGATCTGTACTAGCTGCGGGGAGGTGTGGGAGACAAGAAACAGTGACCTGTTGACGCAGGCACAGCTGAAGAAAATCAAGAAATTCACGGTCAGCTACTACAGTATGTACATCTACGGCACCTGCAGTAAATGCAGCCATGCCAAAAAGATGGAGCTGAAGAGGCTGGAACGTGACAGCAAGGAGAAGACAGGAAACAAGTAAGCAGTTGCTGAACAAACCGGGATGAGTGGATCTTATGCCATTCATCCAATAAACAACCATCAGAAATGAAAGTGGACGTAATCTTAGGCCTACAGTGGGGCGATGAAGGGAAAGGAAAAGTGGTGGATGTGCTCACACCCGACTATGAGATTGTAGCACGTTTTCAGGGTGGTCCCAATGCGGGGCATACCCTTGAGTTTGAAGGCGAGAAATACATTTTGAAATCGATACCCTCGGGCATCTTTCAGCAGGGGAAGACCAACATCATCGGCAACGGGGTGGTGATCGACCCGGCGCTCTTTCGCCAGGAGGTGGAGACCCTTGAAGAGACCGGACACACGCTGACCGACCGGCTTTACATCTCCAAGAAGGCACACCTGATCCTGCCCACCCACCGACTGCTCGATGCGGCATCGGAAAAGGCAATGGGGAATGCCAAAATTGGCACCACCGGGCGGGGCATAGGCCCTTCCTATACCGACAAGATCAGTCGCCACGGGCTGCGCGTGGGAGATCTCTTTCACAATTTTGAAGATAAATACCGGCAGGCAGTTGCGCGTCACAAGGAGATGCTCGACCAGTATGATTTTGACTATGACCTGGAGGCTTTGGAAAAACCCTGGTTTGAAGGGGTGGAGAAGATGAAAAGCTTCCGGATCATCGAGAGTGAGCATTTTATCAACCGTGAGTTGCAAAACGGCGCCAGGGTGCTGGCTGAAGGTGCCCAGGGGTCGATGCTCGATATCGATTTCGGATCATACCCCTTTGTCACCTCTTCCAACACCATCTGTGCCGGAGCCTGTACCGGTCTGGGTATCGCCCCCCGCACCATTGGGGAGGTATATGGTATCTTTAAGGCATACTGTACCCGGGTGGGCAGTGGTCCCTTTCCCACCGAGTTGTTCGACGAGGATGGTCAGCTGTTACGTGACAACGGCAGGGAATACGGATCGGTAACCGGTCGTCCCCGTCGCTGTGGATGGATCGACCTGGTAGCACTCCGCTACACGGTGATGCTGAACGGCGTAACCAAGCTGGTGATGATGAAGAGCGATGTGCTGGATAGCTTCGAAAGGATTAAGGCTTGTGTGGCCTACCGCATCAACGGCGTGGAGACGGAAGAACTCCCCTTTGATATATCGGAGGGAATTGAGCCGGTATGGGTGGAGTTACCGGGGTGGAAAACCGACATGACAAAAGTGCAGTCGGAGGATGAGTTTCCGGAGGAGTTTAACAATTACCTCACCTTCCTGGAAGAGGAGCTTGGGGTACCGATCGCCATCGTCTCGGTGGGTCCCGACAGGGCACAGACCATCATCCGCTAGCGATATGGCACGCTTTTGGCGGATGAACAATTGTACACAACAACTGTTTAGTTTAGAAAAAGAAGCATATGTCACCAGTATGGATACTGTTTATAGCTATTGCTATTGCCGGCTGGATGGTACAGGGTACCCTCCAGAGCCGTTTCAAGAAATATTCGAAGATTTCCCTCCGCAACGGGATGACCGGTCGTGAGGTGGCAGAGAAGATGCTGCACGACAACGGTATTTACGATGTGCAGGTGATCTCCGTAGGGGGACGACTCACCGACCACTACAATCCGCTCAACAAAACCATCAACCTGAGCGAACCGGTTTATGGCTCCTATAGTGTGGCGGCCGCTGCGGTAGCCGCTCACGAGACAGGACACGCCATCCAGCATGCAAGAGGATATGCACCGTTGAAGATGCGTTCGGCATTGGTACCGGTTATCTCCTCTACCTCCAAATGGGTGATGTGGGTGATTCTCGCGGGTATCATCATGATACAGACCTTCCCCATGTTGATCTGGATCGGTATCGGAATGTTTGCACTCACCACCCTTTTCAGTTTTGTAACCCTGCCAGTGGAGAAAAACGCTACCAACCGGGCATTGGCCTGGCTCAGCAGTGCCGGCATCACGGATGTCAGCAACCACAGCCAGGCGGTAGATGCACTTCGCTGGGCTGGGTACACCTATGTGGTGGCTGCCCTTAGCTCGTTGGCAACCCTGCTTTACTACATCATGATTGCCAGTGGCAGCAGACGATAGGAACGGAACAACGGATACCCCTCATCAACGCGGTGCGAAAACATTTTCGTACCGCGCTGCGTTTATAGATATTCCACGTGCCTGAAGGATAGAAACAGCTAATAAGGAGGAATCAAGATGAAGACAATCCTGGTGACGGGCGGCTCGGGACTGGTAGGGCGCCGGCTTACGGAGATGCTCAGGGAGCAAGGTTACAGGGTGCTATGGCTCAGCCGCGATCGTGATCTCAGAGCGGATCCGCCGCATTATAGTTGGGATTACCGGGACGGGACGATTGACAGGGAGGCGGTGGAGCAGGCGGATGCGATCATCCACCTGGCTGGTGCCAACCTGGGTGAGAAGCGCTGGAGCGATGCACGGAAAGAGGAGATTGTGGCAAGCCGGGTTGAAACGTCACATCTGCTGTTTGACATCCTGCAGGAGACCGGTCACCAGATCGAAGCGTTTGTCTCTGCCTCCGCCATTGGATATTATGGCACAGCCGTTACTGATAAGGTTTTCATGGAGGAGGAGAAACCCCTCGGCAGCGATTTCCTGAGCGAAACCTGCCGGCGATGGGAGGAGGCCGCTTCCCGTTTTTCCGATTTGCCCGGTGTACGTACGGTAGCCCTGCGTACCGGCTTCGTGGTGGATCGAGACAGTGATGCTTTCGGAAAGATGCTGCTGCCCACCCGTCTGGGGGTGGGGTCACCACTGGGAAGCGGCAACCAGTATCTCAGTTGGATCCATCTGGAGGATCTCTGCCGCCTTTATATCCATGCTGTTGAAGATCCGATGATGAAAGGAATCTACAACGCTGTGGCCCCGCAACAGGTCACCAATGCGCAATTCATGCGCAGCCTGGCCAAGGAGATGCATCGTCCCTTCTTCTTTCCGTCAGTACCAGCCTTTCTACTTCGCCTGGTAATGGGAGAGGCGGCTGACCTGGTACTGGGTGGCAGCAGGATATCGGCACAAAAGGTGCTGGACAGCGGTTTCCAGTTCCGGTATGAAAGAGCCAACGAAGCGATACGGGCATCCATATAGGAGATGGATAAGATGAATTAATCCCTATTGAAGGGCAAAATAGGATTTCAAATGCGCAAAGAGACAACCTTGCAGATGGTGTACCGCCACCCTTTGTTTACGGAAGAGCAGTTCCAGATCATCAGTGAGTCGCATAAGGAGGTACGGTTCAAAAAGGGGAATTTCTTTTTGACCAAAGGAGAGATTGCAAATAGCTTTCTCCTTCTGGAAGAAGGACTCATGCGTTCATTCCTTTACAGTTACGACGGCAATGAGATCACCACAGATTTTTACTCCGATCAGGAGGTGGTGATCAATGTTCTTTCCTTGTTTAAACGTATTCCATCCGATGAGTATATCCAGGCACTGACCGATTGTGTATGCTGGCAGATAGACCTGGACCGCTTCCAACAGCTCTATCACTCCATGCCGGGAATGAGCGAATGGGGGAGGGCTTGGATGTCGGAGCAGCTCTTTCAATCCAAACAGCGGGCTGTGGAAATGATCACGGAAAACGCTACCACGCGTTACCTGAAACTGATCAAGGAGAAACCGCAGGTGATCCGCCAGGCACCCTTGAAACAGATTGCCTCCTATCTCGGGGTGACCGATACCTCCCTGAGCCGTATCAGGAAAGAACTCTCGAAGGGCAGTTTCCTTGCCACCCGTTAGCAGCAACCTGTCACAGGACAATTCCCGGTTTTTTTTTCCATCAGAGGTGTTTTCTTGTCATAGGATAAGCCTGACTTGTCAACCAGTATCTTATATTTGCAATATAGAATGATTCTAATTAAATAAGTTGGATTAATGATTTTACATTGCAAATCTGTATGAAGAATTCAATCTATCCCTCTGTCTGGTGCAACGACAATGCGCGTGAGATGGCTGACTATTATTGTTCCATTTTTCCGGAGACGGTGATTGTGGATCAGAACCCGTGGGTGGTTGTGCTCTCCATGGAGGGACAGCGCATCATGCTGTTGAATGGCGGAGAGATGTACCGGCCCAATCCCTCCTTCTCACTGATGTATCTCACCACCCGAGAGGCAGTGGTGGAGAGTCTCTATGAGAAGCTGATCAGTGGCGGCAGTGAACTGATGGCACTGGACAGCTATCCTTTCAGCCGGAAACGTGCAGCATGCCGAGTTCAGGATTCTGGATTACTTGTTGATGATCATGGACAGTTCCTATCCACACACCTTTGACTTTACTGAGGGGATGTCACTGGTGGTTGAGTGCCAGACGCAGGAGGAGATTGATCTCTGCTGGAACCGGCTCACATCCAACGGCGGGGAGGAGAGCATGTGTGGCTGGCTGCGTGACAGATACGGGGTGAGCTGGCAGATCACGCCCACGGTCATGAAGGAGTTATTGCCCCGCTCACCGAGGGTGATGGAGGTGATGATGACCATGAAGAAGCTGGATATACGGAAACTGCAGGAGGCCGCCGAGTAGCCGACAGAGACCCTATATGCGCAGTGAATGTTTTTTATTCCATCAATTATGTTTCTCTTTTATTCTTTTGAACTACTAAAAAAATTGCAAATGAAGACAAAACTAAATCCTTACCTCAATTTTAATGGTACCTGTGAAGAGGCGTTCAATTTCTACAAGTCGGTTTTTGGAGGTGACTTCAAGGGCGGTATCATGAAGATGAAAGATATCGAAGGAATGGAAATTGCCGAAGCTGACCTTGAACGGGTGATGCATGTGGCTTTGCCCATTGGCGACGAACTGCTGATGGGCTCCGATGTGCCATCGGGAATGGGCGCCTCCTTCAAGGCAGGAAACAGCACCTATATCAGCATTTTCCCGGAAAGCAGGAGAGAGGCCGACAGGCTTTTCAATGCCCTTTCAGCAGGAGGAGAGATTGAGATGCCCATGGAGGATATGTTCTGGGGCGACTATTTCGGCAGCTTTCGTGACCGGTATGGCATCCTCTGGATGATCAATCACAACAACGAATCGGAGTAGAATTGTAGCTTTGGTTGCCTATACAAAAAGAGCCGGCTCCATAGAACCGGCTCTTTTGCGATTTTTCATGTGACTTTATGCCTTTGGGTCGAAGAAAGGGTATTCCTTTACCGCGAGAAACTCTCTGTCGAGCAGGTTTTTCTCCCTGCGCGAAAGAGGTTTTTCCACGATCTCACCGATGTGATCCACGCAAAAGGCGAAGTTGCGGAAATCACCGGGAGGGACAATGATATCGGCTCCTGCACGGAGGGTGTACTTCAGCGCGGCGATTCCCAACTCCGGATCAGCCACATCGATGGGTTTGACCCACGACTTGGGATAACTTTTGCGTTCCTCGTCGTTCAGCCAGCGGCGGTGTACCAATCCCTTCAGGGCTATAACCCCCATGCCGCGCCGTTTCGCCTCGTGGACTACCCCCGATCCCCAACCTGCCAGCATGTCCATTTGCCAGTTGAGGGGGAACATCACCGTGTCGAAATCGTACATCGTCATGGCTCGCAGCGCCTGCACCTGTGAATGTGCCGAGAATCCCACCTTGCGGATCCTTCCCCGCTGCTTCTCCTTTTCAATCATCTCCATCACCCCGCTGGCTGCGAATGCCTGGTCGACATCACCGGCAGCAGTGAGGGCATGCAGCTGGTAGAGATCGAAGTAATCGGTGTGGAGCAGCCGCAATGATTCTTCAAACTCCTTCTCTGCTTCTGTCCGCGAACGTTGGGTGGTCTTGCAGGCAAGGTATACCTCCTTGCGGTAGGGTTTCAGTGAATTGCCCAGTTTCTCCTGGGCATCGCCGTAGGTGGGAGCTACATCAAAATAGTTGATACCCCTGTCGCGAGCCCATGCTACGTAGTTGTCGGAAGCATCCTGTCCGTCACGTCTTGAGACAATTCCTCCATATACTACGGGGAACACATCAAAGCCGGTTTTCCCCAGTTTGCGTCTGATCTCTCTGTTACCCGTGCGGTTCTCCGATCTCTCTGTCCGGTTTTCACCAGCCAGACCGCTGCTCAGCTTGCCTGTAGCTCCGATTGCCACTGCACTGGCAACGCTTCGTTTGATGAATGTTCGTTTATCCATGATGTAATGATTTGGGAAGTGGGATTTGTTCCATTTTTTGATATGGTATATTTCTGAAAATGACTATTTTATCTCAACCTCAATCCATTCCGACCGGTTGGGTGGAGTAGGTGCTGTCACCTTGTGGGGTGGATTTCGTTTCAGTTCATCCAGTAACAGTTCTACGGCCTTCTCAATGGAAGGATCATTGCCTTTGGCCAGCTCCTCGGGTCGATCCACCACCTCGATATCAGGATAGACACCGATGCCTTCGATGATCCACTCACCCTGCTCATCGTAGATACCGAAACGGGGTACCGAGATGTACCCTCCGTCTACCAGCCGGGCATTGCCGGAGATACCAACCAGCCCGCCCCAGGTGCGGGTGCCCATCAGCTTCCCCTCACCCGTCTTTCGGAAGAAGTAGGGGAAGGCATCCCCCCCGGAGGAGGAGTAGCCGTTGATCAACATCACCTTGGGACCATCATGCGCGATTCCGGGCGATTTCATCGGTTGGGGCAGTCCGTTACGGTGCCAGTAAACCAGTGTACGGCGGTTGAGCAGATCGATCATCCGGTCCGGAATGAAGCCGCCGCCATTGTAACGGTCATCGATGATCAGTGCCTCTTTGTGGTTGTACGCCAGCATCCCCTTAAACAGTTCCCGGTTTCCTTCGATGGCCGTATTGGGCACATGGATGTAGCCGATCCTGCCACCCGAGAGGCGATCTACCAGCTCACGGCGGCTTTTCACCCAGTTGAGGTAGCGCAACTCCTGCTCGCTGGTGAGGGTCTTTACGGTATATTTTTTTGCGCCGGAAAGAATGGGATTGCTGTTAACTGTCAGTTCCACATGTCGGTTGCCGAGGTTCTCCAGCAGCTCATAGGGATTTTGTCCGGTGGTGAGCTCTTCACCGTTGATTCGCAGCAGGTAATCCCCCTCCTTGATATCGATACCCCTTTCGGTAAGCGGTGAACGGCGGCTCTCATTCCAGTTCTCACCACTGTAGATCTTATTGATGCGGTAGCGGTTTGCTGACGAGTCAGCCTCTAACTCGGCACCCAGCAGACCACCCTCGATCCGCTCCACCCGGTCAATGTCCCCCCAGTCCACATAGGCATGGCCGGTGTTGGTTTCGCTCACCACCTCATTGAGGATGTAGTCCAGATCGAATCGGCTGGGCAGATGGGGCAGTAGTTTGCCATACCTCTGCCGGATCCCTTCCCAATCCACACCATGCAGGTTGTTCACATAAAAATAGTCACGGAAGATACGGAAGGCATCGCGATAGATCTGTTCCCATTCTTTAGGAGGGTCGATCTTCATGGTGAGGTGATCCAGTTCCAGTTTCCCGTTGTTGCTGTTTTGTCCCGGCTGATTCTTGGCCACGGCGAAGGTCTCACCCTTGCGGTAGATGAATGATTTGCCATCGGCTGCCAGGATGCCGTTGCCCACACCATCGAGTATCTCCTCCGTTTTCTCTTCCCTGATGTTGTAGCGTATGACCTTGTTGCCGGTTGTGAAGAGTAAACCCTCTTCCACGGCTCCCAGAATGCGGTAGTTGCCGGGCTGCAATGGCAACGCCTCTATGCGGGAGTTGATATCATTGAAGTGGATGGTGACTTTCGCCTGTTCCGTTTCACTCTTTTCCTGTTTTTTCTCTTCTGCATTGTTTTCGCGGGGCACACTCTCTTGGTCATCGCGGTAAGGGGTGAGGGTCGTGCCATCATCCTTCAAGGGAAGGGCGTAGATACGGGTGGCATTGTTGTAGAGGTAATCGAACTCAAAACTGCTGAATGCCAGGTTGAAGTCACGGTTGGATAGGAAGAAGAGATAGTTGCCATCGCGGCTGAACAGCGGATCGCCATCGGAGAAGGATGCATCGGTGAGTTGCCGTTTCTCACCACTGGTCAGGTTGTAAACCCAGAGCGCCGATTGGTAATTGGGTGCTGTCTTGCTGTAGGCAATCCACTCTCCGTCGGGTGAGAAGGTGTAGTCGGTGATCTCGTCGGCGGTTGCCTCGTCGATCACCTGCTGTTTTCCACTGATGGCATCCACCAGCAAGAGCTTCATGGTGCGGTCGCTGTAGACCAGGTGGCTGCTGTTGGGCGACCATTCGGCAGCATGCTTCCAGGAAGAGGAACCATGGGTGATCTGTCTTGGCTCGGCATTGTCTCTGTTCTCCAGTAGATAGAGTTCATACTCGCCGGTAGCATCGGAGTAGAATGCGATCTGCTTACCGTCGGGTGACCAGACGGGGGA
>Ga0265294_10007959_pt1 | contig 12467 bp, 20 predicted proteins | sample MunlanPumphouse3_FD_192504 | JGI IMG/M metagenome (GOLD analysis project Ga0265294, IMG submission 192504) | Groundwater microbial communities from a municipal landfill in Southern Ontario, Canada - Pumphouse #3 | ecosystem: Environmental > Aquatic > Deep subsurface > Groundwater | place... | reverse complement strand
CGAGCACATGGCACGGGTCGGCACCGGGACGCCGAGTGCCGCCCGTACCATGCAAGGCACCCTAGAGCAGATGCCCGGTAAACTCAAGCCCATGCGATACCGGGATGCGTTCGGGAGGCTCAAAGACCCCGATACCACTTTGAACCCGCTCAAAGCAGAGTATCGTGGCGTGGGCGAAGGGCAGCGATCCACCCTAGCCCCTATGGCCGTGGGCGAACAACTGGGTACGAGCGTCGAAACCATGAACCGCCTGCCTGCCTTTTGGGAACTCACCCGGAAAGGTATGTCGCCCGAGGAAGCCGTCCGATCCGTCAACCTATCGCAGGTGTCCTATGCACGAAACGAGTATTCGCCGTTCGTCAATGAAGTCCTGCTGCGAGCCGTACCGTTCGGCAAGTTCCAGATCGGGATGCTCAAGAAGATGGCCCATGAACTCACCACTCGACCAGGAGGCCGGCACGCACAAGCAATCCGATTCGCCGACCGACTGCAACAGCAGAGTTCCGGCGGCGAGCCCGTACCAGACTGGGTTGGCCAGCAGATGGCCATTAAGGTCGGCGAAAGCCCCGACAAAGACCCACGATACCTGACGGGGTTCGGACTCATGCACGAGCCAGCCCTGGAATACCTGCAACCGAGTCTCAAGGGGCTGGCACTACACGGACTCGGCCAGACGGCCCCCATCTTCAAGTACCCGATGGAACTCGCCACCGGCCAAACCTTCTTCCAGACTGGACCGCTCGGTGGTAGGCAGATCGAAGACTTGGACCCAACATGGGGCCGTATCGGCAGAATGGTGCAGCAGCGGGCACAGGCCGGCAAGCCTATCGGTAAGTTCGAGGCCGGCTGGGCACCCGCCATGCAAACGTCATGGAGCAAGCCGCTCGAACACCTTGCCGCCAACCTGCCCTTCTCACGAGTGGGCTCTACCCTGCGTACCGCTATCGACCCGAGACGCGGACTCTTGGAGCGGGCCATGAACATCGGCACCGGCTTCCGTACTACCATCGTCTCGCCCGCAGCACGAGACGCACATATCAACGACGTTCTCATTGCGGCCGTCAAGCGACATCCGGCGGGCAAAATTTTCATTACACCTTACTTCTCGAAACAGGCCAAAGAACAAATGACGCCTGAAGAATTGGCTGAAGTTGAACGCTTGGAAATGCTCCGAAACCTACTCACCCGACGCGCCAAGGCACGCGCAAAAGAGCGACAAAAATGACCACAATCTATCTCGATATGGACGGCGTACTCGTTGACTTCTGCGGTGCCGTCGCACAACTCTTTGAACGACCCAATTACGTGCCCGTGGAATACGACTTTCTCGCCGAACTGGCAGGCTCGGAGACCGCGTGCTGGCGGAAGATCGACGCGACACCGCACTTCTGGGAGAACCTGCCCGCGTACCCATGGACACAAGCGCTGCTCTACCTAGCCAAAGAACAGGCAGACAACGTAGTAATCGCGTCTCACCCGCACAACAAGGCGTCAGAGGCAGGTAAGCGAAAGTGGCTGGCAAAGCACCACTGCAAGCTGCCATGCCACTTCTCGGCCGACAAGACGGTTCACGCAGAGCCGCACCGCATTCTCATCGATGATTGCGAACAGAACGTCCATCGCTGGAACCAGAAAGGCGGCGTCGCTATCCTCTTCCCCCAGCCCTGGAATGCCAACCGCTGGTACGCGGACGATAGGGTAGAGTTCGTCCGGGATGCACTCACTGCCGTTCGCGCTTGAGTATGCCCTCGAACGACATGCCAACCTTTGGGATGTCGCCTGTCCAGGGTAAGCCGGCCGGCAAGGCAGCAGGGCAGTCTTCATAGAACGGGTTCGCAACATCCGGCGTCATCTCGCCGCACGTCGGGCACGCCGAATCGGTGTTCTCTTCCCAGTCCGTAGCGATTACGTCCAGGAACCGCTCGCCGCACGACGGACACGTTACGAACACCACCACGTTGCCGTTCGACAGCAACGCCACGTCGCCCTCCACCGTGACAACCGTTTGCCGCAACAGCCAAGACATAGCGAGATTGTGACCTCGCACGACTCGCTGCTCAGCGTCCTTTCGCGTTGTAAAACCCATGACTCGTCCTTTCGTTGGTTACCGCTTCTCACCGTTAGTCTACAGCGGTGCTCTCCCTTACGATAGGTAAGGTAGATGCTTGTTTCTGTTGGTTTGCGAAAGCCGTAAGCTGTGAGAACCCGCGTCTGTGCTTTATGCTGAGTCTTTTACTGCGTTTTTCGCAGATCGTGTGTGGACCAGGACGTGGCCCGCTGCCTTAGCTGGATCAACTACCAGCCCGTTGCCTGGGAGACTGCCGAGAGTGGCAGGACTCATTTCAGCGTATCGTTCGGCTACCCTCCGTGGGTCACTGCTGCCCACGGGATCTTCGCCTCGGGTTACAGGGGGACGTTTTAACCCCTGCCTTAGAGTCAAGCGGTTATCTTTTGGATCAGGATAAGCCACCGCGAAACTAAACCTGCGTCCCACATTGGCATTGTGGTCGTTCGCAAACATCATCGTCGTTTCCTCTTATTCTTCCGTTTGGCCTTCTTCTTCTTGGGCTTCTGGTGGTTGCCGTCCGTGGCAACGCCGATAGCATCGAGCATTCCACCGCACTTGATGCAGCGTGGGGATTGTGCTCGGAAGAATAGATGCCTGCCTCGGGTCGTTCGCCATCCGCAGTCCCGGCAGGCAACGAGAACGCGCTGGACGTTCCGGTTGGTGAGCGGGTCGTATGGGGTAACGGTTCCGAGCATGAAGTCCTTCCGTGAGTTCATGGGCGGCGCAAAAAGAACCGCCCCTAGGTGAGAGCCTCGTTTGCTGGCGGGGCTGTCGCGGCCGGGGCGGTTGAGATAACCGCATCATACCACAACAACCGCCGCCAGCAAGACACCCCTAGTATAGGACTTCGTGGTCCGATTCGCAAGACACCACGATTCGGATTTAGAAGTGCGCAAATTGCGCATTGTCAAGTTAGGCAAACTTATCCCCCCGAGCGGTGCCAACTGGACACTTGAGCCAGTGTGTGCTATAATACAGGACAGCCGGATGATGGTCCGGCTGTCCCTGACGATCCTAGCCTGTAAAGGAGGCCAAGAATGTCTACCAATCATGTTAGCGTGGATTCCCTGCCTGCGGAAGTGGACCGCCACAGCACGCGGTTGTGCGATTTAACCGGGCAGCGCTTCGGTCGCCTGGTGGCGCAGTATTATGCGGGCCGCTGTGGTGCCGTTACCCAATGGGTGTGTTTGTGCGACTGTGGACAATATATTATCGTCCATCGAGGCCATTTGCAGTCGGGCCGGATTTCCAGTTGCGGGTGTCTCAGGGCTGAATTAACCGCTAACCGCAACCGAAACAGCCAGCATTCCCGCACGCACGGGTTATCGGATCACCCCTACTACACGATCTGGGCGGGAATGCTGCATCGCTGCGAACACCCCAACGCTACCGGCTATGCCAACTATGGGGGGCGTGGCATTCGCGTTTGTGACAGATGGAAACAGTCGTTCGCCGCATTCATAGCCGACATGGGAGAGCGGCCATCGCCGAGCCATTCCATCGACCGCATTAACACGTACGGCGATTATGCACCAGACAATTGCCGCTGGGCAACGGCAGTCGAACAGAGCCGCAACACACGACGCAATCGCTGGTTGACGTTTCGGGGTAAAACGCTTTTAGTCGGGCAATGGGCCGAGGCGTTGGGTATGTCTTATGGGACTATTTACGGTCGCTTGCAGCGAGGGTGGACAGCGCAGGAAGCCTTGTCGCTGCCACGTTACGCACACGCAAAAAGCCGTGGTTGAAATTATTTTGAAAACTGGGGTTGACTTTGTTTTTAGTCCGGGATAAGATAGTGCCATGAGACAAAACTACTTAACGATCGAGGACGCAGCTTTGCAGATCGGCGTGACGACCGCTCGGGTACACCAGTGGATCGCCGATGGGCAAGTCGAGCCGTATCGTCCGCATTCGAGAGCGTGTTTACTGACGCAAGCGCAGGTAAACAGGCTCAAGCGGATACCGAAGGCACGACAGGGAAGGCCGCGCGTCTCTGATTGAGAAGAAGTTTGGCTTCGTCATGCTCGGCGCAGACGAATGCGAGGTAGTGTCACGGTTGACGCACCACATGGTTGTGGTGCATCTATGTGGGACGAATTGATGGGCGCACATACCCTTCTGACTCGCGGCGTAGCCAAACCGCGTCTTGTCGCTTCTCCAGCGGCCCCAATAGACGTTCTCCTGCGTGACTTGCAGGTTCTCGATGCCCGGCTGCGTGGGGGCGTGGCCGGGCATTTTCTATCGCGGGCGAGCCGGCGCTCACCGAGGGCTCATAACCCACGGCTGCTGGGATCGACACCCAGGCCCGCCACTTCCAAGGAAAAGCCACATGATAGCAAAGAGTCCGTTGGGCATCTCGAATGGACACCAGACGCGAGGCCCGTAAGCGCTCTGGCGGGACACGGCACGGAACGTCGCGCGACCGTGAACCGACAACGGCTTTGGGACGCAACCCGGCCGCACTACCTTTGGCTTGTGCGGTGTCAGAGTGTTGGAGACGTGACAGCCGGAGAGACGGCACCTTTGCGGCGGTAGCTCAACTGGTAGAGCAGTGGCATTGCTGCCTGGTGCGATGCCTACGGATGTAGGTTCGAGTCCTGCCCGCCGCTTTGTTCGGAATCCCATCGTGTGCGGCTCGTAGCTGCACCTCCTTGTGGTGTTGTGGCCGAGCCCGGCCCGCGTGTTTTCTGCCTTTCTGCGCGGGCCGGGTGTTTTCTAGCAATTCAGTCAAATGGGGCGTGTTATGGCATGGAAGACAATCAAAAACACCAGCGGCCGTGGCCGCGAACCCTTTGAGGGCGTTCGGATTGCCCGCACGCCGAAAGGCGGCAAAAAGGGCACGCCGCGCGGGGACAGCGTGCGTATCCGCATCGGTGCCAAGCTGTGTGAAAAGTACCGCCTACTAGTCGGGGACCGCGTGTACCCGTCGTTCGACTACGAAGATGGATTAGGGCGTGTCACTCGCACTACTGCGGCGGATGGATACGCGGCGAGCAGCGGTGGCGCAAAAAGTGACGGGTCGAAGTTTACGCAGGTGGTTGTCTCGTTCAGCCTGCCCGACGACGAAATGCGTCTGGTGTTTCCCAATAACGAGAAAATGTACGTGTCAGGCTCGGTTGGTGTGACGCCTGATGGCATTGTCTTCGCGTTGGCCCGCAAGCAGGAGTAGACGCGATGGCAACGGCGAAACGGAAGCGAGAGTACATCCCGTACGTCCTGACGGAACAGGACCGCGAGCGACTGAAGAGGCGGTGTCCCCGGTGCAAGGCAATGGTTGTGTCGCCTTGCTACGCCTGTTGGCTAGAGCGGTATGTTGCGCGAAACGAGGTCTTTGACCCACGCGACCCATCGCCGCACAAGCATGACCGATTGCAGATTACCCACCTGCCGAAGCACTGGAAGAACGAACGAGTTACGGCGTTGTGGAACGCGGTAGTCATGGGTTCGGAAGTGCCGGACATAGCGTACCACTTCAAGATGTCGCTAACACTGGCCGCGATTCTGCGGACGGAAATGCTGGAGCACTTGGAGAAGCACCCGGAGTTGGTGCGTAGGACTCAGTAGTAACGCCCCGCGCTCGGGGACGACGGCTTGTAGCTGCCTGGCGCGGGGCAACTTTAACCCACGAGAATATCATGGCTCACTTCAACGTAGGCGACACAGTATGGCTGGCAAAGTGCCGAACTGAGCAGGTGTCGGTTCAATGCCCCGTGTGCTTCGGTACGCGGCAAGTCACGATCATTCTAGGCGACGGTACGCACGTCGAGTTGGCGTGCGGCTACTGCGGGCACGAAAGGCCGAGTGGCGTGGTCCGAGAGTACAAGTACCTTACCGACCCGGAATGCAAGATCGTCGAGTCTGTTTATGTGGAGCAGAAGGCGGATGGCGAATCCGTGCGCTACGGCTTTTACGGCGGATGGAACGGCGACCAGCACAACGTCTTCGCCACCAAGGAAGAGGCGCAAGTCGCCTGCGATGCCCAAGCGGTCAAGCATGAGGGCGACTGGCGTGCCAACCAAGAGCGGATCAAGGCCGACCAGAACAAGACCTACGCATGGAACGCCGGCTATCACATGCGAGAAGCGAAAGAGCACGAACGCCAACTAGAATACCATCGCAACGCTGCGAAGGTGTGCAAGGAGCGTGCAAAGAAACCCAAGTAACCCCAACTGAAAGGAACGAGTTATGCCCATTACCAAACCCACCTCTGCCGAGATTAAGGCTGAGATCGAGCGGGTCACGAACGAGTCGAGGACGCTGTTGCGGCACCTGCGGGCGCTGCTGCGAGTGACGGAGTGCGGCGAGAAGAAGGACGAGGCCAAGGCATGAACCTGCACGTCACGGGGCAGTTTGAGGCGCGTCCGCTGGAATACAGCGACTTGATTCTCATTCGCATTGGCAAGCCCAATTCGTTTGCGAACGGCAGCCTATCGCTCGACAGGGACGAGGTGATCCGGCTGCGTGACGAGTTGCTGAAGTTGTATCCCCTGGAACCAGCCGAGGCATGACGCCGTGGCAATCACAGTCCCGGCCGTGGCAAGAGGCTGCGGCCGGGTGGGAGAACGACAATGCTAATCGTGCTTGCGAGTTTTGCGGTAGGGTGCGTAGCGTCTGCGGTGTATGCGTGCTGGCAGAACCCGGACCCGTGCATTGAATTGCAGACGGTGTGGCGGGTAAACGGTGTGGTGTTCACTGGCGACGACGAGCACATTTTCGAGTACGGTGCTGAGTTCGCGGCTGGGACTCGACTGGACGCGGCGCGGCAGTACGGGGACCACGTACGCAGCTTTGGCTGGTGGGTGGGCGGTGTTACGGACGTGTACAGGAATGGCGTGGTAACAGTGCCACGGAAGGGAGCGAAAGCATGAGCGGACTGATTGACTCATTTCTCACCTGCGAGCCTCGTAACGAGGTGGTGTACGGCATGACGTTCGGGGACTACCAATCTGCGTGCGGGCTCAATGCGAGTGCATTGAAAAGCATGGCGACCAGTCCGTTGCAGTTTTACCACGACTGGTACAAGCCGCGCAAGGACACGCCTAGCATGAGGCTGGGGCGGGCCATTCACTGTGCGTTGCTCGAACCCGCCGAGTTGGAGAAACGCTACCGGCTGTGGACCGGCGGCGACAAGCGGAAGTGCCCCAAGGAATGGAAGGCGTTCAAAGCAGAGTGTGCGTTGGCGGGTGCGGAGATACTGGACGAAGACGGGCCGATCTCGCTGACGGCGATTCAGGCGGCGGCGGAGCGGTGGAGACAGCACAAGCCGACGATGGCGGCGCTGGCTGGGAGTCGCCCCGAGGTATCGCTGTTCTGGCACGACGGCGTGATCCAGTGGAAGGCCCGCGTTGACTTGTTGAGAGAGGACTTGCTGGGCGACGTGAAGACTTCCGTGGACATTCGCCCGTACCCCTTCCGTTCGTCATGCGAGAAGTACGAGTACCCGATGCAGTTGGGCATCTACCGGGAGGGGGTTAGTGTGCTGCTGAAGCGCAAGCTGCCAGTCCAGCTACTCTGCATTCAGAACTCTGCGCCCTACGACTGCCGGGTCTATGCCATGCCCGAGGATGACTTGGACTGGGGCTGGGTCCGAGCGAAGGACTTGGCGGCAAAGGTCGTTGAATGCGTCAAGGCGAATGACTGGCCCGGTCAAGGTGCCGACGAAGTGGAGATGCTTCCGCCGCCGAGTGCCTGGCAGCGGGAGGATGACGAGGACACGTTTACCGAGGGAGATTACGAATGACGGACATATCGAAGACGCTCGAAGCGAAATCAGATCAGCTCAACGCAGCGGACTTGGCCGACGCAATCACGGTCACGGTGGACAAGGTGACGGTCACGGACCCGAAGGGCGACCAGCCCGTCCAAGTGTTCCTAAAAGAACGGGACGCCGGTAAGCCTTGGAAACCCTGCAAGACTTGCCGCCGAGTGCTTGCACGACTTTGGGGAACGGACGCGAGCAAGTGGATCGGCAGGCGGCTGACGTTGTACTGCGACCCCACCGTGAAGTGGGCCGGGGAAGCGGTGGGCGGCATCCGTATCTCGCACATGAGCGACATTCCCGGCAAGCAGGTGATGTCCATGCTGGCGAGCAAGGGGAAGTTTCAGAAGCACGAAGTCGAGCAGCTTCCGACCGAGAAGCCCAAGCCCCCCGCGACCGCCGCGCAGTACAAAGCCTTCCTCACGCAGATGGACGCATTTGGGCTGAGCGAGCAGAAGATCATCGACCTTTGCCAGGAGCGGTGGCAGATTGATCCGAAGACATTGCCGCATGAACGGCTGCAAAAGCTCGCTGCAAAGTTGGCGAGCGAAGTACAAGACCCGGAGGTGAAGTGATGTGGCCGCAATACGTGGTTCTTGTTTTGCTCGGCTTTCAAATGGGATGGGGCCACTGGTGGGACAAGTGGTGGTTTGTCGCCATGTGGCAGGCAGCGGTAGTGGCAGGGCTTTACTACGGTGGGTTTTGGACCCGTCCGTAACGCTAGCAAGACAAGGAGATGAAGTGATGAACCGTCGCACCCTAATGCTGCTAGGCATGTTGGCGTGTATCCCGCCGTGGGGGTTTGCGTTGTATCCGGTGGGCTTTGTGGCGCAGCTTATCGGCGGGTCCGTGCAAACGATCGGACTGGGGCTGATGATTTATGCGTCGTTCATGGAAAACTAGGACAAGGAGGACAGCCGGTGAACATCCAAGATATACCCATTGATTCCATTCACGTTGCCAAGGACCGGCAGTTGACGGACGCCTCGACGGTGCCGACGCTGGCCGAGTCGATCAAGAGCATCGGCTTGCAGGCCCCTATTGGCGTGCGAGCGAACGGCGACGGCCATGCCCTAGTGTGGGGGTGGAAGCGTCTGCAAGCGGTGAAGTCGCTGGGGTGGAAGGTGGTGCCTGCGTCGATTGTGACGCTGGATGACTTGCACGCCGCGCTTGCCGAAATTGACGAGAACCTGTGCCGGGCGGAACTGACGGAAGCCCAGCGTGCGAAGCAGTTGCACCGGCGCAAGGAACTGTATCTTGCGTTGCACCCAGAGACGAAGCAGCACTCGGCCGGAGGGCACGCAAAAGCTGCAAGCGACAAATTTGTCGCTTGCAGAAATGCCCCCGGATTTGCGGAAGACACAGCCGCCAAAACGGGGAAGTCCAAGCGGAGCGTCGAGCGGGCCGTCAAGGTGGGCTCGAAGCTGGACGACAAGGCGTTGGCGATGATTGCCTGCCACCCGATTGCGGACAACCAGAGCGAGTTGAAGAAGCTGGCCGAGTACGATCCGACGGAGCAGCGGGAGATATGCGGCAGACTGGCCCGTGGGAAGCTACAGCGTGTGCCAGAGAAGGCGAGAGAGGCTGCCTTGGCGGCAATGGAGCCTGGCCTAGAGAAGGCCCTACGCGACGACCTGGACGCTGATACGAAGGACGTGGTGGCGCTCTCGAAGCTATCACACGGCGAGCAGAAGGGGGCATTGAAGGCTGTACGTTCGGGCGAGTTCGGGAGTCTGCATGACTGGCTGCATGGGAAGCCGGTTGAGTCGATCAAGGAACCAGCGAAGCCGGTCAAGCCGAAGGTGGCACGCGCCGACGCCGACATGCCCAGGCACCAGATCGACGACAACGGAGAGTTGGTGCCCGAGAAGCTGTTGCCGATCTTTGAGGCACGCCCACTGTTTGTGGAGTTGGAGCGGGACATTCGGCAGTTGGGCGGGCGGATCAAGGAGATTCAGGGCAAGCCGTGGGGAAAGCACGTTGGGGTGGATGACTGGCGCGACATGACGGCGCTGGCCGAGCGGGTACGGGACGCGGCGCCGAGTGTGGTAGTAGACGGCAAGACGTGGCTGCCGAGGGGGGCGAAGTGATGCAACTCCGTCCGTTTCAAGAGCGAGGGATCAACGAGGTACGCAAGGCCGTGCGAGCGGGCCATAAGTGGGTGTGCATCGTTTCGCCGACCGGATCGGGCAAAATGGTATGCGCCGCGAGCGTCATGGCCGGTGCCCAGAAGAAAGGGAAACCAGCGTTATTTCTCTGCGACTTGGTGGAGTTGGTTGGGCAGTGTCGGGATACGCTCGATACGCTGGAGGCTGAGTTTGGGATTGTGTCGGCCCAATATGACAACGAGAACCCGCATTCACTTCTGCAAGTCGTGGCGAAGGATACGCTGATTGCCCGTGCGTTCAAGCGGAAGCGGATGTTCCTTCCGGACGCTGCTGTGGTGTGCGTCGATGAGGCCCATCGGAGCATGGCCCCCACGTTTCAGACGGTCTTGAAGCATTACGCGGAGCAAGGGGCGGTGATCCTTGGATTCACCGCTACCCCGATCCGCACGGACGGCAGGGGCATGGCGAATGCTGGGTATACCGCGATGGTGCAGTTGGCCACGTACAAAGAGCTACAGGCGGATGGGTACTTGGTTCCGTGTCGGTATTGGGCACCGTTTGAGCCGGACCTGAGTGGCATCAAAGTCTCGAAGGGTGACTATGCCGCGAAGCCCCTGGAAGAACGGATGAACCAGGACGTGCTGGTCGGCAACGTGGTGAAGGACTACCGGCAGCATGGTGAAGGACGGGTTGCGGTGCTGTTTGCGTCGGGGGTTGCTCACTCGATCCACTGCCGGAATATGTTCGTGGCGGCTGGACTTCGGGCTGAGCACTTGGATGGAACGACGCCGTGGAACGAGCGCGAGGACATTATCGGGCGACTGCGGGACGGCAAGCTGGACGTAATGTGCAACTACGGTGTTGCCACGACGGGACTTGACGTACCCATAGCCAAGTGCGGCATCCTGGCACGTCCGACGAAAAGCTACGGGCTGTTGCGGCAGATGATCGGGCGGTTCATGCGGCCGTATCCGGGGTATTCAGACTGCTTGGTGATTGACCACACTGGGCGCATTGAGGCGTTCCTGCGAGAAGGGCTGCCGTTCCCTGATGAAGACGTGGAGTGGAGCCTGGACGCGACGGAGCGGCTACAGGACCGCGAGATGCGGAAGCGGAAAGAGAAGCCTCCTAAGCCAGAAAAAGAGCCGTACAAGTGCAAGAACAAACTGCCTGGCGGTGGCGTGTGCAACACGCTCTACCGAGGTCCACGGTGTCCGAAGTGCGGGCATCGACCGGAACGTAAGGGCAAGGTAGTGGACTTTCAGGACGGTGAGTTGCGGGAGTTAGAGCGGAAGAAGGCGAACCGGAATGCAACGATCTCGGACAAGCAGAAGGTATGGAACGACTGTCTTGGTTGGGCTATCGGCAACAAGCGGCCCGTAGGCGCAGCGGCCCATCGCTATCGGGATCGGTTCGGAGTTTGGCCGAAAGGGCTGGACAAGATGCCGCGTTCGACGGAGTGGAAGATGCGGGCCGATCATTTCTATCAGTTACTCGCAGAGAGAAGAAAGGATACGTAATGCCTTACGACAACAACCTTACCGGCGTCCTATTCCGCAACAAAAAGAAGGAAGAGGGCGACAAAAAGCCCGAGTACACGGGCTCATGCGAGATTGCGGGAGTCGAATACTGGATCAGCGCGTGGGTGAAGACTTCGAGCAAGACGGGCGAGAAGTTTTTCTCGTTCAAGTTCGAGCCGAAGGAGAAGCCTGCGGATACGGCGTACAGCGAACCGGACCCGTTTGACCCGTTTGATTAGGACCGAGCCATGACAAGCGGCGACTACGAGTTTCAGGAGCAGCAGGCGATGGACGCCCACAACCAGGCGCTTTTCGCGGAACTGCGCGACAGGGAAATCTCGCTGCATAATCGTGAGGCTGCGAAGCTACACGGACGGGCGGCGACGATCCGTAGGCTGCTCGAAGGCCGTGCTCTCTACCGGCAAGTAGCGGCCGAACTCTACCAGATGCACGAAGCCACGGGGCCAGTGCCCGAAGATGTATCGCTCTCGGATGCACTGTGTTACGTGGATGAGTTTGCCGCAGAGGCGGCGGAAAGTATAGCAATAGCAGCCGCCGGCGGGGGCACACTTCGAGCGGCGCTGACCGAAGCGGCTGGCGGGGTGGACCCGGTATTATGCGCATCGGCTGAGCAAGCAGAGGATGCAGAAAGGACCACGCCATGACCCTATGCGACTTACAACTGACCTTCACCCAGAAAGGCAATACCACCGGGACGACCGAGCCCGTGGAGACGATGGTGGTGTCGATGCTCGGCTTGGCTGATGACCCGTTCTTTGTGTTGAAGTCCCCTACTGGCTGGAGCATTGACGACGTTGACGAGATCGTCGATTTGCTGGATCGGTGTTATGCGGCGTGGCGAGCGGCAAGTGACGAACCCGTGGAGGAGCAATAGCGTGGCACCGGAAGCCCCACCCACAGTAATCGTCAAGCCCAGGCGCGAGCGCGTGCTAGTCGTTCTTCACTCAGACGGCTGGGTGGAAGTTTACGCGAGACGTAATGTGGACGTG
>Ga0265294_10007958_pt1 | contig 12470 bp, 11 predicted proteins | sample MunlanPumphouse3_FD_192504 | JGI IMG/M metagenome (GOLD analysis project Ga0265294, IMG submission 192504) | Groundwater microbial communities from a municipal landfill in Southern Ontario, Canada - Pumphouse #3 | ecosystem: Environmental > Aquatic > Deep subsurface > Groundwater | place... | reverse complement strand
TGTTGTCGCCTCCGGCGACTTCAGCAATGGATAATGGAGAGTTGAAAATGGAGAGTGAGGGAAGCTCCAACAATTCTCAATTCTCCACTCTCAATTCTCCATTAAATATCCGCCTTCCTGGATTTGGGGGGGAGTGGGAGGTTAAGCGGGTTTCGGATCTTTTAGACTATGAGCGTCCCGATAAATTTATTGTAAAAAATTCCGACTATACAGAAAAGGGCAGAATCCCTGTTCTGACAGCAAACAAATCTTTTGTCTTAGGGTTTACTACTGAAAATTTTGGAGTTTATCAGAATTTGCCGGTTGTTATTTTTGATGACTTTACCACGGACTCTAAGTTCGTAGATTTTCCATTTAAAGTTAAATCTTCGGCAATTAAGATATTGAAGCCCAAAAGCTCTGAAGTGAATTTAAGATTTGCTTTCGGAATAATGAAGCTTGTAAGGTTTCCGCTTGGCGAGCACAAACGGTATTATATATCTGAGTACCAAAGCCTCGAGTTGTTAATTCCAGCTTTAGAAGAGCAAACCGCCATCGCTGCCGTCCTCTCGGACATGGATGCGGAGATCGAAGCACTGGAACAGCGGCGCACCAAAACCCGCAATTTAAAACAGGGAATGATGCAGGAGTTACTAACCGGACGAGTTCGGTTAGTAAATTGAGAATTGAAAATTGAGAATGGAGAATTGAAAATGGAGAATGAGCAGGTAATAAAACACAATCCGGTCAAAGTGAAGTCGTTTGCTTTCGCGCTCAGGATCGTGAAGCTGGCGAAGTTTCTTCATGGTGATAAAAAAGAATTTGTTTTATCGAAACAGGTTTTGCGCAGCGGAACGGCGATTGGCGCGCTGGTCCGGGAAGCGGAGCATGCTCAAAGCAAAGCGGATTTTGTCAGCAAGATGAGCATTGCCCTGAAAGAAGCCAACGAAACCGATTATTGGCTCGATCTACTCCATCAGTCTGACTATCTCAACCACGATAGCTATGACTCCATCCATCCCGATATTCAGGAACTGATCAAGCTGTTGGTCTCTATCGTCAAGACCTCAAAAGGCGTAAACCATGGATAATAATTCTCCACTCTCCACTCTCCATTCTCCATTAAGCCGCCCGGAACGGGCGACCCAGAGCCGCGTGGTCTCCCTGTTTACCGACAAAGACAATCCGGGCTATCTGGGCTATCGCTATCTGGGCGACTGGAGTAAGCGGCCCAACAACCGTCCTGTTGAGGTGGAGCTGTTGCGGGTAAATCTAAAGCGGCGCGGCTATTCGGATGCGCACATTTCAGCTGCGATTCAGAAGCTGGAAACTGCTGCCGATACGACTGGTGTCACGCTCTATCAGGCCAACATGCGCACCTATCAGCTGTTGCGCTATCCGGTCAAGGTACAGGTGGAAGCCGGGCGCCCCCACGACGATGTATGGTTGATCGACTGGGAGCACCCAGATGATAACGACTTTGCACTGGCCGAAGAGGTGACGTTGAAAGGCGGTTATGAGCGCAGACCGGATCTGGTGCTTTACATCAACGGCATTGCCGTGGGCGTGATCGAACTCAAGCGCAGCTCGGTGGAGGTGGCTGACGGCGTTCGCCAGCTCATCACCAATCAGGAGGAGATCTTTAACAAGGGGTTCTTTGGTACAGTGCAGTTTGTCTTTGCCGGTAGCGATTCGCAGGGTTTGCGCTACGGGACAACCGGCACCCCGGAGCAGTTTTTTGTCCAATGGAAAGATGAAAACAATGTAAAATGGAGAGTTGAGAATGGAGAATTAAAGGCGGAAAACAATTCTCCATTTTTCATTCTGAACTCTCAACTCTCACAGATGTGCGGCAAGGATCGTCTGCTCGATTTGATCCGTAACTGCATCATTTACGATGCGGGCCAAAAGAAGGTGCCGCGTCCGCATCAGTATTTCGGCATCAAAGCCGCACAGGAGCGCATCCGCCGGCGTGAGGGTGGCGTGATCTGGCATACGCAGGGCAGCGGCAAGAGCATTCTGATGGTGTTGATTGCCAAGTGGCTGATGGAGCATGATCCCGATGCCCGTGTGCTGATCATTACCGACCGCGACGAGCTGGACAAGCAGATCGAGGGCGTTATGCGCAATGCGGGGGTGATCGGTGAGGACGCTCCGTCCCCGCGCATCACGTCGCGCAGTCAGTTCATCGAAAAAATCGGCGCAACCACGCCACGCCTGCTCTGTGCGTTGCTTCATAAATTTGATACCGCCGACCTGCGGGGCGATCCACCCCCGGTCAGAGGGCGGTTCTATGTGTTCGTGGATGAGTGCCATCGCACCCAGGGTGGCGACATGAACACGCAGATGAAGCGCTGGATGCAGGATGCGATCTTTATCGGCTTTACGGGTACGCCGTTGCTGAAGAGGGACAGAAAAACCACCCGCCAGGTGTTCGGCACCTATATCCACACCTACAAGTTTCATCAAGGCGTTGCAGATGGCGTGATTCTGGACCTCAAATACGAAGCCCGCAATGTACCCCAGCAACTGACCTCGCCCGAAAAAGTTGACGCATGGTTTGCTAGCGCAACCAAGAACCTGAACAATTTTCAGAAAGCGATCATCCGCAAGAGGTGGGCGAACCTTGAATCTCTGATGAGTGCCGGCGAACGTAAGCAGCGTATTATCGCCGACATCATTGCCGACTTCAGCCTCAAGCCGCGCCTGAACAATGATCGGGGCACGGCCATTCTGGTCGCGGCCTCCATCTATGATGCGTGTCATTACTTCAGGTTGCTGCAGAATACGAACTTCGGCGCTTACTGTGGCATCATCACCTCTTACGAACCGAACCACAACGCGATTTCGCGAGAGCCAGCAGACAGCGACGAGCGTTACAAGTTTGATACCTATACCCAGTATGTGCTGAAGGCCCGTCAGACCACCAAACAGTATGAAGACGAAATGAAACGTCGGTTTATCGAGGAACCGGCGAACTGCAAGCTGCTGATCGTGGTGAGCAAGCTGCTTACAGGCTTTGATGCGCCTTCATGCTCCTACATCTATCTTGACAACGAGATGCGTGACCACAATCTGTTCCAGGCCATTTGCCGCACCAACCGGCTGGACGGTGAAGACAAGGATTACGGTTATATCGCTGACTTCAAAGAGCTGTTCGGCGATGTTCAGGAAGCCATTGCGGTTTACAGTTCCGACGAACTCGATCTGGGTGACGACGGCGAGACCGGTAATGTTACGTTGAAAGACTGGCTCGAAGAGGGGCGGAAAAATCTCGATGCTGCCCGTGAGGCTTTGAAATATCTGTGCGATCCGGTCTCTCAGCCGCGCGAAGTGGAGCAATATCTCCACTATTTTTGCGGCGATGCCAGCAAACCCAACGACTTGAATGACACCGAGGTCTTGCGCATCTCGTTGTACAAGGCAGTAGCGACTTTTGTGCGGGCATTCGCGGCCATATCGCAGGATCTTTCGGAGGCAGGCTATACTGATACCGAAATCAAAGGGCTGAATAAGGAGGTAGAGTTTTTCAGCGATATCCGCTCGGCTATTAAGAAGCACTCCGGCGAAGAGCTGGATATCAAACCCTATGAGGCGGACATGCGCCATCTCATGAACACCTATATCCAGGCTGACCCGGCTGATCCGCTCGGAGAGATCGACAAGTATTCGTTGGTCGAGCTGATCATCGAGACCGGCATTCACGATGCCATTGCCCGCAAGCTCAATGAAAAAGGGCAACTCTCAAAAAACGCGGTTGCGGAGGGCATCATCAACAACGTCCGCAAGACCATCATTCGCGACCAGTTGACTGATCCGCGGTTTTATGCGGAGATGTCGAAGCTGCTGGATGATCTCATCAAGCAGAAGCGGGATGATACGGAATCCTATGCGGAATTTCTCAGGAAAGCCGAAGAGTTGGTAAAGCACATGGGTGAAAAAGACTCATCCGGTTCCTATCCGCCTGTTTTGAGCGGACATCCTATTGCGATACGGATGTTCAACAACCTGCCTTTCATTCCGTTCGAGACGTTCCAATGTCCGAAAGACACAAGTGCGAGAGCAAGTTTGGCATTGGATATCGAGCGGGCCATGCGTGAGAAAGCTCCAGCAGGTTGGAAGGGCGACGATACACGAGAGAAACAAGTCCTCAATGCGCTATTTCCGCTTTTAGGACGGGATCGTGAGGCAACCCAGGCGGTCTTTGAAATCATCAAGAACCAACCGGGCTAAACATGACTGAGTTTATTCACATAGGTGATATTTCAATTGCGGTGATGCGGAAGAACATTAAAAACGTCCACCTCTCTGTTCATCCGCCGGATGGCCGTGTTACGCTATCCGCCCCTACAGAGACGCGTCTTGAGGTGGCCCGGGCCTACGCCATTATAAAGCTCAGTTGGATACGTGAGCAACAGGAAAAACTGCGTTGTCAGGCCCGCGAGACGCCACGTGAATTTATTGAACGCGAAAGCCATTATCTCTGGGGCCGCCGGCATCTGCTGACCGTGATCGAGCGCAACGCCAAACCCGCCGTAACAGTCGACCACAAACGGATCACGCTTCGTGTGCGCCCGGGCAGTGACCATGCTAAACGAGCGGCGATTATCCACGAATGGCACAAGTCTCTCTTGCATGAATTTGTTCCTGCCCTGATCAGCAAGTGGCAACCGAAGCTCGGTGTGCGGGTAACGGCCTATTTCCTACAGCGGATGAAGACTAAATGGGGGAGCTGCAATCACAAGGCAGGACACATCAGGTTAAACACCGAGCTCGTGAAAAAACCCAGAGATTTAATCGAGTACGTCGTTGTCCATGAGATGCTCCACCTGGTAGAGCCAACACATAGCGACCGCTTTGTCGCATTGCTTACTGGGCACTTTTCGGCATGGCGGGAAGCCCGAGCGGAACTTAACGAATTGCCTTTAACTGCAGAAGAGTGGAGGGAGTAGCCTATGACTGGTCAATATGCAGCAGCTTAGCTCATACATTGGGTTGCTTTTAAAGCCTTGCCATCAGATTTGAGTATTTTTTAGCGGGACGACTTGTCCGGGCGTAGCTCTTGCGAAGCCTGAAGACGGATGAACCAAACAAAGATCATAAAACCCTAAGGCGCGCTTTTAACGAACAGGTAAAGCTGCGTGTAAGAGGTTAAGGACGTCTTTCAGGATTTTGACTATTCTTATTTCTTCTCGTGACCGATTCGTATAATGAAGATTCATTTATATCTATTCCTGATATCTTCATGAACTGCACTCCAATCATGTAGAGTAACATTTCCTGAAATAAACTCATTATAACGCTTATCAAGCTCCCTTTTCTGCCCCTCCGACAACGGAACAGAACCACTGTCGGAAGAGATTTCATCACAGATTCTTTCAACCAGTGATATCTTATCCTCTGTTGTCAATCCTCGGACTGCGTTCATATTTTTTTCAGTCAAAATCATAATTTCTCCATTATGGGCACAAATCAACATCATCTCATTTAATGCATTCATGATAATCAGAATTAAATCTTAAGTCAAGCAGCAGCAACATTTGCGCAGAGAGTAGCAATATGATAAAATGTGAACGTATTGATGGAAGTTGTAAGTAAGAACAACGACAATTATAAATTAATGATTGGAGGTAATATGAACTGGAAGAAATATATAACATCTGATCCGACAATATGCCATGGGGCTGCTTGTATCAAAGGAACACGTATAATGGTTTCTGTTGTTTTGGACAACCTGGCGGCTGGCCTCACAGCTGAAGAGATTCTGGGTTCATACCCGACACTTACGCTTGCATCAATTCGGGCAGCCATCGCCTATGCAGCGGAACTATCCCATGAACGCTTATTAATGGTTCACGCATGAAATTAAAGCTGGATGAAAATCTACCGGCAGAAGAACGGAATTCGTATCCGTTAACAATACGCTTACAGAATTAATTCCGCTTCACCTTTCTATCAACATCCCGCGCCTGCTTTGGGGTATCAGCACTTGGATTAGTAATTAAATGCATTTTAGTTTTCCTCTTAAAGTAATTCAAGCTTTTCCGTTATCTCTTCAAGGGGCTCTGGGGGCGCTCCAGAAACCCTCTGTTTACACCTCTTGAGCCCGCCGAATCCATCACCTTAATTACAGCGGCTTTCGTGGAATAACTATTGGTATGGGATATCAGCTAAAGGATATTCACGGCGGATACGCGATACTTTTTAGGGCTGTGGGGGAGTAGTTGGAGGCGGTGAGGCGTGTTTGGAATACGCAAGGCAGCCAGTGTTCTGGGAGGGACACTGTCCTAAATGTGCAGGATAGTCCCCCCGCAGGAACATGCCATAACCGCCTTCACGCCACGGCGTAGCCTGCGAAGCAGACGAAGACGGGTCGGGTCGGAAAGTATTATGCGTCCACCGGGTACCGGCGGGCATACCGTCAGTGGGCATGCGCAGCAAAAGTATATCCTCCGCTACGCGGTGGATGCGCGGCACTAGCGGAACATTAGCTTCGTCCACCGGGTACCGGCGGACATACTGTTACGCGGTGGATGATTAATAAACCAATTTTCAATCTGCAGTGATGGTTTTCGCTCAACCTGCCAATAAGTGAACAATGTTCCGTATATTATTCATCGTTTGCTCGGTTGCCGTGTCGCTACATAAGTCATAATCGCCTTTCGGCTATTTGGTCACTTGAGACTGATGTTCGCAACGGTGCAATGTGCCTGTTGCTTGACGTCATAATCGCCTTTCGGCTATTTGGTCACTTGAGACAGTATGCCTTTTTAATTGTTGAAAGTCAAGGGGTTACGAGGGCGTTTTGGAGGGAGACCTAATTATACATAACAGTTTGAAAATTAATCAATAATAATAATCTAATTATCAACCCACACCAACAATCACCAACAGAAAGGAACCACACAATGCAAACAAACCAGAACCTACTGGACGTACTCACACGCGAAGGAGTACTGATCAGCGTCAACGTCAGTTACTGGCGGGCGGCCAAGAAGCTGCAACCCCAGGATCTCGGGCTTGACCCGGATGAAGTCACAGACCGGCTGATCTCACTCGGCCACAAACGGCTGGTGCCTAAGGGTGCACTGGCAACATTCGCCGCGACAAATTCTTTTGCCCGCGAATCTCCACGAAAGGATAAGGGTATTTCATCCCCACTTCGTGGGGTCGCTAATCGCTTGAAATACCCTTATCATAAGATCACTTTTAAAAACATGACTTGTAGTTTTAACATGGGACTCTGCGCCTTAAGTTTTTAGTGATTAACGACTTCACCGTTCGTCACGGCGTAAAAGTGAAGCTTGAAGCCGGAAACGTGGAGAAAAATTTAAAGAGCAATATTCGCGGAGATTCGTGGGTGTAAAAATTCTGTGACTCCATGACACACAGAGAGCTTGAGGTGACCCTTCAGGCCACTAATCTAATTCCTCTGCATCCCGGGGCTACGCTTCGCTTGCCCCGGGCTATGGTGAAATTACCCCTTTGGGGTTTCAACTGATGAAACTTAAACAACTTAATCACCCCCCCCAATAAATCAAGGACTATCCGCAGACTACTCTGAATTTTGACTCCTGTATTCTGAATCCTAGGTGTGATGCAACGAAGTAAAATCACATCCTTTCATAAACCATTAACAAACGAGAAAATAAAATGTCACATTTCACAACCGAGGAAACTCGGATACGGGACATCGGTGCTCTGCGTAAAGCCTGCACCGAGCAGATCGACCTGACTGCCATCGGGCGCATCCATGTCCGGCGGGCAACCCACATCATCTACGACAACGCTAATCGGCACTGGGTGGTCACTGACACGCTTGAGAATAAGCTGTTCAGCCACACCCCTCACGGGAGCTCTGTCTGGAGTGGGAGCAGGGCTATCTGGAGAAGCGCGAAACTCTCAAACATGGAGGTGAAGCTTGAATTCAGTAGCGTCCCATTCTCCAACCGCAAACAGGCCGCCAACTTCGAAGCATACCTGAAATCAGGTTCTGGAAGAGCTTTCGCTAATAATCGCTTGTGGTAACTCACTTTATGCCTGTTTTGAAGATTTGGGATTGCAATCAGCGCACAGGAAGCCGCCCCTGAAAAGCGACTAAAATGTATTTGCAATGAAATATACAATAATGTATAGTTGAATGCATGAACATAACTGACCTATACAAAATTCATCATGGAGGTTTGATTCGGTCCTGCGATATTAAGTCGTATGCCATCAGCCACGGGCTATTATGGTCATCTGTGCTGGTAAATATCAGTCGATGGCATAAGCAGGGTTTACTTGAACGGGTAACACGTGGTGCATACCTGGTGCGTGATGTAGAAGTTAACGCTCCCGTTGCCGCCTGCGCACTGGTGCCGGACGGCTACATCTCTCTTGAATACGCGATGTCTTATCACGGCATGCTGTTGGACAGAGTCTACCGCCTTGACTTAGTATCTGTCCGGCGCGTCAGCAGTTTTTGTATTCGCGGTATAGAAATAAGAGTGGCCAAGATTCCTCCACGCCTATATTGGGGATGGGAAATTAAGGAATCGATCCATGGTCCCATCCGGATTGCAACCCCGGAGAAGGCCTTGTTCGACCGCATATATCTCGACCGCACCGCTAATCCCAATTATGCCTATTTTGAAGATATGGGATTGCAACCTGGTGCTGTGAACACAGAACGATTTGCACAACTGGCCGTCCAATCCCCTAAAGTAGAGTGTTTCTGCAAGTCATTAAGGGAGTATTGTGATGGGTAAGAGCGCTGTGCAAATACGGTATAAGGAGTTTATCCGCAGAACAGGCAGAGCCGAGTCAGCGGATTCAGTTCGTGAGTTCCTGCATCATGAGGTTTTGCGAATTCTTAGTGCTCAAAACCCAAGTGCTCTCATCTTACACGGAGGCTGCAAAACTCGTTATATTGATGGTTCTCCCCGCTACTCAATGGATATGGATTTTTCATTGAGCAACATACATGAGTGTTCAAGAGAAGAACGGGAGGCAATCGTACACCGCGCTATCGACCCCGTACTACGTGAACTGGATAACGTAGGAATAACACTTGATCGATTCCGCGAACGATGGTACCGTGGCGAAACAGGTGTTAAACTTTGCTTTAAAGCCAATCGCTTAAAGGATTTGTTCCCCAGACTCTTTGCTGACCAACCTGGAGATATAAACTTTAACATTGATATTGATGCTTTACTACCGGGTGAGCGTGTACAGGTATCCACTACCATTGCTGACAGCACGCTTCGCATACTCGTCCTGCACGATGCCACCCATATGGCACGCAAGGCAGTTGCAGTACTACTTCGCAATCAGCTGCGCGACCTTTATGATCTGGACATGTACATCAACGGTGGCACCCATTATGATCTGGATGTAGTGCGCCATCGCCTTAATGCACCCAGTTTAAGTCATGAGGGTCTGATCGAGCGTTTGTGCGAAAAAACACAGGAGTTGGATCTGAAAGGAAGGGCTCACCAACTTCACCTGCCAAATGAATCCGCAGTCAACGCTTTTATTAATTTAGACGACCGAATTGCTGCCATAAAAAAGATGCAGCTGCTGTAATATTTGACCTGCATGGCTTAATGCCTGACACTGATTTTAGCTAATCTGCATTGATCAGCAAGCAGTTTTGAGTCAAACGGAGGGTAAGAAAAACGCGGCTACTCTCTGCCGTATTGTAATGACAAAACAAAAGCGGCTTGCAGAAGAGAGTATTACTTAAGAGGCTTTGCCTCAACAGCTTACCCCATCCTGCCGGAGGCTTCCCTTTTTTGACAAAATCGGAAAAAAACTACAAGATAAAGGGTCTCTTTTGTGGCGTAATGGGTGGTCAAATAGAGGCGGCATTGGGGTCGTGTATTGAAATATAACAAATAAAGTTGATCTCTTGGATATGGCTATGCTAAAGTATTCTCTATGGCAAGGCAGTTAAGACATCATGTACCTGGCGGTTGGTATCATATAACAACCCGTGGATTGGGCAGACGGAGGATATTTGAGACGGACCGCGACCACGGGCATTTTCTGGAGCTGCTCTCCGGGATGGTTGAGCGTTACAGTATTATTGTGCATGCGTATGTCTTGCTCGTTAATCATTACCATATTCTAATGGAATCACCGGAAGGAAATGTTAGCCAGGCAATGCAGTGGCTTAACACGAGTTACAGTGTCTGGTTTAACATAAAGCATGACCGGGTCGGAGCGCTGTTTCAGTACAGGTTTAAAAGTATTCCCGTTGATAATGAGGGCTCATGGGCATTTCAATGTGCCATGTATGTTCATTTGAATCCCGTCAGGATCAAGGGGCTTGGGCTTGGTAAAGAGGAGAGGGCTCTTGAGAAAAAGGGGATGCTTCCGAAAGAACCCGAGCCAGAGTTGCTGTTGAAACGCCTTGAGGTGTTGCGAACTTACCGCTGGAGTTCATATCCGGCATATGCCGGGTATGTTGAAAAACCAGCCTGGCTCCACTGTGACGAGATTTGGTGGCGTGGAAATGAGAGGCGCATTGATCCCCAAAAAGCTTATAGGGATTGGTTGGAGGATTACATAAAGCAGGGTGCTGAAGAGAAGGTTTTCACCCGGTTCTCCAAAGCCCTTGCAATCGGAAGTACGGAATTTGTCGCTAAAATTCGTAATACGGTGCTTAAAAAAAAGGTGACGAATTCAAATGAGAGGGAGTGGCGCAGGTTGTTGCCTTTCGAAGATGTAATTAAAGCGGTTGAGAGTGTTAAAGGTGAGCCTTGGAGTGATTTTATGAACCGGCATGGCGATTGGAGCCGGGACATGGCGTTATATGTCGGACGTCTGCGCTGCGGTCTGACATTGCAAGAACTTGGCGGCTACACCGGGATGCAAAGCCAGGCTGTTTGTCAAGGAACCCTGCGCGTGAAACGAAGACTTGAAGAGGATAAAGACTTGAAGAAAAATTATAACAAAGTTCTTGAGTTACTGGGAGAGGTGGATGGGTGATTATAATGGATTTGTTATATTTCAATACGCGACCCCGATGCGACGCCGACCCCGATGCGACGCAGTTACCCCGGAAGACATCGGCTTAATCGCTATTGTGACTCACGAAATACTTTTGATCAAGGCGACATGGAATATATACTCGTCTTCAATTACATAAGGCACCAGATGTTGGTTGGCAGTGCGTTTCCTTCTCACAAACTGTCGAGCCAGCCTGGCTTCAGTCTGGCACCATAGACCTGAGCGTGCCCACCGCGAGTGGAGTTGAAAACCACCCACTGATTGTCCGCGGTCATGTATGGATGCGCGTGTGACCACTGCTTGTTGTCGTATACCGTGCGGCTGAAGATCAGCCGTTTGCACGTCCCCGAGCCAAACTTGCCGATGTAAATGGGTATGCCTTTTTCGGAGGTATCGCAGATCCAGTAGCGACCGCATCTTGAGACGCTGACATGCCCGAACGACTGCTTGCCGTCGCCGACGGGCACGGCTTGGCGTTCGCCGACTTTCGCGGTCCAGATGTTTACGTTCTTCTCATTATCATAGCGGGTTGAGAAAAAAATCCGGTCGCTGGTTCCAATCCAGGATTCATGTCCCGTCGGACGGGGGGTGTGTGGCCTGTCGGCCGGGAACAGAAATTCTTCTCCGTCAACTGTGAGTTCGCCCAGTAGTACCTGCTTTATGTCAGGTAGCTTATTGAGTTGTATCAACACGCGATTGCGCCCGTCGAGTGAGAACTGCTCGTGCTTTGCATGGTAGCCCGGCTTATCGAGTAGCAATCGCCACTTTCCAGTCTGAAAATCGAGCAGGTGAACCTTTGCGTGTTTGGCTTCTTTCTGCGTCACACAAACTGCGAAGTAGCGGAGATCTTGCGAGACCGTGCCATAGCTGAACCATCCCATCTCCCCCGGCAGCTGTGCAACATCATTGCATTCAAGCGTCTCGTAACAGCAGCGCCGCAGCATGAGTTTGCCGTCAATCGTTTGTTGGAAATATAGATGTTTCCCCCAGGCATGGAAAGCCGGGAAGCGTGGCTTTCCGGTGAAGACATCCCGGCGCGAGCCGTCGGTGAGATCAAGAACGCTAATACCTCCCGGTTGCTCGCCTTTGGGGTAATATCGGATCGCGATCCAGCGACCGGTCGGGTCATTGTAGGGCTGCTCGCAGTAGATGTTGTCGGCGGGACGACCATTTGCACCGAGTAGATAGACCTGCGCGCCGCTTTTGGAATCGGCTTCTATCGGTTCACCAAGCGTAGTTTCGCCTCCAGTGGCCGCTGTCACTACCAGCAACATTGAACAGGCCATGTGTAATATATGTAACATCCTCATTCCATCAACCTCCATTTTCTGCCAACAAGTTATTATACGAACGTTAGCAATTTACGATCATATCTTGATTCAAGGGTAACCTCGCTTCGCTCGGTGACTTCTTTGAAGGATGGTTTGCGAAGTTACAGCCCTGTCTATTTACTCAGTAAATCGAGCGTAGCTACCATCCTACGAACTGTGGGCAAG
>Ga0265294_10007953_pt1 | contig 12477 bp, 11 predicted proteins | sample MunlanPumphouse3_FD_192504 | JGI IMG/M metagenome (GOLD analysis project Ga0265294, IMG submission 192504) | Groundwater microbial communities from a municipal landfill in Southern Ontario, Canada - Pumphouse #3 | ecosystem: Environmental > Aquatic > Deep subsurface > Groundwater | place... | reverse complement strand
TGTGGCACAAGCAAACCTACAACGTAAACAATTGGATTTTCAATTGGTCTAAACACCTCTAGAAAATCAACTTTATAGTTAATCCCCGCTCTTCTATATGGATGCATATAGAAGAGCGGGGATTGTATTAAGGAAGCAAAGAGTGCTGAGCTAAGAAATCTAGAAAACGTTGCTTATACGTATCGGAGATGGGAATATACACTTTATCAAAAACAATACGATTACGATCGATTACTTTAATTTTAGCGGGCTGCACTATAAAACTGCGATGAACTCGGACGAAACGACTAAAAGGCAATAGATCTTCTAGACTCTTCATACTCATAAGTGAAAGAATGGGTTGCTTTTGTTTTACGAGGTAAATCTTTACATAATCTTTCAACCCTTCTATATAAAGAATATCATTAAGTTCGATCTGAAGTAATTTATATTCGCTTTTAACAATAATCCGCTCCGGTTCGCTTGATTCCATCCGATTTAAGGCTTTATGAGCAGCTTGCAAAAAGTCTACATAGTTAATGGGTTTAAGTAAATAATCGAGTGCGTTGACTTTATAACTCTCAATAGCATATTCACTAAAGGCTGTCGTAAAGATAATCAGGGTGTTTTCGGACTGTAACAAACGGGAAAAGTCCATGCCGCTTAATTCGGGCATTTGGATATCAAGAAAAAGTAAGCCTACCGTTTCTTCCTGCAACAAAGGTAACGCCTTGATCGCACTACTATAGGTCCCTTTAAGTTGTAGAAAAGGAGTACGCTTTACATAACTCTCAAGCAACGCCAAAGCTAAGGGTTCATCATCTATTAGGGCACAAGTTATACGTTTCATTTTTCTTCTGTTAAATTGATACTTAAAAAAGAGCGATAGGTTTGTTCGATCTGACCCGCCTCGAAGATATAGTGGCCAGGATAAATTAAATGCAAGCGACGACGTAAGTTCACCAGCCCAATACCCGAACCACTTTTGTCTTGATGGGGATTCTTGGGGAAATAGCTATTTACAATCTCACAGGTCAGGTTATGGTTTTCTTTGTTTATCTTGATGTCGATAAATGAAGGTTCTCCATTACTCACCCCATGCTTAAAGGCATTCTCTAGTAAAGAGATAAAAAGTAATGGGGCTATTTGTTCATCGTTATCTAATGCACCGATATGGGTCGTTAGAGTGACAGAATCCGATAGGCGAATACGCATCAAAGCAATATAATCTTCAAGAAAAGCTAAATCTTTGCTCAAAGGGACTGAAAGAGCATTGCTTTCGTATAGCATATAACGAAGCAAACTACTGAGATTATGCACCGTCTCTTGTGCTTTATCGGCATCAAACGCAATTAGACTATAGATATTATTAAGTGTATTGAACAAGAAATGAGGATTTAATTGGTTCTTTAGCCCTTTCAATTCGGCTTCCATCTGTTGCTTTTCTAATGCATGTTGTCGAGCTTGTACAGCAAACAGATCGGCGGTCATCCTAACGGCTACACTCATCCCCGTAATCATCAAGAAAAAGAAGACAGAGAGACTTCTAAAAACAAAATGTTCGCCCGAACTTTCCCCTATCCTATGAGGAGGTAATTGTGCAAATAAATGATTCAAAAAATCATTCAAATACATAAAGACAATAGATAAGACTATATTAAAAAGAATAAATGACAAGACCTTCTTTTTACCAAGAAAATGGCTGATCAAATAGAAATAGTTCAAATAGAAAATTAAGACATAAAAAAACATATTCAATACATACCGCAGATACCACGCCTCATATATTATCAGAAAATGACTGTCTGCAAATACAATCGGTAAACAGATAAAAAAGAACCATGCCCCTACGTGTAAGGCTACACCTAATTTCTTATTTTTCTTCATTTTAATTGTCTTTGTTTTGTTTTATCCTTTTAGGGAAACAGCTCTTTTCTATTTTTTTAGGCCTAGGGTAGCTTTCGACTCTTCAAAACAGAAACCGACGAGCCAAACAGATGACTTCTCCCTATGAAGCTTTTATTCCTTAAAGATATAAATTATTGGAAGAACAAAAAGTCATACACCTGTTTTAATTCCATTTCTATTCAAATCGAATAGCTTCGATCGGGTCAAGGCTTGAAGCCTTACGTGCGGGATACCATCCAAAGAATACACCCGTAATCGTACATACGGCGAAAGACAAGATTACGCTCCAAGGCTGAATTACGGTTGTGAAATTGGTGGCAGCATGGAGAATCCAAGTGGCCGAAACGCCTAGCAAAACACCAAGCAACCCACCCGTCACACTGATTAAGATAGATTCAATCAAAAATTGTGCTAAGATATCTCGCCCTTTTGCTCCAATACTCATCCGAAGACCTATCTCTCGGGTTCGCTCAGTCACACTTACATACATGATATTCATAATACCTATACCTCCGACAAGTAGAGAGATCCCGGCTACAGCGGCTAGTAAGATGGTCAACATATCGGTTGTACTCGTCAACATCTCACTCAACTCTTGCATGGAACGAATATTAAAGTCATCATCGTCTCCGAGCCCTATCTTATGATTGCGACGTAGCAATTCGGTAATCTCATCAATCGCTTCCTCAGTGAAGGATTCATCGATCACAGAGCAATAAATAGATTCTAAATGGGTGATTGCTAATATACGTTTTTGCACAGAGGTATAGGGCATCAAGATATAATCGTCTTGGTCCATACCCATGCTATTATAGCCTTTTTCCTCCATCACTCCTATAATACGAATAGGAATCTTATTGAATCGTATAGATTTTCCTACGGGATTAGCTCCCTCACCAAATAAATTATCAACCACTGTACGGCCCATCAAGCAGACTTTGGCACTTGCTCGTATATCTTGATCCGTAAACATTTCTCCATCCTCTACCTTCAATTGCTTGATATAAAGATATTCTTCATTACCCCCATAGACTGTAGTAGGCGTATTCTCATTACCATAGATTGCTTGGCCACTGGTATTGACTATGGGTGAAACAGCTGAAATATACGAAGTTTCATTCGCTAAAGCCTCGTAATCAGCCAACTTAAGGGTCTCCATAACTGAACGACTCTGTTTCACCCCGCCTCTCATATCAGCACCAGGCATCACCATCACTAAATTAGTCCCCATCTCACTGATATTCTCTTGTATACTCTTCTTCGATCCTTGTCCGATCGCTAACATCGTAATCACTGACGCTACGCCGATAATAATACCTAGCATCGTAAGGAAGCCACGTAATTTATTATTTAGTAATGCTCTAAAGGCTATTTTTAATAAATTTGTTAGATTCATGTTGTTTTATTTTATCACCCGTTAAAAGGGATTATTAGTCATTAGGTAAGGGTAATCTGGCGAGTGTCTCTTCTGCCGAAAGAACTTCTGTATTCACGGTATCACTCATCACCTTTCCATCTCGTAGTTTAATCGTACGCCCACAATACTTAGCGATTTCAGGATTATGTGTTACAAAGATAATCGTACGCCCCATGGCATGGAGCTTCTGAAAGAGGACTAAGATCTCGAAAGAGGTTCGCGTATCTAGGTTACCCGTGGCCTCATCGGCCAAGATCACAGCAGGATCGTTGACCAAAGCGCGTGCTATTGCTACACGCTGCATCTGCCCCCCTGACATCTGATTACTTTTATGATAAAGCCTATCCGCTAAACCGACAGACGTCAAGGCTTCGATTGCTTTGCGTTTACGAGCTGAGGCTGATATGTTCGGATTATACATCAAAGGCAATTCAACATTTTCGACCGCAGTAGTCTTGGCTAGCAAATTATAACTCTGAAACACGAAGCCAATCTTTTGATTACGTATCATTGCTCGGTCGTTTTTGCCCATCGTACGAATAGAGGTACTATCTAAATAATACATACCATGTGTAGGTGTATCTAAACAGCCCAAGGTATTAAGCAAGGTGCTTTTACCCGATCCAGATGTGCCCATAATTGTGACAAACTCTCCTTCTTCAATAGCAAACGAGATGCCTCTCAAGGCATGTACAGTCTCATCACCTACTATAAAATCTCGTTTGATATCTTTTAGTTCTATTATCTTTTTCATCATCGTTACACCTTAATTCTTTGAGAATGAATACTTCTTATTCTTTATTTACGACCTGGCCTTTGGGGCATGAAAGGATTTGTTGAGGCGCTATTATCAATCGACTTTTTAGCTGCTGCTACATCGACTACGATACTTTCTCCCTCTTGCAATCCACTGGTAATCTCTACAATACTCCCACTCGTTATCCCGATACCAACCAGTTTTGCCTTGAGTGTAGTTCCTTTTACTTGCCAAACAAGCTTCTTGCCTGCCGAAACTTCAGGCTTCTGTGGGTCAATGGTCAGTCCTAATTGTTTTATGATGTCAGCCAAAGGTTCAAAGCGCAAAGCTTTAACAGGTATGGTCAGAGCGTCATCTCGTTTGATGGTATAGATGGTTACATTGGCAGTCATGCCTGGTTTCAACTTCAAATCTGGATTGTAAGCGGAAACCACAACCTCATACGTGACTACATTAGAAGTGGTCGTAGCCTCTAACCTGATTTGATTTACTTCTCCTTCAAATTCATCATTGGGGAAAGCATCTACCGTAAACATAACCTTTTGCCCTTCTTTCACTTGCCCTATATCGGCTTCATCTACTTCAGCGATCACTCGCATTTGCTTCAAATCATTGGCTATCGTAAATAAGGTTGGAGTATTAAATCCTGCGGCTACAGTCTGCCCTTCTTCTACTACACGATTGACTACGATTCCATCTATAGGACTAGAAATTGTGGCATAGGCAAGGTTTTGTTTTACTCTCACTATCGAAGCTTGTGCCTGTTCGTATTTGGCATTGGCTACGTCATATTGATACGTATCGGTTTCAAATTCCGTATCACTAATCAATTTCTTTTGATGTAGTTTTTGATTCCTTATCAAATTCTTCTGTTGGTACTCATATTCCGTTTTCGCACTCGACAAAGCCGCAGTGGCATTGCGCAATTCTGCTTCTAGACTCACTCGATCCATCTCTGCAATCACCTCTCCAGCCTTTACTTCACTATTGTAATCTACATAGATATGATCAATAATCCCTGAGACTTGGGTTCCTACTTCTACCAACTTGACCGGTTCGATTGTACCCGTAGCGGTTACTTCATTACTAACCGTCATATTCTTTGCTTGCTGAAGGTTTAAACTAATCTTGGCATCATCACCTCGTCCCTTTATTACCACAAAGAGAATTAAAGCAATTATTACAACGACACCTGCTAACAAGCTGCGCATTTTCATTTTCTTATTCATGTCCTTTGTCTATTATTAATAGTTTGTATTCACTTCTTTACCCTGATATATATTAAGCAGTTCAATGCTCATGACTGCCATGTATTTTGCTTGAAGCATTTGCTGCTGAGCAGCAAATTTATTATTCTTTTGCGTAAGCAATTCTACGGTATTCTTCATTCCTAAATTAAATTGCTCTTCTGTTAGTTGATAACTTTCTTCTGCAAAGCTTAGATTTTCCTTTGCTGCGCTATATTGATTTTGTGAACTTGAGGCATCCAGATAAACGGTCTCCACTTCCTTCAATAAGCCTTTCTGCTTATTAAGTAAATCGAGTGACGAGCTATAGGAATTAAACTTGGCTTTGTTTACAGCCGTCTTATTCTTTCGTTGACTATAGATGGGTACACTCACATTGAGCGATATACTTTCATTCATTTTATCCCAAGCTTGCTGCCCAAAGGAATAATCCATGCCACTCACATTACCTGTACCTACACCTGCTGATAAAGAAATACTAGGCAGATAACCTGCTTTTGCTTTCTTTATATCTAAGTCAGCAATATCTATTTCTAATGAGGCACGCTCTATCTCGGGCATTACTTCAAGTGCTGTATTATAAATCATTTGCTTCTCAGGCAAAGGATACCGCACATCGGTATCTGTGATCTCTGGCCATTTGACTTCTATCGTTTCGCTCAAATCCATCTCGAGCAATTGCTTTAATTGAATTTTATACGAAGCTAAATTATTTTGAGCTTTCACTAGATTATATTGATCACTAGCATATTGACTTTCCAACTGAGCCAAATCTACACGAGAGATTGACCCAGCGTCAAATAACTCTCGAGCTCGATCCACCTGCGCTTTCGATACGTCCATCGTTTGTGATGAGAGTGTGACACCCTCTGTTGCATACAGCACTTGCATATAAGCACGCACAAGTGCCATGCGTATATCATTCACATTCGTTTCTACATCGAGTAAATTAGCTTGGTCATTCAGTTCTTCCTGCTTGATCGCATTCACACGCTTATTTCCATCATATAAAACCCAATTTGCACTCACTTTATAGCTTCCGCTATATTGATTGTTCGTGAGCACTCTATCCGAAGGATGATTCACAAAATCTTGATTCACCTGTCCCGAAAGTATAGGAAATAACTGAGCCTTCGCTTGCTCCAAATCTTCTTTTCCACTCAATTGGGTTAACTTTGATTGCTTGATTTGTATATTATTCTCTACCGCATAATTTATACAATCTTGCAACGTCCATTCCTTTTTAGCTTCTTGTCCCCAAAGCAGAGTGAAAACATTCAATGTAAATATGCCTACCCATAAGATCATTCGTTTCATCGCTGTCTTTCTTTTAATTACTATTCCTTTATTTATACTTCAAAAGTACAATTCCTCTCCTGAACCATAAAACGGAATAGCTACACTACGACTATTTATAGACAAACAGCCTTTTTCTATCGACAAAGCGTCTTCCCACAAAAAGCCCCACAAGAAGCAAACTATAAAAAAACAGTTTGCTTCTTGTGGGGCTTCGATATCTTTTATCTAATCAGACTAGAAGGCTCTGAAATTTATTTTCAACGAGATAACGGGATAAACGACTAGATCATCAAAGAACTTCAAATTATCATCCCCTTCTATTTCATTATTTATAGCATCCTCAAAGGTAGGATCGATACTAACAATCTTAGGAGAACCATGAAACATTACCCCCATATCCAACGATACACCCACTAAAGAATGGGGCACAGCACGACCAAAACCAATACCAAGATAAGGTTTTATTGAATTAACTTCTACCCCTGCATCTAACTGCCCCTTAGCATCAGGAGAAACAAGTTGATCGCCTATCTCTACTTGAGGATTAATGGAATAACCTTTTAAGGAAGGTTCTATACTGGATAAAAGAGGAAGCACCGTATTAATCTGATTGATTTGACCCCATAATGCTTGATCTATCGTACCATTCAACGTAAGCAAACGATCTTCTGTAGAAAAGAAGAAACCTCCTGTAATATGAAACGAATGTTCATAAAACGGATAAAGATCAACCAAAACTTTAAGACGAAGACCTTTCATTTCTCCCTTCAAATCCACCTGATCATGTTCTCTCATCTCTTCAGGCTTCATCAACTTCTCATAGTTTGCTTTATCTTCAGTCGAAATCAAAGAAGGGTCTTGGGCAATAAGATTATCAACACGCTGGCGATAACCTGCATATTCATCTATCTGACTATTCAGATTCATATCATAAGCGGTCGTGTACGAAAAGGGAAAAAGCGAAAAGCCACCCCTTATGGCTAAATAATGATTCAATTGATAGGCCGCTTCTAATCCTAAACCTTCTGTACCTAAGCTTAGTCCAAAACTTAAGCCCATATCTTTTTGATTTTTTGTTATCTCTCTAGATTTACTGTCATTCAGATCATCAGAGGACATGGCTTTTATAGGCATTGTATTTGTCAAAGAGAATAAAGCAAATAGCGTAAGCAATAGCGATTTTGTTGGATTGTTCATTTAAAGGACTTTTATATTCATAATATTATCAAAACAATCCAAAGATAGTATTTTTTCGTTTATTCAGAATAAACTAACCGTTTTTTTGTTTTTAATAGTCTATCTTTGCTTTTAAAACAGAAAAAATGGAAAGACTAACCGTTGACTTCTTAATCAAACTAAGGGAGAATAACAATAGAAATTGGTTTAACGAGAATAAATCTGCTTATGAAGATGCTTTAAAGGAATATAAGGCCTCAGCGACACAAGTAATTGAACAGTTAAGCCTGATTGATCCCGAACTAATGGGATTAGATATTCGTGATTGCCTTTTTCGTATCTATCGGGACATACGTTTTTCTCACGATAAGACACCTTATAAGAATCACTTCGGCGCTTACCTAGCCAAAGGGGGTAGAAAAAGTATGCGAGCAGGTTATTATTTTCATATCGAACCAGGAAACAGTTTTTTAGGAGGGGGAATATGGAAACCCGACTCCAAGTTATTAAAACATATTCGCCACGATATAGTAGACAACATTGAGGAATTTGAAGAAATTATAGAGAAAAAATCTTTTAATCAATATTATAGTGAATTTAGTGGAGATCGCTTAAAACGAAATCCTGTGGGCTTCTCTCCTGAGTTTCGTCGCATCGATCTCATCAAACTCAAACAATACAGTGTGGTGTGTCCTGTATCTGACGAACTCTTACTCAGTAACAACTGGATAGAGCAAGTTATTCAGCGCTATAAAGAAATAACTCCCCTGTGTAAATTTCTGAACTACGGCATAGACGCCTTCTTGGAAGAGGGCTAAATCTTACATTTTAGTATCAAACAATAGGATTCTGTTTTGAAAGCAAAATTATTCTTCCTATTTTTGTGTCAATTTTCAATATAAAAACTATTTAGACTCAAAATGAAAGCTTAGAAAGATATTGATGCAAAGAGAATGGAATAAACGAACAGAAACTTTATTAGGCAAGGCTCGTCTTGATGAATTGGCTTCTTGTCATGTATTAGTAGTCGGGATAGGAGGAGTAGGCGCTTATGCTGCCGAACAAATAGTGCGTGCTGGTATCGGTGAGATTACAATTGTAGATGCTGACGTCATAGCTGAAGGGAATATCAACCGCCAGCTATTAGCGTTACATTCTACACTGAAACAAAATAAGGTCGATGTAATGGGGAGGCGCTTATTAGATATTAATCCTGAGCTAATTCTACACACCAGACAAACCTTTATTATAGGGGAGTCTATTGAGCATCTGCTTGATACATCTCATTTTGATTATGTAGTTGATGCGATTGATTCATTAAGTTCAAAGGTGCAATTGCTTTATAATACGATACAACGAGAGCTTCCCCTTATTTCAAGTATGGGCGCAGGGGCTAAAAAAGATCCTTCTAAAATAGAGGTCACTAACTTATACAAAACGTATAATTGTCCTTTAGCGCGATTTGTTCGTAAACGCCTTCGCCATCGAGGATTACAAAAAGATTTTCCCGTCGTTTTCTCTTCCGAATTACCTGATCCCAATGCGATTATATTTATCACTGGAGAAATGGGAAATCGTACCACTACGGGCACCATTTCTTATATGCCTGCGATCTTCGGTTGTAGGCTCGCCGCTCACGTTATACTAAACATAAAAAAGGACTCAAATGAGAAAGAAAATAATTGAAGTTAGCGGCATCACCAAAAACTTTGGCAAACTACAAGTGCTCAAAGGTATTGACCTCTACGTTGAAGAAGGAGAGATCGTTTCGATTGTGGGTCCAAGTGGGGCAGGAAAAACAACACTCCTACAAATAATAGGCACACTAGATTCAGCAGATAGTGGCTCAATCAAACTGAATGGAAAAGAATTGAAAACACTTAAAGGAAAAAGTTTGGCAACTTTCAGAAACCAGAATCTTGGCTTTATCTTTCAATTCCATCAACTTTTACCTGAATTTACGGCATTAGAGAATGTGATGATTCCTGCTTTGATCGCTAAAGTAAATGCCCATACCGCTGAGAAACAAGCCCGTGAACTGATAGATAGCTTAGGCTTGTCTGATAGAGCTGAACATAAACCAGCCGAGCTATCGGGAGGAGAAAAGCAACGAATTGCAGTGGCTCGTGCTTTAATTAACCATCCAGCCGTTATCTTGGCTGATGAGCCTACAGGCAGTTTGGATTCCATTAATAAAAAAGAGCTTCATTCCATTTTCTTCGACCTTAGAGAAAAAACAGGACAGACTTTCGTCATTGTAACACATGATGAACAACTTGCATCAGATACAGATAGAATTATTCATCTGAGAGATGGCCTGGTTATCGACGAAAAGAATAACGAGTCCTTGAACTAACAGAAAAATATTTCTATGACAAACAAAAATAATCGGGCAACTTTTAGTGGCAAATTAGGCGTAATCTTAGCCACTGCAGGAAGCTCTGTAGGACTCGGTAATATATGGAGGTTCCCTTATACCTTAGGCGAAAATGGAGGCGCTGCTTTTCTTTTAATCTACATCTTTTGCATCTTTCTACTAGGACTTCCAGCTATGCTTAGTGAATTTTATATCGGGCGTCATACACATCGTAATGCGGCAGGGGCTTTCTTCTCATTAGCCCCAGGCTCTAAATGGTCTATCGTGGGTTATAATGGTGTACTTGCGGCCTTCCTTATATTAGGTTTTTATTCAGTTATAGCAGGCTGGACACTCGAATATATTTATAAGGCCCTTTCAGGTGAACTTATAGGCAAATCAGCTATTGAGTTTCAAACAGACTTTCAAACGTTTACCACAGGCTCATTCCGCCCCATTATGTGGACGATTTCTTTTATCTTAATGACCCATTTTATAATTATATCGGGGGTTAAGAAAGGAATCGAAGGTTCTTCCAAGATAATGATGCCACTACTCTTTATTATCATTGTCATAATGGGCTTACGGTCCGTTACGTTAGACGGAGCAAGCGAGGGTTTAAAGTTCTTATTTTACCCCGACTTTTCTAAAATCACGCCAGGTGTCGTACTGAGCGCTATGGGACAAGCCTTTTTCTCCCTGAGTGTAGGAATGGGTATTCTAATAACCTATTCTTCTTACTTTGGGAAAAAGACGAATCTGCAGCAGGTAGCCTTACAAGTCATCTCTATCGATACGATTGTCGCCATTCTGGCTGGTATAATGATCTTCCCCGCTGTATTTAGCTTTGGGATTAAACCTACAGCAGGAGCGGAGTTAGTATTTATCACTCTGCCCAATGTATTGATTCAACTCCCTTGGGGTAGTGCATGGGCTTTTGTCTTCTTCCTGCTATTAGCGGTAGCAGCCCTCACCTCCACAATTTCACTGCACGAAGTGATTACAGCTTACTTAAGTGAAGAAATGAGAATGACTCGAAAAAAGGCTTCTTGGGTAGTCACTCTTTTATTGATAATGCTCGGTTCTATAAGTTCTCTTTCTCTCGGGCGATGGTCTGCATACACGATAGCTGGAATGAATTTCTTCAACTTAATTGACTTTGTAACAGCTAAAATTATGCTTCCTTTTGGCGGTATGATGATATGTCTCTTTATTCATTTTCATATCAAAAAAGAAGATTTACGAAAAGAATTCACTAACAATGGAACCAGTCGTTTTTATTGCTTCAATACACTGATATTCCTTATCCGATGGGTCTCGCCTATCCTTATCGCTTTAGTCTTCTTAAACCAATTCGGCTTAATCTAACAAATGTACACCTTATGAATTCTATACAAACAAGTAGTCCCGCATGAAAAATAAGACTAGAGCGATATTTAACAGTCGCATCGGCGCCATTTTAGCCACAGCAGGTAGTGCTGTCGGATTAGGTAATATATGGCGTTTCCCTTATACCTTGGGCGAAAATGGAGGAGCAGCCTTCCTGCTCATCTACATCTTATGTGTGATTATACTGGGATTGCCTGTAATGTTAAGCGAATTCTATATTGGGCACAAGACACATAGCAATGCTACAGGAGCGTTTAAACTATTAGCTCCTAAAAGTAAATGGTCTTTAATTGGATATAATGGAATTTTGGGGACTTGCTTTATCTTTGGTTTTTACTCGGTTATAGCAGGTTGGACACTTGAATACTTTACGCATTCAATGATAGGCGGATTTGAAGGAAAATCTCCTCTTGAACTGCAAACCTACTTCAATAACTTTTCCTCTAGTATTTTCCGCCCGCTTCTATGGACAAGTGTCTTCGTTTTCATAACGCATCTAATCGTTGTCTCGGGCGTTAAAAGAGGCGTTGAGAAAGCGGCTAAGATATTGATGCCCTTATTATTTGTCATTTTGATCATGATGAGTATACAATCCCTTTCCCTTGAAAATGCTTCCAAAGGTCTTCTTTTCCTTTTCAATCCTGATTTCTCCAAAATCACCGCTACAGTAGTTCTTAACGCTATGGGGCAAGCATTCTTCTCGCTAAGTGTGGGCATCTGTTGCCTAGCGACCTTCGCTTCTTACTTCGACAATCAGACCAATTTACAGCAAGCTGCATTGCAAGTAACAATGATTGACACCCTCGTAGCTTTATTAGCTGGCATCATCATATTCCCTGCCGTATTTAGTTTCGGCATCGCACCCACCACAGGCCCTAAGCTTGTCTTTATCACCATACCTCAGGTATTAATCCAATTGCCTTTCGGCAATATATGGGCTTTCATCTTC
>Ga0265294_10007952_pt1 | contig 12477 bp, 12 predicted proteins | sample MunlanPumphouse3_FD_192504 | JGI IMG/M metagenome (GOLD analysis project Ga0265294, IMG submission 192504) | Groundwater microbial communities from a municipal landfill in Southern Ontario, Canada - Pumphouse #3 | ecosystem: Environmental > Aquatic > Deep subsurface > Groundwater | place... | reverse complement strand
AGAAAAATTTTATGTGAGAAGCGGCAATTCATCTCAAGAGGTTTCTCTAAGTGAAATAGCAGAATTCATTACAAAACGATTTGAGAAATAAAGGGAATATATTCCAGTTATTAAGTAATTCCCGTATTTGATTCTGTGCCGGATATTTTAATGTTTTCTATTCGCTTGCAAATGGGAATTATTAAAATATACCGCTATTGGGTGGGTGGGGTAAGAGCCTTTTGTTTCTTTACTTTCAGGTTGGTGATACAATTTCAGATGTTTCACTTTTCGTCCTGTTCGTCCATTTTTCTTATGAGCCCCTCCCGAAGCGCATCAAGGAATTTGGTCGGGTTCATCTTCCGGTTTCTCAACTCCAAATAGGTTTGATAAAAATTGCCTAAATTGACATTAAACGCATTTTCAAAATACTTGGCAATTAACCTTATATCGGCGTTACCATCGTTAAACACACCCTGATAATGCAACGCATAAATCAGTTCAATCAATGCCACTTTACTACCTGTCCAATTCAGTTTTTTGGAGGTTGTTGATTTGCCCTCTTGGGTTGGGTTATTCAATTGGTCTTCTATATAGACCTGTATTAAATCATTGGCTATAATTTTTGCAACTTTATAATCATGCGAGGTAGAAAAGGACAGGTCGGACTGAAAATAATGAGTGTCCAGACACAGCTTGATATCATATTTGCCTCGTACAAAAAGTTTCTCATCAAGGAATGAATTATTTGTACGATAGTATTTATAAAATTCAAGATTGTTGTCATAGTATCTTTTGAGTTTCTTCAACTCCCTATTGAGATATTCCCTTATGAGCTTTTCTCCATAAGGCTTTCTTGTCTCGATTTTATAAATGGCGTTGTAGTAAATGAGTTTTGATACAATGGCTGGTTTCTGATATTTGAAAAAGTGGATTTCTTCATTAATATCTTTAAATCCTTTTTTTAGAATATACTCCTTTAATTCGGATAGGCATTCTACAATTAGCTGTATAACAGCTTCTATCCGCTGTGTGGGACAGTCAACTTCAGTTTCCAATTCGTTGATTGTCATTTCTAATTTACGTAATATTTCATTGAAAAACTTATCCATCTAATATACTATTATTTGACAAAACAGTTTATAAAAAACTAAAGGTGATGGCACTTTATCACCTTTAGTTTGGCTTTTCCGAGTGTTTAATCACACTATTTTTATATCGTAGATGCGTCAATGATATAACGAGACCTTGCCTGCTTATTTTCTTCTTTGTCCCAAGCGTCGTTTACTTCGTTGTATTTCAGCAAGCTGTTGAAATAGTCGAGGGTTCGCTGTTGCGAGACAATTTGTTCGTCGAGCAACTTTTCAAATTCGGTTTGTAGTAACTTCAAAGTGTCGGCAATGGTAATATCCGCAGTCTTTTCAATAGACAGGGCTTTGAATTTTAGGTCGTTGAATATGCCGTACCGGTCGGTCTGCACATAATCGGCGATTGCTTTTTCGTACACACTCTACATCGAGGTACAGGCTGATAATAGTAATAAGGCTGTCAATACAGCAATAAGATTTACCTTTTTCATATTCACTCTGTTTTTATTTATTTTGAATAAGTATATCTTTTAAAGCCCGAAAAGGTTCGTTTGTAATAATTTACACACAGAAAAATTTTAAACGCAATACTGATAGTCAGACCGAAGTCCTGTTTTATGCCGAATGATATTTTGCTTAAAAGATTTCTCTTATAGTTGTATTTTTACCATAATGTTATAATCGTATCCGATTGTTTCAGATGAACCAACTCAACGCTTCTGTTCCACAAATTTTTTGCATTTTCTTTATTGTATGATTGATTCGATGAAGGAATCACTTTTCCTCTATCAAAATATTTTCCGGTAATATTTGCGTATGCAGAATTTGTCATCATTGAAGCCAATAGACTTCCTGATTTCTTGACAGTACTTAATGTTCCAAGCAAAGCAGCCGGTATCTGTATGAGGTTGTTCTTTATCCGGTTAACCACAGTCGGCTTTCCATCCAGTCCTGTGCTTGCCATAAAACCCGGGTTAAATGCGTTTACCGTAATATCAAAACCCGCTTCTTCAATGCGGTCTGTCATTTCGTAAGTACAATAGATATTACATAGTTTGGACATGGGGTACTTGAAATTTACAGTCTGTTTTTTCTTGTCAAGGTATTTTTCAGGATACGCCAAGTGTATAGCATCGGTATAAACAAAGTCTTTTATCATCCATTTAGCCGGATTGTGTCGGTCGCTTGTTACAAAAACAATACGCCCTCCATTCGCTATCATTTCGCTAATCAAAAGATTGGTCAATAAAAAATGCCCCAAATGATTCACCCCAAAAGTCATATCAAAGCCTTCTTTTGTCTTACCTAAGTTGTTGGCAAAACTTACGGCAGCATTGCAGACCAAACCATATAACGGCGGGTATTTTGAATTTGAAAATGCTTCGCAAAAATTCCTGATTGATTCGAATGATGCAAGGTCTAAAGTCAATACACTTATATTGCTGTTTCCTGTTTCGGATATCAGGTTTTTGCATGCTGCGCTTCCTTTTTCAAGATTCCGGCATGCAATGATAACATGGTCGCCTTTGCATGCTTTGGCGATATCCGACGCACATTGATAGCCTAAACCGGAATTTCCGCCTGTTATAATGAATGTTCTTTCTTTATGTTCCATAGGTGATTATTTTTTGCATTAAAAATTGAGCGTAAACCTGATTCCATTCATAGTAGGATATAACGAATAATTTACTTTTGCTTTACTGTCGTTTCTCAACAATTGGTTGAAACTACCTCTCAAAGTCCCTGCAAAAGCGTCTGACAACCAAATGGGAACTATCGAAGTTTTGTCCGTCTTGCTTTGATAAGTTAATGTGTCGGTCTCTTGCCGATTGTTTTGTCCTGATAGTGAAAGACTATCACAAAATAAAAAGACACATATGATTGATTTGCCAATATACATATTAATTAAAGTTCTAATTACCCGTTTGATTAGTCATCAATAATTTTTCCCCTATCAACAGTTCTGCTATTTCTCCGCTATCAGAACGGATTTCTGCAATCTCACGTAGTTTTTTTATCGGTTCTCCCGATGGCTCGTCAGACATGTTGAATGTGCCGTAGTGCATGGGTATAAACAAGCGTCCCTTCAAATCATCGAATGCTTTTACTGCTTCTTCGGGGTTCATGTGTGTTTTCGACATGAACCATTGAGGCGCATAAGAACCGATTGGCAACAGACAAATATCCATCTCACCGAATATTTCATGAATATCCTGATACAATTCGCTGTCGTAGGCGGAATCTCCCGCAAAAAAGATTTTAGTATTACCGGATATTATCAGAAAACTTCCCCACAACGTTTTATTGAAATCCGTCAAACTCCGTCGCCCCCAATGTTTTGCCGGAAGAAAAATAATACGGATATTTTTATCTAATTTGTATTCCTGATACCATCCGGCTTCCTGCATTTGAATTTTCTCAAACATATCCTTATTAAGCAGTCGCTTTGCATTAAGCGGCATCAATAGTCGGATGTCGGGATTGTTTGAAGTTAAACATTCGATTGATTTCTTGTTTAAGTGGTCTTGGTGGTCATGTGAGAGAAGCAGATAATCAATGTTCACCAGTGAATCGGGATTACATGGAAACTCGGATTTTCTTTTTTGTGTCGGGATATTGCCAAAAACAGGGTCGGTAATTATTCTGATTCCTCCTATTTGGATGATAAAAGTTGAATGTCCCAACCAAACTATCCCGTCGGCATCGGAAAGGGTATCGAAATGACAAACCGATAATCGATAATTTTCGTTTTTCTTTTCTTTACGTTGTGGATTAGCGCTTAATTTCCATTTCAGAGGCTCCCAAAAAGGCGCTTTATCAGCAATAGTGTCATTTTGGAATCTCCCATTGATCGAGATATTTCCCTTCCAATCCGATTTTATAAAATCCAATTCAGGATTACTTTTATATTCTATCATTTCATTGTTGTTGATTGAGGCACACACCCAAAGAATCAACCCGATTACTGCTGTAAATATCAATCCGTTTCTCATGGTTACGCAGAAATTAAAAAAGAGTGTTTGCCAGTACAAAACTGATTGCAATCATACCGCAGACAAGAACAAGTGCTGCTATCGCCTCTTCACTGATGTAATTTTTTGGGGATTGCTTGATATATGATTTCATCGCACTCCAATTCTTTACAACGTGTAAGATGCTAAAAATGGTAAAGGCAATACCACTTAGTGCATGTAGAATAGTAGAAAGATGTAGTAAAGAATCATTTTCGATAGTTTCGGAAATAGAAACTATAAGTCCTGTTACGGGAAGAAGAACTAACGAGGCAAAAAGCACAACAGATATAAATTTGCGCGATTTAAAAGACTTGTTTTCGGATGGATTCATGACATTGTATGTATGATGTTAAATGCTCCTTAAGGCTGCAAATCTTTTTTCAAGACGTACCAGCCATTTTTTTCTTTTCTTGTCCGATACCATTTTGACCATACCCAGATTTATCCATTTCCGATTTTTGTACCCTATTTTCCAAAAAGTTCCTCTGACGACAGCCCTTTGGATAGCGTTTCCGAAAAGTAATCGATATACAATGCTTGGTGCGTTCATCGTAGTAATGACTGTTACGCTTTTTAGGTTTTTTAAAAGCGGCACCATTCCATTGCCACTTGGTCTGTAATCGTAAGCAACTCCGGGAAAAATTACTTTGTCGATAAAGCCTTTTGTCAGTGCAGGCATCAATTCCCACCAAATCGGAAAAATGAAAACCAAATGGTCGGCATTATCCAATCGCTGTTTATACTCAATAACCATAGGGTCTATCGGCTTTCTGTCTTTAAACGCTTTTAAGTCGGCTGCTGTCATTACCGGATTGAAACCTTCCTTATCAAGATGTATAAGATCAATTTCGTGCCGGGCTTTTTGAAGTCCTTTGGTTACTGCATTTAAAATCGCATTGCAGTAACTACCCTCGTAGGGATGATTGAATATGATTACTACTCTCATTTTTAACTTTTTACATTTACAACTTGAACTGAACACCAAATAAGCAGTTTAATGGTACAAAGGTCGGGACAAACCTTCATGCCGACAAGGTGTAATAATAGAATAAAATAGTCAAATATGAATATTTTGTTTACAATACCACTTTTATTTTGTAAGTTTGTGGCGTATTATAAAAGTTAATTATTCAAAAGCACCTGTTCAATGCAAACAACAGCGGATGACAGCCTTCAAGGTATTTTACAGTATTCCGACGGAATCAAACTGATAGAATCGTTAAACCAGGATATAATTAATCGGTTGGTAGGTCAAAATGTTCCTTTCCGTTCGGATGGCATCGCTATCCTTATCGCCAAGAAAGGAAGTTTGGCGATAGAACTTGATTACAATAGTTATTTATTGGGGGAAAATGACATGCTCGTCAAGTTTCCGGAACATATCATACAAAGGATAGAAGCGGAGGACGATTTTGAAGGGTTGGCCATCATGGTTAAAAGACAGCTTCTTGAAGAAATTATAACTTTTGTAAACAGGGTATTGTACAACCCCAGTTATATACACCTTCGTTTACATCCCTGCTGTAAATTAAGCGACGATGAGGTAAAAGCCCTGTCGAATGCCGTTTTATTAGTGAAAGAAAAAATCGGTTTACAGGGAAATAATTTTCAATACGAAATAATTAAATGTGCCGTTTTGATGATGCTACTGGAATGTGAAAATAGCATTCTAAAGTATAGCCAAAGCAGACAGAACAAACCTAAACGACAGGAACAAATCTTGAATAATTTTTTGGAACTACTGAAAGAAAACTGCAAAAAAGAGCATGGCGTTGAGTTTTATGCCGACAAACTTTTCATTACTCCACAATATTTATCGTTAATTCTTAAATCAATAAGCCATAAAACTGCTTATCAGTGGATTGTTGAGGGAATAATCACCGAAGCAAAAATCTTACTGAAAGATGCAAGTTTGAATGTCGGGCAAGTTGCAGATATTCTGAATTTTCCCGACCCTTCGACATTCGGTAAATTTTTTAAAAAGCAGACGGAATATTCGCCATTTAAATATCGCAATATGAATAGCGGAAATCAAAGTCTTTTTTGATTCGATGCTTTCTTAAAGCATAGCCTGATAATCCACCTTCAAAATGCTTGAATCGTAAGCAGTGCTTCCCATCAATTTCCATTTCGATTCTTTGGGTTTGTTGGGGAATAGGGGAATACCTTCGCTTAAAATTACGGGGATATAACAAATTTGCATTTCGTCAATTAAATTAGCAGCAAGCAGCATCGAAATTAATTCGCCTCCACCCACCAGCCAAATATCTTTTCCTTATTCGTTATGTAGGGCAGATATGGTTTCAATGACGTTCTCCGTAATGAAACGAATGTTTTCCGTTGCGCCCCAATCGTGGCGGGCAACAACATAAGTCATTTGTTCCGGGTACAGCCAAATTACATCCATATTTAGAAGTTCGTGGTAAGTACGTCCGCCCATAAACCGTATCGACCGAAGCCAATAGGTCGTTGTAGCCGTAATCTGTCTTTTGGGGATTCGGAAAGCCGGTAAGCCATTCCAATCCGCTGTTAGATTCCGCAATCCGCTGGTCGAGCGAAGCCGCGATGTAAAGGATAATCTTTTTCATGTTTTCTATTTTTACGTGTTACTAACTCTCGCTTAAATTCGCTGTTAGGGTAACAACACGCAAAAAAAACGTGGAATACACACTGATCCACCATAGAGGCACTGGTATGCCCATTTTGCGAAACAGGTAATTCCACGCCATACCGAAGTATAGCATAAACATTACAACTGTCGCCTCGCAAAATTTGAAAATTACCAGTTTTCTACGATGAGACGTTCAGCGAATGTTATGTCTATATATCAAACGGATAAAAAATCCGCCATGTTCTATTCTCCAACTGCAAAGAGGGGGATGTTTTGGGGAAATTACGGAAAAGAGGGGCGTTAAAATTACGTTGTGACCTTTCAGGCTGTTTGTATTGCCGATCCTCTTGCCTTCTTTGGAACACGGTCGGATTATTTACCAACGTGTAATTTATTAGGATTGAAAAATCTAATTTCAAATATTCAAGAAGTAATTCTATTTGCTTAGAAAGTTTTTTCGTACCTTTTCAATCGAAAAGTTCGTTCTTTGTGTGCATTGTGAAAAATGACGTAAAAAACAGAAACTCGACCGTTTCTAAATCGTTACCTGTCAATAATTTCACCCTTGCAACTTGCTTTTTTTCAGCCGAAAAGAATATGAAGCGAAACGAACATACACGGAGGATAAAGCGAAAGAAGAAATTACGTGCGAAAAGAAGAAAATTGAAAGAGAAGAAAAACAATACTACATGAAACTGTATGTTATCGGTAATGGTTTCGATTTACATCATGGTATTCAATCAAGTTATTTCAACTTTAAAGACTTCTTAGAAGAGAATGACCCAGATGTTTATAATGTGGTTGATACATATTTGGGAAATGTTGAAGATTTTTGGTGGGATTTTGAAAAAAATCTTACCCTTTTAGATGAAGATCAGATATTAGACCATGCTTCAAACTATTTAGTTAGTTATGGAGTTGATGATTGGAGTGACGCCAATCATCATGATTACCAGTATGAAATAAGTAGAATTATTGAGCCACTAACAAGTGGATTGAAACAAAACTTTGTAGATTGGGTACTTCAGATTGAGATTCAACATAAAAAGAATCAGATGCTTGATTTAGAGAAAGAATCTCTGTTTTTTTCATTCAATTACACTTCAACTTTGGAAAAGCTATATCAAATAAAAAATGCCAATATTAAGCATATTCATGGTAAGGCGATAAATTCTGATTCAGATTTAATCTTAGGGCATGATTACAAAAAGCCAAATAACAAACCTGATTTAGAAAAAATCCGACGAGAATTAGGAGAAGAAGTATATAATGAATATTTGGAAGAACTGAACGGAGAGGATGTTCGAGTAACTGAAGGGTATGATATTATAAATTCATATTTTACTGATACGTATAAGCCAACAAGTGATATCATCAAAGAAAATAAAGCATTCTTCGCGAAGATGAAAAATATTGATGAGATAATAATTTTAGGACACTCTCTTGAAGATGTTGATATCCCATATTTTGAGAAAATATTTAAGAGTGTTAATAATTTAAAGGCAAAATGGACTGTTTCATATCATAATGAAAAACATATTCCGAAACATCGACAAGCACTTAAAAATATCGGTATTAAAGACAAACAAATAAATAATGTTCGGATGGATTATTTTTATCCAACCAAAGGCGTTTTATTTGGCTAAAGTATAAATTAAAACATACAATCATGTATATATCTAAAATGAAAATCAAAGGATTTCGGAATTTCAAAGAAAAAGAAATCCTGTTCAATGATGGAATAAATGTTATCATTGGCCATAACAATGCAGGGAAAAGCAATGTATTGAAGGCAATATCTTTAGCCATTGATACACAAAGCTCAAAACGATTGGATGTACATGACTTCAATAAGCATACAACAATTGAGGAACTAAAGGCTAATCCACCCAAAGTATCTATTAACCTCACCATTTCTCAAAGTAAAGATGAAGACCCCAATTCAGATGACTTGGTTACTGTTGGAAATTATTTAATAAAGTTGGCATCACCATACGAAGCCCTACTTACATATGAGTTTTTCTTGCCTGAAAACGAAAGACAAAAGTATATAGACGCTTTATCCGAAGTGGATAATACGAAGAAAGCATGGAAGGTCATCCAACATGATTTCTTACGGCTCTACACTTCGAGAATCTGGGGTGGCGACCCTACATTGCAAGTGCAGGCAGATAGAGAGTCATTACAAAAATTCGATTTCCAATTTTTGGATGCTATTCGAGATGTTGAGCGTGACATGTTTTCCGGACGTAATACTCTTTTAAGAGAAGTCTTAGACTTCTTTATGGATTACAAAATAAAAAATGATACAGCTAAAAGTCCTGAAACTAAATTTGCGGAAATTAAAACATTGAAGGAAGTCTTTTCTATAAATGCAGATGCATTACTTCAAACGTTGCAAAATAGGATGCGTGAAGGCAAAGAACAAATACTTGATTATGCAAAACAAACAGGAGCTTCGTTCAATCAAGCAAATCCTGACTTTGACGGAAGTTTGTCGGAAGTAGAACTATTTTCCGCACTAAAATTAATCATTGAATATGAAACAGGGATAACGATTCCTGCAACTCATAATGGCTTAGGATACAATAATCTTATTTTTATGTCCTTGCTTTTGGCAAAAATGCAAGTTAATTCTGATGGGAATTATTTAGGAAGTAATGCTAAGGTATTCCCGATTTTAGCAATTGAAGAGCCAGAAGCACACCTTCATCCTGCTATGCAGTACAAGTTTTTGAAATTTTTAAAAGAGAACAAAGACGAAAAAAAGAAGGTTCGTCAAATATTTGTAACGACCCATTCAACTCAAATTGCATCGGCAGTTTCTTTGGATGAAATAATTTGTCTGCACAGTGAAAATGATGTTTTGTCGGTAGGATATCCGGGTAAAGTTTTCAGTGAAACTGATGAAGACAAAAAATCAAAGGCGTATGTTCAACGATTTTTAGATGCTACCAAATCGGATATGCTTTTTGCAGAAAAAGTGATTTTAGTAGAAGGCATTGCAGAAGAATTACTTTTAGCAACAATGGCAAAGTATATCGGACATTCTTTGGAAGATAGCCATGTTGCCGTGATTAACGTTGGAGGGAGATATTTCAGCCACTTTACTAAGTTATTTGACACTTCCAGTCCATATGCTATACCTAAAAAAGTAGTTTGCTTGACGGATAGAGACCCCAGTAGAAAAAAACGGAATGGCGGACAACATTTCGAGAAATGCTATCCTTATGAGTATTGTTGTGAAGTTGTAAATTATGAGTATGCTGAAAATGCCGAAGATATTATCAATGCATTTAATGCCAATGCTACTATTCACTTCTTTAGTCAAGACAAGTTGAAAAGTAAGACTTTTGAATATGATTTGATATTACACAATCCTACGTTGGATATACTCGTTACGGATTCCATGAAGAACCAAGAAGAAATAAAGGAATTAATGACAAAGAACTATTCCGATGCGTTGAATAAATTAAGAACAAGTGCCGAAAATGATAGAATAGCGCAATCTTTAGAGGCTTCTTCGTGGGGCGAAGATGAAAAGAAAAAAGCATTGGTGGCTTCTCGATATTTAAATTCAGTCGGTAAAGGTGAAAATGCGTTAGAGTTATGTAGTATCTTGGAAGATAACCTTCTGTTGCCTGCAAATGAAAGAAAACCTTTTGATGTTCCACAATACATAAAAGATGCAATAGAATGGCTACTTCAATAACATCTGCTGATTTAATCCCGATAGAGCAGCATTTTAGAGTATCGGCAGGCCCCGGTGCGGGGAAAACGCATTGGCTGATAAATCACATAAGAAATGTTTTATATACATCGTCCCGATTATATAAAACAAGAAAAATCGCTTGTATTACTTACACGAATATCGCAGTTGAAACTATATTAACAAGACTTGGTTCTTCTTCCGATAGAGTAGAAGTGAGTACTATTCATAGTTTCTTATATAAGCATATTGTAAAACCTTATGTTCAATTTATTGCAGATGAATATGAACTTAATGTCAATAGAATAGATGGACATGACGAAGTAACTATAAGCAGAGGTCGAATTATTAATTGGGTTACGAACCATCCTAATGCAAGTTCATTATCGCATCCATATACGGTAAATCAATTGATAAAACTCGAAGATAATATCAATGCTTTAACCAATTGGTTATCAAAATTATCTTTTGCATTTGATTCAACTGACAATTTGGTCATTTCCTGCGATAGAAAATACGCTTATTCTAATGACGCTAATCGGCGATATTTAAACAAAAGATGTTTGGATTTATTAGAAACGGACTTGATAAGTCTGAAAAAAGAGTATTGGAAAAGAGGGATTTTGCATCATGATGATGTTTTATTTTTTAGCTATCAATTGTTAATACGATACCCATTCATATTGACCGTCCTTAGAGCAAAATTTCCTTATTTTTATATTGATGAGTTTCAAGATTCAAATCCCATCCAAGTCCGAATTTTGAGAATGATAGGACAAGTTGAAACGAGGATAGGAATTATTGGGGATAAAGCCCAATCTATATACGGGTTTCAGGGAGCAGATGCCAGCCAATTTGAGACTTTTCATTTAGATGGAATGACAAACTATCAGATGTTAGATAACCGTAGAAGTACCAATCAAATTATAGACTGTCTAAATTTGATTCGACCGGAATTTATACAAAACAAGGTCAATGATATAAATGGTGAAGTTCCTTATATCATAGTTGGCAATACAATATCCGCTCTCAATAAAGGCAAAGAACTATGTTCTTGTGATATCATTCATTCGCTCTCATATAAGAATATTACTTCCAATGCCATAAAAAAAGAAATGGATGTTAATGTCCCCACAAATAATTTGCTTAAATCATTATCAGAGAAAGATTCAAATAAGGAAAGACAATCGTTAGTTTCTGCATGTATAAAAGCCACAGAACTTGCTATGCACAATCGGTTTAAAGAGGCTTTAAAAGAAATTGAAAAGATATTATCACATAAAGATACTGCAAAGAAAGAAGCCTTAAAACATTTGACTTTATTAGTTAGCAGGTATCATGAATACAGTAATGGTAGTTTGCTTGATTTTCATGCTTTTGTAAGTGCGAATATTAAGGTGGTATCAGCATTTCGAACCGGAGGAATCCAAGATTTCTACAGAAATAATACCTATAAACAATTAGCAGTTTGTGTAAATATTGTTGAGGATAATAGTTTGCACCGGACTATTCATAAATCAAAAGGAGACGAATTTGACAATGTGATGTTAGTTATTGATAAAGAAGCAGATTTGAGTTTTTTATTTTCGCCTAATTTGGATAACAATGAAGACCATCGTGTTTTTTATGTTGCCATGAGTAGGGCAAAAAACAGATTGTTTATTTCAACGCCGACATTGAATGCTACTAATAGAGCCAAGTTGGCTGTAATGCCTCTTGCAATACATGACCTTCCATAGTTTTATGCAAAAAATACCTCCTCCCCTTGCTGTATTTCTTGTGGGGAGGAGGTGAACAACGCAAGAAAATAAAATGAAATCTGTAATCCAAACTTAAGATTTCTTGGTCTATGAAAGTGTACTTTCAAAAACTTCCAACACATTCGGTGTCGATTTAGAGTTTTTTGGATTTTCTCTTAGAGTGGTTACTATGAAGCAGTTTGGCAGATTCAAGAAAGATAAGTTGTTAAGTATTCCTTAATAACTGAATTTTGTCACAACGTAAGCATTCGGTGATGCCCGTATTTGATTTTATTTTTTCTTGGTCTATGAAAGTGGACTTTCAAAAACCTCCAAA
>Ga0265294_10007951_pt1 | contig 12478 bp, 5 predicted proteins | sample MunlanPumphouse3_FD_192504 | JGI IMG/M metagenome (GOLD analysis project Ga0265294, IMG submission 192504) | Groundwater microbial communities from a municipal landfill in Southern Ontario, Canada - Pumphouse #3 | ecosystem: Environmental > Aquatic > Deep subsurface > Groundwater | place... | reverse complement strand
CAGCTTAGTACTTCCCAGTTTCCCGTGAACAACCAGTTTTATTTTCCCGTCCTTCATTTTTTCGGTTTTGATATTTACGTTTCCGGAATCGGATTCGCGGATAATTTTATCCGTTCCGCCCATTATATAAGAACTTATCGGCGCCTTGAGAATATTTTCATTCAAGCCTTGCGGAAAAACAATTCCAGTCGGGACACCGCCCCGGGTGACATCATGCGTCACCTGCCAGTACGGGGTTGTTACAAGCACGGTAGTTCCCTGCTTTGTGCAGGTAATATCATTATTTCCCGGAGAAACGCGATTTTTTCCGGGAAGTGCCGTTCCCCCGTTCCCCAGTCTTTCATAAAGACATTCCACGGCCACCCCCCTGGCGTTTTTTTCCACGGGGTGCAAGTTAAAGAACGCCGGTAAATTCAGAGCTATAGCGCCGTGTTTTTCCGAGGATGAGACCATGTTGCTCCAAGTGGGAAGGGTGGTCAGGTCGAAGGGCGGATTATACAGCGCCTGCCGGAACCTCCCGGCCACGACCCGGCAATCCCGGCGGAATATAAAACTTACTTTTTCTGATTCGGTTGGAAACCATTCAAGACGGCTGTTTGCGGGAAATATGCCCAGATCAATACAGGCGCCGATTTTCAAGGGACAACTTCCCGATGCTTCTTCACAGGTCAGGTTATTCAGGGCTTGATCCGCAGCATAGGGAGGAACAATTCCGGTCATTGCCGCTTTCTCTGTGAAGCGTCGTACGAGATAGCGTGATGATACCCAGACATAAGGTATTCTGATCATTATTCCCGAATCTTGGAACGCTTTTTCTTTTTGGAAGTCGAAGATTATTTTTTTGGGAGTTATTCGGCAAACCGATTTCCAGTCGCTTACAATTTTCCCAATACTTTTCAGATAAAAATTATTTTCTTTGCCCAATATCGTTGTTTTCCAGTTTCCCGCAGGCCCTTGAACCGCGTGCTGTTCGGTTCCATATATCTGGAACAGGGGCATGCCCCCGGCAAAAGCCGAATAGCTGCCGGACTCCATATTTGTGGCTATTTCCACTCCGTTCCCGTTTAATTTCCGGTAAGCGTGATCTGCAAGTTTCAGAGAAAATCTTTTTATAGATTCTGCATCTTCCGGAATAAATCGCAAGCTCCAGCCGCCGAGCAGTTTTTCCATGGATCGGGGCTTTAAAAGTTCTATTTTACCGGGAAGATCAAAGGAAATATCAAGTAAAGACGCTTGTGTTGGGCAGGGTATTGATATTACTTTCCCCTTGCCCAGATTTATTTTCGCACCGTCTTCCAGTTTGACTGTTTTGCCGGCGGTTTTTATATATGCCTCAACGGGAAGCGTGCGCGGCAATCTGATTATTGCCTGGACAGCGCTTATTTCCGTAAGTTTTCTTTCCCAGTCAATATTCAGGATTTTAAGATTCTCATTTTTCAGGACATGTTCTTCCCAGGAAAAAGTCTGGCTCCATGCATTGCAGAGTTTTCCTTTTGTCTGGAACTCGGTCGCCTCCCCGTTGCTGCCAAACACGATTTGGCGGCAGCCCTGCAAATGGCGGGGCGAATACCAGTTATTGTCTTTTAAAGGGGAGTCTTTATAAGTGGTTTTCCCTTTGATTATCGTGGCGGATGATTTCTGCCAGTAGTATTTCCATTTTAGGCCGGTGAGTGAACACTGCGCTTTATCTTCTTCTGCAATGCTGATGAAATCTATGAGCGGTTCTGCGCTGAGTCTGCGGTAACTTCTGAGGAAAGCCGTTTTGTCCGGGACTATGAATTCAGTACCGTTGAGTCTTGCCCGGTATATCCAACTGGCTTTAGCGTTTTGCCCGGCTTCGCCGGAATTATTGGTGCGTTCGATTTTTTCCCCGACCAACTTAACCTCCTCCGCAATTTTATTTTTTCCTTCTTTGTACATTTTTACTATCATTTTGTCAGTAAGAACCGTATTCCAAATTTTCGCCTGCCCGATTATACCTTTGAAGCCGGCCCCCATCGACAGAATGTTACCGCTGGGCGTCATTTGTCCGACCTGGGTAGTGCTCTCAAGATTCCCGTTAACATAGAGCTTCGCATTGGAACCATCGTAAGTGCAAACCACATAGTACCATTTTTTCGCTTTCCACTCGGAAGTCTTAGTGTATGCCCCCCTGCTGCCGCTTGCGCCTGTCCCAACGGCGAAGCCCAGCACACCCCATTTTTTCCGGAAGCATAAAAAATATCCCTTACGGGGAAGGGTTTTCATGAATAAATAGCCAAAATCCGGCAGATTTTTATCAATAGTTATATCCGGCGAGAACCAGCATTCGAGACTGAATATTCCCGGTTCCAATATTTTAGAACGCTCGATCCTTATGGAATCGTTTCCGCCCGCAAACCGCATGGCATAACCGAAGCCGCCTTTGACCCAATGACCGCCCATTACTTTCCCGTCATTGCCGTTTGTTGACTGATCGTGTATCCTGTTTCCTTTCCCTTCTTGAAATGACCAGTGGCCGACGGCATTTTCGTCTTGTCCGTGTACTTTCTCTTTTCCGGATAAGAAAGAGAAAGTTCCTGAAATCAGAATCAGATTCAAAAAAAGCTTAAAAAAAATCCTTTTGCTGAAAGAAAATGAATTTTTCTCAGTCCGACATGTTCGAGTTATTTTTGGGTACATAGCGATTCCAGGGTTAAGTTATTGTAGTTTTTTAATTTTTTTTGAGCATGCAACTGCAATCAATAATATATTCTTTCAGTAAGCATGTCCAACTTTGTTAATTTTTATAATGGCAGCGAATTTTCAGGATTTATGGGACTGCAGCGAAATTATCAAAATCGGGACAGCTTTTTACATGGCCGTCGGCAAAAAGTATATTACCGGTGCCCGCGTGCATGGCAACGCTTATCCTCGTGCTGTACGAAGTGCTCCGGAAAGTTATGTATGCTCCGGGAACCACGTCGCCGGCCATCAGCAGATTCGAGGCGTTCGTTATGGAGCCAAGTTTGACATAATCGAGTTCTGAACTCCTGGTATAGTCTACCGGCTTATTAGTTGCCGCTAACGGCATCCAAGCCGATGTTCCGCTGTCGGTATTTGTCGGACAGTCGAAAAATATGGGTTTTATATATTTATTTCTTTCCAGTCTCTGGCACCAATATAGTCCGCCGCTTGATTCCAGCCCGGGGCATATTTTACTGTCGTGGTCTTCGGCATAGGCAAGATGAGCCAGATAGACGGTTTTCAATCTGTTCAGACATTGGATCTGCCGTCCTTTTTCGCGGGCTTTGTTCAGGGCAGGGAGAAGCATAGAAGCGAGAATCGCAATGATCGCGATCACGACGAGGAGTTCGATGAGTGTGAAAATCCGTTTTGTTTCACTTGTCCGCTTTTCCATTTTTACCTCCTTAGGGGCTGATAAAATTTAAAGTTCATGTAAATACGTATTCCGAATAAATTCCGGCAAAGATCAGCTTTTTATCAGATCACTGTTGCTGGTCCCGTAATTGACTGCTGTTTTTTATTTATTCAAATGGGACTCATTGGTAAATCCAATTATATTATACGGGGTTTTATGCAAATTGTCAATAGGGTAAGAATTAAATATTAAAGAAATTTCAATTAAAGTATTGTAAATTGGTATAATTGGACTTATGTTTATTCTGTGAACGTTAACTTAACCGGTTGTGACGGGACTTTCAAGTAGGCTGGCTTTCGATGAAAGCGGCAAAGAGCAACATTACATGGCCTGTCAACGTTGCATGTCGCCGGTCTCATCGAGACGCGGCGCTACAAACGTGTAACTATTGTCAAGTCCAAGTGGTCAAAATAACAAATTCCTATAAGATTAAATTACAGGCGGGACGACATGAAAAAAGAATATATGCCGCTTTATATGCGGATAAAATCCGATATCATCAATAAGATTACCGCGGGCGAGTTGAAAAAAGGCGACCGGCTTCCGCCTGAGCGTGTGCTGGCTGAAGAGTTCGGGGTTTCACGGGTTACTATTGTGGGGGCTCTGGCGGAACTGGAAAGGGAAGGGATTATCAGGAAAATACAGGGAAGCGGTTCCTATATCGATACGGAACTGCTTGCGGAAGACTATTCGGATATTTTCCGTCATATTACCAGTAAACCGAAAACCGAGATCAGTTTCGGGGTGTTCAAGCCGAGTATTCAATACGAATTTACTATAAAAACGCTGGCGCGGGTTTTTCAGCTTGAAAATCCGGATATAAGGGTTCGGGTGGAAACTGTGACGCCGGAAAATTGTGAAGCGGAAGAAGACATATATTTGTTGAAGATAGGCAGCGGCAAAGCTCCTGCGGTCGGGGAATTTTTCCTGCATGCCGATTATGCGGCGATAAATGGTCTGATGCCGTTGGAAAACATGCCGGGATTTGCAGAGTTGGCGAAATCCCTCTATCCGCAATGCTGTTACCGCACACGGGACGCGAGCGGCGAAGACCATGTTCATGCCCTGGCTTCCAAAATAAATACCAGGATTGTTTTGGCGAACGTTGATCTGCTGCATGCGGCCGGGATCAGGAATGTCGAAACCCTGCCGGATATTCAAACCTTGACTGAATGGGTTGAAAAACTGGGCGAATATACCAGAAAGCAGAATCGGGAATATTATGGTGTCTTTATGGATGTTCCTACCGGCTGGCACGGAGTTATCGGTAATTTCCCTTACTGGTGGTCATGTCGGGAAAAGCCGGATGAGAATTATTCGCTCCAGGCATATACCGACTTCATTGCCGGTGCGGACTGTTGCCGGGGATTTGATGTTCTTGCCGGGTTTTACGCACGGGGCAATCCGGCGCCGGTATATGGAGCCGAGCTGTTTGCGCTGGGGCGGGTTGGGCTGGCGTTGATGACGGGATGCTGGCCGCTTACGCTTAACGAATTAATGCCTGTGCGGGTAAATGTCCGGGCTTATCAGATTCCTTCGGAACAGGCCGGAGCGCCTGCCGTATCGGTAATGGGCAATTACAGTCTTGGTATTTTTAGTTCCGCGGTGAAAACCGACGCGGAATTGGAAGCGGCGTGGAAATGGATCAAATTCCTATTCCGGAAACAGCAGCAGTTCCTGCAAACCTCCGATTATTTTTTCCCGGCGGTGAAAAAGATACCGAATGCGCTTCGGGAATCCCATCCGGAAATAGCCGGGGTTTTCGAGGAAAGTCTGGCGCACAGCAATCCGCAATTCGATTTCAGGAACATTCGCCGGGCGCTTGCCGTTACCGGGGATGAATACCGGAAATGCCTTTTGAGCGGACAGCCGGGACGGCAGTGTACGGGCAGGATTCTGGAGCAGCTCCGCAATCTTTAATTGATTTTGTTTTCGCAGCTTTTGGAAAGCAGATTGTTTCCTCTGGAATTATGCATGGATCCATAAATGTTGAATTTTGGGCGTTCAACTTTTATTTCCATAATGATTTCCTCGCCTTTGCGTAAAATGCTGAGTTTAATTTTTTCGCCGGGGAGCCGCGATAAATAGCGAAACTCAATCCGATATTTCCGCCGGACGGGGAAAGTATGAAGTCATTTACGCCTATCACCCGGCCGTGAATGTCCAGGTATGTGAAAATTGCAAGTCCTTGACAATATCGCCGGTAAGATTACCGGGACCGTTACGCTTCCTCATTTTCCGGACTGTTTCTGGCGTTTTCTGGCGGCGTCGAGGTTATAAATGACTTTTTTGTCTTCCGGACGGATGGCGCTTGCCGCCTCCCAGTATTTTACGGCGGAAGCAAAATCTTTTTTGAGAAAAGCCGTGAGCCCCTGGTTGAACAACGCGTCAAAGGACCCCGGTTCCAGAACTCGAAGCTGGTTTTCTAGGGCAACCAGCGCGTCCTGCGGACGTTTTAAATTCAGGTAGCAGGAGGCAAGCGCACCGAAAAGTTTTTCTTTATAGCGGTTTTTCTTATAAAATCTGAGGAGTTTCTTTTCCGCCAGTTTCTGCAGCTTGAAGAATATGGGGAAAGCCCCGGCTTGATCGCCTTGCAGATACATTGCGTAAGCTTTGAGGAAATAGCCTGAACAGAACCAGACGTTCCGCTGGATTTGTTCAGGGTAAAAAGGCACTTTGTTTTTGGGATCGGCCAGGAAAAGAAATTTCCGGGACGCCAGTTCGATCAGTTTTAAATTGTTTTTGTCAATGCCGGCGAGCCCCATGTTTTCAATTGCTTTGGGATTCGGGTATTCTGATTGAGTGGCTCTGAAAAAGAGAATTTCACAGTTGCTCCAGACCGGCATGTAGGACCAGTTCATATACCAGTAGAAACACAATATAAATGCGAAACCTGCCGGGAACAGGCGTCTGAGAATATGGTCTTTAGTCCATTTTTCGCGGGTTTGCCGGAGCAATATTGCAAGCATTACCCATGGGATGGCCGAGAGCAGATAATTGTAACGGTCACAGTAATCCGTTGAGCCGATCTTAAAAATACCGCTGACCGGAGCGAATATTGCTCCCCAGCATAAGCCCATGGCGACCACGAACCATATTTTTAATTTCAGGGAAAATCTTTTTACCATGGACACGGCAATGCAGAGGAACAGGGAGAGCAGAATGAAGCCGCAGGCGAGTGGCAGATAACTGAGGCTTGGAGGTGAAACTTTGGGGTATACCGGGTTTAGTTGAAACGGTACGAAGCCGCTGCATAAATACCACATTAAATTATGGGTGACTACCCATAGTTTTTGCAGTATGCCGATGCTTGAAGATGCGGATGATCCGAATTTTTGAATATGGGAAAAAATGACGAGATAAAGTGCTGTAACTGCGATGTTGGGAACCAGGAATTTTATTTCCCGCCAACCGCGCTTATGGCGGAAAGTATATGCCAACATTACTATCACCAGTCCGATTGCAGCCGGTTTTGCGCCCAGTGAAAGCAGGAGGAATACCGGGGACATTACTGAGAATTTTTTCTTTTGGCAGGCCGCAAGGTAAGTATAAAACGAAGCCATGGCGAAAAAGACCACCAGAACATCTTTGCGTTCGGATATCCAGACGAGTGAAGGAACACGCTGGGGGTGTACGGCCCATAATACGGCGATCGCGGCGGCGATTGGTACGGATATCCGCAGTTTTTTCATGATTGCCGTAAAAATGATAACTGAACCGCAATGCAGCAGCAGATTATGGATGTGGTAAGCCACAGTACTGTCGTTGAACAAATTATAGTCAAGCATCAATGAATACGAGGTTACCGGAGTATAAAGGGCCAGCGACGTATTGACCAGCCAGTAATGGAGATTGTCCAGGTTGAACGCCATGTGCTTTGCGGCCAGGTAGTGGGCGTCATCCCATAGGAAATCATAATTTACCGCTGGAATGTATGCGATTATGGTTATTATTACGGCGGATAATATCCAGAATTTATCCGGTAAATGTTTTTCGGTTTCGTGTTTAACCTGTTCCATAAAGACTTTTATTTTCGGGTTGACGCATATTCAACATTACTATATATGCGCCGGGCCGGAAAACAAATTGAAAACCTTGATATTTGATTGACTTTCGTCCTGTGGGATTGGGCGGCAACATGACGCCAAGCCTTTCTTTTTCCTGCAAATTATCCTTTATTACGGTTTGTTTTCACTCGTATATGTGCTAAGATTATACGTACCTGTTTTGTCCGGGCCGAAGTGATTTTTGCGCCTGACTTTTATTCACATATTTCATCGCAAAGCGAGGGTTTTGAATGGCGTCTGATTTTATCCACCTGCATGTGCACAGCCACTATAGTCTGCTGGATGGAGCCTGTACTATCAAAGGGCTCATTGAAATGGCCAAAAAGTATGATATGGATTCGGTGGCGGTTACTGATCACGGTTTTATGGGCGGTATCATTGATATGTACCATAATTTCGGCAAGGCCGGCGTTAAACCCATTGTCGGCTGTGAGGCCTATGTTTCACCGACGGACCGTTTCGACCGCAATCCTTCGACGCCTGATATTCGCGGTTATCACCTTGTATTGCTGGCGAAGGACATAAGCGGTTATCACAGCTTGTGCAAACTGATGAGCGAAGCGGCGATAAGCGGTTTTTTCTATAAACCGCGTGTCGATAAGGAACTGCTGGCGAAACACAGTCGCGGCCTGCTGGCTTTCAGCGCCTGCGTCGGCGGTGAAATTCCGCGGGCGCTCCTGAATAACGATATGGCGCGGGCGGAAAAGTCGATCGGGGAATACGTGGATATTTTCGGCAGGGATAATTTTTATCTGGAAGTTATGGACCATGGCATGCATGAAGAAAAAACCGCCAATCGCGGTCTGGTCGAACTGTCAAAAAAAATGAATTTGCCGCTGGTCGCCACCAACGACGTCCATTATTTACGCAAGGAACACGCCAAGGCCCATGAGATAATGCTTTGCATCCAGACCGGCTCCAAGCTGGACGACCCGAAACGTTTCCGCTTTTCCGGGCCGGAGTATTATTTTAAAAGTCCTGATGAGATGAAAGAAATATTCCGGGAAATACCTGAAGCGGTAACTAATACCGTCGATATTGCCGGACGCTGCGCAATTGAATTCAAGTTCGCTCCCGAAGTAAACCATTATCCGGTTTACGAGATCAATGAACCGGGAACCAGCGAAAAGGAATTCCTGCGTAATATTTGCTGTGATAACATGCCCGACAGATACGGTTTTGACCCGCGCAAACTTGAGACCTTGGACGCGAGGCAGCAGAAGATCATTGACCGTATGGATTATGAGCTTGGGGTTATCGACAATTCGAAATATTGCAGTTATTTTCTGGTTGTCGCCGATTTTATCAAATATGCGCGCGAACAGAAAATCCCGGTAGGCCCCGGACGCGGTTCCGGCGCCGGAAGCGTAGTGGCTTACCTTACCTATATAACCAACCTTGACCCGCTTAAGTATAAACTCCTTTTCGAACGTTTCTTGAACCCGGAGCGTGTCAGTCCGCCTGACTTTGACATTGACTTTTGTGAAAAACGCCGTTCGGAGGTTATCGACTACGTGCGCAACAAATACGGACAGGAGAGCGTGTCGCAGATCGGCACTTACGGTACTTTGAAGGCCAAGGCGGTGGTTAAGGATGTGGCGCGGGTTCTCGGACACAGTTTTGAGGAAGGCGACCGCATTACCAAACTTATTCCGTCGGACCCGAAGATAAACCTCAAAAGGGCGGTCGAAGAGTCCCCGGATCTGCGTAAACTTCTCGATGCCGAGTCATATGTCCAGGAAATATTCAAATATGCTGAAGTCCTGGAAGGGATTAACCGGCAGATGGGCATTCATGCCGCCGGGGTCATTATCGGCGACCAGCGTCTTGACAATCTCGTGCCTCTGACCCGCGGCGCCAAAGGAGAAATAATAACTTCTTTCCCGGCGGTTCCCTGTGAAGAACTCGGCTTGCTGAAAATGGATTTCCTGGGCTTGAAAACCCTGACTGTTATCCAGACGGCTTTGGATAATATCAAGGAAACCCGCGGCATTGATATTAATATTAACGACATACCGTTGGATGACGTCGAAACTTTTAAGCTCCTGAACCGGGGTGATACGGTTTCAGTATTCCAGTTGGAATCCGCCGGAATGCAGAACCTTTGCCGTCAGCTTGGGATAGAGTCGCTCGAACATATTATTGCCTTAGTGGCGATGTACCGTCCCGGCCCGATGCAGTTCATACCTGATTTTATCGCCCGTAAAAAAGGTGAACGCGAAATAGAATACGATCACCCCAAGATGGAAGACGTACTGAAAGAAACCTATGGTATTATGGTTTACCAGGAACAGATTATGGAGGTGGTGCAGGTGCTGGCGGGGTTCAGCCTCGGCGGCGCCGACATCCTGCGCCGGGCGATAGGCAAAAAGAAAGTCGATGTCCTGGCTGAACAGAAAGAGAAGTTTGTGAAGGGATGTGCCGAACATAACCAGATAGATAAAAAAATAGCTGATGAAATTTGGGAAAAGATCGGTAAGTTTGCCGGTTACGGCTTTAACAAATCGCACAGCGCGGCCTATGCGGTGATAGCCTACCAGACGGCTTATCTGAAAGCTAATTATCCGGTCGAATTCATGGCGGCGGTGCTTTCCGCCGAAATCGATAACGCCGAAAAAATCGCTTTCCTGATGAACGAATGCCGGGAAATGGGAATAAATGTCCTGCCCCCGGACGTCAATACCAGCGGGATCAATTTTTCCGTTGACGGCGATTCGATCCGTTTCGGGCTGGGAGCGGTGAAAGGCTGCGGCGAAGCCGCGGCCGGTAAAATTATCGAAGCCCGCAAAGACGGCAAATTCAGTAATTTCCTTGATTTCTGCGAACGCTGCGGCGAAGCGATGAATGCCCGCGTAATAGAACATTTCGCCAAGGCGGGAGCCTTTGATACGTTCGGCCTGCGCCGTTCGCAGATACTGGCGGTGGCTGACGCCACCATGGGCTACGCCGCGACAAGGGTAAAAGACCGTTTATCCGGGCAGGGCTCGCTGTTTGATATGCTTGATGATTCTGAACAGGATGAAATCTGCTCGATACCCGTTCCGGATATCCCGGAATTTGACGAAAACGAAATACTCAAGTACGAGAAAGAATTGCTCGGTTTTTATGTGACCGGGCATCCGTTGGGTAAATATTGCGAGATGGTCGAAATTTATTCGACGGTGAAACTTGTAAACCTGAACGACCTGGACGATAATGTCGGGGTAAGGGTCGGCGGGGTTGTGAAAAGCTATGCCAGACGCTACGGCAAGAAATCGGGAAAACCGTTCGGGGTCCTTGATTTTGAAGACCTGGAAACTTCCCGTGAAGCGATGGTTTACGCTTCCGGGCTGGAACAGCTCGAAAAAGACCAGCTCGAACTTGAACCGGATATGCCGGTTCTGGTTGAAGCCCTGACCCGCAAAAACCAGGAAACCGGGCAGGTCGGCCTTATCGTTGAAAAAGTAGTTCCCATGGCGCAGGTAATGAGCACATATACCGAGGAAATCCATATACATTTTTTCGAAGGCTCAAATACTTCCGACGATCTGAAGAATTTATTGGATATCTGCAAAAAGCATCCCGGTGAAACTACGGTTATCCTGTGTATCTCCTGCGTCGATGATAAATATGTATTCATCGAAGCCGGTCCCGGCTGCCGGGTAACGGTGACGGAGGAACTTTTGGAAGAAGTCCGGCAGGTTTTGGGCGAAAAACGTTTCCGCCTCAAAGCCAATGACCTGGTTCCTGAAGCAAAACGCCAGTTCAAGTTCAAAAGAAAAGAAGCCCAGACAGCGTAAAAAATCGAACATCGAATGATTTTGCTTTTCTCGAAGCAAAGTTCTGTCAAATTCAAGATTTTAAATTCATTCGATGTTCGATGTTCAAAATATATATGCCTGAATACAAAGAACCATTATTTCGGCCTCCGGCCGAGGCGGACAGCCTGATTTTTCAGGTGGCTTACGGCTGCCCGCATAACACCTGCCGTTTTTGCGGGATGTATAAAGGCGTCCGCTATTCCTTGCGCGGCATGGAAGAGGCGTTGGCCGAATTCATCAAAAGCGCCGAATATTATCCCGAAACCCGGCGGATATTTCTCGCGGACGGCGATGTTATGCTGTTGCCTTTTGAAATGCTGAAAACTTATCTTGTCGCCCTGAATTCGCTTTTTCCGCGTTTGGCCAGGGTTAACGTCTACGCCAACGGCAGTTCCATTCTGGATAAGAGCGATGAAGAACTTGCCGCGCTTAAAAAACTTAAATTGAATACCCTTTACCTTGGCCTCGAAACCGGCAGTCAGAAAATCCTCGATCTTGTCAATAAGGGCGAAAAAGTAAACGTCATGGTAGACGCAATCAAAAGAGCTCAAAAACACGGCCTGCGCTGTTCGGTGATGTTCCTGTTGGGATTAGGCGGCAAAGAATATTCGGCGGAACACATCCGGTTGACTGCTGCCGCCCTTAATGAAATGCAGCCGATCCTTTTGTCGGCGCTGCGTTTTGTCGAAGTCCCCAATACCGGAATGTTTGACGGCTTCAAAACCCTTTCCGAATACGAAGCGGTTAAGGAATTAAGGGATATTATTGCCGGGCTTGAACTTAAAAAAACTATTTTTCGCGCCAATCACCGTTCAAACCCCATCCCCCTGGAAGGGCGTTTCCCGAACAACAAACAAGATCTGCTCAACTTGCTCGATGCCCAACTGGCGAGTGGAGAACTGGATAAAAACGGTCCCGGCATGACGCCGTTGTTTCTTTGACAGTTGTGAGTTGCCGGTCTGATGACCGGCGCTCCCGGCGGGCTTGCTTTATGCAAATATCGTGTTTGACGGCGATTGGGACGGTTGAGACTTTTGTTTAAACGCAAAGTCCCAAGCGTCCCAAGTGTCTCAAAAGTCCCATTTTCTCAAACAACGATTTTTGTCAGAACTGTCCAGCAATTCCGAATGAAAAATAGTTCTCAGACTTTATCCTCAATATTGGCCGGTTATTTTCGGATGAATTTTTATTTCGCAGACTGCTGATTTTTG
>Ga0265294_10007950_pt1 | contig 12478 bp, 9 predicted proteins | sample MunlanPumphouse3_FD_192504 | JGI IMG/M metagenome (GOLD analysis project Ga0265294, IMG submission 192504) | Groundwater microbial communities from a municipal landfill in Southern Ontario, Canada - Pumphouse #3 | ecosystem: Environmental > Aquatic > Deep subsurface > Groundwater | place... | reverse complement strand
AGATGCATTCCAAATTTTATTTAAAAAGTTTCTACTTAATTCAAGTTTTTCTTCAGAATATTTAAGATCATTTGCTAAAGATATATTTAATGTTAAAGATAAACGAAGTACATCTGCACCATACTTATCTATAACCTCAACTGGATCAACTCCATTACCTAAGGACTTAGACATTTTTCTGCCTTGTGCATCTCTAACTAATCCATGCATCAAAACATCACTAAATGGGATTTGACCTGTATGCTCTAATCCTGAAAATATCATTCGTGCAACCCAGAAAAATATAATATCATAGCCTGTAACCAATACATTTGTTGGATAGAAATATTTAAAATCTTCTGTTTCTTCAGGCCAACCCATTGTTGAAAATGGCCATAATGCAGAACTGAACCATGTATCTAATACATCTTCATCTTGCTTTATTTTTGTACTACCGCATTTATCACACTTATCTGGCATTTTACTTTCTACCATAATATTACCACATTCACAATAATATGCAGGTATTCTATGCCCCCACCATAATTGTCTAGATATACACCAATCTTTTATATTTTCCATCCAATTATAATATGTCTTTTCATGTCTTTCTGGTATAAATTTAATTTGTCCATTTTTTACAACTTCTATTGCTGGTTTTGCTAAACCATCCATTTTAACAAACCATTGATTTGATATTGCTGGTTCAACATCTTTATGACATCTATAACAAGTTCCTACATTATGGTTATATTCTTCAATCTTAACTAAAGTACCTTCTTCTTGTAAATCTTTAACCATAACTTCTCTTGCTTCATATCTATCTAATCCTTCATATTTACCACCATTAGAATTTATTTTCCCATCATCAGTAAATACTTTTATAATATCCAAATCATGTTTTTGTCCTATTTCAAAGTCATTTGGATCATGCGCTGGTGTAATCTTTAACGCCCCTGTACCAAATTCCATATCTACATATTCATCACCTATAACAGGTATTTCTCTACCTACTAAAGGCAATATAACTGTTTTGCCTATAAACTTATTAAATCTTTCATCTTTTGGATTAACAGCAACAGCTGTATCTCCTAATAAAGTTTCTGGTCTTGTTGTTGCGACAATAACAAAATCTGATGAATCTTTAACTTTATATTTTATATACCATAAATGGCCTAATTTATCTTCATATTCAACTTCTGCATCAGATATTGATGTTTTACATGTGGGACACCAATTTATCATTCTTTCGCCTTTATATATTAAACCCTTTTTGTATAATTTAATAAATACATATTCAACAGCTTTAGATAAACCTTCATCCATTGTAAATCTCTCTCTTGACCAATCACATGAACAACCTAATTCTTTTAATTGACTAATTATTGTTCCACCATATTTTGCTGTCCAAGCCCAAGCTTCTTCTAAAAATTTTTCTCTTCCTAAATCTTCTTTCTTTACTCCTTCAGATGCTAACTTTTGTACTAACTTTGCTTCTGTTGCTATTGATGCATGATCAGTTCCTGGTATCCATAATGCATTATATCCTTGCATTCTTTTTGTTCTAATTAAAATATCTTGTAATGTATTAACCAATGCATGTCCTATATGTAATTGTGATGTTACGTTTGGTGGTGGAATAACTATTGTATATGGTATTTTAGTTGAATCTGGTTTTGCAGTAAAATATCCATTATCTATCCACTCTTTATATATTCTTTTTTCATAATCCTTTGGATTAAATTTATTTTCCATTTTATTTTCCTCCCTAAATATTAAAACATGCTAAAACTAAACCGACGCAGCACACGACGACCCCAACGATTTTTAATCCTTTAGTTGCATTATTAATATCCCCATTAGGAAAATTCTTTTTAACAAAACGTCTTGCCATATAAACCATATTAGTTCCTACAAGTATTAATAAAAAAGCTAATATTAATAGTATATATTCTATTTGCATGCATATCTCCCCTTTATATATATATAAATATACTATTTTTTTAAGTATTAGTCAATAAAATACTACTTTTTAACAAAGATGTAAATAAAATATTATTATCTTGTAACATTTATAAAATTAATATTATAAAAAAATAAACAAAGAAAAATTCTTTGTTTACCATGAAATTGATGTATTTTGTAATGTATCATTTACTTCTACACAAAACTTATAATCTTCTAAGATTATTTTAAGTATTGGTAATACCGTATAATCTACAATACATTTATGAAGTTCGTTCTTTTTTGATTCTTTAATAGATGAAAAAATATCTTGGAACTGCACTCTTTGAACAATTTCTCTAGCTTCTACCTTGTTCATACCAAAATGATCTACTTTACCTTCAAATAAATCAATTATATTATAATTGACCAGATTGTTGCAATAATAATAAATTCCTTTTTTATTGTTCTCTTCCTCCCACGAAATAAGCATATATGAGCTATTAAATTTTGAGTCGTATGGATAAATGTGCACATACACATTATAGCCCAATTTTGCAAGGGAATCTGCTGTTTCTCGACTAACTTCACTAACAGATTTATAATTTAATCTGCCTTTGTTTACATAACGCTTTATTTCAAGCATTATTTCTTCGAATTCGTTCATGTTCGTACCTAATTTAAGTTTCATGAAATTATATCACAAAAAAAATAATTTTACAAATATATTGACATAATTCTGTTTTTTTATTATAATAAACTTGTTATACATCGTTATAACACTAGTAATCTAATAATTTAGATTACGACTCTTGCAGTTGTTACATAATATGTACAACTCAATATTAAGCATTCCGTCAAGAATCAAAAAGAAAATAATGTATTTAGTATGAATCTTTTATTGAATAGCTACGTTCACAAAAATTCATAAAACACCATTCCCCAAACATAATTAATAATTATGTACAATCCTGTAAGCGTTCAAGATTTCGTGCTGGTCACACATTGGATAAGTTTTCATTTATATAGTAAATGAGATTTATTATTTAAAGATTCCATACAGTACATTGGATAAGTTTTCATTTATATAGTAAATGAAACTTATCCTCTTTTGTTTTATTAGGAAAACTCTAAAACTAAAAATAAAAATATATTTTTACAATAAATTGAATAACTATGAAAAATACGTAAATGAAATTCATTTACGTATTTTTATAACTTATAATAATTTTTACTAATACTAAAATGTTTCTTCAAATCCTTCTGGTAATAATTCTTTAATATTTTTAACACTTACATTTTGATTATTATCTAAATATACAACTTCTATGTTGGGACAAAACATTAGCATAAATTGTCTACATATACCGCAAGGTGTGGTTTTTACTAATGTATCTATTCCTCCAACAATTGCGATTTTTAAAAAATCTTTTTCATTAGCTTCAATGGCTTTATATAGAGCTAGTCTTTCAGCACATATCCCTAGTATTAAAAACTGTGGATCTTCAATATTCGTTCCCGTATATACAGTTCCATTGTTTGTAAGTAATGCTGCGCCTACCTTGAAATTTGAATGTAATGATTTTGAATTTTGTCTTGCTTTTTTTGCTAATTCAATTAATTCTTCATTGTTCATTTTTACCATCCTTTACATATGTAATAATATATAATAATAATCATAAATTCAAGTAAAATAATAAAGTATACTACAATTAGTATACTTTAAATATCAATAATATCTATTTTTGTTTTATAACAGCTTGTGCTGCAGCTAATCTTGCTATCGGTACTCTATATGGAGAACAAGAAACATATGTTAATCCAACCTTATTACAAAACTCTATTGAAGCTGGATCACCGCCATGCTCACCACAAATTCCCATTTTAATATCTTCTCTTGCCATCTTACCTAATTTAGCAGCAGTTTCAATAAGTTTACCTACTCCTCTTTGATCTAACTTAGCAAATGGATCTGATTCAAATATTCCTTTATTATAATAATCACCAATAAATTTACCAGCATCATCTCTTGAAAATCCATAAGTCATTTGTGTTAAATCATTTGTACCAAATGAGAAGAATTCAGCTTCTTTTGCAATTTCATAAGCAAGTAATGCTGCTCTTGGTATTTCAATCATTGTTCCAACACTAAATTTAATATCTGAATTTCTTTGGCTTTGTATTTCTTTAGCAGTATTTAGAATTATATTTTTTACATATCTTAATTCTTTTTCATCACATATTAATGGTATCATTATTTCAGGTTCAACTACTATACCTTCATTTGCAAGATTTATTGCAGCTTCAATAATTGCCCTTGTTTGCATTTTAGCAATTTCAGGATATGTTACTGCTAATCTACAACCTCTATGACCCATCATTGGATTAAATTCTTTTAATCCTTCAACGACATCTTCTAATTCTTCAGATGGCATATTCATATCTTTTGCAAGTAATTCAATATCTTCTTTTGTATGTGGTACAAACTCATGCAAAGGTGGATCTAATAATCTAATTGTTACTGAATAACCTTTCATTTCTTTAAACAATCCTTCAAAATCTTGTCTTTGCATTTCTAATATTTTAGATAATGCTTTTTCTCTTTGCTCAATTGTTTTAGATACTATCATTTCTCTAATCGCAAATATTCTGTCTGGTTCAAAAAACATATGCTCTGTTCTACATAAACCAATTCCTTCAGCACCAAAACTATATGCAACCTTTGCATCTTTCGGAGAATCAGCATTTGCTCTTACTTTTAATTTTCTAATACTATCCGCCCATGACATAATTGTTGCAAAATCTCCAGATAATGTCGCTTCCATTGTTTCAATTTTTCCTAAATATACATTACCAGTTGAACCATCTAATGAAATAAAATCTCCATATTTTACTTTTGTTCCATCTTTTAATTCAAAATACTTTTCAACTTCATTTATAACTAATTCACCACAACCAGCTACACAACAAATTCCCATTCCTCTTGCAACAACTGCAGCATGTGATGTCATACCACCACGAACTGTTAATATACCTTTACAAATATTCATACCTTCAATATCTTCAGGTGATGTTTCTAAACGAACAAGTATTAATTCTTTCTCTCCATTTTTGTGCCATTGTGCTGCTTCTTCAGCAGAAAATACAACTTTACCATATGCAGCACCAGGTGATGCAGGTAATCCTGTAGCAACTTCTTTTGCTTCTTTTAAAGCTTTTGTATTAAATATTGGATGAAGTAATTGATCTAATTGCTTTGGCTCAATTTTTAATAACGCTTCTTCTTGTGTGCATTTATTTTCACTTACTAAATCTACTGCTACTTTTAATGCAGCTAATGCAGTTCTTTTTCCATTACGAGTTTGTAATAAAAATAGTTTGCCTTTTTCAATAGTAAATTCCATATCCTGCATATCTTTAAAATATTCTTCAAGTTTATTGGCATAACTTACAAATTCTTCATATACTTCTGGCATTTCATCTTTTAATTGCTCAACAGTTTGTGGTGTCCTAATTCCTGCAACAACATCTTCACCTTGTGCATTCATTAAATATTCACCATAAAGTTTTCTTTCACCAGTTGATGGATTTCTTGTAAATGCAACACCTGTACCACAGTCATTACCCATATTTCCAAATACCATTTCTTGAACATTAACTGCTGTTCCCCAATCACTTGGAATATCGTTCAATCTTCTATATACAATAGCTCTTGGGTTATCCCATGATCTAAATACAGCTTTTATAACCTCATTCATTTGAAAAACTGGATCTTGTGGAAAATCTACATTCATTTCCTGTTTATATAACTCTTTAAACTTAGCAACTAACTCTTTTAAATCATTAGCATCTAATTCTGTATCATGCTTTACACCTCTTGCAGATTTCATTTCATCAATTACTTTTTCAAATTTAGATTTTTGTATTTCCATTACAACATCACTAAACATTTGAATAAATCTTCTATAGCTATCATAAGCAAATCTTTCATTCTTTTTTGCTAGACCAACTACAACTTCATCATTTATACCTAAGTTAAGAACTGTATCCATCATTCCTGGCATAGAGACTCTTGCTCCAGATCTTACTGATACTAATAATGGATTTTCTACATTACCAAATTGCTTACCAGTAACTTCTTCCAATATTCTTAAATTTTTAATTATCTCTTCTTGTATTTCAGGAGATATTTGTTTGTTATCTGTATAGTATTGAGTACAAGCTTCTGTTGTTATTGTAAATCCTTTTGGTATTGGTAAACCCAATGATGTCATTTCTGCTAAGTTAGCTCCCTTACCGCCTAATAATTCACGCATCTTAGCATTTCCTTCATTGAATAAATATACATATTTTTTATTACTCATTTTTTCCTCCCATATATTTTCATATAAAAATAAACACAATGCAATATAACATTTGTGTTTATTCAAAATAATCAACAATTTATAATAATAATTAGAAAATAATTCTAATATAATTGAATAGAAAAACAACAAATGTATATCTATATATTTCAAGTATTAGATATTAATACTTTTATTCAAAATTATTATATCATAAGAAAAATATAAAATACAAGAAAAAGAACATTTTTAATTTTTTTTGTAATATTTTTGTAATAATATAATAGATAAAAAAGACTTATATAAATATAAGTCTTCTAATTATTAAATATAAATTTTTCTAAAACATCTGCAACACCATCGTCATTATTAGATGGTGCAATATAATCTGCATTTTGCTTATACACATCAGCTGCATTGCTCATAATAGCACCTAATCCAGCATTTCGAGCCATTAAAATATCATTCGCATTATCTCCTATTGCAATTATTTCTTCATCTTTAATATTCAAAACATTTGCAATATATTTTATTGAATTCCATTTATCTACATTTGGTTTTGAAACTTCGGTATAATAATATTTTACATTTACTTTTTCTGAACCAACTGAAATTATTTTATGTGATGCATGAGATACATCTAATACTTGAATTGTTTTAATTGCTCTAAGTTTTCTAATTATACTATTAAATATACTTTTATCTTTATCACAAATAGTAATTTTTGATACATTATTATGTATCTTTCTCTTAATTTCATCTTCTAAATTACTACATAAGACAATTTTATTTTTCTTTGCATCTGGTAATTCCCTATTTTGTGAATTATAAAACAAAACATTATATTCTATTTTTTCTGTTAATATATCTTCTAATGTATATACATTAAAACTAATAGAATTTTCTTTACAAATTCTTATAACATTTTCAACAGATCTATCACCTATACAATCTGTATAAATATCTTTATCTTCAGCAATATCATGAATAACAGATCCATTACCAGCAATAACATATTTATTCAAACCTATATTTTTTGCATAAAGCAAAGTTGAACTTGTAATACGACCTGATGCTAGCACAACAACTACTCCAATTTCTTGTGCTCTTAATAATGCTTCTTTTGTTCTTTGTGTTATTTCTCCATAATCATTTAATAACGTTCCATCAATATCAATTGCTACCAACTTATACATTCTATATCTCCCATTTAATTAATCTATCAAATATTGTCGCAACTTCTGCCCTTGTAATTGTTTGTGTTGGTCTAAATGTATTATCTTCATAACCAACAATAACATTATTATTATATGATTTTATTATTTCATTAATGAATTTACTATTCTCTATATCCGTTAATAACATATCTTTATTTTCACATAATACTTTAAATCCTATTTCAGGATCAATTTCTTGATCATTTAAAATTCCATCTGTAGGCTTTGTTAAAAATGGTGCTAATAAGGCAACAACTTCTTCTCTTAATATTGGCGCATTCATATTTATAGTCTCACCAAAAACATAATTGATAGTTTTAGAACCTGCACCATTTTGTGTATCTTGAGCATAAAATGCTAAATGCTTCATTAAACTATCATAATCAGGTTTTGACCAATTTTCTTCAAAATCTATAGGATAATACAACTCAGAAATTTCATAATAATACATATTTAAATATTCTAGCATTCTTGATAGCATGCAAATAAATTCTATTCTTGTAACTTGATTATTAGGTTTAAAAGTTTTATCCTCATAACCATTTATTATATTAAAATCGTATAAATCTTCTACGTAAAATCTTGACCAATGTGCATTTATATCTTCAAAATATATCATATCATCTAATGCTATTGTTTTTTCATAATTCAATAAATCTATAGAATTATTCCATTGTATTTCATTTATCTTATAATCATATACACCTTCAACAACATATAATGATGGATCTGGTAATTGTAAAAATCCTTTTAAATATGGCTGCTTATTACCATCAAAATAATACTCTGCAGTAACTTCGCAAGGTACCCATCCTGTTTCCTCTACATATATCTCTGGCCATGCATGATAAACTTTTCTTGAATCAATTTCTGCATTTTTTTCTAAAATATCTGCATTATATCCAGTAATAACTCTAGCTGGAATATTTAAAGCCCTACATAAAGCTACAAACAAAGTTGAATATTCTTCACATACACCTCGACCAGTTTGTAATGCAGACAAAGCTCCTTTATTCCTGTAAGCATCTGATGTATCATATGTAATATACATATTTACAAACTCAAAAAGCTTTTGCACAATCTGAAAAGATGTTTCACAACCTTGAGTTAATTCTTGAGCTTTTGCTATTATTAATGGATCATTTGACTCTATTCTATTATCTGGTTGAATATAATCTTGCAACTCACGCTCAGAATAGAATTTTTTCGAATCAGCAAAGCCTCCTACATCATCAGTTGTCTGAATTTTCTTAATAATATTTACAACAAAATCTTCATTTTCTCTCCCAATAAATGAATATTTATTAAATGTTAATATTTGATTTCCATAATCATAATTACCATATAAATCATTATCTGATTTTACCTTATAATCTGGAACTAATTCATATAATGTTGGTTCTATATTTACTGTTCCTTTTGTATAAGAACATGCATTAATATTACCTATGTTTATATTTATAAAAGCATTACTAGGCACAGTATTTCCCACATGAAATACATATGTATCAGTTACCGTATAAAACGCAACTTTTGCATATGCCATTGTTGATGCGATTATTAAAATTATTATTGTTAAAATTACTATTTTATAATTACTCACATTATCACCAATGATATTTTAATATATATTGTCCATAAATACAATAGTTAAAAATATTTTTTGTAACTTTTCTATATAAACTTGCAAAATATTCTAAATTAGTGTATAAATATATTTAGGAGGCTGTTATGATTAATAATAATTTAGAAAAATTCAATAAATTAAGAGACTTATATCCCATTTTTATTTTTAAAAATTATGAAATAAATAATTTTGATTCTTATTATGAAATAAACTACTATTATTCTATAAATAATCAAATAGATTTTTGTAATACAATTAAAATTTACAAAAAATATTTTAAATATATTACAGATATAAATTCAGATTATGTAAAAAATATTATATTCAACTTAGGAATTGTTGAAGGAATTAGCTATTACAAAACAACATGTAGTCCAATATATAAAATTGAATGTGGAACATTAGATTCTTATCAAAAAGATTGGTGGCAAAAATTAATATATAACGGGCTTGGTGAATTAAGATATGTTAATGGATTCTCACAAATACCAATGAATGAATTTATTATAATTGAAGCTTTAGAAGATAATACAGATAATACAATACCAGAAACAATCACTAAGAATTTTAAAGGTAACTTAATACCCATTGGTGGCGGTAAAGATAGTATAGTAACTCTAGAATTACTAAAAAAATATAATAATACACCTTTTATGTTCTTTCATAAAAGAGTTGCTTCATATGAAACTTGTATTACTTTTGGTTTTAAACATGAAGACATTTTTGAAATAGATAGATATCTTGATGATGATATGCTTGAAATGAATAAAAAAGGATATATAAATGGACATGTTCCTATTTCAGCGATGATTGCTTTTTCATCTTACTTAGCTACTGTACTATTAGGGAAAAAATATATAGTATTATCTAATGAAGCAAGTAGCAATGAAGGAAACATTCCAGAAACTAATATAAATCATCAATATTCTAAAAGCTTTGAATTTGAATCAGATTTTAATAATTATGCCACAAAATATTTTTCTAAAGATATACAGTATTTTAGTTTATTAAGACCTATTAGTGAATACCAAATTACTAAGCAATTAGCTAAATATCCAAAGTATTTACCTATTTTCAAAAGTTGTAATGCTGGAATTAAAGAGAATAAATGGTGTAATAAATGTTCAAAGTGTTTATTTGTCTATTCCCTACTATTACCTATAATAGGTGAAGAAAAAACAATAAAAATATTTAATTCAAATCTATTAAATGATATTGAGCTAAATGATATTTTCGAAAAACTAATTGGCATACAATGTGAAAAACCATTTGAATGTGTAGGTACAAAAGAAGAAATACTTTTCGGATTAAAAACATATATTAAAAACAACAGTAAATTACCTACATTATTAGAAAAACATAAAGAATACATTCAAAATTATAATATTTCTATAGATTTTAATACATATTTCAATAATGAAAACTTATTACCAGAAGAATATTTAAAAATACTAAAAAAAGAAATTCTGTAACGTTTTTATATTAGGAATAAAAGATATTCAATCTCAAATGTTACCAAATAATTAAAAGTACACCTTAACAAATAAGGTGTACTTTTAATCTATTTAAACTATTAATTTACTTATATTAACTTTATACATTGTTATATAACAATATTTTTTTCTTTGTTTCAGTTATCTCTTTAATTAAAGAATCAATTTGAGCATCATACATAGAACTAATGGCTTTTAAATTTTCCATTGATATATCTTCTAACTCTAATTCTCCAGCTTCATATTTTTCTTTTACTAATTTTATAGCATTCTTTTCTTCATCATACTTTAATGAATTAATAAAATCTTGTTTAATTGAATCTTCTTCTATATTTTCTTGTGCAGTATCTAAATTTTTATACTTTTGTCCAAATAAATCTTTAAAAAACTTTCCAATTTTATACCAAACACTATTTTCATTTACAGGTAATAATTTATTATCGTTCATTAATATCTGGACCTCCTTTTGATTGTTCTTCTAATACTTTTAAATCGTCTCTTGCAAAATTCAACTCATTTTCAAGAAAAGCAATATATTCGCGTTTTGAAATATTAGCTTTATTTACTGAAATTTTATCTGGCTGAATTCCTTGGCTCAAAACATAATCTGAATAAACACTTTTATTAACAATTTTCTCTGATCCGACATCTTCATTTTCAAAAATATTTTGCATATTATTCTTTATAGCTTCTTGTGGTATTACTTCACTTCCGAAAATTCGAGTAACACTATTAACAGTTTCAATATTATTCCAATCGAAAACTGGACTTTTCCAATTTATTTTAGTAGCATATTGAGTTACATCTAAACTTTCAAAAACATATGGTTCTCTGCTTGCAATTTCAGAATATTCTTCAGAAGAAAAATCTAAACAACTTAAAATGTTATTATTTAAAATTGCCATTGAAACCTTTGTTGAAGAATTGTCTCTAATTGAATCTCCTATATTATTTGCAAATTGAGGCATATCAGTATTTTTTATTCCTTTTGTTAATGCTAACATAAAGAATTTATCATTCTTATCATTTTCAGATATTTTAGAATAATCAATTTCATCGTAATTATCCATTTTATTTCTAACATACAAGCTCGATATATCTGGCTCATAATATCCTTTTAAATAATCAACAAAATCATGTAATTCTTGTGTATTTAAAGTATCTATATCTATCTCTTCTTTTACTTCATAAAATTCTTTTTCACCTTTTATACATTGTTTAATTAAATCATAACTGCTTTTTTTATCATTATCCATTAATCTGTCCTCCATAAAAAAATTTTATTATTATTATATATAAATGTCAATAACCTAGCATAATAATTAAAATATTTAATATTTTGTTAACACAAATGACATATATTTTTAACATTTTTGTAATTATATAAGCGATAAAAAATAAACCATATAAAAACTATTATGGCTTATTATATACTATACATCTGCTTTATCTATACATTGATACATTAATTTTTCTAAATCATCAGAATTTATAACTGATCTTTTCATTGCACTCATTATAATATTAGGATCCATACCTCTTAAATTAAATGTATATCCATTTACATATTCTAATTCTCTAATAAATTCTCTAATAGTTCTTCCATTTCCCTCTCTAAAAGGATGTAATACATTTAATTCTGTCATATAATATATTATACGCTTAACAAAATCTTTTTTAGATAAACCATTTAAATAATTTTCTTTTTTCAGTTCATTTAATAATCTATATAATTCTTGTTCAATATATTCATATTCTGCAAATCTAAAATTATCTTTTGCTATATTTTCTCTTCTAAATTCACCTGCAAAATCATAAATATCTTCAAATAAAAATCTATGAATAAATTTGAAATGTTGCATATCAAAATTACCA
>Ga0265294_10007946_pt1 | contig 12480 bp, 10 predicted proteins | sample MunlanPumphouse3_FD_192504 | JGI IMG/M metagenome (GOLD analysis project Ga0265294, IMG submission 192504) | Groundwater microbial communities from a municipal landfill in Southern Ontario, Canada - Pumphouse #3 | ecosystem: Environmental > Aquatic > Deep subsurface > Groundwater | place... | reverse complement strand
TCCTATCATCTGCTTCGTTCCAAGAAACAACTAGAATATTAACTGATGCAGCTATTAAAGGAAAGGTTGATAAATTACAAGGATTAAAAGAAAATGTAATTATTGGTAAACTTATTCCTGCTGGAACAGGCGCTAAAAAATATTCTGAGGTAGATATATCTTTGGAATCAGAGTTTAAAGATGAAGAACCATTTGATGTATTGGAAGAGAAATTAAGTGAATAAGGCTTTAAGCCTTATTTTCTATTGTAAATATGTATATTAAATGTTAAAATTATAAGAGAATAAGAGGTGCTTTTATGGATAAAGTATATGATTATCTAATGAAAGATTTAGGTTTAAAATTAGGCGATACAGTTGTAGTTGGTGTTTCTGGTGGTGCTGATTCTATGGCTTTATTGCACATGTTGAAAGAAATTAAAAAAGAAACTGATATATATATTATATGTGCTCATGTTAACCATAATATCAGACCAGAAAGTGCTGGAGAAAAATGTGAAGTAGAAAAATATTGTGATAATAATCAAATATATTTTGAAAGTATGACTATTGAAGAATATGGTGATGATAATTTTCATAATGAAGCGAGAACTAAAAGATATGCTTTTTTTGAAAGTATTGTTAAAAAATATGGGGCAAGATATTTATTTACTGCTCATCATGCAGATGATTTAATTGAAACTATATTAATGAGAATAGCTAGAGGATCTACTTTGAAAGGTTATGCAGGATTTGCAAAAGAAATTGATACTGGTAATTATAAAATTATAAGGCCTTTTATGGACGTTACTAAAGATGAGATAATAAAATATGATAAAGAAAATAAAATAAAATTTTCAGAAGATTCTTCTAATCATAAAGATAAATATACTAGAAATAGATATAGAAAATATGTTTTACCGTTTTTAAAAAGTGAAGATCCAAATATTCATGAAAAATTTATTAAATATAATCAGACTTTATTAGAGAGTAATGAATATATAGAAAAGCAAGCACAAGATGCTATCAATGGTGTTTTTAAGCAAAATATATTAAATATCGAGAGATTTGTTGAATTAAATAAGGTTATTCAAAATAAAATAATAAATAATATATTAGAAGGCATATATCAAGATGATTTAATGTTAATAACGGATTCACATACTGAGTTAATCCAAAAATTAATAAAAAGCAATAAAGCCAGTTCATATATTCATCTTCCAAATAATTTAGTTGTAGTAAAAAGTTATAACTCAATATCTTTTACTCATGAAAAGAGTGAAGTAAAAGATTATGAAATAGAATTATCTAATTTTATTAATTTATCAAATGGTATGAATTTAGAAATAGTAAAAAAATGTGAATCTACTAATAATTATGTTTGTAGATTAAATAGTAAAGAATTAAAGATGCCGTTGTATGTTAGAAATAGAAAACTTGGAGATAGAATTGAAGTAAAAGGAATGTTAGGAAGAAAAAAAATTAAAGATATTTTTATTGACGAAAAAATATCTGTTGAAGATAGAGAAACTTGGCCAATAGTGTTAGATTCATCTAATAAAGTGGTTTGGATGCCAGGTTTAAAAAAATCAAAATATGACAAAGAAAAAAGTGAAAAATATGATATAATAATCAGGTATTATTAATTAGGAGGTTTTATGAAACAAAAGAAAAATACAAAAAAGAATATAATTCCATATATAGCATTAGTTGTAATTGCAGCATTAATACTATTTTCAAGTGATATTTTTGGTAGAAAAGTAAATATATTAACTTATAGTGAGTTTGCAGAAGTTTTAAAAAATGGTGAAGTTTTGGAATTAAATATTACAACAAGAGATAGGGCGAAAGTTTATGAATTAGCAGGTAAATTAAAAGATTATGAAGATAAAGAAACTTTTTTTGTAAAAGCACCTTTATCTGAAACTGTTATGAATTTAATATTAACAAATCAGATTGAAAACAGTTATAAAATTGATGTAAAAGTTGATCCAGAATCAAGCACTTTTATGCTTTTTATTATAAATGTATTACCAATGGCACTATTGTTAGTAATTGCCTTTGTATTCTTTTCAAGACAAGTTGGAAATAATAGTAAATCGCTTGATTTTGGTAAGAGTAAAGCTAAGTTAAATGAAGAAAGTAATAAAATAACATTTAAGGAAGTAGCTGGTCTAGATGAAGAAAAAGAGGAAGTGGCAGAATTAATAGATTTTTTAAAGAATCCTAAGAAATTTCAAAAATTGGGAGCAAGAATACCTAAAGGTGTATTATTAGTTGGTCCTCCCGGAACAGGTAAAACATTATTGGCAAGATCTGTTGCTGGTGAGTCAAATGTTCCTTTCTATTTTATAAGTGGTTCTGATTTTGTTGAATTGTTTGTTGGTGTAGGAGCATCTAGAGTTAGGGATATGTTTAAACAAGCAAAACAAACAGCACCATGTTTGATATTTATTGATGAAATAGATGCAGTTGGTAGACAAAGAGGAACAGGATTAGGAGGAGGACATGATGAACGTGAACAAACTCTTAATCAATTATTAACTGAGATGGATGGATTTGGTAGTAATGAAGGAATAATAATAATTGCTGCAACAAATAGACCTGATGTTTTAGATCCTGCATTATTGAGACCAGGTAGGTTTGACAGACAAATAACTGTTAATTTACCAGATGCAAAAGCAAGAGAACAAATATTAAAAGTACATGCTAGAAATAAGATTTTTAATACAAAAGTTAATCTTGAAAATGTTGCAAAAAGAACAGTTGGATTTAGTGGCGCAGATTTGGAGAATTTACTTAATGAAGCAGCATTGTTAGCGGTAAGAAGAGGTAAAGATAAAATTGGTATGTCAGAAATAGATGAAGCAACTGATAGAGTTATAATGGGTCCTGCAAAAGTATCTAAGAAATATTCAGAAAAAGAAAAAGAAATGGTTGCTTATCATGAATCGGGACATGTTATTCTAGGATTAAAATTAAGTGATGCTAATGATGTTCAAAAAGTAACTATAATACCAAGAGGATATGCTGGTGGTTATGCAATGATGACACCTAAAGTAGAAAAGTATTTGCAAACTAAGACTGAATTACTAGAAGAAATAACAGGGTTACTTGGAGGAAGAGTTGCAGAAGAAATAATATATAAAGAAATAACTACAGGTGCAAGAAACGATTTTGAAAAAGCAACTAAAATAGCAAGAGCTATGGTTACTGAATATGGTATGAGTGATCTTGGACCAATTCAATTTGAACATAAAGATGAAAGTGTTTTCTTAGGTAGAGATTATGCAAAGAGTAGAAATTTTTCTAACGAAGTTGCACATGAGATAGATAAAGAAATTAAAAAGATATTAAGTGATTGTCATAAAAAAGCAACTGAGATAATTAAAGAAAATATTGAATTATTGAAATTGATATCTAAAAATTTAGTAGAACATGAAACTTTGACAAAAGAACAAATCGAATATCTCGTAGAGCATAAGAAAATGCCTGATGAAGAAATAGAAGAACCAAAAGTAAAAGAGGAAAAATAATCCTCTTTTTCTATTGACAATATATATGTAATAATGTTATATTTATTTGGACGTGAGTTTTACTCATATTTTTAAAAAAACAATATGGTACACCTGGAAGGGTGTAAAAGAAAGGAACATAAAATATGCCTACAATAAATCAATTGATAAGAAAAGGTAGAGGAAAAAAGATAAGAAAAAGTAAGTCTCCAGTTTTAGGTATTGGTTATAATACTATTACTAGAAGAGCTACTAAGTTAAAATCTCCTCAAAAAAGAGGAGTATGTGTACGTGTTGGTACTATGACTCCAAAAAAACCAAACTCTGCTTTAAGAAAATATGCAAGAGTACATTTAAGTAATGGTATGGATGTTACTTGTTATATTCCTGGTGAAGGACATAATTTACAAGAACATAGTGTTGTACTAATTAAAGGTGGACGTGTTAAAGATTTGATTGGAGTACGTTATCATATTGTAAGAGGTACATTAGATACAGCAGGTGTACAAAATCGTAATCAAGGTCGTTCAAAATATGGCGTTAAGAAGCCTAAGAAATAATAGGAGGAATATAATATGCGTAAGAGAAGAGCAATAAAGAGAGACGTTTTAGCAGATCCTGTTTACAATTCAAAAATAGTAACCAAGTTTATTAATCATGTTATGTATGATGGTAAAAGAGGAACTGCACAAACAATTTTATATGATGCATTCGAAATAATAAAAAATGATACTAAGCAAGAACCATTAGATGTTTTTATGAAAGCGATGGAAAATGTAAAACCATCACTTGAAGTAAAAGCAAGAAGAGTTGGTGGTGCTAATTATCAAGTTCCTATGGAAGTGAGTGATGAAAGATCACAAGCATTAGCAATACGTTGGTTAGTTCAATATTCAAGATTAAGAGGTGGAAAAACTATGCCTGATAAGCTTGCTAGTGAATTGATTGATGCTTCAAACAATACAGGTGGAGCAGTTAAAAAGAAAGAAGATACACATAGAATGGCAGAAGCTAATAAAGCATTTGCACATTATCGTTGGTAAGGGGAAATTATTATGGCAAGAGAATATTCATTAGAAAAAACACGTAATATAGGAATAATGGCACACATTGATGCAGGTAAGACTACTTTTACTGAAAGAGTTTTATTCCATACTGGTAAAATACATAAGATTGGTGAAACTCATGATGGTGCAGCACAAATGGATTGGATGGAACAAGAAAAAGAAAGAGGAATAACTATTACTTCTGCAGCAACATCTGCATACTGGAAAGATAATAGAGTAAATATTATTGATACTCCAGGTCACGTAGATTTTACTATTGAAGTTACAAGAAGTCTTAGAGTTTTAGATGGTGCAATTGCATTAATAGATGCAAATGCTGGAGTAGAACCTCAAACTGAAAATGTTTGGAGACAAGCTACTAAGATGAAGGTACCAAGATTAATATTTATAAATAAAATGGATAAGATGGGTGCAGATTTCTATGAAAGTGTGAAAAGTGTATATAAGAGATTAGGAGTTAAAGCATACCCAATAGAATTACCAATTGGTGCAGAAGATGATTTTAGTGGAATAATAGATTTATTAAGTAGAAAAGCATATCATTATGATGGAAAACAAGATGAAAATGCACAAGAAATAGAAATTCCTAGTGATATGGTTGAAAAAGTTGAACAATATAGACAAGAATTAATAGAAGCAGCAGCTGAGTTTGATGATGAGTTAATGGAAAAATATTTAGAAGGACAAGAAGTAAGTATTGAATTAGTTAAGAAAGCAATAAGAAAAGGTGTTCTTCAAGTAAAGTTTTTTCCAGTATTATGCGGAACAGCATTAAATAATATGGGAGTTAAATTAGCGCTTGATGCAGTAATAGATTATTTACCATCGCCAACCGATATAGAAGCTTTTGAATGTACAGATATGAATGGTAATCCAACAAAGAGACATCCAGATGATAATGAACCATTTGCAGCTTTAGCATTTAAAATAGCAACCGATCCTTTTGTTGGTAGACTATCATTTTTTAGAGTTTATTCAGGACATTTATCAAGTGGTTCATATGTTTTAAATTCTAATAAGAATGTTAAAGAAAGAATTGGTCGTTTATTATTAATGCATGCAAATACAAGAACTGAAATAACTGATGTATACACAGGTGATATAGCTGCAGCAGTAGGGTTAAAAGATACTACTACTGGAGAAACATTATGTGATGAAAAGAAAGCAGTTATATTGGATAGAATGGAATTTCCAGAACCTGTAATTTCTGTTGCAATTGAGCCAAAATCAAAAGCAGATCAAGAAAAAATGGGTACAGCATTAACTAAGTTAGCTGAGGAAGACCCTACATTTAAGCAATATACTAATCAAGAAACAGGTCAAACAATTATATCAGGAATGGGAGAATTGCATCTTGATGTTCTTGTGGATCGTATGAGAAGAGAGTTTAATGTAGAAGCAACAGTTGGTAAACCACAAGTTGCATATAGAGAAACAATAACTGAAGCAGGAAATTGTGAAGGTAAATATATTAAACAATCTGGTGGTAGAGGACAATATGGACATGTATGGATTAAGTTTGAACCTAATCCAGAAAAAGGATATGAATTTGTTGATTCTATTGTTGGTGGAGTAGTTCCAAGAGAATATATTCCTGTAACTGATAAAGGATTACAAGAAGCTATGCAAAGTGGTGTTCTTGCAGGATATCCTATGGTTGATGTTAAAGCAACACTATATGATGGTTCGTATCACGAGGTTGATTCATCAGAAATGGCATTTAAAATTGCTGCTAGTTTAGCGTTAAAATCAACAAGAGAAAAATGCAAACCAGTATTACTTGAACCTATAATGAAAGTTGAAGTAGTAACTCCGGATGAATATTTTGGAAATGTTATGGGTGATATTACAGCAAGAAGAGGAAAACCAGTTTCTCAAGAGAATAGAGATAATGCAATATTGCTTACTGCAATGGTTCCATTATCAGAGATGTTTGGATATGCAACTAGTTTAAGATCTAATTCACAAGGACGTGCAACATTTGTTATGTTCCCTGATCATTATGAAGAAGTACCAAAGAGTATATCAGAAGAAATAATCAAGAAAAACGGATCTAAATAAAAAAAAGACTTGCAAAAAATTAAAGTATTAGTTAAAATATAATAGTAATTTAAAAGGAGGAATTAATTATGGCAAAAGAAAAATTTAATCGTTCAAAACCACATATTAATATTGGTACAATAGGACACGTAGATCACGGAAAAACTACATTAACAGCAGCAATAACTTCATATTTATCAACAACAGGTGGAGCTACTCCAATGAAATATGATCAAATTGATAATGCACCTGAAGAAAAGGAACGTGGTATTACAATTAATACTACACACGTTGAATATCAAACAGAAAAGAGACATTATGCACACGTTGATTGTCCAGGACATGCTGACTATATTAAAAACATGATAACTGGTGCAGCACAAATGGATGGAGCTATTCTTGTAATAGCAGCAACTGATGGACCTATGGCTCAAACTCGTGAACACATATTACTTGCTAGACAAGTAGGAGTACCTAAAATGGTAGTGTTTATGAATAAATGCGATATGGTACAAGATGCTGAATTATTAGACTTAGTTGAAATGGAAGTTAGAGAATTATTAACTTCATATGGATTTGATGGAGATAATACTCCAGTAATTCGTGGTTCAGCGTTAAAAGCTCTTGAAGGAGATGCTGAATATCAAAAAAATATTCAAGAATTAATGGACTCAGTTGATGAATGGATTCCAACACCAGTTAGAGAAACTGATAAACCATTCTTAATGCCAATTGAAGATGTTATGACAATTACAGGACGTGGAACTGTAGTTACAGGACGTGTAGAACGTGGAGAATTAAAACTTAATGATGAAGTTGAAATAGTTGGTATTAAAGCAACTAAGAAAACAGTTGTTACTGGAATAGAAATGTTCCGTAAACAATTAGATTCAGCAATGGCTGGAGATAATGCAGGAGTATTATTACGTGGAATTGTACGTGAAGATGTAGAACGTGGACAAGTTCTTGCAAAACCAGGATCAGTTACACCACATACTAAATTTGAATCTGAAGTATTTGTATTAAGTAAAGAAGAAGGCGGACGTCATACTCCATTCTTCGCAAATTACAGACCACAATTTTACTTTAGAACAACTGATGTTACTGGTGAAATTGAATTACCAGAAGGTGTAGAAATGGTTATGCCAGGAGATAAAGTAAATCTTGTAGTTAAGTTAATACATCCTATAGCAGTTGAAAATGGTACTAAATTCTCAATTCGTGAGGGTGGACATACTATTGGTGCTGGTGTAGTAACAAAAGTTATTCAATAAATAATAAAAGAACTGAATACTCAGTTCTTTTTTATTTTGTAATTAAATATTTTTTCAAATTTTCTTATATTGTTAAATGCAGAATAATTTATTTTATTTATAACAATATCAAATTCTCCTATGTATTCTAAAACTTTTGAATTAAATCCCGATTTGAAATCATAAAGTCCATAATATTTATTTTTTTTGTTAAAATCACCACTAATACCATTTAAATTAAACACTTTATATTCTTTTTTAGAATAACTATCTATTATTTCATGTTTTAACAAATAATTTGCATTAAAATCTTTATATTTATTATTAATACCATCTATTAGAAAAAATATTTCATTGCCGTATTTAATTATTGCTGTTGCAGCGACTATTATATTGTTTTCTTTTGATTCATATAATTTTGTAGCTTTAATAATTTCGTTTTTATATATATTTAACATATTATCAGATGCCATTTTTTTATTAATTAAATTAAAATTATCTTTTTTTAAATGTAACTTTTCAACAATATTGTTGTTTTCTTCTAATTCTTTTTCATATAATTTTTTGCTATTTTGTATGAATTTATTTATATCTATTTTTGCAATGTATATATCAAACATGTCAAATTTACCAAATATTTCAAAATAGTCCAAGTAATAATTTAATTTTCTAGTATGTTTTTTATTGATTAGATTATAAAATGACTTAATGTCATTTTTGTTTCCTTTTTCAATATATACACCTTTTCTTATTGCCGCTTTAATTCTATTTCTTGTGTTTTTATCATATTTCTCAATAATATTATTTGTATCATCAATTATACAATTCCATCTAGGTTTTAAAGTTTCAAAATATAAATTAAATCCTTTGTGTTCAAATCCTATTTCAATTAAATTGCTAATTGTTTCTTTTCCTTCTATGTAATTATCAATAGAATCACCTTGATTATTTCTTCTAATATGAACTATATTAGGATCTATTTTTAAGTAAAGAACACCTTTTCTATTTAGATTTTCTTTTAATAATTTTACAAATATTTTTAATAATTCTAAATTGTTAAAATCAATAAGAAATCCTCTTGGAGAATAAGCAAATTTAAAAGAACCAAATATTTTCTGGATTAGTATTAAAGAGGCTGCTAATATGTTCTTATCTTCATCTACAAGTGCTATATAATGATCATTAAATCCATTTTTTGACATTAAAGTTCCATACTGAGATGTTTGATAAAAACTTTTATTTTTATGATTAATTGCATATTTATCAAATTCTAGTTTAGATATTTCAATAATTTTCATAAAACACTCCTTACGAGTAAGATATTATATCATTATTTTTCCACAAATGATAGATTAGAGCTTTCTATTGAACATTCTAAATTAAGATAAAAAACACTTCCGTCTTTTCTTACAGTAGTTAAATTATTAAAACAATTTAATTGGTCTATTTTATATGTTTTTACTAAATAACCTGTTTCATACAAATCATTTAATGTAACTATATTTGAATTGTTATTAATTAAATATTTTTTACCAGCTTGTAATATTTCTAACTTTATATTGTTTGGTACAGATACATTGTCTTTTAAAAAGTATTTAATACCAAAAGGTAATATGAAAAAACACAGTAAAATACTGAACAAAGTTGAAATCAATAAATCAAGTATTGTAAATTTTTTTCTAACTTTCATATAATACCTCATTATAATAATATTATTGATATGTAAATAAATCAAGAACTTATTCATTTTTATGTAAAATAATAGTATAATTAAAATGGAGGCATAATATGTTTGAAAACAAAAAAATAATTATATTAGGGATGGCAAAAAGTGGGTATGAAGTAGCAAAATTACTTATTAAATATACTAAAGATATTGTTATTAACGATTTTAAAGAAGATCAAGAATTAGAGCGTGTAAACGAGTTAAAACAATTAGGAATTAAAGTAATATTGGGTAATCATCCGGATGATTTAATTACTAAAGATATAGATTTTATAATTAAAAATCCAGGTATTAAAAATGATCATAAGTATGTTTTAAAAGCAATGGAATATAATATACCTGTAATAAATGAAGTTGAAGTTGCATACTTGTTTTTCCCGAAAGATATAACTTTAATTGGAATAACTGGTAGCAATGGTAAGACAACAACAACAACTTTAATATACGAAATAATTAAAGGTGCTAATATGTCAGTACATCTAACTGGAAACATTGGTTATCCTTTATCTTCATTTGTAAGTAAAATAAAATCTAAAGATATAGTTGTAACAGAAATATCTATTCAACAATTATGTAATTTAAATAAGTTTAAAACAAATATATCAGTATTAACTAACTTATATGAAGCGCATTTAGATTTTGTAGGTGGATATGAAAATTATATTAATTTAAAGAAAAAAATATTTAATGAACATACTCAAGAGGATGTTGCAGTATTGAATTATGATAATAATGATGTAGTTAAAATAACTAATGATATTAATTCTAAAAAATATTATTTTTCTAGTAAAAAAGAAAATGTGACACAATGTTATATTAAAGAAAATTCAATATATTATAATAATGAAGAAACAATTAAATTTAATGAATTAAAATTAACCGGAATTCACAATTATGAAAATATAATGGCAGCAATATTAGTTTGTAAACATTTAAAAATAAGTAACGAAATTATTAGAAAAGTATTAATGAATTTTAATGGTGTAGAACACAGAATAGAATTTGTTAAAAAAATAAATGATATAAGGTTTTATAATGATTCAAAATCTACTAATATTGTTGCAACAATAACAGCTTTAAAGTCATTTAGTACACCAATAATATTGTTGTTAGGTGGTTTAGATAGACAACATTCATTTGATGAGTTAAAAGATTATATGAACAATGTAAAACTTGTAATAGCATATGGTGAAACTAAAGATAGAATAAATGATTTTTGTAAAAGAATTAATAAAGAATGTACTGTATTTGAAGATTTAAAACAAGCAACTGAATTTGCATATAATAATTCTTTATCTGGAGATACTATTTTATTAAGTCCTGCATGTGCATCTTGGGATCAATATAAAAACTTTGAAGAAAGAGGAAATAAGTTTAAAGAATATATAAATAATTTATAGGAGGATATATGCCAATAATTAAAGATGTTAAAGCTAGAGAAATACTTGATTCTAGAGGGAATCCAACAATAGAAGTTGATGTTATTTGTGATGATGGAAGTTTTGGAAGAGCAAGTATTCCAAGTGGAGCTTCAACCGGTATTAATGAAGCCGTTGAGTTAAGAGATGGTGGAAATAGATACATGGGTAAAGGTGTATTAAATGCAGTTAATAATGTAAACAATATAATAAAATCATCTTTATTGGGATTAGATGTTACTAAGCAAGAAGAAATTGATAATATAATGTTAAAATTAGATGGAACACAAAATAAATCTAAACTTGGAGCTAATGCAATATTAGGAGTTTCTTTAGGATGTTTAAAAGCTGCGGCTAATTATAATAAAACACCATTATATAAATATATAGGTAATGGGACAATTTTACCAAAACCAATGATGAATATTATTAATGGTGGTTCTCATGCTGATAATAATCTTGATTTTCAAGAATATATGATTGTTCCTAATGCTAATTCTTTTAAAGAAAGATTAAGAATTGGAGTAGAAGTATTTCATACTTTAAAGAAAATATTAAAGAGTAAAGGATATAATACAAGCGTAGGTGATGAGGGTGGATTTGCACCTAATTTAAGCACCAATAAAGAGGGATTAGACTTAATAGTAGAAGCAATAGTGCAAGCTGGGTATAAGCCTGGAGAAGACGTTTCTATAGCACTAGATGTAGCAGCTTCAGAGTTCTATGATAAAGAAAATAATTTATATAATTTAAAGGGCGAAGGAAAGACTTTAAATAGAGAGCAAATTATTGATTTTTATGATAAATTGATAAATGATTATCCAATAATATCAATAGAAGATGGTTTACAAGAAGAAGATTTTGAAGGATTCAAAATATTAACTGAAAGAATTGGTAATAAAATTCAATTAGTAGGTGATGATTTGTTTGTTACTAATATTGATTTATTAAAAAAGGGAATAGAATTAAGAGCATGCAATTCGATATTAATTAAATTAAATCAAATAGGTACAGTAACAGAAACAATAAATACTATAAATTTAGCTAAGCAAAACGGATATACAACAGTAATATCTCATAGAAGTGGCGAAACTGAAGATAATTATATATCTGATTTTGCAGTAGGATTAAATTTAGGTCAAATTAAGACAGGATCATTATCTAGAAGTGAAAGAACATCTAAATATAATCAATTATTGAGAATTGAAGAAGAATTGCAATAATATATTAGGAGAGATATGAAAAAAGGATTTACACTAGTAGAATTATTAGCAGTAATAATAATATTGGGAGTAATATTGGTAATAGCAATACCAAGTTTTAATAACGCAATAAAAGAATCAAAGATAAAGTTATATAAAAGTATAAATCAAATGGTAATAAAGAGTACAAAAGAATATTTAACGGAGTATGTATATGAATTACCAAAAGAAGAAGGAGAAACAATAGAAGTAACAACAAATGATTTAATATCAAATGGATA
>Ga0265294_10007945_pt1 | contig 12481 bp, 13 predicted proteins | sample MunlanPumphouse3_FD_192504 | JGI IMG/M metagenome (GOLD analysis project Ga0265294, IMG submission 192504) | Groundwater microbial communities from a municipal landfill in Southern Ontario, Canada - Pumphouse #3 | ecosystem: Environmental > Aquatic > Deep subsurface > Groundwater | place... | reverse complement strand
CTTGGTTTTTTAGAAAAGCCATATATTTCTTCAGGAAGAATTCCAACAGACAAAGCTTATAGAGTTTTTGTAGATAGTTTTCTATCAGAAGCAATAAAAGAAGAGTTTGATTTGGAAGATGTTTTTAGAAAAAATATAGATGAATTTAAACTAGTGAAAGAGTTAACAGATTTTTTAGCTGGGACATCTTCAAGTTATATTGTAATGTCTTTTCCAGAAAGAGGTCTTTCTTGGCAAGCAGGATTGAATGACATTATTAAAGAACCAGAATTTTTAGAAAAAGATTTTATTCTCAATTTCTTATCTTTTTTGGAAGAGTTTTCAAGAGAGCAAGAAAGATTAAACTTAGAGTCAAACATTAAAGTTTTTATCGGAGAAGAGAATCCATTTGAAAAAGGCCACGAATTTAGTTTAATTTGTTCAGAAAATATTTTAAACAATAATGAAAAATTAAGATTATCTTTAATCGGTCCTAAAAGAATGGATTATTGCAAGAATATTAATTTAATTAATTCTTTAATTAAAATGATTGATGAAAAAATATGAAGAAAAAAAACGAAGAAAAAGATTTTAAAAAAGAAATAGAAACGCTCACAAAAGAAAGAGATGAGTATCTAAATTCTTGGAAAAGAGATCTTGCAAATTATATAAACTACAAAAATAAAGAAGGAGAACGAACACAAGATTTAATATTTCTTATTAAAGAAAATATGTTTGAAAGACTTATTCCAATATTAGATAATGTTTCACTCGCCGAAAGGTCTATCAATAAAGATTTAAAAGAAGACCCAAGCGTAAAAGGACTTTTAATGATCGAAAAACAACTTGAAGATTTTGTTAAGAATGAAGGGCTAGAAGAAATTAATGATATTGGAATAAAATTCAATCCAGAAATACATGAAATTTTAGAAGAAGTAGAAGGAGATAAATCTCAAGAAATTATAGAAATAATTCAAAAAGGATATAAATTGAATGGCAGAGTTATAAGGCCAGCAAAAGTAAAAATAATAAAGTAAATAATAAAAATATGACAAAAATATTAGGTATTGATTTAGGAACAGCGATTACAAAATTTGGATCAATTATAGATGGAGAACCAAAAGCTTTAGAAAATAGAGAAGGTTCTATTTTAACCCCATCAATTGTAGCTTATACAAAAGGAGGAGAAAGAGTGGTTGGTATTTTAGCTCAAAGACAAGCGATAACTAATCCAAAAAATACTATTTTTGCGGTAAAAAGATTTATTGGAAGAAAATATAAAGATGCAGAAGTTCAAAAAGAATTAAAGCTTTTACCATACGAAACAAAAGAAAGAAAAGATGGTGGAGTAGAAGTTAAATTGGGAGATAAATGGTATACTCCAATAGAAATTTCTTCAATGATACTTCAAAAAATTAAAGCAGACGCAGAAGAAAAACTAGGAGAAGAAATTAAAAACGTTGTTATTACTTGTCCAGCCAATTTTGATGATTCTCAAAGAAAAGCAACAAAAGCAGCGGGAGAAATTGCTGGGTTTAATGTACTCAGAATTATTAATGAACCAACAGCAGCTGCTCTTGCTTACGGACTTCAAAAAACAGAACAAAAGAAAGTTTTAGTTTATGATTTTGGAGGAGGTACATTTGATGTGACTATTTTGGATAGTTCTCCAGACACAGTAGAAGTTATTGCTACCGGAGGAGAACCTCATTTAGGAGGAAATGATTTTGATCAAATCATTATTACTTGGCTTATTGATAAATTTAAGAAAGACGAAGGAGTTGATCTAGGTGGAGATGTTTTAGCTCTTCAAAGATTAAAAGAAGCAGCAGAAAGAGCTAAACAAGAATTATCATCAGCTCAAGAAACAGAGATTAATCTTCCTTTTGTTTCATCAGGAGAAAATGGTCCAAAACATTTGTACTATAAATTATCTAGATCAGAATTCAATTCAATGACAGATTCTCTTATTGAAAGATCTATTAAAAGAGTTGAAGCAACCTTAAAAGAGGCTAATCTTAAAAAAGAAGATATTGACGAAGTAGTTCTTGTAGGGGGAACAACCCTTGTTCCAGCAGTAAGAGAACAAGTTAAAAAGTATTTTAATAAAGAGCCAAATAAATCAATTAATCCAGAAGAGGTAGTTTGTATTGGAGCAGCGATTCAAGCAGAAATATTAACTGCGAAAGAAGAAGGTAGAGCTCCAGAAGGAGATATTAAAAGTGTTTTACTTTTAGATGTCCTTCCTTTAACTTTAGGTATTGAAACATTAGGAGGAGTAAGCACACCAATGATTCAAAAAAATACTACTGTTCCAACAGCGAACACACAAGTTTTCTCAACTGCGGTTGATAACCAACCATCAGTAGAGATTAATGTTCTTCAAGGAGAACGTTCACTTGCCGTTGATAATAGATCTCTTGGAAAGTTTGTATTAAGCGGACTTCCTCCAGCAGGTAGAGGAGTGCCACAAGTTGAAGTTACTTTTGATATTGATGCTAGTGGTATTTTAACAGTAACTGCTAAAGATAAAGCTTCAAATAAAGTTCAATCAATAAGAGTTGAAGGATCATTAGGATTATCTGATGAAGAAATTGAAAAGATGAAAAAAGAAGCTGAATTAAATGCGAGTGAAGACAAAAAGAAAAGAGATTTAATTGAAGCAAAAAACAATGCAGAAAATTTAATCTATACTGTTGAGAAAACTTTAAAAGAAGCAGAAGGTAAGGTGAGTGAAGAAGATAAAAAACCAGTTTTAGAAAAATTAGAAGAGCTCAAAAAGATTAAAGACTCTGATAATTTAGAAGAAATTAAAACTAAGACTGATGAAGTATCAACTTTAATTCAACAAATTGGAGCTAAAATGTATCAAGCAAGTAGTGCTTCAGAAGAAAAGAAAGAAGAGCCAAACGTAGAAGAAGCAGAAACTGAAGAAGTTAAAGATAACGAAGAGAATAAAGAAAACAAATAATGGCAAAAGATTACTATGATACTTTGGGGGTAGAAAAAAACGCTACCCCTGAAGAGATTAAAAAAGCTTTTTACAAATTAGCTCATAAATATCATCCTGATAAAAAAGGAGGTGATGAAAATAAGTTTAAGGAGATTAACGAAGCTTATCAAGTTTTATCTGATAAGAATAAAAGAGCTCAATACGATCAATTCGGAAGTGGTTTTAATAATGCTCAAGGAGGTCCTTCTTCTCAAGGATTTAATTGGGAAGATTTTTCTTCTGGTTTTTCAGGCGGAACAGGAAATATTGATTTAGAAGATCTTTTTGAAATGTTTCAAGGAGGAGGGCAAAGACAAAGAAAAAATTCAAAAAGAGGGAATGATCTTGAAGTAGAAATTTCTATTCCTTTATCTTCGGTTCTTGAGAATCAAGTTAAAAAAATTAAGATAAACAAATTTGTAACCTGTACTCATTGTAATGGAAAAGGAGCAGAAGCGGGGAGTAATTTTAAAACTTGTAAAACTTGCTCTGGTAGAGGAACAATAGAAGAAGTGAGGAAAACTTTTTTAGGAGCTTTTAGACAAACAAGAATTTGTCCTGATTGCGATGGAGAAGGAAAGATTCCAGAAAAGATATGTAGTGTTTGTGGTGGAGAAGGAAGAGTGAAAAAAGAAGAAATAATTGAGATCCAAATAGAGAAAGGTATTGACACAAATGAGGTAATTAAGTTACAAGGAAGAGGTGGCGCTGGGAAAAAGGGAGCAGAAGCAGGAGATTTGTATATTAGAGTGATCATAGAAGAAGACCCAGTTTTCGAAAGAAGAGGAGATGATCTTTTAATGAATCTTCCAATTTCTATTTCACAAGCAGTGCTTGGAGATAAAATTAAAATTAAGACCCTTGAAAAATCTGAAATTTTTGTTAAAATACCAGATAGTGTTCAAACGGGAAAGATTTTAAAAGTATCAAACAGAGGAATACCACATCTTTCTAGATTTGGAAGAGGTGATTTATATATTCAATTGATTGTAGAAATTCCTAAAAAGTTAACAAAGGAACAAAAAGAATTGTTCCAAAAATTAAAGAAAGAAGGATTGTAATCCTTCGTATGCCCTCATAGCTCAGTTGGTAGAGCAGCAACCTTTTAAGTTGACGGTCACAGGTTCGAGCCCTGTTGGGGGCACAAAGTAATTAATTTACATAAAAAAATTAGGAAGTTGCAATTTGCATCCTTCCTATTTTGTTTACGTACTCTGAAACTTCTTGATCTAAGCAGGTAACATTAGTCTCTTTTTTGACTTTTTTGTTTTCATCAATTGCGATAATTGTTGCTTTGATGTTTGCATCGATTAAGGCTTCGGTACTTCTATTTCCGAAGCTAATAACAATATCTTCTTTATTTATCTCAGGAATTCCTTCGAACAAAGAAACGATGATAGCTTGGGGAATAAGGCTTTTAATGCCTTTTTCTCTCAGAGCAAAAGGATAATAATTTTCCTTGTGTTCCAAGATGTATATTTTGGAGGAGGCTTTCTTGTGTTTTAAAGCCTCGATAGCAAGTAATTCTCCAATCTTCACATCATCTGGTCCCAGATATGTAAGGATTGGTAACTTGATATTTTCCGGAGAAGGAGAATTTACGGCAACTATATTTCCAGAGAATTCTTTAAGAATTTTTTCCATTTGCTTCATTTTGTTAATATAACAGAACGAAACAAACAAAGTGTTTTCTTTCTTATTCTCTTCACTTAAAACGACTTCTTTTAATTTTAAAAGATATTCATCTTCGTTGCAGTATTTTTCCGAAACGGAATTGTTCCAAAATGTTGCATTGTTCTTTTTGGCTAAGTATTCTAATTTTTTACAGATTTCTGAAAAGATTTCTGAATAGAATTCGCCTGATTGAGAAAGGTCGCTTGTCCTTGATGGAAAAACAGTGATCCATTTGTGATCGCCACGAATGAATTTTTCTACTCCTTCGTATGCTTCATCATCAGTCATTTGAATGAGCGGATGCTTCATTAAGAAGGCTGAGCACTCGAGGAGTGGTCCTTTCATCTTTCGGTCAAGAGCGACTCTAACTAATCTAATGGCGTCGATAATGACACCAGCAGAATTTGGTGAATCGGTTACTTCTAATCGGGTAAAAATTTTGATTTGATTTTCCCCGAAACCAGTTCCAAGCATGTGGATGAACGCTTCTTTATTATCTCCTAAGAAGGGTATGTAGTCAGCAGGACCAACATGAAGATTGTCATAGCTGAGTCTTTTTAATAATTGAGACTCAACAGACTCTGTTTTAGAAACTTGTTTTGACTTAAGTCTTTCTGCAGCTTTCATGTTAGCAAAGTCGGTGTTTCCACCAACGTTTAATTGATAACTATTTTCACACGATATTCCTCTTTGAGAGAATAAATGAGCTAATGCTCTGTGAATGATGGTTGCTCCCAATTGTGATTTTACATCATCTCCCAAACAAGGGATTCCAGCGTTTTCGAATTTCTTAGCCCAAGTTTTGTCTGAGCAAATAAATTCTGGCATGGCATTAATAAAAGCTACATTAGCATCTAATGCTGATTGAGCATAAAATGCGGTTGCTTCTTTTGAGCCTACTGGCATGTAGTTGATTAATATCTGTGCTCCTGTTTCTTTAAGCACTCTTACCACATCAACTGATTCTTGTTCGGATGGTAAAAAAGTTCTATCGTCTGGATAGGTTTTCATTAATTCGGACACACCATCAAGAACTGGTCCCATCTGTACAATAACACCTGTTTTAGGCATTTTTTTACAGAATCTGGTAGTATTGTTTGGTTTGGCGAAAATTGCTAATGAGGCATCTTTTCCAACTTTTCTTTTGTCGACATCGAATGCAGCGACAAGTTTAATATCAAAGATGTGGTAACCACAAATAGTAGGATGCATTAATCCTGGCACAAAACCAGGTTTAATTTTTCGATAATATGCTAGTCCTTGAAGTAAGGCACTTGCGCAGTTACCAATTCCTGAAATTGCTATTTTGATCGTGTTTTCGGTACATTCTTTAGCTTTAGTTTTTTGCGACATTTTGAACTCCAAAATTTGTAAGGTGCTAATATGGACTAAAGTCCATGACTTAATTATAATATAAATAAGTTGAAATGTCAATACTATTTAATCTTGAATATGTGGAGTTTTTTTAGAGAGAGCATAGTTTATGATACGAACAAAACAAAAAACAACAATTGGTTTAGCAATTAGAGTTTTTTAGTTATTTTAAAATTAATTATTCGTTTGTTCTTCTAACGTATTCTCCTCGTTCTGTATTAATTTCAATAATGTCATTTTCATTAATAAAGAGTGGGGCGTTCATTACGGTTCCGTTTTCAAGAGTGATGGCTTTATTACCTGAAGCGGCTCTATCACCTTTAACTCCTGGAGTAACTTCAATGACTTTTAATTGAACTTTAATTGGTAGTTTTACGTTAATGATTTTATCGTTAAAAAGAAGTGTTTCCACAACTTCATTAGTTTTTAAAAATCTTGATTCTTCTCCAATCTGTTCGGCGGTTAATTCGAATCTGTTTGAAGGATTTTTTACTTCAGAAAAAACTAATTTTCCTTTATTTTCGTAGATAAACTTAGCTTCTTTTTTTGCAATATCAGCTTCTTCAAAACTATCTCTTGGTTGTATTGTTTTTGTAATAACACCTCCTGTGGCTAAATTTTTAAGCTTTGTTTGAAGGTAGGAATGCCCTCTACCTTTAAAAACAGATTGAGCTTCTACGATCTCGTATGGTTGATCGTTTATGGTAATTATTTTTCCTCTTTCAAGTTCTGAGTATGATAACATATTTTTATTTTATTATTTTCCAATTAATATCTTTTTCTTCGCCTGCAAACTCAAGCCATTCACCGTCCTTATTAACTACAAACCATTTCTTTTTCATTTGAGACCAAACCATTGGGTCTTCGTTATAGAAAGGCTTCTTAACAACTTCTTTCGGTTTAAGCTTATCTAATTCTAACCATTTTTTGAAAACAGTTTCAATAGCATAATCAAGATTTCTAGATTTTGCCCAATCAGAAACTATGCTAATAGCTTTTTTTGCGCCTTCTTTCGAACCCGCAAGTTCAATTAATTCTTTTGCTGGCCGTGTAAATCTAGAATAAATAATCTTTCTTTTTTTAGCGTCTTCCTTTATTTGAGGAAGAGTGTAGCCTTTCGTGTAAAAGAAGTGATTAATTACTTCTTGTATTTCGGTTTCTTTTTTCTCTTTCATAAATTTCTAACAATATTATTATAGAAATCTTTAACTTTTTCAAGCTCCTCTCTTCCTTTTTGAGTTATAGAATAAACTCTTCTTTGTCCAGACTGTTCACTAGTAACAAGACCTTCAAGTTCAAGAGAATAAAGAACTCTATAGGGAGTTATTTTTCCAGGTCTAAAACCAAACCTTTTTTCTATTATTGATGGAAAATCCCAACCATGATCCGGTTTATCTTTTAAAATCATTAGAATATATATCCATAAATTTCCTTTTGTATTATATTTTTGAAGTCTTAAAAATGGATCCATATTTTAATAATAGTTGATTTTTAGAATAAGTAAAGAGTTAAGGATTGACAAACTGTTTTACGGGTGTAAAATATAGATAATAATAAATAATTTTAATTAAAAAAACATGGAAAATAATAAAAAAATTAAGATTGCCATTGCTGGATTAGGAAACTGCGCTAGTTCACTTATTCAAGGATTAGAATATTATAAAAATATTGATACTAACGACGAGTTAGTTCCTGGGTTAATGCATAACATTATTGGAAATTATAAAATTTCTGATATTGAGATTGTAGCTGTTTTTGATATTGATAAAAGAAAAGTGGGTAAAGATTTTGCCGAAGCCATTTTTGAAAAACCAAACAATACTATTGTGTTTTGCGGAAATATTCCTAAGTCTGGAGTAAAAGTACAAATGGGGCCAGTTTTAGATGGTGTTGCTGATCATATGTCTGACTATCCTGAAGAGGAAAGATTTGTTATTGCGGACGAAAAGACTTGCGATGTAGTTAAAGTTTTAAAAGAATCTGGAGCACAAATGCTTGTTAACTACATGCCAGTAGGTTCTCAAAAAGCAACTGAGTTCTATGCTCAAGCTTGTATTGATGCTGGCATAGGATTTATTAACGGAATGCCAGTATTTATTTGTTCAGATAAAGAATGGGCAAAGAAATTTGAAGACGCAGGACTTCCTTGTTTGGGGGATGATGTTAAAGCACAAGTTGGAGCAACTATTACTCACAGAACCTTAGCTCATTTATTTTCTCAAAGAGGAGTTATTATTGATAAGTCTTATCAATTAAACTTTGGAGGGAATACTGATTTTTTAAACATGCTTGAAAGAAAGAGATTAAAGTCTAAGAAACTTTCTAAAACAGAAGCCGTGGAATCAGAATTAACTCAAAGACTTGATTACAATAATTTACATATTGGACCATCAGACTATATTCCTTTTTTAAAAGACAACAAGATTTGTTTCTTAAGAATTGAAGGAAGAAAGTTCGGTAACGTTCCTGTTTCAATTGAACTTAAATTATCAGTAGAAGATTCTCCAAACTCAGCTGGAGTTATTATTGACGCTATTAGAATGATGAAATTGGCTTTAGATAGAGGAGTAGCAGGAGTACTTTTATCTCCTTCTGCCTACTTTATGAAACACCCAATGGAACAAATTACTGACGACAAGGCTAGAGATATGGTAGAAGAATTTATTTTAAATAAAAGAGAAAGATAAAATTAATAAAAAATATGATAAGAACACCAATTAAAAGATTTAAAGATTTTACCAAAGAAAGGAATCTTTGGATTTACATATTATTTTTAGGAAAAGATCAAGAAATTATTAGAGATACTCTTAATGCTAAAATTTTAGAAAAATTTGATTTTTTGCCCAATTCTTTTAAAAGAGAAAAAGTTCTTTTTGAACTAGAACAAGATGGTTTTATCGTTAAAGAGAGATTTCAAAGCAAGAAAGCTTATAAAACAACAGAGAAGGGAAAAGAAGAACTTCAAAAGATGATTACTTATACAGAAGAATTATTAGAAAAGTTAAAAAAATAAATTTATGTTAGATTTAAAAAGAGAGTGGTTTAAATCAGAAGAAAGATTTATTGGTAGAACTTTGGGAAAGTTGCCAATCACGCCAAACGAGTGGACAGCTTTAAGTGTAGTTTTTGCTTTATTGGGATTATACTTTACAATTACATTTAATTTTACTCTTGCTTTCGTAATGTTTTTCTTTGCAGGTGTTTTAGATTTTGTTGATGGTTCTGTTGCAAGAGCAAAAAACATGTCTTCTAAAACAGGTGCATATATAGACACTGTCGTTGATAGATACGTAGAAGGAATAATGCTTTTTGGTCTTCTTTTTGCAACTTTACCAGAGATTTTAATTCCTGCATATGCTTGGGTTTTTCTAGCAATATTTGGTTCAATTGTAACTACTTATGCTAAGGCTGCAGCAAAAGAAAAAGAGTTAGTAAATCAAGAATTAAAAGGGGGATTAATGTCTAGAGGGGAACGAATTCTCTTAATCTTTGCAATCTTTATCTTGCTTTCTTTTTCTCAAGCATATATCGCAACAATTATTTTAATTGTTATCGCTGTACTTTCTAATTTTACGGCGTTACAAAGATTTTTTTCAGCAATTAATTTAAACAAAAAAGATATTAAATAAGAGGTGATAATAAAAAATGCTATCGGAAGATAGCATTTTTGTTTTTTTAAATAAAAAAAGAGATTATTTATATAAGATTTTTGGTCTCATAAAATAATCTTTTTTATCTCCTAAAAAGAGTTTTTCTGCCGCTAGTTTTCCTTGCGATTTTGGGTCTTGGAGAAGTGTGGCAAGAATTTTGCCTTCCTTGAGAGCAGTTTCAATTTTTTCGTTACTATCAATAGCAACAATAGTTTTTGACTTGCTTCTTAAAGCTACTTCTGTTCCTCTTATACCCAAGGTTATAACCGAAAGGTGTTTTAGTTCGGGTGGAATGATACAATTTTCTTTTTCTGGATCAATAAATAATTCCACAACTTCAAGTCCGGAAGATTTAACGCCCTCGATTCGAAGATTATGTCCTTCGTGTGATTTTTCATGTCTTAGTACGAGGACTTTTCGATAGTGGTTTTTAAAACCAAGAAGGGTTTCGACTGCGGTGAGTCCTATTAAAGACTCATCGAGCCCAACATAGGGAATTTTTTTGGTGAGTTTTTCTTTCCACTCCTTTGGCGGTGGCGTATTTACAAATACGATTTCACCCTTAAAGTTGTTCAACATCTCAACAAATTCTGGACTTCCTTTTGAAAAAGGAAGAATGATTTTTTTGGCAAGCTTTGTTGCTTCCCGAACCAAGGAATAATATTCCTCAATGTCATTGTATGACTTAGTTGGGGCTAGAACAGCTATTTCCTTCTTGTGTTCAAGGGCGAATTCTATCGCTCCTTCAACAATTGAGGACCAAACTTCACTTACTTTTCCAGAAGCTGAATCAATTCGACTGTGCGAAATAATGATTGCGTCCATTTACGAACCTCTAGGACCATTCTTTTCAAGATAAAGAATAGCCAATTTATATATATTATTTTAATAAACATAAAATGACTATTCTTCGATATTTTAAATAGCTATTTATAGCATAAAACAGAAAACGAGTAATGTCAACAAAAAGGAGTGATGTATATGTGCTTATTTCTAAAATTATTATTGTGCTTTTTTTATTTATATAATATAATAAATATATGCCTACTTGGTTAATTTATGGTTTTTCAAGTGCTTTACTTTGGGGAACCGATACAATTTTTTCAAAGATAGTAACTTCTGAAAAGTATTTAAAGATAGATGCTTCGAACGCTTCTTTATTAATGCTTGCTGGAATTATTTTAGTCTTTTTGACTTTTTTTATAATTAAAGCAACTGGTTTAAGTCTAGGAATGAAAGGGCTTGGCTTTGCTTTGATTTTTGGACTCATTTTTTATATTATGTTTGCTTTAAAAAGTAACGGAGTAGAGCTTTCTTTCCCAGTTATTTCTTTTGGTTTATTGCAAGGATGTTTTTGGGCTTTGGGAATGGTGTTTACCTTTCTTGCTTTTTCTTCTGGAGCTGAAGCTGCTAAACTTGTTCCGATTTACAATACAAATACTTTAGTGGCGGTTTTTTTAGGAATATTTTTTTTGCATGAGTTGCCGATGCCTGACGAGAGAGTAAAAGTTATTACGGGTGCGGTAATGATTGTTATAGGGACGATATTAATAAGTAAATAAAAACAATATGAACAATATAAAAGGAATTATTTTTGATTTAGATGGAGTCTTGTTTGATAGTGAATACTATCAATATCTAGGATGGGTGGAGCCATTGAGAGATTATGGCATAGAACTTACCAAAGAGATGTATTTTGATTATGCTGGAAAAAGTGGTAAGCAAATAGAGGAAGAATTAATTAAAAATTTTAATTTAAAAATAGAACAAGGAACTCTTCTTAATAAAAAAAAGGTTTTAATTGAAAAATGGTTTAATGAAAAAACAATGCCGATTATGCCTTATGCAAAAGAAGCGGTTGAATATTTTAAAGACAACTTTAAGATTGCTTTATGTTCTGGGGGAGATAGGGAAGAAGTTATTACAAAATTGTCTAAAAATGATTTTCTAAAATACTTTCCAATTATAGTTGCTGGAAACGATGTTAGTAGGAGTAAGCCATGGCCAGATGTTTATCTCTTAGCGGTAGAAAAATTAAACCTAAAACCTTCTGAATGTTTGGCCTTCGAAGATACTCAATACGGATTACAGGCTGCGAAAGATGCTGGTGTTAATTGTTTTGCAGTCCCAAATGAATATTCAATTAGGCAAGATTTTTCAAGAGCAGATAAAGTTTTGTCTTCTCTTAAAGAAGCTATAGAATTTAAATTTTAAGCGCATTTTTTATTTTTCTTAGAGTAGGCGCTAAAAGATAAATTAAAGGAGCTTTTAATCCTTGCCATTTTACATTTTTTAAAAGAATGTCTTTTTTGAATTCTTCAGTGGTTTTTGCTGAAGATTCAATATAAGCAAAACCAACGCCACCTAAAGCGTGCGCATCACTTCCGGCGGTAATTACTAAGTTAGGATGTTTGAAAGATAAGTCTAGTGCTCTAGAGTTTTCTTTAGAAACAAATCTTCTTGCGTTAAAGATTTCTATTCCATCTACTAAATCAATATATTTTTCAATGTCTTTAAAGGGCTTCTTAAGATCGAAAGGGTGGGGGATAATAGCGATTCCGTTTTGATTGTGTATTTCTTCAATTATTTTTTCAGGCTCTTCTCCTTTCATTTTTATTTCTTTATTCAAAAACAACCCTAAAATATCTCCATTTTTTGATTTAATTTCTTCTCCTAAAATAAGAAACATATTGTTTTCTTTTGCCGCTAAAAGAGCATCCTCCCAACCATTTGTATTATCGTGATCAGTAATAGCAAATCCATCTAAGCCTTTTTTCTTTAATTTTTTAAATATTTCAGAAGGAGAAGCTAG
>Ga0265294_10007944_pt1 | contig 12482 bp, 27 predicted proteins | sample MunlanPumphouse3_FD_192504 | JGI IMG/M metagenome (GOLD analysis project Ga0265294, IMG submission 192504) | Groundwater microbial communities from a municipal landfill in Southern Ontario, Canada - Pumphouse #3 | ecosystem: Environmental > Aquatic > Deep subsurface > Groundwater | place... | reverse complement strand
TGACTGGGTGGACCTCCCTGCAATCGGGGTGGGCAGGATCGTCGGGGACATGCCTGCCAACCTCCCGTTTTTCGACCTGGATTATCTCCAAGACGCGATCGTGCAGGCTAAACTCATGGGGGCGTCCTATGTGGCCCTCTCTCTCTCAGCCCCTCACAAGACCAATGGATCCAGGTGCCTCGTCCTGTCCGTCCCCGCCTCTGATCGGGCCGTCGTCCTGGCGGGATTCACCCCTGACGATGTAGAGGAGCCCCGCGAGGCTGCGGCCCTCGCCGCCGAGGATCAGGAGGTGGATGCCTGATGGACTCCCAGATATTTGTCTGCCGGGCCTGCTTCCAGCCCTGCGTCTATACCTGCGCCCACGCTCCCCACCCCTCCCGGCGGTGCTCCCCTCCGTCCGGCTGCATCCAGATCCCTGGAGCGCCGGCACTCTGGGAAGAGTGGACCTGGGACGAGAGCCCCGACAACCCTCTCTGCCTCTCTGAGGTGCTCCGGGGTCTGGCGGTCCTCATCGCCGTCATGGAGAAGACCAAGGTTGAGGAGAAGGGGGTGGCCTGAATGGCTCGCCGCTCCTCCTCTCCCCAGGTCCGCGCCGCCCTCCAGGCGCTCTCTGGCCGCCCCACTCGCCTCACGATAGTGCAGGACAAATGCCCCGTCTGCGGCGCCCCTCTCTCTCAGACCTTCTCAGGGGAGCGCAGGATCGTCTATCATTTCTCCTGCACCCGCTGCGCCTACTGGTTCTCCGTGGACCGCTCAGAAATCCAGGAGGCAGTCGAGTATGCCGCGGTGAATCGTGAGGCGGCCTTTTCCGGTCGCGGCCCTGGCTGGGGATGCTTCGACGCTGACACGGGAGAGATCAGCCTCTACTGCGATTATCGCCGCCGGGCTGATCTCCTGGCCGATCTCCAGGAGGTCACATCATGACCGCCGCCACCGTCGCGCCCAGGGTAGCACCAGACCCCGACCTGCTCGGGCGCTACTGCGCTTGGCTGGAGTCCCGCCGCTATTCGGCGCAGTCGATCCAGGGGTGGCGCTATACGGCCATTCGGATCATGCGGGCATTCCCCGCCGGCGTCCCCCTGGACGAGGCCGCCATCCTTGACGCGGCTACCTCCCCCGGCTGCACGGTCCGGTCTCGCCGCGCTCAGCGCACCGGGGCCAATCGGTTCATTGAGTTTCTCAGGGAGGCATCATGACCGCCCACAACACCGACCAACTCGTGATCCTGGTCTGGACCCTCTCCCTCATCGCCCTGATGGGCGCCTGCGCCTGGTGGGGGGTGACGGCGTTATGATGCGCTGCACCTGTCCGCACTGCGGCGCCTACTACTATGCTCCTGATGCCCGCCCGGAAAAACTCCTGACTCTATGTAAGGGATGCGGGGCGGCTCTCAGGGTGGTGTGCCTGACAGATGAGGAGTACGCTGCCGAGATGGCCGCCCTGGACACCCTCGAAGAGATGCAGGCCCAACGGACGCACACCGCCAGGCGGGACGCCCGGGCATACCGGGGCGGTCTGGCGGGATGGGGGGTGCAGGTATGAGCGGCACCCTTCCACCCATCGAGGGGATCGCAAACGTCACCTATTCGGGCTGGTGTCTCCCTGACTTCTGGTATCCGTTCGGGTGGGTCCTGGTTGGTCTGATCGTGGGTGCTGTCGCCGGCGCTGCCTTCTGCTCCTGGGGGCGGTCGCCGTGAGGCTGGCACTACCCTATGCGACGTATCTCGAAGGTCGTCGATATCTGCGCCGGTGGTTCCTCGGCCGCGTACGGAAGTCAATGCGGGTGTCGGTGGTATGGGGGCGGTCCTGATGCCCCGCACCCACATGGGCAACCTCCCCGGCAAGTGTTGCCGCTGCTCTCGCCGGCAATACCTCTACTGCACCAGATACCGGACGCTGGTATTCGTCGCAATCGGGTCCTGCCTGGACCGTGCACCGCCGGGGCCTGTCAGGGTCCCCGAGGAGGCGCTATGATGCGCTGCACCACCTGCGGCTCTGAGATGCTGCGCTACCAGGACCGATACGGCGTCCGGTATCACTGCATCGTCTGCGGCGCACACTATGATGAGCGGACCGACAAGATCGTCGGCGGCCGGCTCCCCCGCGGCGTCCGCGCCCGCGCCCGATAACTGAGCATCCCCCCAGGTGATCAGTACGGACGCGGCCCCCCACTCCCCCGAGGGGACCGGCTCCCCCGGCTCCCCCTTCCTCTTTTCATCAGGAGATCGGTCTGTCGATCTCACGCCCCTGATCATGGGCGGCGCAAAGTTCACCGTGGTATATGACCGTGTATGCCGTTCCCTACAGCACCGTGGAAAAGCAGGTGATGCTCTCTATCACCGGCTCCGCAGGTGGATTATCGCCCTGGGTGAACAGGGATTAGTCGATGTTTTGCAGGGAGTCATCGACCCGCTCAGCGTTGAATTGCATCAGAAAAAAGGGCTGTACGTGCGGGGGCGGCCCTCCGCACTTAACTTGATTAAGGGAATGCAAAACTCCAAAGACCTTTGCACAGGAATAAAAGGCCCCCAGAAATCAGCCGATGGCGATTATCGGCTCTGCTCCTGGATGTTTCCCGCCAGGTGCAGCCACATCCGGCGCCGGGCCATCGCGAAGGCATACCGGATCAACTATTACCCTCTCTTCGTCCGGCCCCGGCCCGACACCCTCAACCCCAAACTGGTGGAGAAGATCGATGAGATCCAGAACCTCTATGATCAGTGGGTCGAGGACACCGAGGATAAGCAGATCGTCCTGCGGCGGGTCCGGGGAGACGGCAATCCCTATTGTGTCCTCCCCATGAAAACCCGGTTCACCGACGAGGGAAGGATGGTGGAGCATCTGAAAACCTACGAGCACGGGATAGATAACAGCCTCAAGCACTTCAACAAGGCCGTTTTTCTCACGCTCACCACCGACCCGCTCATGTGGATGGCTCCTGAAGGATCCCCTGTCGAGCGGACAATCAAGGACAAGAGCGGCAAAGAGTTATGCCGCTTCCAGGTGCAGGGGAAGGGGGCCAGTCTCTACGAGGCGAACCGCCATGAGTCTGTTGCCTGGCGGGGATGGTATGAGGTGGAGACCCACCACCGGAAACTGCGCCTGCCATACATCCGGGTAGTCGAGTTCATGGAGAACGGCCTGATTCACACTCATATCCTCCTCTTTGGTATCGACTGGATCAAGGACTTCAAACAGTTGGCCTATGAATGGGGGGTCCGCTATGGGCAGGGATTCATGGTCCACGCCTACACAATCCGAAAGCGGGATGGGATGTGGAAGTGGAAGGACAGCAAAAGCACCCCTGACGACGCAGCCGGAAAAGATCCCGCCGACTACCTGAAGAAGTATCTGAAGAAGGCCCTCTATAGTCAGGATGGATTCGTCGGGTATTGGGTCCACAACAAGCGCTTTTTCACCATGTCGCAATCTCTCAGATACGAAAATCTGACCGAGCAGGCCGCAGCAAAAGCCAGAGAAGTGAAGAAAGCCCCTTCAGAATATGAGTTTTTAGGGGCCTACCCATCTGACTATATCCCTGATGTCCTGCGCCGGTCCGAAAAGAGGAACCCAACCCCGGCTTACGAATGGGGTGATGTCCGGCCTGATACCTGGTGGGCTGATAACCCCTATCGCCCGGGCGCCCCGCCGGCCTTCGTCCCGGCTTCGACCCTGCCGAGAGGCCCGCCGCCCGGCTCCCCGCCGCCGCCCCTGGCTGCCAGTGGAGGAACGGAGCGGCTGCCCGCAGGGCTGAGCCTGGCCGACTTCATGTGAGGTGAAAAAAAGATGACCGAAACCAAAAGACGCGTACGATGTCTGCAATGCGGACATTACTTCGACACGACTGTAGAGCGCCCTCGATGCCCGAACTGCAAGACTCGAGATATCGAGTTAAATCGGATCGAGAGGATGACGAATCAATACCTGATGGATGAACTCGTACGGCGAGGATATGGGATTGCTGTGTCAGATCACTCAGGGAGGAATTTCAGAATCCAATACTGTCCATCCGACTTCCCACTAAACTATCTCAGATCTGGAATAACCATCACCACTCCGACCGGGGCCGTCTTCAAATGACCTCTCCGGAGACAATGACCACATGGTCACGGCTCTGCAGGTACTCTGCAGGTACTCTGCAGGGACATGACCGCATGGATCCACATCTCGAGGGGGAGGCTCGCCGATTTCATGTAAAATAGAGAATAGATTTCTACAACCGTCCAGAGGCGATCAGGATCAGGGTCAAGCCCTGGTTCACCAGGTCCGATAACTCCCCGCTCCTCGGCTCGACCCCCGCCGCGTCCAGTATCTCTTGCTCGATCCTCACCTGGACCGGCCGCCGGTTCTTCTTCTCCATCCTCAGGCACCGCCTGAACGCAAACGCATTATCTGCCGTCAATTCAACGTCCAGGAACCTGTTTGTATATCGTGTGTGTTGCATCATCATCACCCGGGCGCACGCCTACTCGGGGGGTTTTGCGGCGGTTTTCGCGTCGCCGTGCCTGCGCCAGTCTGTCTTACATATATACAGGGGGCGTATTGTGCATAAGTCTTATCCAAGTGTCCACATTATTAAATCTCATTAGACACAACGACCACCTAACGAGGTGTTCTATGTGGCGATTAACTTTACCCCAATCCAGGAAGTCCTGACGGCGGTAGTCTCCATCGTCCCGAACCTGATCGACCTCATCACCGGCATTCTCCCGGCGATCATCGCGATCGCGATCGTGACCTTCATCGCGGGGTTCTTCGGGAAGGTGCTTGGTATGATGGACAAGATCTAACCGGGCCGCGCGCCGGCGGCCTGCGGCCGCCCCGCTCGCCTCACCACCTCGGGAGTACATCGCATGCGAACGACCATCCCCAAAACCCCAATCCTTTTCTGCGCCCTCCTCCTCATCGGGGCGGCGCTGACTGTCCCGGCGGCATCGGCCGAGACCGTAACGCTTGTATTTTCGGACGTTGGCCTGACCACGCAGCAGATCGAGATATTCGACGCCGGCGGCGCCCATGTCCTGAGTAGCAATACCAGCAGCGTGGTGGCGCTCAACGTCTCAGAGTCTCCCCGCTATACTGTGCAGCTGCGGCCGCAGGCGGCCACCGTCGAACCTGCTACCCTGCTCGGGGACCTGGTGGCCTGGCTCACCCAGAACATTCTGATCGTGGTGATCCTGCTGGTCCTGCTGATCGCCCTGGGTGGCGTATTCAGGAGGCACTGACCATGCCCCGCATTACCCCGGGGCTGCTGATCTTTGCGTGGGTTTTCATGAGGAGGCGGTAATATGACAATCCTAAAGATCTTATCTATTTTTTTAATTATAACTCTCTGCTCACTAGCCTCTGCTAGCACAATAGAGGAGGGAATCTATACTCAGACAATCCCGTCATATTTTACGTATAATCACCAATCCGATTCATCCGGCACTATGGTGAGTTCAAATTCATATTTGCTACCAAGTTTATCATTTCCTTCTGCAATTTCATATCCAGACCAAATATCAATCACAAATTTGAGGTATAGACTTAGTAATGTAGGTACTTCTATTACAGATTTACCGAATTATTTTATTATAACAGGCGATCTTCAAAAATATGCTTCCGGGAGTTATTCTACAAAAGTTGCTGATGTAGAATATCATGTTTTTAAAAATGCTGCTGTTTCTTCTGCCGAATGCACATACGATATTATAATTTATATATCTTGGACTGATACTCCCCTAGTAAATACGTTTTACGGTATTAATACAGGAACTGCTACGTATTCTTCGAGTAGTAGATTAGAAGATTATTTTTATCGCATTATAGTCGATAATGCGTGCGATTTACCGTCAGAATATGACCCTCATATATCATGCAGGATATGTGCAGGATATGCCAATGCTATTCCATATGCCGATGAAATAAAATTATTTCAATCAGCAAGTTTTAAAAATGGATATACGCTGACAGGAGATGATTATGGGTCTTATACCATATCTATTACACGAGATTATATTGGATCTGAAGTTTCTTCACGTTTAGTTTTATTTTCTCCTGACTCTTCTATATTCGCAACTCCATATATATCAACTCAAAAAACATACGCAATCCCAAGAAACACAACAGTAATCCTGCAACCATTTAATAGCATTTTTAGCAATTTTACGCTATTGTATGGGGAGACAAACCCTCCTGACAATCTGGGTGGCGATTTCACCCTCTCTCTCTCCCCACAGTCCGCCGCGGTCGGCGACCCCATCACGGCCACCCTCACCCCCGCCGCCGACGCCCCCGCCTTCGACATGGTAGAATGGACCATCGCCGACGACTGGCGCCCCTACCGCCTCGTCACCGGCACCTGGTATGCCTACAACGCCACCACCGAAACCTACGCCGACGCCGTGACCGAGGCCGACGTACTCGAGCAGACCTGCCAGTTCACGGCCGAGGGCAACGGCCCCGTATTCTGCCGGGTGTACGACCTCGCCAACGGCACCCTGTTAGCCGACCTGAAAGAGTACGTCACCGTCTCCGGCACCAGCGCCCTGAAATTCCCGCTCTACGTCGCCGTGTTCGACGCCGACACCGGCGCAACGCTGATGAGCACCACCTGTCAGATCACCGATCTCGACACCGCCGAGGTCACCACCACAACGATCCAGACCAGCCGGGCCGGGGAGACGTTCCTCCTCGATTCCAGCGACCGCTACCAGATCGTTGTCTCAAAAACCGGCTACGAGTCCCGCACCTGGACCAACATCCGCAGCGACACCAGCAGCCTGACGGCCTACCTGCCGAAAACCGCAGTTCCCGGTGACGAATCGCAGGTATCCCTCTATTTCAGGGTCCACAGCACCGCGGGCTCTCCGGTCGCCGGGGCGTACGTCCAGCTATCGCCCGGTGACATATCCGGGCTCACAAACTCCCAGGGTCAGGTGGTCCTCACCGTCTCCAAAAACACCACCTACTCCTATCAGGTCTCGGCGTCCGGGTACGTGGGCGCCACCGACTCTATCGAAGTCAGTGCAACGTCTCTCTGGTATGAATGCACGCTGACCGCCGAGGGGGAAACTGTCTCGGGGGAACCAACCCCCGAATCTATGAGCACGGTAGACATAATCGATACCGGCGTTAATACTGTTCTGGATTGGTTTGTACCGCTCATCGCTTTCGCATGTCTGGCCACGTTCTGTGGGCTGCTGGAATTGATCGGGGGGCGTCGCCGGTGAAGCGGGCATATCTCGCCCTTCTCCTCTGTCTCTTCCTTGTCCCTGCCAGCCTGGCAGCCGACACTCAGCAGATCATGCTGGATTACACCAATATGGAAATCTTCGAGATATCCGGCACCTCAATTGATTATAACGCCTATGACACTATAGGGCACATCATAGGCCAGGTTGACATCTACGCCCCCGCTGGATCGAATGTATCAGTTACCCTGTACGACTCGGGGCAAACCGTCCTGGCAAACGCCTCAGTATCCGACAATCTTGTGATATCTGGAGCTATCGGAAACCAAACCCTGAAATCAGGGGGAGGGGCGAATTGGCTATCGTATCCAATTGGTCAGGATCTGAGTTCTCTCACTCGGATTATGCACTTTGACTATCTGACTTCAACAATATATTCGGACGATCCATCATCCAAAACGGTCTATCTGAGATATCAAACCTGGTCATCGTCATCCGGCACCGTTGTGGGATCGGCGTCGATGCCCCTCAATAATATTATCTATCGCGTTGTAATATCGTCAGATAAGGATGTTCGGGTGAAAATCTGGCACGATACTACCGCGTCGATATACGGCCAGATATCAGATCAGCAGAAAGCAACCGGGTCGTTTTTTGATCTGATCTGGGGGGCTCTCTCCTCTCTCTATTGGATCACGTATTTAGGATATACGATATTCACAAAGATTTTCATTGAAAATTTTGTTGTAGTCTTGACCCTCTACGAGACTATGATCGCAGCGGTGGCGTACGGGAAAAGCCGGGATATCTGGACGGCGCATCAAAAATTCATCCGGTATAACGTCGCGTTATTTGAATTCATGTATAAGGCCCTGGTAGGCTTTGTCAATATAATAAACGGCGTTCTTCTCAGGCTGTAGGTGGTCAAAATGGAAAACTGGAAAGCGAAAATCTACAACAACAACCAGAAAATCATCCAGGTCTCCGGCCATACTCCCGCGGACGTCCTGGACAAACTCAACAAATCAGTCAACGAAAAAGACGAACGGAGAAAACAACCATGACGCTCAACCCCTGGAAAATCATTCGCAAAGCCGAGCCCATCAACGTGATCCTATTTGGGCAGGATGCCACGACCTGTGATATTAAAAAACTGAAAAAGGACGGCGAGTTTGTCCACGACTACCTGAAGGATCGCACCTACGGCCCGCTCAGGCAACCGGCGATCCACAGCGAGACATACGGCCCGATCTACCCATTCGACGCCGACACCGGCGCCCCGGTATGGATCGAGCGCTCAGAGGATCTGCTCACCCTCAAAACAGACCCTCGCCTGATGAACAGCCTGATCGATAAGCGCATGCTCGCCGACACCCTCAACCGGGAAGTCCGCTTCGGCGTGCTCATCCTCACTGCGATCACCATGCTCTGTGTCGGTATCACCATCGCACTCAGTTTCGGGTGAATCATATGGTATCAAACCCCGTCCTGGAACAGAAGGTCTCAGACCTCGACCCCCGCCTCAAGCAGCTCGAAAAGGTGGACCGGCTCGCCGATCTATCCGGGCCGAGGATGACCGAGATGTCAAACGACGAAGCGATCGACTTCGCCATACTCGAAGCCCTCCACCACCAGAAGATCCTGGAGATCCCCGGGTGCGTCAAATTCATCGAGACCCTGCGGGAAAACCGGGTGAGCCTCGACAGAAAAGGCCGCAAGGAATTTTTGCAGGCCCTCGTCGGCACCACCTCCAGCGGCAAAACCAACATCGAGCAGGTCGGCACCCCGGGGTCAATGCACCCCACAGAAGAAAAGCGATCCTGGTGGAAGTTCTGGCAGAAAGGAGATGACTGATGGCGTACTCCCCAAAGTATCCCCTCTCTCCGATCTCCTACCACATCGCGATCGTCCTGCTCTCGCTCACCAGGTCAGCCGGCGCCCCGGTCCGGCTGCGCCTCAACCTCATTGATGAGCTCTGGTCTGACATCTCGGCCAAGATCGACAGCATCAAATCAGACTCAGACCGGGCCGAGGTCTCCGCGACCCTCGACGACCTCAAAGAAAAAATCGTCTATCTCCGCTCCAACTACGAACCTGTGATCGATGTCTCCCCATATACCTATGGCAAAATGGCCGAGTTCGAAAAAGAGATGTCAGAAATCCGAACCAGGTTAGTATCGCTCATAGAAAAACATGGCCTGGTCGATAAGGCCGACATGGCAGAGGCCACCATGACCTCCCCGATCCAGAGGAAGATCAATGATTGACATGCTCACTCCGCTTGGTCCGACCGTCCAGATGATCCAGATCCCTGCTGACTCGTTCTACGCTCCATACTGGCTGGTCAACGTCGCGCTCATTGCGATCTTCGCCATCGGCGTGGGAACCGGCTACGGCTGGAAAAATATCTGGAGGCGAATATGGGAATATGCGATCCTGGTCTGCTAACTCCCCTGGAGGAGGCAACCCCCGAACAGATGGAGTACTGGGAGCAGTATTTCATCAACAACATAATCAAGTACCCCGGGCGCCACCTCCTCGAAATCGGAAAACCTGAAAGCGGCAAAACACAATTCCTGTATTATTGCATCGACAATTTCCGGGAATATGCACCGAACGAAGCGGTTCTATATTTCGATATCGGGAAGGGCGACGAGATATTATCCATCCTCTACTACTTCGCCCACCTCAGGCACGAACCGGCCACCATCGTAACTCTGCCGGGCTGCGAGATCGACATCCACGGGCCGCCAAAGTTGGACCTCGACTTCGTGACTGTTGCGCAGACTGCCGATGTGTGGGACCACATCATACCCGGCAGGATCACGATCGCCAGTTTCGATCCTTTCATCGAAGAGCCCCTGGTGGCAACCGAACAATCAGCCCTCATGTATCACGCTCTCTCGCACCGGGCGCACAGACGGAAGATCGTCGCCCCCGCTACGATCATCCAGGACGAATTCCAGAACATATGCCCGGCGCCCGGCTACGGCTATGCCGGCACCGGGAAGGAGGCCCGCCTCCAGACCCGTAGCATTAATCTCATCCGGCAGAACGCGCAAAAACTCCGGGCAATGCACCTGCGGCTGCTGGTCACAATCCATGACTGGCCCCAACTGCATCCCGGTGTCCGTTCGGCGTTTGAATGGATGGTGCTCCGCCGGGGCAGCCGTATCACCTCGGCCACTGATCGCCTGGCAGACTTCAATGGCCTGTGGCGAAAAATCCAGACCCCAAACGGCTATCTGGTACTCCCGGATGGGACGTTCTCCTCAAAACTGAGATTTCCGCATTACAAAGAAGGTCACAAACTCGGCAGGATTCTGTACGACGGCGTATATGAACCGCCAAAACCTCCCAAAACGAAGACAAAAAAACGCAAAGATGAAGATGGGGACGAGGAATGAAAGGAGATAAGATAATCCAGCAATTTAAAGACGCATTCGCCAGTATTCAGAGTGGCTTTGCACAGGTCGAAGAGCATGAGAACACCCTGGACGCCAGGATCACGGCACTCGAAGAACGGTTCGCCCGCCTGGAGGAGAAGATATAATGGTAAATGTGGAAAAGCAGCGGCACCGGGCGGACCTTGCCCGGCAGGCTTGCATCGACCGGATTGATGACAGGGTTGGTTACCTTGAAGAGGGTCGGATCCCGCTCTTGGAAGACAAGGTTGGTTACCTTGAGGAGGATCGGATCCCGCTCTTGGAAGAGCGGATAGAGTCCCTTGAATCTCAGATAGAATCACTCAGATACCTGATAGTGGATATAATTGAAGGAAGGATAGTGCGAGGGGCCGGATTCGAACCGACGGACCCCTTCGGGAAACGATCTTGAGTCGTTCGCCGTTAGCCACTTGGCTACCCTCGCATGTATAATCCCATATCCCTGGGTTAGGTCTTGAGTCTAACCCCATCCAACAGCGTTATACTCCTCCCCGCCGATAGGGGATCATGGTCTCTCATCTCCCGCGCACGGCCAACCAGAACCCTGTGGATCGTCTGCCCTACATCGACGACACCGCAGGGTATATTTTTGTAATCCGAAGTACCGCCAAAATCGAAATAAATATATAGTCATTGTATCCTATTGTGATACATGGTAACACAAGACCAGATACCATCAGCAACTGGTGTGCGTTTCCAGAGGCGGCAGCGGGAGATTATCGCCGCCGCTCTGGAGCGGTATCCACAGGCGAACAACCAGATCGTATGGGTCCTTCGTGAGGCCCTCGAGTGCATTGCCAAGCGGGATCATCTTCTGGAGGCATCAGTATGACGCCCACAAAACAGTATGGTGGCCCCCTCCCTAAGACTTCCACATCACCGGGGAAGAGCGCCAAACATCTGTATCCGTCTGAGAATATCACTTTTTCCTCTGTGATCCTCCGCGCCCTCGACGCCCGCCCCGCAAACGAAGACCGGATCCGGGGGATGGCGTGATGGTGCTCGATTTCACTCCACTCACCGAGCAGGTCCAGCAGTTCGCCGCCTCCCTGGACCAGTTCGTCGAGTTCAGCCTTCACTATGTGTTCCTGCCGTCTATGGGTCTGCTCGCCCTCTTTGTCTCCATCTTCGGCCTGTGGGCATGCCGCCGCGCCGACCGCTGCGGTGTCACCCTGGAAGAGTGGTTCGGCGCCAGGCTCCTCCTCTCGTCCACGAATCTGCACCCGGTTGAGGTCCTGCTGCGGGTCAAGGAGCGTGAGGCCATATGACCGCCGCCACTCTCCCCCTGGTGGCCCCCGACCCCGCCCTCGCCCGGGCGCTGGGTCTCGAGGGGGTCGCACCATGACCGCCCACATCCACCGCGCCGCCGCCGAGCAGGTGCAGCGGGAGATCCGGGAGGCTCTCGGCATGCCGGACCTTCCTGTGCTCGATACGATGGTTGCAGAGGGCGCCTGGGTGATCCGCGGGGAGCAGCCGGCCGCCGGGGCGGCGCCGAAGGGGGTGGCGTGATGTCAGCCCATCTGATCCGTGCGATCCGGGAGTATCGCGCCAGGACAAGAATCCTAAACGATATAGCGGTAATTGGAAGTGTCGCCGCCGGCGGCGCTCTGGTGCTGGCCGTGGAGGCGATGCTCATAGATCCCGCTATGCCATGCCCGGCTACGGCGACTCTCCTGATCGCCGTCGCCATTGGCTCGGTCCTGCCGATGTGGTATGTTGTGAGACGTGCCGAAGCAGCTCTGGAGAAAGAGACTGGCTACTCATCGCTCTCTCTGCTCCTGGATGCCGAAGGGGGTGAGGCGTGATGTCCACCGATCCAATCCGGCTCACCTACCTGCGGCACCTCCAGCCCGCCGCCGCG
>Ga0265294_10007943_pt1 | contig 12485 bp, 9 predicted proteins | sample MunlanPumphouse3_FD_192504 | JGI IMG/M metagenome (GOLD analysis project Ga0265294, IMG submission 192504) | Groundwater microbial communities from a municipal landfill in Southern Ontario, Canada - Pumphouse #3 | ecosystem: Environmental > Aquatic > Deep subsurface > Groundwater | place... | reverse complement strand
TTAGTGCGCATGAAAGCGGGACCCTTGCCTGGTTTTACATGCAGGAAATCCACTATTTCGTAGAGTCCTTCTTTGAACTCGATTATCATACCATTACGGACGTCAGATATTGAAGACATTCTTTTTATTCCTTGTATTTAGACTGAGAAAGTCATAGTTTTGTAAGTGGCTATTTTGGCAAGCGAAATTTAGTCCAACCGGCCTTAACCTCGGTCAAGTTCATCTGTTGTGAGGCACTATCTATCTTTTTTGGCTCAAGTTCAATCATGGTGGCTAAGTTTATTCTGCTTGTAGCTGATTCATCTTTCGTGCTTTTATTCCCCTAGCATTGCCCTTGAATTGTCCATCCCATCCGCAATGTAAGGGCAATGATAGGGCAATGCAAGCAAGGAAGAGAGATACAATGTTTATGTAGCTGCTAAATTATAGTTTTGTTAATCACGCTGTTTAACACTATACTCGTGAAGCTACCCATTCTAATTGAACATGAGCCAATGATAAGCTTGGGGAAGTTATTCGACCTCTAAATTATCAACATTTCGTTCAGCAGCTTTAGAAAGCTGCTCTACTACGACATTCGCAGGAACGGCGTGCTGCGCTACAGCTTAACTTTTACTATTTCCGAGGAGAGGATTCTGCCCATTTGTCCGTTGGGAAGACGCACAACGCTATATTCTCCCTTAGTTTCAATAAAGTTAAGGATCAATCCCGCATGGATATCAGCAAGTGGCTTGGATTCAGTTTCGGACAGGGGAAGAAGCTGCGTATTGCCCGCAATTAGCACCGCCAACGGGTTATGTCTCTGTTTATGGCTTTTTATGCCAAGGGAGGTAAATGAACCGATGCAGAGCAGAAGCAGCAGGACAAAGAATAGCAGAGGAAGGGCGCGCTCTTTATCGGGATCGTAAAACAGCAGCCACGCAAGGCTAAGGGCAGTTAGCAACAATAACAGCAGACTTAACACTGCCAAACGGTTTACACTAAGGATATCCAGCACTTGAAACATTAACCGCACCAAGAAAAGATGCTCTGGATAAAGCTTACTATCCGGGCTCATGCGCACCGCCAAATCCAGATTTACCCGTGCATATTTATGGGATGAGTTTAAGTTCAGGGCTTTTAGAAAATAGAGGTTTGCATAACCCTGATTGCCGGCTGCAAAATAGTCCAAACCCTTGTTATAATAGTAATCGGCATTGTTTATGTCCGCCTGGGAAGTTGGCTCGCTGGTGGAAAGTGAATCTACTGTTGCGGATAAGGGCAAGCACACGGCAACAATGATAAACAGAACACACGAAATCCATTTCATCTTTAGGCTCCCTGATTATGGTTCTTTATCCGGCTGAAGCCGATGATGATATTTTGTAGCAAGCCAAGATCTTCTTGCAGGTTAATCGTCCTATCCGCTTCTGGCATAAACCTGGCCGTGAGGCACTGTTGCAAAAAGCTTTGCATCTCCTCAACCAGTTCCAGGGGGATATTATGCTCTCTTAGCATGGAGATCTTCTCATCCGTGGAGAGGCTGTTGCCAAGCTTGTATTTGGCGGTAAGATAATCGAACAAAGCTTTCTCTGCCAAGGGGTAAAACTCCGGGGATAGATTTTGCGCTGCTGATGTAGCTTGCTTCATATATTTCTGCAAGATACGCCCGGCTTGCTTTTTGGCAAATAGTTCAGGGGATTTTCTTTTAAGTCTCAGTTCATAGGCACGGATAGAAATTCCCGCACAAAAAGCCAGAATCAGGATTACTACTACCCAATACCAGGCTTGCCCAGCATAGGCAACATAAGCGGGATATTTGGCTTTGTTTATCTTCGGATGCATAGCACGGGGAGTTTGAGGCTCCCAAATACGGTTCAAGTAACTTAGCACATTGGCAGATTTCACCTCTATCGTTTGATCTGTCTTAGCATAGATGCGGTAACCGCCATTGTCGTTATCGAACCAGGAAAAAGGCAAATCAGGGAGCTTAAGCTGTCCTTTGCTCTGAGGGATTAAGGTATAGAAATAGGTTCTGGTGCCCTCAATACCAGCGTTTATGTTATCCATAACCACCGGACTGGATACTTGAAATCCCTTTCCCGATGCGAAAGCGGGAGCAGAAAACCGGTTATAATTGCCTCTGCCTTGTATCTTTAAGGTAAAGGTAAGTGCCTCGCCTAATGCTAATTCGGTTTTGGAGATACTGTGCGACACCTTGAAATTACCCACCGCTCCGTTAAATCCGGCAGGTACGTTGGCACGGGGAAGCGGACGGACAGTGATAGCCCCACCCTTGCTTTGGAGGTTTTTATTGAGATAGCCAAAGTTATAGAGCCTGGCAATGCCCTGCATTTGAGGTGCTTGCAAAGCTCCCTCTCTATTGGGCATAATCGCCAGCCGCTTGATTAGCGCACGTTTATAGTTTTTTCCGTTGAAGCGCACGTCCTCGTAATTGAGCATCGTCGGCTGCTCGTATGTGCTTTTCCCGTATCCTTCGAAGTCATTTTCCTCTTCCAGATTGAAAGACCGCACCATCTCATCTGTATAAAGATAGTATGAAACAACCGCAGGAAACCCGCTATACACATACTGGGTTTCAGGTAGAGCAGTAAGGAAAGTGTTGCCCTGTGATGGGTTATCCTCTCCCCAATAATCTGGTATGCTAAAACCATAAGGATCGGAATTGGGGAATGCGGGAGACGACTGGCTCTGGTTGGAATTAGGGTTGGTGGCAGCGATAATGGTTATATCTATGGGACGGGTTTTATACTCACGATTATTAACGGTAACCGTTATAGCAGGGATGGTGGTTTGTCCTGTCTTTTGCGGGAAGTAGATATAATTGTAAGTATGCGAGAATTCAGATACCCTTCCCCCCACTTGCCAGGATACCGAACTGGCGGAGGAACTGGTCATGTTCCTAAAACTAAGCAAGTTGACTGCTGGTGCTGCCGGCTCTGAGACGTTAACTCTGGATGAGTCGCTTATCTTCAGGGTAAGCGTAAGCTGATCATTACTGCTAATGACGTATTTGTTTACCGAAACATCAACCCTTATTGCACCCAGCAATATAGGCAGGAAAAACAAACATAGCAAAGCCTTTTTCATGTTTACCACCAATCTATTGAAGGTAGTCCCTTCTGTGGGTTTTGTTGTTTACGATCGCTGCTTTCTTTGTTGTCCAAGCCACCCAGGATGTTTTTTATCTCTTCCTGTTTCTTGGGGTCTTTTTTCTCTTCCTGTTCTGATGGCGGTGGTTTTTGGGGTTGACTTTGCATCATTTTTAACGCAAGCTCGTAGTTGGCTTTTGTATCGGCATCCTTAGGATTTTGCAGGAGTGCTTTACGGTAACGTTCTACTGCGCTTTTGTAATCGCCTTGTTTATATGCTATATTCCCGCTATCATAGTTCAATGCTGCTTTATCATTTGCCTTGCCCAAAGCTTGCTCGGAATACTTCTGAGCATCCTCGAATTTGTCTTGTTTGTAGAGGCTTTTTGCCATATTTGCCGCAGCTGTGGCGTCCCCATCTTTGCTGTTACGGGTAAATATCTTCTGTGCAGCGTGGTAGCCTTTGTTCTTATACAAGAATTCAGCCAAGCTTTGAGAGATTACCTTGGGGCGTACAACCAGCTCGAAGATGAAGCCCAAGACGATAAGCACTAAGAGTAAGAGTAAAAGGTGTTTGCGCTTAAGTTTCATAACTGTTCTCCGCGGCAAACATCCCTTTGCGTTTGCGTGGGTCTATCAGGCTTTCCAAAATCAGCAGTAGTAAAGCAAAACCAGCAAAAAGATGATACTGCTCTTTTAGCACGGTTACACTTTTACGGTTGTTACGCTTCTCTTCGTTTTTGTATATCCGCTTCAAGATTAGCTGGATTTCTTCTCCACCGGGTGTAACGCGGTAGTATTCTCCGCCGGTAATGTGGGCGATTTCTGTGAGTGCTGCTTCATCCAGTTTGCTCATTACTTCCTGCCCGGTTTGCGGATTGGTGATCAGGTAACCTTCGGGACTGCCCACACCCATGGTATGGATGCGAACGCCTTTGGTTTTAAGTAGTTTAGCTTCCTTTATGGCAGCTCCCTCCAAATCCTCTCCATCGGAAATAAGGATAAGAGTGTTCTGCTGCTGACCGGGGACGAAGGCATCTGCAGCAAGCTTTAAGGCTGCTCCGATATTAGTTCCGTGCTTGGGAATATTATCGGTGGATAAGCTGTTTAGCACGATCTTCACAGCACCATAGTCATCAGTTAGGGGGCATTCCAGGGTTGCCACCCCAGCGAAAGTTATGATCCCAATCCTGTCCGTCTTAACTTGGTCTAAAAATGCCGATATCTGGATCATTGCCCTCATCAATCTACTGGGCATCATGTCCTGTGCATCCATACTTTTGGATACATCAATGGCAAAAACTATATCCATCCCGCTGCTTTCCGTTTCCTTTTGCGCATAATCCCATTGGGGACGCAGTAATGCCAGCACTATGGACGCCAGAGCTAGGCATAGGATTACCAGCTTGAACCCTAACCAGAAAGGCGATTGGCTGCGGAAATAGTGCTGCATCATGTGGCTTTCTGCATAGCGTTTAAAACGTTTCTGAACCCTCTTCCTGCGCCTGAAGACAAGCAGGAATAAGAATGCACAGATAAGTAGTAGGGCAAGCAGATGAGGATATACGATATTCATGGCTATTCCGGTAATATTGGCATAATATAAGTTCTAAGCACAAGCTCTAGCAGTAGCAGCATAAAAGCAAGCCATAAGAAGGGCATAAACCGTTCGCTGTATTTGTAGCTGAACTGAGTTTTAAAAGTGGTCTTTTCTTGTTTATCTATCTGTAGCATAACATCATTAAGGCTGGAAGAATTCGTAGCTAATGCAGCTTTACCAGTGCCGGTCGCCGCTGCAATTTTATTAAGCGTAACCATATCAAGCTCTATCAAAGTGCTTATGTAGCGAGTTCCAAAGATGGGATCATAAAAGGGAAAAGGAACCACCCCTCCACTACCCACTCCGATGGGATAAACTTTTATGCCAAGCTGTCTTGCCATCTCTGCTGCGCTCATGGGATCAATTTCGCCTGTGTTGTTTACCCCATCCGTGATAAGGATAACGATGCGCGATTTTGCTTTGCTATCCTTCAATCTGGCTACCGCTTTGGCAAGACCTAAACCGATGGCTGTTCCGGAAGCGGTTTCGTTAACTTTAAGCTGCTGCAAACTGCCAAGCATAGCATTGTGATCGAAAGTAATGGGAACCTGAGTTAGGGCATATTCAGAAAAAGCAACCAAGGCAAAGCGGTCATTGGGTCTGCGGTTTACCAAATCTTTAGCCACGCTGATGGCAGCTCCAAGACGGTTCTCAGGAGCAAAATCCAATGCCAGCATGGAACCGCTGATATCCACTGCCAGTACAATATCCACTCCCTTGTTGTTCATATCACGCGTCTGCACTCCCCACCTGGGCTGAGCTATGGCAATCACCAAACAAAGGATAATAAGGCTTCGCAAACCCGGAAATAGATGCCGATAAGGAAACTGCCCTGCACTTAGCCGTTTAAGCTCTTGCCATCTGGAATGAGGCAAGGAAAGCTTGCGGTCTGCCGTGTATCTGTTGTCCCACCACAGATAAAGAGGGATAAGCAAGGCAAGCAGTAATAACCAGGGATTTTCGAACTTAATCATTTTGTTTCTTTGCTTGCTTGAATACTGAAGCTCTGAAAGTAGCCGGCTAGCCACTGCACTCGTTGTTGGATTTCTGCCAAGCTAGGCTCTGCTTTGGCAAACTTCACCAGGTCACAATATGTTAGAAAGCTACGAAGATCATCATTATGGCTTATATTGTGTTTGTTAATATAAGCAACAATCTCGCTAACGGTCATTTCCAGGGCAGGGAAATGATATGTACCTTCCAGGAAGATGCGCAGGATATCCGAGATGCGAAAGTGGAACTTAAGCACTTCTCCTGATTCCAGCAAGTTTTCCGAAAGCAGAGCTGACAAACATGCCAAAGCAGTTTCCCAGGCAGGTATTTGTTTAGGTATGGGAATAGCGGCTACGGTCGGTTGGGAAGGCTTTGGCTTTTGTCTTTTTAAAAACAAGTAAATCGCCAGACCCAATACCACTAAAACCAATAATAGATATAACCACAAGCTTGGTTGCAAGGGATAACGCTCCAGTGGCTTGATATCTCTCAACAAGGTGTCACCTTCTGCCAAAACGCTAAGCACATAAACCCTGAAAGCGTCGGTAAATCCTGCTACAACTCCGCTTTCCACAGGCAGAACCTGAAGACGTGGGAAGGATAGGGCTCCGGTTTTAAGCGGAACAATAGTCAGTTTCCAGGTTTTGTCATCATCTGCTTTCTTGCTTTGGATAACGGAAAAGCTCTCCAGAGTGTCCGGTATCGACACACCTTTTATGCTGTAGTTACTAATAATAGTGAAAGTAAAGGGAATCCCCACATTGAGGCTATCGACACCTGCAAGCTCCTGCGTAATAGTGGCAGAAAGAAACATCGGCAGCAGGCAAAATGCCAAGATAAGTGAAGGTAATGCGGTCCTAAAGTTTGCAAGCGGTGTGCGGAGGTCACTATTATACATCATTTCCCCCACCTGCGTTTCTGGCGTAGTACGAAGAACTTGCGTAATGCCTGCACAAAAGAGGTATCTGTGCGAATTAAAAGGTAATCACACTTGCAGGAGCGGAAAAAGCTTTGCAGTTCGAGCTGTTGTTTCCGCACTGAAGCTTTGTAGGCTTTACGAATCTTGGGGTCTGAGCTGTTTATCAAAGCTTCCCTTCCGGTTTCAGGATCTTGCAGCCTTAGAATACCGGCATCGGGAAGATCCAGCTCGCTGCGGTCAAGGATTTGCAGGGCAATAACGTCATGCTTTTGGGCAAGAATTTTGAGGTGCTTTTCAAAGCCGGTATCAATCCAATCCGAAACAATGAAGATAATGCATCGTTTCTTAAGCATTTTTTGGGTATATTGAAAAGCAGCAGCTAGGGATGTCCGCGGGCTTTTGGGCTGAATATACAGTATATCTCTCAGGATTGCCAAGGCATTGTTGCGTCCCTTGCGAGGGGGGATATACTTTTCCGCTTGATCCGAATACAATATTAAACCCACCAGATCGTGATTTGCCACGGCAGAAAAAGAAAGACCTGCCACAATCTCGGCAATGCGTTCGCGCTTGAACATGGAAACGGTACCCATATTTTGGGAAGCACTGATATCCACCAAAAACACAACCCTTAATTCACGGGTTTCTTTGAACTTTTTAATAAACAACTGACCCATTCTGGCGGAAACATTCCAATCTATATCGCGGTGGTTATCTCCGGGCTGATATTCACGTACTTCGGCAAATTCCAATCCTTGCCCCCGAAACCGGCTATGGTATTCTCCGCTGAACAATTCGGATACCGAATTACGGGTGCGTATTTCGATCCTGCGTATCTTTTTCAGGATGTCGGAAGCGCTCTGCGTGAACATTATCCCTCTTTAGGGAACTTCAATCTCGTCCAGTATTTTGTTAATGATGGTTTCGCTGCTCAGCTCTTCCGCTTCCGCTTCGTAAGAAAGGATAATCCTGTGGCGCAGAACATCTCTGCCGATTGCCTTGATATCATCTGGTATTACATACGCTCTGCCGGATATATAGGCATGCGCCTTAGCAGCTCTGGCAAGGTAGATGGTAGCTCTTGGAGAAGCACCAAATTCTATTAATCCTTTGAGGCTACTGATGCGGGGATAGCGTTCTGGATGCCTGGTAGCCTGGACAAGATGCAGGATATAGTCCTTCAGCTTTTCTTCCATGTGCACCAGGTTTATCACTTCGCGCATTTTCGTAATATCGGCAGGGTTCAGCACTTTCTTTAAGGGGATTGGTTTATCTTCCACCATTCTATCCAAAATGAGCCGTTCATCATCGAATGAGGGGTATTTTATCTTCAGCTTCATCATGAATCTATCCACTTGCGCTTCCGGCAAAGGATAGGTACCTTCCTGCTCGATGGGATTCTGGGTAGCCATCACAAAGAAGGGGCTTGGCAGTGCCACGGTTTTATCACCCAGGGTTACCTGACGTTCCTGCATCGCTTCCAGCAAAGCGGATTGAACCTTGGAAGGTGCTCGGTTGATCTCATCAGCGAGGATAAAATTGGCAAAGATAGGCCCTTGTTTTACACTGAATTCACCGCTTTTGGGATTATATATCATCGTGCCAGTGATATCGGCTGGCAGCAAGTCCGGAGTAAATTGTATCCGTGCAAACTCAGCATCAAACACCGCTGCCAGTGAGGAGATGATCAAAGTTTTAGCTAAGCCAGGAACACCTTCAATAAGCACATGCCCGTTAGCCAATATGCCTATCAACAGCCTATCCACTATCTTTTGTTGACCTACAATAACCTTGCCGATTTCTTGGCGGACATCAGTAAGCACCGCCGAACTTTGTTCCACTCTGTTTTGAATTTCTTCTATTAACACATAACCCCCAAATTTGGTAGTCTTGTTTATATTTCGGATCGTCTCAAGGCAAAGAAATCGGGAATCCGGTATAAACCGTAATTCCCGAAAAGCATCTGTTATATAAAATTGGCTTATGTAACCGTGCGCCTCTAATCGTATTTACTACTAATAAAGTAGCACGTTTATTTAGATACGGCTTTACGGATTTTATTAGCCTTCAAACAGGAGCTGCATACCTTCACACGCTTGACTCCGCTTTCAAAGATAGCGCGGACTTCGTGCAAATTGGGATAGAAACGACGCTTGGTGGCATTCAAAGCATGACTGCGATGGTTACCGACCTGAGCACTTTTTCCACAGATATCGCATATTCTTGACATGGTTCACTTCCCTAAATTTCGTTTGGTCGCGCCATTAAAATCAAAGCCTCGTTTTTGACAAGCATTTATTTCATATTTTGGGGAATACGAATATCAAATCTGCTGCCATGTGGCTCCACTGGGATGTATTCCAAGCGACCATGATGCTCCAACACCAGCTTTTTACATATTGCCAAACCCAGCCCTGTGCCATGAGGTTTTCCCTCCGTTACAAAAGGCTGGAACAAATCTTCCCGTATTAAAGGTGAAATCCCGGGGCCATTATCTATTACCGATATCTGCAACCAACCAGAGGATATGCCGGAAGTAACCCTAACTTCGCCTTCCACGGGAATAGCTTCTGAAGCATTCTTTATCAGGTTTATAAGCACTCTGCGTATTTTGCCTTCATCGAAATGCACATAATCGCGTATTTTGTTTTCTATCACAAACTTAATGTTGCGCCCATGCAAAGCGGAGACATAAACATCCTCAAGTTCTTTAAAGAAAGCATCCAAATCTACCTTCTGGATCAATGGTGTTGATTCGGTTCCTTTGGCAAAATCCAACACTTCTCTTACCAGTTGGTCTATCAATTTGGTCTGTTTTACAATACTATCGGTAAATTCTTCGCTACCAGGGTAGATGCTTTCTATCAATTGAGCAGTTAGCACCATAACGGTTAAAGGGGTCTTTATATCGTGGATAATCTTACTTGCAGCCAGCCCAATCGCCATCAGGCGGTTTTTGCTAAGCATCTGATTCATCACATCCACAAATCTTTCATTGGTATCTCTCAACCTGCCCGATAGGGTGCGCATCAGGTTAAACATTACCACGGGATGAGTAAAGGTAATATTGGTGAACACTTCTTTGGGAATCGCCAGAAGCTCTACCTCTTCCAAAGCAATCACACTGGCAGAACGAGGCTCATCGTTAATAACCCCCATTTCGCCAAAGAACTCTCCCGGTCCTAATACTGATAACTGCGCAAAAGGAGTCTCGTGGTCGTCTAATTCTTTGCTTATTTCCACTTTCCCCTTGCAAATAAAAAAAAGATTATTTCCCCAAGAGTTTTCCGCTATTATTGCTTCACCCTGAGAGGCATGTATCCTCTTCGAGTCTTTGGCAAACCTATTCACCACGTCTTCGCTGAGCCCGTTAAATATCCCGATATTAATGCGTGTAGTTTCTTTTGGCATTATCACCCCTTGCGGCTAATCCACTTTTTAGTACTAAGTGGAAATATTACAACTCTTCAAAATCTGTCAAGCAGGAAATATAAATATCCAATTTCCAGAATGTTAATGGGCACATGGATTAGCCAAATTCATCGGACTGACACAGTTTTGTTTCTACCACCGAGAACACCGAAGGCACCGAGATATTTACAAAGAGTAAAAGAGTGAAAGAGTGAAAGAGACTATAATAGAACGCTGATAACTGGATCGACTGGATCATCAGGATTATTACCTGTGGGGCTGTGAATAAGGTTGCTTTTCCTGCTATTCTCTCAAATCTTTTCTCTCTTTTTCTCTTTCACTCTTTTACTCTTTGTTAAAAAAGAAATTTAATACTTACACGAAGATTCCATTTAGCAGCATCGCAGTGCTGCTCTACAATACAGCACACCATCACTTCATCACTTCGTTACTTCGTTACTTCTTCACCCCAACACGCCAGTACCTACGGGTACAATCACCTCTATACACATCAAAGAACTATCTGCCTCTATAATGTAAGGGGGACAAATCTGAGCTTTTGGGACAAAAAGCCAATAAATTTTTCGAATCCCTTATATTTTTCGGTGAATGCCATGTATGACTTAATACAACTTACTGCTAACCTTCCAATTACGCTAATTTGCGTAACGCACATAGGCAAATTTTAATGGCTGTTCCAACGGGTTTAAAAAAAATGTGCTTGAACAAGTATTACTCTTACGGCATGGTTAACATTTCAGCATTTGAATCAAGTTCTTTTTGAAGCTTTTTGACGATATTAAATCTTGACAACTATGAATCTCCCCATAGTATGCAACTTTAATTGCCTAAGAGATAAATCTCCCAAGCAAATCTAAATATACCTGCAACTTAGGAGTCTGGTTATGAAAAAAATACTTTGTTTCTTGGCAGTGGCGGTGTTGGCTATTGGTGGTTTATGTGCAGAAAATCTTTACGAAAACTTTGGTGGGGCGTTTCTACCTCAAGGGTGGAGGGTAATTAATGGAGGCGATCCTGCAACAACGTGGGTAAAGACAACCGCATTTGCGAATAGTGGAACTTCCAGTGCCTATCTGGAACCAACCATTTATTCTTATAATGATTGGCTGATTACTCCACAATTGTTGCCCAAGCTGGGGGTATCAACCTTCCGATTTTATGTTAGGAATATAGGTGGTAATCCTCACTTTGACCTCATGATTTCCAAAGGTCCCAACAATGCGGTAGATTTTACCACAACATTGGCAGCAAACGTTACCTCAACTCAAACTTGGACAGAATACACCTACAATCTATCAGCATATCTTTACCAGTATATCTATGTTGCATTTCGTGTTACCCTAAATGAAGGCTATCCTATCTGTATCGACGACGTTCATGGGCCCCAATTAGCCTGTAAAGATGGCTTTGAAACCTGTAACTTTAGTTCGTTTGAATGGAACAATAGCTCTTCCAACCCTTGGTTTACTCAACCTTTAGAAAAAAGTAACGGAATCTATGCAGCCCAATCTGGTTCCATCGGTGATAACAGCGGTTCAGTAATTAGTCTTGAGCGCTATGGAGAATTGGGAGGGAATATAACTTTTTATCAAAAAGTGAGTTCACAAGCGGGAAGCGACTGGCTGAAATTCTACATCGATGGAGTAGAGAAGGGTGCGTGGTCTGGCGAAGGTGCGTGGACAGCTCAGAGTTATTACGTACCTGCGGGCAACCATACCTATTTATGGATTTATTGCACGGATGCAGCGGGATCAGGCGGTAGCAATTGCGCATGGATAGATGATGTTTATTTTCCCCTGAGTATCCCGGGATCACCAGAATCTCCTTATTTGATATACAATTTTGACCAGCTAAACAATATGCGTTACTTACTGGGTAGTGCCTATGCCACAAAGTACTTCAAATTAATGAATGATATAGATGCCACTCCAACTCAAACCAGTACCTGGGTGCCAATTGGTTCATCTGGGACGTCATCTGCTTTTTACGGAAGCTTTGATGGCAATAACCACACTATCTCCAACTTAAGAGTTAGTAATTATGGTAATTATCATGGTCTCTTTGGTTACACTGCGGCAGGGAGTAGCATAAAGAACTTTAGCATGAACAGTAGCTGTTATATCCTTGGGGATTTTGAAAGCGGCTCAATAGTTGGTCATAATGACGGAACTGTGGATAATTGTCGATCTGCTGCAACTGTGAATATCGGCAATGCGACTAAGGGTGGTGGTATTGTTGGAGACAATTACGGAACCATTAGTAATTGCAGATTTTCCGGTACGGTATCAAGGTCTGGATCTGGAGTAGATGCCAGCAGTTTGGGTGGTATTGTAGGGAAGAATGAAAGCGCGGGAATTGTTACCAATTGCTATTCCACCGGATCCATTAATGGAAACTTATGGAACGGTGGAGTTGCTGGATGGAACGATGGCACGATAGATAACTGTTA
>Ga0265294_10007942_pt1 | contig 12485 bp, 8 predicted proteins | sample MunlanPumphouse3_FD_192504 | JGI IMG/M metagenome (GOLD analysis project Ga0265294, IMG submission 192504) | Groundwater microbial communities from a municipal landfill in Southern Ontario, Canada - Pumphouse #3 | ecosystem: Environmental > Aquatic > Deep subsurface > Groundwater | place... | reverse complement strand
TCCGTTTGAAAGAAGGTACAAATGGATTTCGCATCAATGTGGACGGACTTTCCGGCAAATCTTTCGCCAACGTGGATATTCCGGCAAAAGACAGCTTGTTCCTTTTTGTAGAACTGACTCCTTCAGAACAAGGTTCCGGTCAACCTTTGCTCGTCAGTGATGTTATCCTTTTTCAGTCAAATGGCGGACAAAAGCAAATTGTACTGGAGGCTTACAGCCGGGATGCCGTCATCTGGCATGGCAAGACCATTACGTCGGATACGACACTGACTTCGGATAAACCTTTTATCATTTACGATAGTCTGGTCGTTGCAAAAGATGTAACCCTTCATATTACAGAAGGTACAACACTCCATTTTCACGACGCCGCAAGGTTGATAGCGTACGGATCCATTGAAGCTTCCGGTTCTTCTTCAGCCCCTGTTACATTTCGCGGAGATAGGCTCGATGATGTATTGACGGACTTTCCTTATGATAATTATCCCGGGCAATGGGAATATATATATTTGGCAGAGTCCAGCTATGGGAATGTGTTCGATCATGTGAATATCAGGGGTGCATATTCTGGTTTGGTGGCGGATTCATCCTCTTTGGACGAGACAAAACTAACCCTGAAGAATTCTGTGATCCATAATATGGCTGTCAACTGTATTTTCGGTTTCCACTGTAAAATAGTCGTGGCTAACAGCCAGCTGACCAATAGCGGAGGGTCAACAGTCTATCTGAAGGGCGGAACGTCTGATTTTATCCATTGTACCATCGCTAATTATCAGCGTTTAGTCAACAGGGAAGGTTATGCGCTTGATTTGGTCAATTATTTTGAAAAAAGCCCGTTGAAAGCTCGTTTCGTAAATTGCATCGTTTATGGATCCCAGGCTTCGGAGGTGAATATCAGTTACCTGAAAGATGCTCAGGTCTTCTGGGACTTATTGTTCAAGAATTGTTTGATCCGGACGGACCAGATGATTTTTTCGACTTGCGCCACAACCACAGACTGTATTTTTTCCAAAGACCCCTTTTTTTTGAGATTAGGCACTGAGGCTGAGAATTATCAATACGATTATCGAATCGATTCACTTTCTGCAGCACGTGATTGTGCGGACATCACATTCTCAAATCTTTATCCGAATGACATGAATGGAGTCTCTCGCGTGGCGGATTCCAAACCGGATATTGGAGCCTACGAATGGTTTCGTGAAAAATAAATAATCATTAATTAATTGTTTATTATTTAAATTTGGATAACTTTGAGATTCAATTAAGAAGATATTCATGAAGAAGTTTTTCACTCTTCTTTGTTTCCTGATTGTCTTTTCCTTGCATTGTCTTGCAAGGGAAGGTTTTCGTGTGATGTTTTACAATGTGGAAAACTTTTTCGATTGTCGACATGACAGTTTGAAAAATGACAAGGATTTTCTGCCAGGTGGAACGATGAGGTGGACTCCCACCCGTTTCTGGAAAAAGGCAGGTCAGATATCCAAGGTCATTTCAGCGGTAGGAGAGGATAAGTTCCCGGAAATCGTCGGATTGGCTGAAGTCGAAAATGAAAATTGTATCCAAAGTCTAATCAGAAATTCTCCTTTAAAGAATGCAGCCTATTCGTATATACATGATGAATCTCCGGATGCAAGAGGGATTGACGTTTGTCTTTTGTATAACCGATATTTGTTTACAGTTGTCAGTCATGCCTCCATACATGTGGCTTTTCCCAATAATTCCAAGAAGCTGACCCGTGATATTTTATATGTTTGCGGGAAAACTTATACAAACCAAATCTTACACCTTTTTGTTTGTCATTTTCCTTCCAGATTGGGAGGCGAACTAGAGTCCGAAGATGCCCGTAGGGTCGTGGCCAAATTAATCCGGACAAAAGTGGATTCCATTTTTTTCGTTCAAAAAAATTCAAACGTGTTGATTATGGGTGATTTCAATGATTATCCTACCAATCGGTCTCTTTCTGTTGACTTGTTGGCTACACCGCCTGTACCTTTTCCAAAGGACAAGCATTTATATAATCTGATGCTGCCTTTTTGCGGAAATCCTGATGTTGGTACCAACAAGTACCAGGCAGAATGGGGTATCCTGGATCAGATGATTGTTTCGGGAAACTTGTTGAAAAAAGCTCCCGAAGCACATATCTTTTCTGCTGATTTTCTGCTGATTCAGGATGAACGCTGGTTGGGCAGGAAGCCTTTCCGTACCTATCATGGAATGTCCTATCAAGGAGGTTTCAGTGATCATTTACCTGTTTTTGCCGACCTGGAGATCCAATAGTTTCTGCTCCCTTTTTCGGATTACCCCTTCAGACTTGAATTTCTTGTATCCGGACACGAGATAAGTACTTGCACATCATTCTCCTTTTTTGTACTTTTGCCCTTCTTAAAAAATAAAGTATTAACATCAACCATAAGATATGTTTGAAAATTTAAGTGACCGGTTAGAACGGTCTTTTCAGATACTGAAAGGACAGGGAAAAATCACTGAAATCAACGTTGCAGAAACGCTTAAAGATGTTCGTCGTGCCCTTCTTGATGCCGATGTCAACTATAAGATAGCCAAGAAATTCACAGAAGACGTTAAGGATAAAGCCATGGGACAAGACGTGCTGAAGTCCGTCAAGCCCAAGGAAATGATGATCAAAATCGTACATGATGAGTTGTCAAACCTCATGGGTGGAGATCTGGTCGACATCAATCTCAAAGGAAGTCCGGCTGTCATTTTGATGTCCGGTCTGCAAGGTTCCGGTAAAACCACTTTTTCAGGAAAGCTGGCCAAGATGCTTAAATCCAAACGTGGCAAGAACCCGATGCTGGTTGCCTGTGATGTGTATCGTCCTGCCGCTATCGAACAGTTGAAAGTGATTGGTGCCCAGATTGAAGTGGAAGTCTACAGCGAGCCTGATAATCAGAATCCTGTTACCATCGCACAGAATGCCGTTTCCTATGCCAGGAAAAACGGACATGACCTGGTCATCATAGATACCGCCGGTCGTTTGGCTGTGGATGAAGTGATGATGAATGAGGTTGCAGCACTCAAGAAAGCAATCAACCCTCAGGAGATCTTGTTTGTTGTCGATGCTATGACTGGTCAGGATGCCGTGAATACAGCCAGGGAATTCAATGACCGCCTCGATTTTGACGGTGTCGTATTGACCAAACTGGATGGTGATACCCGTGGTGGTGCTGCACTTTCTATCCGTACGGTGGTGAACAAGCCTATCAAGTTTGTGGGTACCGGTGAAAAGATGGAAGCCATCGATTCTTTTTATCCCAAACGTATGGCCGACCGTATTCTCGGTATGGGTGACGTTGTTTCCCTTGTTGAAAAGGCACAGGAGCAATATAACGAAGAAGAAGCCCGTCGTTTGTCCAAAAAAATCGCGAAAAACCAATTTGATTTCAACGATTTCGTAGCCCAGATTACTCAAATCAAGAAAATGGGAAACCTGAAAGATTTGGCATCCATGATACCAGGTGTCGGTAAAGCCATCAAAGATGTAGATATAGATGACAATGCTTTCAAAGGTGTTGAAGCCATCATCGGCTCCATGACACCCAAAGAAAGAACCAGTCCTGACATTATCAATGCCAGTCGTCGTCAGCGTATAGCCGCCGGTAGTGGTACCAGCATTCAGGAAGTGAACCGTCTGCTCAAACAATTTGACCAGACCCGCAAAATGATGCATGCCGTAAGTACGGCAAAACCTGGTAAAAAGGGGCTGGCCGGTTTGCGCAGACACTAATGGTCGAAATTTAAACACAAAGAATAATTATATGCAACTTATTGATGGAAAAGTCGTTTCCAAGGCCGTAAAAGAAGAAATAGCCGCACAGGTACGACAAATGATTTCCGAAGGGAAGAAACGTCCCCACCTTGCTGCCATTTTGGTAGGACATGATGGAGGAAGCGAAACGTATGTCGCCGGTAAAGTGAAAGATTGCGAAGATTGCGGCTTTACCTCAACACTGATTCGTTTTGAAAATGATGTTACTGAAGAAACATTGTTGGCTGAAGTTGAAAAACTCAATAAAAATGAGGATGTGGATGGTTTTATCGTCCAATTGCCTTTACCGAAACAGATCTCCGAACAGAAAATTATCGAAGCCATAGATTATCGCAAGGATGTGGATGGTTTTAACCCTGTCAATGTTGGTCGTGTCAGTCTTGGCTTGCCCGCTTTTGTTTCTGCAACTCCGGACGGCATTCTTGAGCTGATTAAGCGTTATAAAATTGAAACAGCAGGAAAACATGTTGTTGTAATAGGGCGCAGTAATATTGTCGGCAAACCTGTAGCCAATTTGCTGATGCAAAAAGGGTATCCGGGAAACGCCACCGTGACGGTCGTCCATAGTTTCTCAAAAGATATCAAGGAACAATGCCTCACGGCCGATATTATCATTTGTGCACTTGGCAAACCCGGATTTCTGAAAGCCGATATGGTGAAAGATGGCGTTGTTGTGATAGATGTCGGAACAACACGTGTCCCCTCTGATAAAACCAAAAGTGGTTTCAAACTGATGGGGGATGTGGCTTTTGATGAAGTTGCTCCCAAGTGTTCCTATATCACACCCGTTCCTGGTGGGGTAGGTTTGATGACCAGGGTATCCCTGATGAAAAATACACTCCTTGCCGGAAGCAAAGCCATTTATTGATGATCGATGGGAGGTCATCCTTTGAGGAAAATCATCTGTCGTTAAATGCAATACTGTACATGATTTGTGTACATGAGAAATACGGGAGCAAAAAAGCTTTCGTATTTTTTATGATAAAACTTTGTATAAACACATCGTCATAAAAATTTCCCGCAGATCACAAATGTCATACTTTTGACGCTTCTCCACAATTTTTCAATTTGATCCGAAAATTTGAAATGAAAAAATCAGGAAATACATTAAATTTTTGAAAAAACATTATCTTTACTCCTGTTTTTATTTCAAAAAAATAGACTTATAAAAATCAAACTTATAAAAATCAATATGAATCAATAACACAAACTTTCAAACTAAAAATTTATCACATGAACAAACAAACAAAAAATTATGCATTGCCTATTGCAATGATGTTTGCCCTATTCTTTATGATCTCATTTGTTACAGGGCTACAAAATCCTATGGGCGTCATTGTAAAAAATCAATTTGCCGCAAGTAACTTTATGTCCCAATTAGGAAATGCTGCAAACTTTATTGCTTATGCATTTATGGGACTTCCTGCCGGACTGTTACTCAAAAGGATCGGCTATAAAAAAACAGCTTTACTGGCAATCGCAGTTGGCTTTGTTGGAGTTGGCATTTCCTTCTTATCCGGACAAGTTGAAAGCTTTGCAGTTTATTTGACAGGTGCATTTATTTCAGGATTTTCAATGTGTATGTTGAACACCGTTGTCAATCCGATGTTGAACACTCTTGGTGGAGGTGGAAATAAGGGCAATCAGTTAATCCAGTTTGGTGGTACCTTTAATTCTGTTGGAGCTACAATAGTTCCTGTTTTAGTAGGTTATTTAATTGGTGGGAACGTTTCGAGTGCATCTATTGATAATGCTACTCCTGCATTATTTTTAGCGATGGGTATTTTCGCTTTGGCATTTATCGTTTTTAGTCTGGTAAGAATTCCCGAACCGAATCAAGCAGCCAAATCAAAGGAAAAATCAGCACACAGCCCACTGTCATTCCGTCATTTTGTTTTTGGTATCATTGCGATTTTCTTATATGTCGGTATTGAAGTCGGTATTCCGAATATGGCAAACTTATTTATGACATCTACAGCTATTGACGGTGGTCTTGGCATTGATCCGACCATGGCAGGTACCATTGTAGGAACATATTGGTTCTTGATGCTTATCGGTAGATTGGTCGGAGCTTCTGTCGGAGCAAAAGTTTCCAGTAAAACGATGTTGACATTCGTGTCATTATTGGGACTTGTATTTATTCTGTTAGCTATTTTCATGCCGGTTGCGGCCACAGTAAATATGCCTGTATTCCAATCTAATATTTCATTTGGTTTTGCAGAAGTGCCCATTGGTATTATGTTTTTAATTTTATGTGGACTTTGCACTTCCGTGATGTGGGGTGGTATTTTCAACCTTGCAGTTGAAGGATTGGGAAAATATACAGAAATTGCATCCGGTGTCTTTATGGTAATGGTTTGCGGTGGTGGTATCCTTCCACTTATTCAAGGTGCCATAGCAGACTCATTTGGCTACCTGAGCAGTTACTGGGTAATTGTGGCAGGTTTGATTTTCTTGCTATTCTATGCCTTGGTCGGTCATAAAAATGTAAACAAAGATATTCCTGTTGAATAACAATCGGTTAATTGACAAAATTATATAAAAACATTGCGGAGAAACCATATCTATTGATGGATAGGGGTCTCCGTAATGTTTTTTTATGGCTCATTTTCGTGTGCTCATGCACTTCTACGCATGCACAGAAAGATACAGACAGTCTGGTTTTCCGTGGTTTTCTGGATTATGCGATCAAAGAAAAGATCACCGAAAAGGAAACAGGATACAGAATTATATCCATTGCCCAATTCTTTTTGGAGAAGCCTTATGTCGCCTCTACGCTTGAGACTGACGGTCCTGAACATTTGCAGGTCAATTTACGGGAGTTTGACTGTACAACTTTTGTCGAGACCGTACTTGCTCTTCACAATGTACTGAAAGAGACCAATCCTGATTTTGACACCTACAAACGTATGCTCACATCCATCCGGTATAGGAATGGAATAATCATCGGTTATCCTTCCAGACTTCATTATACCACAGACTGGCTCCTGGACAATCAACGCAAAGGCTTTATTACCCTGGTTCAGCCAAGTTGTTCCTCTGACACCCTCAACCTGAACCTGAACTTCATGTCTACCCATCCTTCCTATTATCCGGCCCTGAAGAACAACCCGGCGAATATCGAAGAAATGTCCAAAATTGAAGCTTCCCTGAGTCAACAGACCCTCCACTATATTCCTAAGGAGGATCTCACCGGAAAATCCCCCGATATCCACAACGGCGACATGATTGCCATCACCACATCCATAAAAGGCTTGGACTTTTCTCACCTTGGTTTTGCGTTTTGCAACCATGACACCATCAATTTACTGCATGCGTCTTCCTCTTCCAAAAAAGTAATCATCAGCATTCAATCCCTGAAAGAATATCTCTCCGCCATCGACAAACACACCGGTATCGTCATTGCCAGACCCCGGTGATTTCAATATAAAGGCTATTCATCCCTGTGAGTCTGATATAATATATTGTGATTTAATGAATTGTGGAGTCGTTTGAAAAATGCGAAGGGAAATAAGCAGGCATTTTTTTATAAAAAGTATGTTTCCTACTTGCAGGAAATACTTTAAAATGCTACTTTTGCACCGCATTAAAATGGTGGTTGTAGCTCAGTTGGTTAGAGCGATGGATTGTGGTTCCATAGGTCGCGGGTTCGAGCCCCGTCTCCCACCCAAAAAACCTTCGGCAATAGTCGAAGGTTTTTTTGTTTTCTTATCTTTGTCAATCATAAACCTACGACCGATGAATCGCATACAAAAAAATTGGACAGCCCTTTTTGCCACCAACTTTTTGGGTGTCTTTAATGATAACTTTCTCAAACACTGTATCATTTTTATCTCGATTACATGGTGCTTGCCATCCTGGCTTTCACAATCTCAGCTCATATCCATTGTTGCAGCTGCATTGTTGCTGCCATATCTTTTTTTATCGCCATTGGCAGGCCGTTTTGCCATGAAATATTCCAAACAAAGTGTCTTGCGTTTCTGTAAACTGTTGGAAATATCCATTCTTTCGCTTGCGTGCGTTGCTTTTTATTTCATGTGGGTATGGCTTGCCGTTTTTTGTGTTTTGATGATGGGCATTCTCAGTTGCATCTATTCCCCTTCCAAATACGGATTGATCCGTGATATTGAAGGACAAAAAGGGGTTTCATTCGGTAGCGGAGTGTTTGAAACGATGGCTTTCCTGGGTATACTCATCGGGACAGTTGCTGCTTCTTATCTTTCAGACCATTATCGTTTATGGGCAATATTGGCTCTTTTCATCGGTTTGGCTATCTTGGGCTATTTGTCCAGCCGACAAATTAAAGCGGTAGAATTGCCGGAGGAAAAGGACAATCTTGGTACCATCAATCCAATCCGATTTTTGATAGATTCCTATCGCTATGCCAGCAAACATAAGTATATCAACAGTGCTGTCTTTGGGGCCTCCATTTTTTGGCTGGTCGGCGGTGTGATTCAGATGAATATGGTGATTCATTGTGTAAAAACACTGGGTACCAGCAATACGGTGGCAGGGTTGGTGATGTGCTGTGCTGCCATAGGTATAGCATTGGGCTGTACTGCTGCGGGAGTTTTGGCAAAAAAGGGAGTACGGCCTGAAATGATACCCATCGGTTTGCTTGGCATGATTATTAGCCTGACAGCCATCATCTTTTTCAATCCCCCGGTCTATATTTGTGCTTTTTTGGTATTCTGCCTCGCATTTATGGGTGGCATTTTTGAAGTACCATGTATGGCATTGGTTCAAAATGCCAATTTAGGCCGCAAATTGGGCGACATGATAGGTTATCTCAATTTCGTCACTTTTATTTTTGTACTGATAGGAACCGGATTGTTCTCTGTGACCACCCTGCTGACCAATGACAACAGTCTCGCTGTCTTCAGCGTTTTACTGGTGATATGTTCTTTGACATTATTGTATTATGCTGTCAAGTATCCGGAATTTTTTATAGGAAGGAAGTCAACTTCTTTTCCGGAAGAAAAGAAATCATCAAAGATTACAGATCTTTGATGAGGCAATCCAAGCCTTTCAGTTCAATGGTCTGTTCAAGATTGCATAATGCTTCCCAATGGGGTTTGTAAAGAATATCCGTATCCAGCTTGAAATCTTCACTTCCATGCTCAAACATTTTTTTAAAGAGAAAGCCCATCGTCAGTTTGTTGATATCAACTGCAGGCTGGAAAGCGGGGACATCTTTATCATTGATGCTGTATGTCTCGGAAATTAAATGTAGCTCAACAAGCCGCCTAATTGTATGGTTCGTGAGGCGTATCGGGATTTCGTATTCAGAGGATATTTCATTGGCAGTCATCGGACCTTCCTCTTTTTCGAATCTTTTGCATAAAATGTTCATAATCAGAATGCTGATGAAATAGTGGTATCGGTCGCTGACATTCTTGGTTTCCTTTTCAAAATAGAAGTTCTGGACATTTTGTGAGGCAAAAGCCACTTCTGCACCCAGAAGAACGATTGTCCAGGAAAGCTGTAGCCAAAGAAGGAATAAAGGGATGGCTGCGAAACTACCGTAGATGGCATTATAACGGTTTACCCAAATCTGTCCGCTAATGTAAATATATTGAAAAGCCTGGAAAGCGAAACCCGCTATGAAACCCGCCAGAACTGCGTTGCCGAACTTGACCTTGGTTCTTGGAATCAGTATATAAAGCAGTGTAAAGCCAAGCCAGCAAATGAAGTAGGGGATGAAGGTCATTAAAACGTTCACGACCGGACTTAGGAGTGATAGTATCTCGTTTTTTGCGATGGCTGTTTTCATGAATACGGAAAAGCCGCTGGACAAGATCAAAAGAACTGGAATCAGGAACATGGTAGCCAGGTAATCGGTCAGCATACTTGATACGCTTCTGGCCTTTTTGATCTGAAAAACGTCATTAATAGCTCCATCAATGGATTGCAGGATGCTCCAGACGGCGATAATCAATAATACGATACCGATACCGACAACAACTCCGTTCTGGGTGACTTCTAAAAAAGATTGTACGAATTTGAACAAAATGTTTAAAGCTTCAGTTTGTCCCGGAAGCAAATGGGTCAGATAGGTTTCTATGACCTTCTGAAAACCGAAACCACGGGCGATGCCAATGGTGATGGTGGCTACCGGTACGACAGCCAACAGTGATGTATAAGTTAAAGCTGAAGCCCTGGTGGTCAGTCTGTCTGCAATAAAACCTTTGGTTGCCAAAATCAAGGTCCTGACAAGGTTCAGCAACCTATTTTTAAGTCCTTTGACCTCATGTTTCGGAACGCGCCAGATATCTCTGGAAACAAAAATCCAAAGGTTTGCAATTTTTTCACCCAAAGAAGATGTTGATTTTACCATGGCTTTTTCCTTCAAATAAGGTTAAAAAAATAAAACAGTGAGCCTGTAAGCCGGGTTCTGTACTTTTCCGGAAAATCCGGTTAAGCGTCTGTCATTTATCTCGACTACCGGTCACCCGGCAGCTCTAGCGACCTACCCCCCGACATCGGGCGAGCAGCCCTACATGCGTCGGTGTACATGGTCTTGCAACCCATAAGACGTACTGACCTCCGGTGTCACCATCGGAGCGGTGGGCTCTTACCCCTCCTTTTCACCCTTACCGGATTTACATCCGGCGGTTGTTTTCTGTTACCTTCACTCTGTTGTAACACAGCTTCCCGTTAGGAAGTATGGTGCTCTGTGTTGCCCGGACTTTCCTCCTTTATTTCTAAAAGCGACAGACCGGCCCTCTGTTTGACGCAAAATTACGTAATAAATGTCAAATTTTCATTGTTCGATGAAATTTTGTCAGCTTTAAATGTTATATCCGTATAAAGTAAAAGGAGTAGCGTGTTAATAGGCGTTAAGTGCTGAATGGATACGTTAATTAAGCTTTCCAAAATCACGAATAAAGTGATTTTGGAAAGCTATTTGCATATCATTTTATAGACATAAAATATCCATCATGGAGGAAAAATTGAAAAATATTTATCAAGTTTAAAAAAATTGAAAAAATGAATCATGCAGGAAAAATTGTATTAAGCGTCATGCTTGTCGCATCCGTCAGTGCAGTCGTTTCTTATTGCACAGTCAGAGGCACACAATCAAAAGTTTTGGCTGGTTATGACAACGCGGATGGCAAAAATGTTCGTTTGGTGAACGTAAAAGCATCTTCCGGTATTGAAACCGATTTTACCATAGCAGCGGAAAATAGTGTAAATGCTGTAGTTCACATTGCATCCAAGAGTATGCGCACAATTTCCCAACCGGCAGATATCTTTGAATATTTTTTTGGCGGTCGCGGACAAATACCCCAACAACAGGCTCAGGTAGGATATGGCTCCGGTGTCATCATATCAGAAGATGGCTACATTGTGACAAACAATCATGTAGTTGATGGGGCTGATGAAATTAATGTAACGCTGAATGAGCGCACGACCTATCCCGCTAAGGTGATTGGTACGGATCCGAATACGGATATTGCCTTGATCAAAATTGATGCCAAAGATTTGCCGGTCATAGCCTTTGGAAATTCAGACGAACTTAAAGTTGGTGAATGGGTTTTGGCTGTAGGTAATCCAATGAATTTGACTTCTACAGTGACTGCCGGTATTGTAAGTGCCAAGGCTCGTAGTCTGGGTATTATCGGAAGTGAAGAAAATGAAAATCCATACCGAAATCGAAAGCCTTCCAGTAAATCCAATTTAAACATTGAATCTTTTATCCAGACCGATGCTGCCGTCAACCCGGGGAACAGCGGAGGAGCGTTGGTTAATTTGCGCGGTGAACTTGTAGGTATCAATACTGCCATCATTTCCCCGACAGGTTCATTTACAGGATACTCGTTTGCAATCCCTGTCAATATTGTAGCCAAGGTTATAGGGGATATGAAACAATTCGGATTCGTGCAACGGGCCACGCTCGGTGTGGCCATCAAAGATATTAATTCAGAATTGGCAAAAGAAAAGAACATTTCTGTACAGGAAGGTGTTTATATTGATGGTGTCAGTGATCACAGTGGTGCGATGGAAGCAGGAATCAAATCTGGTGATATCATTAAGCAGATTGACAATATAAAAGTCAAGACGACTTCAGAATTTCAGGAGCAAGTGGGCCTGCATCGTCCTGGAGATAGGATTGAACTCATGGTCAATCGTGGTAAAAAAGCCATGAAAATAAAAGTGACCTTGAAAAACGTACAAGGTGGTACTTCAATCGTCAAACCTGCCGATATCAATAACCTTGGAGCTGCTTTCTCCGAACTGTCGGAAGCTAAAAAGAAACATATGAATGTTGCCTATGGTGTTGAGGTGTCAGGTGTGACATCCGGGAAGTTTATGGATGCAGGCATTAGAAAAGGATATGTCATCTTAAAAATTAACGATATACGTATCCAGTCCATTGCTCAGCTGGAAAATGTTGTCAAGGATGTTCAAAAAAATGCGCAATTTGATGAATGTGGGCTATTTCTTGTCGGTATGTATCCAAATGGTAAAGTGACATATTATGCTATAAATCTTGCTGAATAATTTATTTGATTCGGTAATTGACATTTCGTTCAGCTTTTGGATACACTTTGTATAATAATGAGTTTATTTTATGATAAACGATAAATTTTATGTATAACAATCATCAATTTTGAAAAATAATGACTAATTTCGCGTTTTATATTATTCCAGCATGAGACAGCTTAAAATTACAAAATCCATCACCAATCGCGAAAGC
>Ga0265294_10007940_pt1 | contig 12486 bp, 14 predicted proteins | sample MunlanPumphouse3_FD_192504 | JGI IMG/M metagenome (GOLD analysis project Ga0265294, IMG submission 192504) | Groundwater microbial communities from a municipal landfill in Southern Ontario, Canada - Pumphouse #3 | ecosystem: Environmental > Aquatic > Deep subsurface > Groundwater | place... | reverse complement strand
TCAAGGTTACAAAAAGCACTATTTGATACCTATATCTCTAAAATCTTCTTTATCACAGGCTCTAAGTCTATTTTTTCTTCTACCATTGATGGTGGCAGATCTTTTGCTGCTAAAAGTGCTTTGTGAATCTCATCAGCTTCAACGTACTGAACATGGTGAACATATTTATACAGCTCTTTTTGGTCATAAAAATGTTTCCCCGTTATAATCTTACATCCAAAAAAAGCAGGTTCCAGTGGGTTGTGTCCACCAACATCTTCTCTAAAAGCTCCACCTACTATGGCGATATCTGATATATTGTAGATATTGTTTAACTCTCCCATAGCATCTACTAAGACTATCTGGGCATCAAAATTTTGCACTTCTGAAAACCTAGAGATGCTAAGAGAATTTTCTTGTGCATATCGTTTAAGCAGTTCATACACACTAAGAAATCTCTCAGGATGCCTAGGAACTACTATAAGCTTTGCATCTACTTGTTTTTTATACTCAACAAATGACTTTAAAATTGGCTCTTCTTCGCCCTCATGAGTACTAGCTGCCACGATAGTTTCTTCGAGTGGCTTTTCATACTCTTTTGATTTGCTGATTTTTCCAGCTAGTTTAATGTTTCCAATCACCTCAATATTTTTAGCTCCTAGTGCTAAAAATCGGTTCTTATCTACTTCACTTTGCGCATAAATAATCTCAACATTTTCTAATAATCTTTTATAAAACCATGCAAATTGAAGATACTTTTTTACACTCTTGTCTGAGATGCGAGCATTTAACATCACAACTCTAGTTCCCTTACTTCTAGCCGCCACAAAGAGCATATACCAAAACTCAGCCTCTAAAACCACTAGGAGTTTTTGTTTTTTTATCCAAAATGGAAGTAGCATCTCATATGGAAGAAATCTAACATCTGCATCATACTTTTTTGCCTCATTTTGACCAGTTTGCGTGATAGTTGTTATCTTTATATCTTCTGATTTTACAAGCTCTAGGATTGGTTTTAGCGCTTTTGCTTCACCTAGCGAGCAGACATGAAACCAGATGCCATCTTCTTTTTCAAATTTTTTGTTATTAAAGAGAAAAAAACGTGCTGGAATTGATTTTTTGTATTTTTGCTTAAAAGATAGATAGACTAAGAGTGGCAACGCTACGAGATATAGCACCACGCTTAGAACATAATAGAGTAGAGAAAAAGGGTTCAAGCCCTACTCGTTAGCTGATACTTCTATGTGCAAGATTCGACCACAGTGAGGACAAGTGATAATCTCATCAGCTTTAATAACATCTGCTAAAATCTTATCACTAAGTAGCATATTACAACCTAAACAAGCTTCTTCTTCCACTCTTACAACTGTAGTGTTTTTAGCCCAACGACGAATTTTTTGGTAAAAAGCTAAACCTTTTTGGTTTGTAGTAGATAGAAGTTTCTCTTTTTGCAAAAAGACTTCTTGTCTCTCTTTGTTGATTACTTTAAGTTTCTCATCAACTTCAGCTTTTACAGATTCTAGGTTTGAATCTATCTCATCTAAAGATGCTTTTGCAGACTCTACTTGATCTTTCTTTGCACCAATAATTCTCTCAAGTCTTTCAATCTCTTCGTTAGCAAATGAGATTTGTTCTTTTGCTATCTCTTCTTCTAGTTGAAGGGATTTCATCTCTCTTTCAGTCTTAATCTCAGCGCTTTTTTTACTGTTGTCTTGAAGCTTAGTAGAGAGCTCTTTTAGATGCAACTCATTTTTATGCTTTTTTAACTCTTCTGCTTTTATTTCATTGCTTAAATTTTCAATATCTGTATCAATACTCTGTTTTTTTGCAAGTGCAGCCTCATATTTAGAGTTAGCCTCTTCTATCTGAGGTTCGAAGGCATCAATCTCTTTATCTATAAAAGATAGGTCTATTAGTTGTTTAAGGTGCTGGTTCATTAGTCTCCTTTTGGATTAAATATATGTGAACGGGTTCTTAGATGATGAAATTATAGCTTCTAAACCTAAAATTTTCAAATGCTCATGTAAAATCTGTGCAAAAAAGCGCTCACTCTCAAAATGTCCTATATCAATTAGTGAGAGATTTATACTCATAGCCTCCATGGCATCGTGATATTTCACATCTCCAGTTAAAAAGCAATCTGCTTCTATAGACTTAAGAAGTGAACATCCTGAACCTGTTGTGAGTGCTACTCTTTTTACTCTTTGCGAGCTTTTTACACATTTTGCATGTGGAAGTCCAAAAGCTAAAGCCACTTTTTTTGCAAAACTATCAAAATCTTCATCAACATCAAGATAAGCTACAAAACCATCTTTTTGCGCTATTTCATAACCTAAAATCTCAGTTGCTACATATTCATTTAGATGCGTTTGGTCAAAATTTGTATGCATCGCAATATTTGAAATGTTTTTTTGTATCATTTTTTGGATGAGATTTGCAGGGTATTTGCTAAATTCTAACTGTTTAAGTCCACCAAATATAAGTGGATGATGGGTTATAAGAAGAGTCCCCTCTTCCATGGAATCTATCAAAGCCTCATCAACATCGATGCTCAGCATTATCTTTTTAACCTCTTGGTTGAAGTCTCCTAAGAGAAGTCCTGAATTATCCCATGATTCTTGGAGCTCAAATGGCGATAAGTTATCTAAAAATTCATATATTTGCGATATTTTCATCTAAAGCTTCTCCAGTTCCTCTTTAGCTTCTGCAAAGTCCGCATTAAGCTCTAGTGCCTTTTTATACATCTCTTTTGCTTCATCAATATGTTTCATATCTACTAAAAGATTTCCAAAGTTATAGTAAGTTATAGGATTATTTGCATCTATGTCTAAAGATGCTTCAAGCTGAAGTTTAGCAGAGGCAAACTCACCTCTTTTTCTATATATAGATGCCATTGAATTATGGATATATTCATTATTTTTATCTACTTCAAGAGCTTCTTTATAGTAGTTTAATGCCTCATCATTATCATCTATTTGCTGAAGGATATAACCTATTTTAAAGAGTGTATCTGGGTTGTTTGGCTCTTTTGCATTAGCTTCTATAAGTAACGCTAACGCCTTTTGATAGTTTTTTTGCTCATAAGCCTCATCTGCCTTTGCTATCAAAGCCTCTGGGTCAAATGGAGAGAATGTTTTAGCAGTTTTTTGCTCACTTTGATTTATGCGGTTTGTGTTGTCATTTTTTTCTTCTGGGTCTTGAAGCGTTTGAACATGTTGAAAGATTCTATATGCAAAAAAACCTGAAGCAAGTAGCATTAAGAGTTGTAGTGTTGTCATGTTTATTTTTCCTTAATTTTATTTCACAAAATTCAAAACAAGTTTTTGTTTAACAGCTCTATCAGCTGGAGTGGATCTACTTGCTCTGATGCTACTCTTGCACTGAAGTGAAGATGCGGACCTGTCACTCTTCCGCTATTGCCTGATAAGCCAATAGTCTCGCCTCTTTTTACCTCTTGGCCTTTTTTTACATCAAACTTACTCATATGAAAATAACAGGTGTAGATGCCATGCCCATGGTCGATGACAACACTTCCGCCTGAGTAAAATCTATCTTCAACTAGGGCTACAACTCCATCATTGCTCGCAACTATTGGAGTTCCAACACTTGCCCTATAGTCAGTCCCACTATGATAGCCTTTTAGGGTGTCGTTATAGACTCTAGCCTTTCCAAACTCGCTAGTTATCTTGCTTTGCATCGGAGCTATAAACTTAGATGAGATATAGCTCTTTGGAGTTGAAGTATTATAGACTTTCATAGCCTCTGCATACTCTTTTTCTGCTCTTTGTTTATCTTTTTGGCTTAACGAGACTTTTGATTGTTGTACTTTTAATGTCTCTTTTTTGTAAAGCCCATCTTTTACTTCTAAGGCTACTGTTTTACTCATCTCTTTTGCATCTTGCTTATAAAAGAGTTTTATAGTTTTGTTGGATGGTTTTTCATAATAACTGATGGGAATAAGAGCGTAATATTTTTTTACATCTACTGGATGCTCGTAAACTTTGTACTCTTTTTTATCTAGGATAAGTTTTTCATACAAAACCCCATCTTTCTTTTCAAACTCCAAAAAGATTGTCTTCCCATTTGCAATGCTTTGCTCTGGCATCTCTATACAAAAGAGCGTAGATGCAAAGAGCAAAAAGAATATTAGATATCTCATTTATACTCCTTAATGGCTCTTTGAACATCTCGCTTCATATCTTTTTGTTTTAAATCTTCTCTCTTGTCATGGAGCTGTTTACCCTTTGCTATAGCAATTTGGATTTTTACTAAATTTCTTGCATTAAAGTAGAGTTGCAAAGGCACAATTGTGTATCCATCTCTCTCTACTGCTTTTCTTAGCTTTAGTATCTCTTTTTTATGCAAAAGCAATTTTCTATTGCCTCGCTCTTCATGAGTGTAGTAGTGATGAGTGGTCTCTAGTCTTCCTATGTGAGCATTAAAGAGAAATGCTTCGCCTTTTACAAAACGAATAAAACTATCCTTTAGATTTACTCTATTTGCGCGGATGCCTTTTACTTCACTTCCACTCAAGACTAAGCCTGCTTCAAATTTCTCTTCTAAAAAGTAATCAAAATAGGCTTTTTTATTTTTTGCTATGGTCTCGCCCATAATTAATTTTCCTTTTTTAAAATATATTTTTGATATCTTATCATCTATTATTAAAGCTTTAGATTAGAGAGAGATCTAATAAAAAAGAAAAGGCGATTTACAAGCCTTCTCCACAATGAGCTTTGCACTGTGTTGCTTTAACTAGCAATCCTTTTCTACGAGGTTAAAACCTCGCCTCCAAAAGAGATGTGTTGCTTTAAAGTTAGGATGTGCCTAGCAATCCTTTTCTACGAGGTTCATCGTGGAGAACGCCATTGGCTAGCGTTCCTAAAAACCTCGCCTCCTAAAGAGATGCGTTGCTTTAAAGTTAGGATGTGCCTAGCAATCCTTTTCTACGAGGTTCATCGTGGAGAACGCCATTGGCTAGCGTTCCTAAAAACCTCGCTTCCTAAAGAGATGCTAGGCTTTAAAGTTTATCAAGATTTTCCTATTACCCTAAAAAAACTACTCCCACTTCCACTAAAGTGGAATCCTGCTCTATAGTGCTCTTTTAACTCTTTATACTCTTGCATAGCAGGTTTAAAAAGGTCATTTGCTTCATCTATACTCATACTTTGTAAGATCTCTAGCGAACTTTTGTTTTTTAACTCGTAAGCTCTAAATCCATCTATAGGATCATAAAAATTTTCTCTATAACTCTTGTAAACTTTTGGGGTGCTAATCTCTACTTTTGGAGTATATATCTCAAACTCTAACAACTCTTCTTTAAACTCTTCGACTATTTCGCCAACACCGCTAACATTTGCACTACCGTAGCCATAAACAAAAAAAGCGACATCTGCACCAACTCTTGAGCCGATTTTTGCTAGTTCGTTATTGCTAAGTCCAAGATGCAAAACTTCATTGCACATCTTAAGGTAGGTTGCCCCGTTGCTACTTCCGCCACCTAGCCCTGCAAATGTTGGGATATTTTTATCTACTTTAATGGCGTATGTTTGCATTAGTTTTTCTAGTGATTCTGAAGACGTTGCATCTAGGAGTGCTTTATAGGCTTTATATATGGTGTTTTGTTCTGTGACACAAGAGAAGTCACCTATAATTTCAAACCCATCTCTTGTTTTAGGAGCAAAAGAGAGTTCATCATAAAGAGTATCAACTCTCATAAAACGAGATATTATCTCATGGTAGTTCTCTCTTTTTCCTGTTATTTTTAAAAAGATATTTACTTTTGCATAGGCTTTGTAAATCTTCATTTTTTTACTTTTTTAAAATCTTACTAAGGAAATTCAAGCCAGTTGTATTTTGCTCTTTTGAAGCTGCTATATTTGAATATCTTACATCTTCTATAAGTTCACTTCTGATTATATCTATATCTCGTGGAGCATCTATGCCAAGCTTTACAACGCCCTTATCTATAGATATAACTTTTATACTTATATTGTCGCCAATGATAATCGACTCATCTAGTTTTCTAGCTAATACTAACATGTGTATATCCTGCCTAGTTCATATTTGACACTTTTTTCTACTATGTTTATAATAGATATATTATCACCATTATCAAGCCAATAGTATCCATCTTCTTGCATCTGTAAATCTTCTATAGCAAGAACTCTTCCATATTTGATATTATCATAATCCCCTGAGTAGAAATTTTGAGGAATATTTAGCGATTTTTTAATATCAAGAGCCTTTTCATCTTCATAAACAAACTGCCCCTCGCTCAGCCTCTCTAGGGCACTAAGGCTACCATGAGTCACTCCCAAGCTTTGAGCTATGATTCGTCCAAGTGATCGGATATAAGTGCCTTCAGAGACAACTGCTTCAAAAGTCACAAAAGGATGACAATAACTTATAAGCTTTGTCTCATAGATGCTAGAGTTGATTTTATTAAGTGCGAATTCTCTGCCAGCTCTAGCTAAATCATACGCTCTCTGTCCATTTATGCGTTTTGCACTAAAGATAGGCGGTTCATACTCTAAGTCACCCTTTAATGATTCTATGGCCTCTCTAACTCTTTTTTCATCAAGTTCGTCTATTGTATCAACACTCTCTATCATCTCAGTATCTAAAGAGGCAGATGCAGCGCCTAGCCAAAGGGTAGCACGGTAGCTCTTTGGAGTTTTATTTAAAAAGCGAAAAAGCTTTGTATGTGAGCCAAAACCTACAAGTAAAACACCTTTTGCAAAAGGGTCGAGTGTTCCTGAAAAACCTGCTTTTTTATCTTTATATTTTCGTTTTAATTTTGAGAGAAAAAAGTTTGAACCAATCCCTGCAGGTTTATACGCTACAAAGAGTCTATTCATAGTCTCTCTACAAAAGATGCAAGTATGTCTCTTTTTGTGCCTGCAAAATTTATATTTAGCTTAAATTCTCTTCCACTCTTTGCCACACCAGTTACTCTACCAGTTCCAAATACTTTATGACGAACTAAATCACCCTTTTTAAAAGCTGTGTTTTTTTCTAACTTTAGTGAACCCTCACAAAGTCCAGATTCATTGAAAAACCTACTTTTTTCTAAATCACTTCTTCTGCCCTTATAAAACCTACTTAGTGCGTGTGAAAGAGTAAGAGTCTCTTTTGCCCTTGTAAAAGATACATATCCGAGTCTTCTCTCTTCTTCTAAATCACTTCCCTCTCCCACAAGAGGTAAAAAGCCCTCTTCAAGTCCTATGATAAAAATATGGTCAAACTCCAAACCTTTTGAAGCATGGATGCTCATCATATAGATGCTCTCGCCCTCCACTTGGTCTTGTTCACTTTGAAGTGTTAGCTCATTTAAAAACTCATCTAAACCTGATTCTGGAGATTTTTTAACAAAGTCACGAAAGAGTCCATAAAACTCATCCATATTTAAGACTCTCTCAGCCTCATCAACCATGCCTGCGTAGATATCTTTTAGCTTAAATGTCTCTTCTAGTACATCTATAAACTCATAAGTTGACTCAGTCGCAACTCGTGAAACCTCTTCGAGATTTTTTATAAAGTCTTTTAGCGTTTTTGCATTTTTTTTCTTTACTAAAGCTTCTAGTTCAGCTAGCGAAGCTGTTTTTATATACTCATAGATGGATGAAGATGCCCCGTGAGCTGCTAGTTCAATCTTCTCTACACTAGCTTTTCCTAAGCCTCTTTTTGGCTTATTTACAACCCTTTTAAAAGAAAAATCATCATGAAAATTTGTAATGATTCTTATATAACTTATAAGGTCTTTTATCTCAGCTCTATCATAAAACCTCAAGCCTCCAACTAACTTATAGGCAATCCTAGAGCGGTTTAGTCCCTCTTCTATAGAGCGGCTCAAAACGTTGACGCGGTAGAGTATCGCTATGTCGTTTGGTCTTACTCCTGAGTCTAGGAGATTTTTTATCTTTGTGGCTATCTTTCTTGCCTCTTCATTTTCATCATAAGAGTTGAGTATTGCTACATCCTCGCCTGCACCTCTAGTTGCTATTAGTTTTTTGCCTAGTCTTGAGCGGTTATGCTCTATTAGTGCGTTTGCAACTTTAAGGATTGGCTCTTTTGAGCGGTAATTATTTTCAAGTTTAAAAACAGATGTGCCTATAAAATCTTCATGAAACTCCATGATATTTCTTATATTTGCACCACGCCAACCATAGATGCTCTGGTCATCATCTCCAACTACGCAGATATTGTTATGTGAGGTACAAAGTTTTTGTAGCAACTTTAGTTGCAACTCATTTGTATCTTGGTACTCATCTATCATGATATAGTTATATTTTTTAGATGTAGCCTCTGCAAGCTCAGGATTTTCATCTAAGAGTCTGTATGTAAGTGCGATAAGGTCGTCAAAATCAACTAAATTGTTCTCTCTTAGATAAGTTTCATACTCTTCATAAATCTTCGCAATCTGCTGATAGTTAAAAAATTCGGCTTGTTTGTAGGCATCATCTGGGGTAAGAAGTGAGTTTTTATATCTTGAAATTTCGCTCGCTATAAGAGGAGTTGGAATCTCTGAATTTATCTTTTTTATAATTCTTTTTTTATCATCTGTATCTATAACCACGAAGTTATTTTGCCGATTTAGAAGATGTATATGAAACTTTAAAAAGAGTAGGCCAAACTTATGAAAAGTACATAGGAGTGGAGGATACGAGGCATCTCCTATCATATTAAGAGCTCGCTCTCTCATCTCTTTTGCTGCTTTGTTTGTAAAGGTAAGCGTTAGAGTACTAGAAGCTGGGATGCCCAAAGACTGTATAAGATAAGCTAAGCGGGAGACTATAGTCGTAGTTTTTCCACTCCCAGCTCCTGCTAGAATAAGCACAGGGCCTTCAGTCTGCTTTACCGCTTGACTCTGAGAATCGTTAAGTTTTTCAAATATTTTTTGCATGTATTTTAGCTCTAATTTATTGTTAATTTAGTTTATTATAACTAAATACTTATAAATTATACAAAACTATTGCAATAATTATAATTTTGGGTTATAATTTTAACTATTCATTAAACTTATAGGAATTATTATGTTAAAAGATTTTGCCAAATTACAGACTTTTTTAATGGTCATAAAAGAGAAGAGTTTCTCTAAGGCATCTGCTAAATTAGGTATCTCTCAACCTGCAGTTACTCAACAGATAAAGTTCATAGAAGACTATCTTGATACTAAAATTGTTGAACGAAAAAAAAATGGAATCTTGCTTACTAAAGAGGGTGAAGATTTATATAGGATTGCTACAAAACTTGACAAAGCAATTGTAAATGGCGAAAAAGAACTTCTTAAGATCATAAACAAAGAGTTCACATTTATCATGGGTGCTTCAAATGCTATAGGAAACTATGTACTTCCTAACTATATAGGTGAAATCAAAAAAAGAATAGATAATGAAGTCTATATGCATGTAGATTTATCCTCAAATATTATAGATCAATTAGAAGAGAAAAAGATAGATTTAGCTCTTATAGAGTCACCTGTTTTTAGAGATGGCATCGTATATAGAGAGTGGGTTCAAGATGAACTTGTACTTTTCTCAAACCAGCCTATCAAAAAACAAGTAGGCGCAGAAGAACTTTTTGATTTTGACTGGATTTGTAGAAATGAAGATTCACATACTAGAAGACTTACTTCTGAGGTTTTTGAAGAGATGGGCGTTCAATGTGCAAACTTCAATGTTTTAGCAGTTCTTGCATCTCCTACTTCTATAAAAGAGTCCATCTTAAACGCAGACAAAAATGCTTCAAGACCTCTTGTTTCTATCATGTCTCGTCACGTTATACTTTCAGAACTAGAATCAGGAAGGCTCTTTGAAGCTAGACTCAAAAACTATAAGATAGAGAGAAAATTCTTTATCGCTTACCTAAAAGAGAGAAAGCATGATGCCTTTGTAGATAATGTTGTAAACTACCTACTCTCTCTCAATAAGATATAATTATTTTTTATCTTTCATAAACCTAGAATTTTCTGGGTTTGAGAGAAATGAAGCCATCGAATCTTCAACCCCTTTTCTATCTACTACTTTTTTAGGCTTTTGCTCAATTTTTTGATTTGATAGATTTATGAGAATTGGCGTCTCATCTACTATGATTTGCATAATGCTATAAAGTGGCACACTTACCATACTACCAAAGTTCTCCACTCCAAAACCAGCCTCAAATACCAAACAGTCATCTTTTATATGTGCAGTCTCAAAAGTGTAACCTGCTAAAAAAAAGAGTGTAAGTGGACGAAACTCTGCGATTATATCTTTTGGAAGGGCAGGATTGAACTCAACATCTTCTATCTTACAAAGAATTCCAAAATTTTGTTCTTTTTTAAAAAAGTGGATGATGACTTCTTGTGTATGTTTTTGCATCAGTTGTGCAAACTCTTTGTTGTTCGTGAGGCTTTCTAACAAATAGTATCCTTTATATTTTCTAGTGCAATTATATCAAAATCTATCATCGCATTCATAAGCGCTATGCCTGAGTACAAAGCCAGCTCATCAACTCTTATATCTCTTAATATTATTTTCCCCTCATCAACAAGCCTTGCTCTTGTAGTTCCACAGAGTAGAGGTTCTTTAGGGCTATACCAGAGCCCATCTTTAAAAAAAGCAACGTTTGCGATAGTTGTGTCAGTTATAAGTGAATCCTTTACTATCAAAACATCATCACTTGAGCATCTTTGTTCAAAAAGTCTATCAAGATGCTCTCTTGAAGTTGACTTGTAAGCATATGAGATCTTATCATCATAAACTAGTTTTAGGCTCTTTATCTCTCTCTTTTTATACTCATAAAACTCTACATCTATACTCTTTGCATCATAAACAACTCTGCATCTATAAAAATCTGAACTAGGCGGTTTTATATACTCTTTTAAGCTTTTAAACTCTTTTACACCAAGAGATTTTAGAGCTTTCTCATATCTTGTTTGATGATACTCTAGATGCTGTGCTTCTTTATTTAAAACTCGAATAGTCTCAAAAAAAATCTTTTTCATATCTTCACTTACTTGCTAGTTTTTGGTGCGAAATCAGTTATTAACTTAAAAACTATAAAATTATATCAAAAATAAAAAGAGGTTGTGATGGCTGAGTACTTTAGTGATGGTAAAAAATTAGTAGATGTTGAGTATGATGACATTCCAACCATCAACGACACCATTGACGATATGAGAGTTCTCTCAACCGACAAAAGAGCAGAAGATGAAAATGCTATGTTTTTACTAGAACCAAACGGAGACATCTGTTGCTTAGTTTTTGATGAAATCTTTATAGTAGGAAAAGTAAGCGGCTTTGAAAATCTCGTAGATGCTATACAAGCATGGAACAACCACGAGATATAAACTCTAAAAAACCCACCCAGCCTGAACTAAGAACTTTACATCGAACTTTTTATCTTCTGATGTCCTGTTATGCGAGAGGCTTTTAGCGAGGTGTGTGTTTATAAAAAGAGAGTCATAAGTACCATAATAACCTATTCCAACATCTTGAAGCGTTTTAGCTCTCTCTCCTGTTATGTTTTTACTTGCTATTACTCTACCTATATCGTAAAATGCACTGATTTTTGATGTGAGGTTTTTATAGCTTGGAAGTGTGTAGAAGAGTTCTGTGTTTAGTATATATCCATTCTCAGCACTCTCTTCACCATCTGGGTAGTATCTAACTCCGTAGATGCCGCCTATGCTTAAGTCTTGACTTCCATCTAGGTTTTTATCTCCTAGTGCGTACTGCATCTTTAGAGAGTTCTCCCATCTTACTTTTTCATTTAAGTCAAAGTCTTGACCTAGATCTATATTTACTTTTGAGAATGTTCCGTTTGTATTCGCACCTGCTTTGTCTTGTTTTTCATCTTCATGGTTTTTAAACCTTAAGTTACCTAAAGTGTAAGAGAGATCTGCTTTTGTTTGTGAGTTTTTACCAAAGACAACATAGTCCTTAGTAAAGTCAACTCCTACACTTCCAACAACAGCATCTTTTTTTATGTTTGTAGAGCTTGCTTGTATCTCATCTTTCATCTTGTTATACGATGTGTTGAAGTATAGTTTTAGATTTTGTAGTCTTGATCTTATGAGTGGATAGACTACTTCTAGAGTTATACTATCTGATGAGCCTACGGCATCTAAGTCTTTATATTTGTTTCCTAGCTCATAAGTAGTCTTTGCGTAGCTTATGTTTGCTCTTGTGCCATTTGGGTGAAGTGGGAAGTCATAAGCTAGTCTTGCATTTAGTAGTCCTGCACTCTCTGAGGTAAGTGCAGTAAGTGAGAGTTTATCTCCTACTTTAAATGGTGAGTTTATATCTCCTCCTGCCATAAGTCTATGTCTTCCTGTATATAGTGATCCATAGTTATCTCCTAGTATATAAGCGCTATATCTCTTTGTAGCATCTACTCCTATGATAAAGTCACTCTCACCTACTTCTTTACCTGGTTTTACTTCTGCTTTACTTACTATGGCACCGGGAGTATCGTTGATGATTAGCATAGCTCTCTCAAGTGTGCTTGTTGAGACTATGTTTTTAT
>Ga0265294_10007938_pt1 | contig 12488 bp, 20 predicted proteins | sample MunlanPumphouse3_FD_192504 | JGI IMG/M metagenome (GOLD analysis project Ga0265294, IMG submission 192504) | Groundwater microbial communities from a municipal landfill in Southern Ontario, Canada - Pumphouse #3 | ecosystem: Environmental > Aquatic > Deep subsurface > Groundwater | place... | reverse complement strand
ACTTAGATCAAATATTTACTGAAAATACACAACCTTATCTTCCTGATTTAAAAACTGAATTGGTTCTTCCTTATTCAAATACTCAAGAACAAGATATCCAAGCAATTATGGAGTATGATAGTACACTCTTAAAAAAGGTATATACTGAAAATGCAATGATATATAGTAAATCATATACAGGAGCTGAAATAAAAGCTTTATCGGTTAATGGATCAATCAATCTTGGATGTATAAATAAAAATAAAGATACTGGATTAATTGTATTTATAAATGGAGTATTATATGATAGACGTAATGAAATAGATTATACTGCTGGTCGGCATACTATTCCAACAGATACAATACTAGATACAGATGATGTGGAATTATTACGTTTTTCAGAATATGATAATATTGTTGTCGATCTAGAAATCCCAGCGGAAGGTATTCAATTAAATAAATTTGTGTCAGATCTTTCCACTAAAAGGATATTTTCTACGACCCCTATAAATCCAGATTATAATTTAGAACAAAGTGAATTAGCACAATATGAAGTACCATTTGAAATATCTGATACTGGACTATTAACAGTTGATCCTAGTTATGAGGGGATTCCAGTTCAACTTGTATCTGATAGACAATTTCATCATAAATCCTATATCATCGATTCATATTCTATTGGTATAGAGATATCTAAAGACTTTAAATTCTGTCATGATATGAATAAATATATAATCTTTCTAAATCGTAAGAAAGTTGATAGATCCAATTATACTGTTACTATACCTAGACCAAATAGACCTTTTGATCGATTAGAGATATATTTAAATATCATAATGTTTGGAGGGGATGAATTAGATATATACTATATCCCAGATATATTAATTGATACTTCAGTAAGTGGAGTACTAGGTGAAAATGGAGATATAACTATATCTAAAAGTGAAATAAAATATCCACTTACCAAGGATACATTTATGATGTTTGTAAATGGTAAGAAAATAGATCCTACTCAAATACAGGATATTGATTCTACTAAAATTAAAGTATTAGCTAATGTTGATTCATTGAAAAATGTTTCTATAATACAATTTCTACAATGTGATTTATTTGCTTCTGCATTCCAAAATACAACATCTGTATGGGATCGTATAATGAATTCGATACCCGATTCAGAAATAAATACCCTAATGAATTCAAGTAATTCTGTTACAGATGGTGAAATGGACTTTAAAGAGAATATGGTTCCAATGAAGTCTATATTATATGAAATTATGAAGAAATATTGGATAATAGATCCTAGAGCTATAGCTTCAACATCTACTACGGATACAGGTATAACTAGTTTATTGGGTTCTAAGGATATTGTATTAGATCCCGAAGGTACAATAGCTTTAAATCTTATGAATGGTAATGAAATTGATAAACTAAATACAGATTTTGTAAGTGGCCTTTTAGAGATTTTAGGAATAGGTGATTTATTATTAATTGATAAAAACAATACAGATAGTTTAGTATGGAAATCATTTGTAATATAACATTAATATCCACTACCATTATGGTAGTGGATATTCCTTGTCTACATATCTATAGAGAACATTTAAATAAGTGAATCTTACAAAGAGGAGTGATTATATATGTCAGATGGACAGACAATATCGCCGAAATTAGTGCGATATCCTATAATTCCGTTATCTTATGAAAGAAAAGAAATAGCTGTTCCTAGAGAAATAATAATAGATTATGATTATGGTCGTATGTATGTACTAAAAGAAGATGGTAGTGAATATTTACGATTAATGCCTGGCTCCGAACCTTTTGCTGGGGCTGTATTTACTATTACAATAGGAGATAATATACATAGTATATATAATATTAATCATAATCTTAAGACGGAAGATGTATTAGTAAATATTGTAAAATTAGATGTAAAGAAAAATGTATTAGTCGACTATACTATTGTCGATGATAATAATATTACAATAAATTTTGACGATGTTATCGATGTTGATACTTATAGAGTAATAGTATGTGTCCCTGGAGGAGGGCCTACAACATTTTTATCACTAAAGGATGCTCCTAAAAGTTTTGTTGGAGAACAAGGGAAAGTTGTAAGTGTAAAAGCCGATCAAACTGGATTGGAATTTATAAATAAAAAAGATGTTGTTGCTGGTTCAAAATTTATTATTGTTATAGGAGACAATATTCATAGCATATATACTATTAATCATAATTTAGGAACAGAAGATGTATTAGTAAATATTATTAAATTAGAAACAAAGAAGAATGCTATTGTTGATTTTACTATTATTGATGAGAATAATATAACTATTGATTTTGGAGAGATTATTGATGTTGATAGTTATAAAGTAATAGTTTTATAAGGAATAATGGATAGATAGGAAACTATCTATCCATTTATTTATTGCGTCACTATTCCTAAGAACATTAATATAATGAAGGATTACGGCTTATAAATATACAAGAGAGGTGAATTATTGATGGCTAATAGAACACTATTTGAATTATTACATAAAGAATCTATTTCATCTACAGATATTATTCCAATTCAAATTAATTCTGTAGGTGGCGTATTAAATAAAGTAACAGTCGGTCAATTGATGAATCTAATAAATCAAGATAATATTATTCATGTATTAGATACAACTTTTACCGATGCGGAACAAAAATTAGAAATTGCTGAAATATATGCAAATTATATATCTGGTAAAAATTTAGCTATATGTATTGCAGATGATATTACCATAGATAGTATAATATCTAAAGTATATATTTTAGCTGAATTTATTTTTTCAGATGTAGATGTACAAACATCGAAGATTTATATTAAATATAATACAATCATTGATGATGATCAAAGTATAACAAAGAAAGAAAATAGTATAACTGCCACTATCTTAAAAGCCACATGTTTGGTGTATGGGGATATAATATATGCAACAAAGAATTATATTACCTATAAAAGTACCTATATTAATAATTTACTAGATGGGAAAGTTGATGATAGTCAAGTATTAACTAATGTTCCCGCTGGTGCTCTTTTTACCGATACTATATATACTCATCCTAATCATAGTGGAGATGTAACATCAACAGGTGATGGTGCAACTGCTATATCAGATAATGTAGTAACTAATGCCAAACTTGCGGATATGATAGTTAATACAATAAAGGGACGTAAAACAAATAGTACTGGAGATCCTGAAGATATAACTATGGCTGAACTAAAAGCCATGTTGGAATTGAACAATGTTACAAATGTTACCCAACTTGCTGCCGCTTTAAAAGGAGTCGCAAATGGTGTAGCTGAATTGGATTCAAGTGGTAAAGTTCCTTCGAGTCAACTACCAGCTTATGTTGATGATGTTTTAGAACGTGATGATCTTTTATCTTTTCCTCTAATTGGGGATACGGGAATTATATATGTTGCATTAGATACAAATAAAACTTATAGGTGGACTGGATCGACCTATACAATAATAAGTGAAACACTTGCTATAGGAGAAACTTCTTCTACGGCATATAGTGGAGATAGAGGTAAAACAGCCTACGATCACAGTCAAGGAGCTCATGCTCCAGTTGGAGCTACTATAAATGATACAGATTCTAATTTGAGAGATCGAACAACTCACACTGGTACTCAATCTGCGTCTACTATTAGTGATTTTGCATCTACTGTTAGAGATACAGTATTAACTGGTTTATCTGTTTTAACAAATGCTACTATTACTGCAACGGATACAGTATTAGATGCTTTAGGAAAACTTCAAAAACAAATTTCAGATAACTTAGAAACATTACAAGGTATAGTAAATAGTTCTAAATATACTGTCACTATAGGAGATAATATTAATAGTGTATATACAATTACTCATAACCGAAATACAGAAAATATATTGGTTAGTATTATTAAAGTTGCAACCAAGGAAAACACTTTAACTGCTTTTACTATTGTAGATGCTAATAATATTACAATAGACTTTGGAGAAGTTATTGGGACGAATACCTATAAAGTAATAGTTTTATAAAAAATAAATAGATAGATTCTACAATCTATCTCTATTCATCTATCCTTCAATATGTATAGTTCTAAATACAACATTAAAATAATATAAAAGATAAGGAGGTAAAAATATGGCAGATTTTAAGATAAATCCTAATAAAGATAGTGTATCAGAAATGATGACTAGTATAGAAGGCGAAATTAATATTAAAGCAGATTTAGAATCTCCAGCCTTAACTGGAACTCCAACTGCACCTACAGCTGAGGATGGAACAGAAACAGATCAAGTTGCCACTACTGCTTTTGTTAAAAATACAATAGCAAAAAGTGGAATAGGTGAAGGTATTAATACGAGTATTGTATATAATGTGAAATGGTAGGTGATAAATAAATGGGAATAAATAGATCAGTTGATACTACGAATCTAGGTTTAGAAGAAAAAATAAATAATATTGCTGGTATTGGAAGAACAACAGAAAATGTTAAAGAAAATACAGATGCTATAAATGAAGCATCTGGAGATGTGGGTGATAAAACAACTCTATTAACTACAATTAAAACTACTATAGTGGCAGCTGTTAACGAAATTTTAGGATTATTTAATGCACATTTGGCAGATACTGCGAAGCATGTACCTTATGCAGTAACTACGGGAAATGCTAATGCCTATATAGCAGCATTTACACCAGCAATTACAGCTTTAGTAGATGGGCAGCCTATTTCTTTCAAAATAAACATAGACAGCACAGGAGCTTCAACAGTTAATCCAGATGGTCTAGGGGCAAAGGGGCTTAAAAAAACCAATGGTACAGATGTGACCAACCTAAAAGCTGGAGGTATATACAGTTGGAGGTATAATGCTACAACTGGAAATTTTATATTACAGGGTGAGGGAGCAAGCGGTAACGCTACAGCATCCGACCTTCTCTCTGGAAAAACTGCTGCAGTGGATGCTGGTGAGATTACAGGAACAATGGTAGATAGAGGTACGGTATCGACTGATATCACTACAAAAGCCCAACAAGTGACGATAGCCGAGGGGCATCATAGTGGTAGCGGTATAGTCAAAATATCAGCAACGGAACAAGCTAAAATTATAGCAGGAAATATTAAATGTGGTATTACATTATTAGGTCAAGCAGGGAGCAGTAATGTAGTCGATACTAGTGCAGGTGATGCGGTTGCTGGTGATATATTAAGTGGTAAAAAAGCTTATGTAGATGGTGCATTAGTTACTGGTAATATTGCCAGCAAAGGCGTGGCAACTATTACCCCTACGACTACCAATCAGACTATAGCGGCAGGACAGTATTTAAGTGGTATTCAAACAATATCAGGGGATGCTGAGTTGGTGGCGGCGAATATCAAATTCGGGGCTAATATATTTGGTGTTACTGGAAGTAGTGTAGTAGTTGATACAAGTGCAGGAGATGCGGTTGCTGCTGATATTTTAGCAAGCAAAAAATCTTATGTTGATGGGGCATTAGTAATAGGTACAATGGTAGATAGAGGAACCGTCAACATAACTCCTAGCACAGGTAATCAAGCGATTACAGCTGGTAAACATAGTGGCAGCGGAGTAGTTTATGGTGATGCTGACTTAATTGCTGCAAATATTTTAAGTGGAAAAAATATATTTGGTGTTTCAGGCTCGGCTATTAATGGGGCTAGCATGAAAAGGCATGCTAGTGGAAGTGGTACAACTAATGCAAGTGATTATGCCACGATTAGCGGTTTAGCTTTTATCCCTAAGGTTGTTTGTGTTTATATACCTAATATTACCACGCATTATGTCATGTATCGTACTTTTAGCACTGTTTATGCTGTACCTTTACCGATTGGAACAATTGATAACACAAGTTCAATGAGTGACAATGGCTTTAGTGCACATACAAATCAAACAAGTAGAGTGTTCACATGGGAAGCTTATGAATAGGAGGAATTGCTATGCAAATAGGCAGGAAAATTTACTACGAGAGAACAAACGGCATTATAATTTGGGATAAAGGTGAAATGGAAGGTGATGTGATTGAAACCACGCTGGAACAGGATAAAGAGGTAATGCCAGTATTAACCTTGATTGACCCTACCCAACTAGAAATCAAACAGCTTGAATTTGGAGAATTGACCAGCGCTTTTGCTTCTGCCAGAGGGTATAGAATCAATCCGGTAACAGGTCAAATACAATTTATTTAGGCTGCTCAGAAATGGGCGACTATTTTTGGTGAATGGGGGAGGCGGTATAAATTGGATTTTGAAGAAAGATGTGAAACCCGGCTTAATGCCCATTCAGAAAAGATAAGGGCGTTGGAAACATCAGATGCAATGCAGAGCGTAATGATTGAGCAGCTCTGTGAAAAACTTGACAGTTTAATATCCTGGATGAAAGCCCTTCTGATAGCCTGGATAACCGGCGCAGTAGGTTTGCGCGATGGAAGTGGTGGTTCTGGTGGAAATGGAAGAGTATTAGTTATATGGTAAGTTGGTATTATTGGTCAATTGAGGGGAGATATTAGTATGATTATAGTAAACACACCGATTTCAGAAACTAAAGCAAAGGTTCATGCAGTTTATACTGATGATAGAAGCTTTACGAGTGTAAGTATAGAAACTTTGCCAGTTGCCGAAAATCAATTGGGGAAAGTACCGGAGCTTTACATTAATCCCAATACTCACGAATTATTTTATGAGTACACAGATAAACCCTTAACCGAAGGAGAACAGGTTTTACAACAGCGTATTTCTGATTTAGAAACAGTCATATTACAACTAGGTGGTGTGATTTGATGTTTAATATTTTATTAGCAATATTAAGACGTAAAATTGAAAGCGGAGAAATCACTATTGAGCAGGTAAAACTACAAGAATATAAAGATGCTCTTGTGACACAGTAGACTAATTAAGCGCAGTAAACTTATTATTAATATTATATACAAAGGAGTGAATAATAAATGTCAAAACCAAAACTTCTTAATGATATTGATGAATTACAGAATGAAATTGATCTAAATAAAACTGATTATACACTACAACTACCATTTGGTGGAACAACCACAAATATCGGTAATGCATATTCAATAGCAACCCCTGAAATAGACTCATTGACAGTTGGTATGGCTATCAGTATAAAAATAAATGTAGATAGCACAGGAGCAAGCACATTAAATTGGTATAATACAGGGGCAAAAGCTATTAAAAGTGCAAATGGTTCTGATGTAACTAATTTGAAAACTGGTATTTATACATTGAGGTATGATGGTGTAAATTTTATATTACAGGGTGAGTGAGCCAGCGGTAACGCAATAGCATCCGACCTTCTCTCTGGCAAAACAGCTAGTACGGATGCTGGAAGTATTGTAGGGACAATGATAAATAAAACTGGTTCTGTAACTACACTTACACCTAGTACTGTAGATCAAGCTATACCACAGGGATATTATGGTGGTGTAGTTGGAGATGGTAAAGTTGTTGGTGATGCTGATTTAATAACTGATAATATAAAATCAGGTGCTAATATATTTGGTGTTGCAGGAAATGTGAATGTTGTGGATACAAGTGCAGGGACAGCTACAGCTTCTCAAATGTTAAGTGGAGCTATAGCGTTTGTAGATGGAGTTCGAGTTACTGGCACGATGGTAGATAGAGGTACCATCAATATGGTTCCTAGCACCGCTAATCAAGCGATCACAGCTGGTAAACATAGTGGCGGCGGAATAGTTTATGGTGACGCTGATTTGGTTGCCGCAAATATTAAAAGTGGTGCTAATATATTTGGTGTTGCTGGAAGTGTTGTAGAAGCTACAGGAAACGCAGTAGTTGCGGATGTACTTGCTACAAAAACCTTTAGTAAAGCTGGTTCCGCAGGGCTAACAGGTACGATGGTGGATAGAGGTACAGTATCTACAGATATTACTACAAAAGCCCAACAGGTAACAATAGCCGCAGGAAAGCATAGTGGAACAGGTATTGTTAAAATTAATGATACAGAACAAGCAAAAATAATAGCAGGTAATATAAAGAGCGGTATAACAATACTTGGTCAAGCTGGAAATGCTAATGTTGTTGATACTAGCGGTGGGGATGTTATTGCAGGAGATGTTTTAAGTGGTAAAAAAGCTTATGTAGATGGAGCATTAGTTACTGGGAATATACCTAGTAAAGGTGTAGCAACGATTACCCCAGGAACAACAAATCAAACAATAGCAGCAGGTCAATATCTTAGTGGAATACAGACAATAACAGGTGATGCTGATTTAGTAGCAGCTAATATTTTGAGCGGAGTAAATATATTCGGTGTTGCTGGTTCAGCAATTAATGGCGCAGGGATGAAAAGATATGCAAGCGGTGATACAACTACAGGAGCAGATAATGATATGTTCACTATCAGTGGATTGGCATTTACACCAGGATTAATTATGTGGGAATCTACTAACCAAAATGTTGGTGTATTCAATGGATATGCAAATACAAGCTTGGTAACTAGTTACTATCTATCACGTGGATCTATTGTGACTACTAATAGTAGTGACAAATTATTAAAAACAGAATGTACTATAACGTCCTCTGGAGGTACATTTAACACAAGTGCTGGATGGAATAGACCAGTTAGATGGTGGGCATTTGAATAAGTATAGGGGGTTAAATTCAAAATGGAAATAGGGCGTAAAATTTATTATGAGAAACTAACTGGCAACTTAATTATAGACACTGGTCAGAGATCTGGACATGTTATTGAGACAACACAAGATCAAGATTTTGAAGTATATATTAAACTTCAAGCATATCCGCAAAATACAGTGGGGGTTATTCAATGTAATTATGGATATTGTTCGGATAATTTCGCTACGTATCATTACCACATTGATATAACTAAAAATCCAATTGATGAATCAGCAATAGTATGGGATACAACAAATCCACTAGTACCTTCAGAGATATAGAGATAGCAACTTCTATAATCAATACGCTAGTGGCAAATATGGCAGTATATATTAGAATTAATGCTTGTAGTAATGCGGCAACTACAATTACTATTAATTGCGTTGTTTTGGAATTTGATAGTGCTTCAATTAAATCTAAACAGTCTGGTGAAATTACCATTAGTTCTGCAACTGCAACCGCTACAATAACAGCCGTTACAACAACAAAAGCTTTATTAGCATATTGTGGAGAAACGACAGCTTCAGAAACTTTATGGTACGCTTTTAATGCTTTGGGAAAATTAGCACTTACAAACAGCACTACTATAACCGCCTCAAGGGGTGGGAGTGTAGAAGGCTCACTAGTAGTAGCGTGGAACCTTATAGAATTTAATTAATATGTGGAGGAGGAATTAACATGCGTTTTATAAGATTAGATGCAAATAATATGATTATAGCTATAAGGGAAGGAACGGAAATTATTGATGGGGAAATTCAATCGGATATAGGGGAGGACAAATAATGCAGACTGATGGAATATTTATTTGGCCTGAACCACCAGCCCCTACACCAACACTAGAAGATAAAATCAACTATCTCTATTATAAAAGTATGGGGGTAATAGCATGATTGACGATTTAATAAGACTTATAAATTTTGGAATCATTACTATTGATAGTATAACAGATGCTATGGTAAAAACAGAGGTACAAGCTAGACTTACTGTACAGTAGACTGATTAAGTGACATAAGGAAAATAAATATGAAGTATGTTTTTATAATTATAATATTATTGTTGGTGTTGTTAGGGGTATATATTACTCCTTCTTCACCTACTGTATCAGGAAGTGTTATGGAAGTAGTACAATGGAAGTAGACTCATATTAAAAATATAATTGTTATAATCATTATATTAAGGTAGGCATTATGCCTACCTTAATATATTTTTTAATAGTCATTTTATGATTAGATTTTTAGATAAATTATATTTGATATTTATAAAAGAACAGAAATCATAATATAATTAATCACATTATAGTAAATTGAATTATTCTATAATGACACTATATTTGAAAGGAGGAATTTAAATTGGCAAGAGAGCCTAAAATTTTAAATTTTAATAGAACTACTGGAGTGGTGACACAACCAGCAATCACTAATACAGATTTATATGTGGTTCCAGCTTCTACTAAAACTACTATAACTGGTATTCATTGTTGTAATACAGCTGAAACTACTAAAAGTATCTCTTTTAAATTATCTCTAAAACCAGCATCGGGTTATGTTATAATTGATATTGCTGCTACTCAGAAAATTGAAGGGACTTCAACTGTAACTGGTGGTGGATTATGGACATGGGAGGTTCCTTATCCATTAGAAGCAGGAGATAAAATTATTGCAATACAAGAAACTAATGATGCAATAGATGTTACTTTAATTGGATTTGAAGAGGTGATTGTATAATGCCAGTAACAAGAGGTGTAAAAACAATTGCACAAAGTGGAGTTAATTTTTATAATTCTGAATATACTGTTGTTGCTGATGGTGAAACTAATATTCCTATAAATATCGCTCAACTTAATGCAATAACAGACTACTTAGAAGTTCGTCATGAAAATTTAATATTAGAAAAAAATGAGAATTATACTATTAATGAGAATGGTACTCATATTGATCTAATAGATTGGTCTTTAGTTATAGGGGACAAAATTAGGTTTAAAGTAATGAAAAATATTAATATATATCCTAAAGATAATAGTACACATATAACTGATGCTATGCCACATCAATTTACTGATATATCAACAAGCACTATATATCAGTATGGATTTAAAGTAGAAAATAATCATTTGATTTTTTCTTTTGGGGAGGTGGTTTAATTGGATATTTTATTACCAAATCGAGCTGATGTTCTAAATCATGTTATAAGTACCCCCATAACCGGGGTTGCTACAGTAATCGCTACTGCAGCTGAGTTATTTGCTGGAGTGTCTAGGTTATCTGGGAGACATAAAATGTTAATTAAAAACGAAGATTCCACTTTGAGAATACGTATAGGTGGGGTATCTTTAACACAACAGAATGGTTTTCCTTTAGAACCAGGAGCAGTATTAGAGATTGATTTCGATCCTACAGTTGATACACCTATATATGGTATATCAGAAGGTATAGAAGTAAAAGTAGCTATAATGGAATATTAAGGAGGTAATGATATATGCCTAGCTATAACAGTACAGTTGATACACAAACTGAAAGTGTATTAAAAGTAACATGGACAGACGATCTAGGAAATGTAATTGTAAGTGGTGAGAAACAAGTAAAAGGTGGGCCAGAAGAAGCGGCTAAAATGGAACAAACTTTTGCAGAGGATTTAAGAAGAAACTTTGCGGATAGGTTCCCGGCCCCAGAAGAGCCTGCATTAATACCAATGGATGGGGTGGTGTAATAATGTATATAGCTGGTAGTTACACACAACAAGACTTAATACGAGGTATAGATGCAGCAGAAAAAGGACTAACTAGTAGATTTATTAATAATGGGGTTATAACAGATGCAGCTGAACAAAGATACTGGCGTGAGTTAATAGAGAATGCAAGTTTTGGTAAAAATACAGTTCTATATGATGATCAAGGCAATCCTTCTGTTATGGTGGAAATTAAAGCTTTTACTGAAGCCGATGTATTAGATACAGGATCAAATTTACCTCATCCTGCTTTTATAGTTAATGATGTTGCAGTAGGTAGTATTTTTGTTAGTAAATATCTTAATGGTTTGAAAGGTTCAGAAGCTACTCTTCGATCTTATAGTCTTAAAGGTATAGATCCTGGGAATAATATTACTCTTGATAATTCTCTTTTAGCATGTAAACAGAAGGGTACTGGTTGGCATCTTACTACTAATGCTGAATGGGCGGCTATAGCTTTATCAAGTAGAAAAAAAGGTTTTATGCCTCGGGGTAATAATAATGGTGGTAAAGATATTAATATAGCATCTGAAAAGGGTGTACCTAGTTACATATATTCTGGTGCAGTAGGGAGAACACTAACAGGATCTGGCCCATTAGCTTGGTCTCATGATGGGACTCCTTTTGGAGTTTATGATTTGAATGGTAATGTATGGGAGTGGGTAGGTGGTCTTCGCTTGAATGTCGGCGAGATACAAATATTAGCTAATAATAATGCAGCCGATAATACAAAAGATCAAAGTGCAGTTAGTACTGAGTGGAAGGCTATATTACAAGATGGTACTTTAGTTGCTCCAGGTACAGCAGATACCCTTAAAATAGACTCTCCAACAGTAGGCACCGGAGTTTCAACAGATTTAGGAGCACCATTTATAAACACATCGATTACAAATAGTATGAATCCAGGTGATACAGCATCTAATGGATATTTCGGATATTGTCAGACAACTTTTGAGACTTTATCTGCAAATACAGGGGTTACAGTACCTAAACTATTAAAATTATTAGGTGTATCACCAGCTTTTACTGATTGTGGTGCAGATATATTTTATACTCGAAATTATGGAGAACGATGTGCTCTCCGTGGTGGCATTTGGAGTTA
>Ga0265294_10007937_pt1 | contig 12488 bp, 8 predicted proteins | sample MunlanPumphouse3_FD_192504 | JGI IMG/M metagenome (GOLD analysis project Ga0265294, IMG submission 192504) | Groundwater microbial communities from a municipal landfill in Southern Ontario, Canada - Pumphouse #3 | ecosystem: Environmental > Aquatic > Deep subsurface > Groundwater | place... | reverse complement strand
CCTGATAAATCATTGCTGCTCAGCTTATTATCAGTACTGTTGATTCTTCGCGCCTCTACCCCACTTCAGATAAAAAGTGAGGCAATTCAGTATTTGATTTTCTTCAAATTAACACAAACAATTAAGAAAGTCAACCCTGTAAAGTTTTTTACCTTATTTTCCTTTCTTTTTATATTCTATATATTTTTAAAGATATGGGAATTTATTATCTAAAATCCTTGATTAATGAAAAATCACCCTTCCTGGCAGCTTCTAAAACCGGAGCCATGTACTCATCAATCAATCCAGCATTAAGAGGAACAGGCATATTTTTTAATTTCATCTCTAATTGCGGATTTTTTGCAGAATTCAATGCTCTTTCAATATGTTTATTTGAAAATCCTGGTATATCTGTTAACTTATAAGGAGCACCTATGCTTTTATTAAAATCCACCAGACCTCTGGCAACTGCAATTCCAAGCTCTCTTCCCGAGAGTTTTTCAATATTCTTAGAAATAAGATTGTTTCTTTGTAATATTTCACCAATTACTTTTAGCTGTTTTTCAATTGCAGGTGCAAAAAAGACAGTATAATAAGGATTCATGATACCACATGCCCGACCATGACTGGTAATATCAACAAGAGAAAAACTGGTAAGATGAGCACCATTAGTGCCACCAACCATAATAGCATATCCACCCAAATCTGTAGCCAGGCCTAAAGCCTCCCTGGCTTCTAAATCTTCAGGGTTTTTAATTGCTTTTTTGGTGTTCTGAATAATTAATTCCAGGGCAGTTGCAGTAATCTCGCTTGTTAACTCAAATTTATCTTCTCCTGCTCCATAAAAGACCTCTAAAGTATGGGCTATACCATCCAAAGCCCCATCAATTGTTAGAGACTCAGGCATACTTGTACTGACTGAATAATCAAATACCGGTCTCTGTGGTATGATTGCCTCATCAACAATTAATTTTTTCTGTCCTGCTATCGGATCGGTAACATTAGCATACTTGGTCAAATGTGCAGCTGAACTGGATGAAGTTTGTATCGCAATAAATGGCCATAATTTTTTCTTGGAATCTTTTAAAGCACTACTAACCAAACCTGTTCCAAAATAATCATCAATTTCAGGGCTGTGTAAACCAAGAGTCGCTAATACATTTGCCGCTTTAACACAGTCAATATTGCTGCCACCACCAAAGGCAATAATACAGTCAGGGTGATAATGCAGTAAATAACTTTCTACTCGATATACGTCTTCTCTGGGAGTATTCGGACTGGAACCAGGCACAATACGATTGCCTGCTAATTGAATATTGCTTTCTCTTAGATATTCAAGTATCTTTCCAGTTTCTTTTTTCTGATGAGTTTGATTTGCTACTAACAACACATTATTACCATACTCAGAAGCAAGTTTACCAATATTCTTTAAAACATTTAAACCATGGGAATAATTATTACCTTTAAATTTATCAATTAATTTATATGCTTTATCTTTTAACATATGTTTACTCCAATTAGCATTCCTGGTGTTAAATACCTTAATTTTATATTTCTTGTATTACTTCATCTCTTCAGGAATTTTATTATTCATTCCATCTTTCAATGAACTTGAAAACCATTTAAGTTAACAGAAATTTTATCAAAATGGAAATTTATATTGCTTTAAACCTAATTCTTCTTTAATAATCAAAATCTGTTCCTGCATTTTTTTGTTTACAGGTACACCTTTATCTTTTCTTTCTAACCAGGTAAGGTGCTCTTTTTCGCCGGCAGTATAAATTCTCTCCACCCCGGGAGCTTTTTTAGAGTTTCTTAAACCGCGTACAATATTTCCTGCAATATGTCTAAATTTATCCACTTCTATAAATGACCTTATATTAATTGCTATAAAAAAATGTCCAATAGATTTATTGCTATTCTTGTCTTTTTCTTTTACAACAATTTTATCTAAATAATCCCCTTCCTGCAATGCAGCTGAAAGAATTTCTACAACTGTAGAATATCCATACCCCTTATAGCCGGCATTTTCCTCCCCAATTCCTCCTAAAGGAAGAAGAGATGCCTTTTTGTTCATGATATCATGATGTGCCTTCTTTGCATCGGTCATTGTCTTTCCACTATTATCCATAACCCACCCATGGGGCAGGTCTTTATTTAGTTTTTCATATAATTGAACCTTCCCGAGGGCAGTAACTGTTGTAGCACAGTCTATAATAAATGGAAAATCTTCATCAGTAGGGAGACCAAAGGTAAATGGATTAGTTCCTAATAAGTTTTCTATGCCAAAAGTTGGAGCAACATATGGTGGCGTATTGGTTCCGGTTATACCAATCATTTCATTATCTATTGCCATTTGTGCATAGTATCCTGCAAATCCATAATGGTTTGAATTTCTGACCGCAACCATACCTAATCCATACTTTTTTGCTTTTTCGATTGCCAATTGCATGCTTTTTCTTCCGATAACAAGTCCTATTCCTCCATGACCGTCAACAACTGCAGTGGTCAGCTGATTATTGATTATTTCAATATTTGTTTCTTTGTTGACAATTCCGGAATTCAATTTATCATAATAATATGTTTTCAAACGGTCAATTCCGTGTGAATCCATTCCTACTTTATTTGCTGAAATTAAAACATCTGAGGCTATCTCAGCATCATTGTTATCTAAGCCCATCTTTTTAAAAACATCAGTTATAAAATTATTAAGTGTATTAAAATCCACCCATGTTATTCCATTTTCCATTCTAAATCCCCGTATATATTTTTTCCTTATGGATAGTTGATATATTTGAAATCAATCCAGTTCACTTTTTTCCCGGGAATACCTGATTCGGTGCCATCAGTCATTTTGTTTATCCTGGTATATTATTTACCTGTTACGGCTCCAGATAATTTAAATATTCTTTTAACTTATCTGGAATATAATTCAAAAGGAGACACAACCGGCTTATTGAATTCTCTCTTTGTATTATAAAGTCTTTCAATCTGGTTTTCCAATTCTTTAATAAATTCATCCTCTGTCAAAGTAATGTTTGAGAATATCTTTTGCATTCTATCCATTTTTCCCAGATATTTGTCTATTCTGAGAGAAAACTGCTCAATATATTTCTCTTTAGTATACTTCCTGTTCAGCTCCCTTAAAAACAGTGTTTCTAAATCTTCGTAAAAAGGAATTTTGCCAACTGGTGTCTCAATTGCTTCAAACTCCCCGTGGACCCTTCCTTCAGCCCAGACCATCCATATTACCTTATCAATTTTTTCATTCAGAAAATGACCCTGATTATCCTTTAAAAAATAATTTGTAGCAAATATTTTTGGAACCCTTGATAGATTTTTTTTAAAAGATAAATAATTCTTTATATAATCTGCAAAAGGAATTGAAATAAAATCAAGGTTGGCCATTGGGTTATGCTTTCTAACGCCCTGCTTGCCAAGTGTTGCTGCAGTTGTTTCTGATTCAACTGTTGCACCAGTAAAAACACCATGATTCCAATCAATTGATTCCACTACTGGCATTGAAGTATCTGAATCTCTGCCTCCAAAAACAAAACCATCAATAGGCACTCCCTGTGGATTTTCAGCCTGCGGGTCTATGTTTACCAATTCATCTAATCGGATGGTATATCTGGCATTTTTATGTGATGGATCGATTAAATTGCCTTGCTCGTCTTTCTTCCCGGCATTCCATCGACCGCTATGGTTAAAACCTTTATCAGGAATATCTCTTCCCATGCCCAGCCAATAAGGTATCCCATCATTTACCAGCACATTGGAGAAAATTATTTCTCTCTCTGATGTTAATGCCTGATAAATGACCGGATCATCTTCCGGATTAACATCAGCAATAATGCCAAAAATACCTTTCTCTACATTAGCTGCTCTGACTTCACCTTTTACCTTCTTAAGATAAGCTATATCATCCCCGACAATGGTTTGACCTGGCAACATAGCAGTGCTGGTTTTGCCACAGGCACTGGGAAATGCACCTGTAAAATAGGTGGTTCTTCCTTTTTTGCCGTGTACCCCCATAATAAACATATGTTCTGCAAGCCATCCCTCTTCAGAAGCCTTCCTGATAGCTAATCTGAATGCCAATTTTTTCAAACCTATCGAATTTCCTGCATATTGGTTATTTACCGAGTAAACACTATTTGTTTCCAAATCCATATAGACTCTTCTCTTGTCAACATCTATACTGACATTGTTTTCCAGCCTTCCCGCAGAATGCAGAAAAAAGAAAAACTGGTTAGAAGCATTTAATCTCTTGAACCCCTCATAATTGCTTCTATAAAGCAAGTCTTCACTATGTGCAACATAAGCAGAATCAGTAATCTGTAATGAAGGAATTGAAAAGGAAGAATTCGTCGGACCTAAAGAAAAGAAACGTACTAACATTTCTTTGCCTTTCATGCTTCCTTTGAAATATGATTTTATTTCTTCTAAACCTTTATCTTTATCTATAGAATTAATATCTATACCCCAATTCACTTTCTTAGAAAGGAGGTATCGTGTATTCTCCTTATCTCTCCCCTGGTCATAATAACCATCAAAATGAATCGTGTGTCCTTCTACCTTTAATTTCTTTTCCTCTTTGTTTTTTAAAGCCAGCTCTTTAACATACTGAATATCTTCAGGGGCATCGGTAATCACCGTTACCTTTTCCGGTTGACATAACACTATTGCCTCTTCCACTCTCTGGATAACATAAGGATTGTCTAACAATTCAAGTTTTCTCTGATTAACCTGGTCCATGGTTTTGTGCTTCCTTTCCTTTAAATGAACAAATGGGTTTTAAAAAATGTTATTCCCATGCTGTAAGATTTGTTATTTTAATATATTAAACAAAACATAATTTAATCGTCAAGAATATTTCTATTTTTTTTTAAATCTTTTCAGTTATTTTATATATTATCTTTTTGGTATTTTTTCTTTTTTACTCAGGCATTATTTTATTAAGAATAATTCCTACCAGTGCACCTAAGGCCATTCCTTCGATTTCAATTTGTCCGGTCCCTAACGGAATTGGTATTGAAACTCCGCCTAAAGATAAAATCAGGATCGTTGCTGCAATTATTAAATTTCTTGATTTTTCAAAGTTAACTTTGTTTTCAACTACTGTTCTCACTCCCACCGCTGCAATCATACCAAACAATATAATAGAAATACCACCAATTAATGCTCCAGGAATAGAGGCAATAATTGCACCTAATTTAGGTACTAACCCAATAATTATTGCGAATACAGCCGCGATGCGCATTACAATGGGGTTGTATACTTTTGTTAATGCCAATACCCCTGTGTTTTCTGAATAAGTTGTATTAGCGGGACCGCCGAAAAAGGCAGATACGGAAGTTGCCAGACCATCACCTAATAACGTCCTGTGTAACCCTGGATTTTTAACAAAATCTTTTTCTGCTGTTGCTCCAATTGCCAGTACATCTCCGATATGTTCAATAACCGTTACTAATGCAACCGGTGCTACAATCATAATAGCATTCCAGTTAAACCTGGCAATTGTAAACTGAGGGAACCCTAACCATTTTGCTTCAGCAATTGGGGTAAAATCAACCAGGCCAAATATCGCTGCAACAATATAACCAATTACTATTCCCAGCAAAACAGGGATAACTTTCAAAAAACCACGGGTATATGATGTTATTAAAACAACTATTAAAAAACCTACCAGTGCAAGCCACCAGTTCTCACTGGCCATATCAATGGCAGTGGGTGCTAATTTTAAACCTATGACCATAATTACCGGTCCTGTAACCACGGGTGGGAAAAAGGCAATGATTTTTTCAGGTCCAAAATGACTTACTAAAAGGGAAAATAGTAAATAGATTAACCCAGCGACAACGATACCTCCTAATGCATATGGAATACCAAATTTATCCGCTACTAACATAATAGGGGCAATAAATGCAAAAGAAGAACCTAAAAATGCAGGAACTTTATTCCCTGTTACTAAATGAAATAATAATGTTCCTACACCGGCCATAAATAATGCGACCGATATATCAAGTCCGGTAATAATGGGAACAAGTACTGTGGCACTGAACATGGTAAATCCATGTTGTAATCCAAGTATAATTGTTTGAGGTAAACCCTGTTTAGTGTAGTCAATAGTTTCTGGTTGCGGTTTTGAATTCATAAATCTCTCCTTTTAAATAATATTTTTCCTGGCATTTAAATTTCCAATTGATTATTTATACAATAAAACCCCCTTTCAGCGTGAGCTGATAAGGGGGTAGTGCTTTTTCCTTATCAGCCTCACAGGACTAATGTTAAAGGAATTATAAAAAAACCTCTAATCCAGAGAAACTGGAAAAGAGGTATAAATTCTAATGATTTTATCCCCTTATTAGTCTCTCTGAACTAACTTAAAGGGCATTTTTATCTTATTTAGAATATAACAAAAATTCTATTTTAGCAATGTTTTTTTAAAAAATATTCTATAAAATTATCTTTTGAAAATCTCCGGGATGATAGCCCAATAATATCTCTGCAATCTCTGTAAATAACACCGGATTACCACTTATAAAAAACTTATCAATTTTATGGTTCTGGTTATTAATTAATCTGTATGCTATGAGCCAATCATGTGCCTGTTTGACAGTAGCTTCAGCAGGATCGACCAATATGATTTGCTGGTTGATCTCTTTCTCGATATAGCTCCTTAAAAATGGGTAATGGGTGCAGCCAAGAATTAGCGTATCAATGCTATTATCAACTATTGGTTTTACACACTCTCCTATTAATGATTGGATCCTGCCTTTATTTCGCAGGGAGTTTTCTTCCATTTCTCTAATAACCTGATTACTGCAGGAATTACTGAAAGTAGTAATAGAAGGATTTATTTCTTTGATAATCTTTTCGTAACTTTTATTTCGGATTGTTACTTCTGTGCCGATTATGCCAATCCGGTTATTTTTTGTTCTGGTAGTTGCCTCTACTGCTCCTGGCTGGATTACTCCAATTATCGGAATGGTATATTTATCTTTTACTTTTTCCAGGGCTACTGCAGTGGCTGTATTGCAGGCAATGATTATTAATTTCGCATTCTCTTTAATTAAAAAATCTATAATAGACAATACATATTTAACAATTTGCTCATCTTTCTTTTCACCATAAGGAGCATGGGCAGTATCACCAAAGTAGATGATATTTTCCAGGGGCAATTGTTTTTTTACTTCTCTAAAAACACTTAAACCACCCAAACCGGAGTCTAATAAACCAATTGGTCTTTGTTCTTTACTGGCTTTTGTCAAAATAATTTCCTCAGTCAATTAAAAATTATTTTGCTAAAATTACAAAAAGATTAAAGTATGTATATTCAATAAGAAAATACCTAATTATATCAGTAAAAAAGCAGCCTAAAAAAACTGGCGGAGGGACTGGGATTCGAACCCAGACAGCTTACGCCTACACCGGTTTTCAAGACCGGCCCCTTGCCATTCGGACATCCCTCCGCAAATATTTATTTTCATGTAGTATTTGTTATGTAAAATATATAATTTTTTATACTAACAACTTCAATTTTTAATTGTCCAATGTTTATTGTATCAGAAATAAATTTATCGGCAACAAAATTTTACCTTAATTGCTAATTTTTTTCAAATCATCCATATAAGGACGAAGCGCATCAGGTATTGTTATCGACCCGTCTTTTTCCTGATAATTTTCCAGGATAGCTACCATTGTTCTACCAACTGCAATGCCTGAACCGTTTAATGTGTGTACAAAGTTCACTTTACCGGAATCCTGTGAACGGTAACGAATATTAGCCCGGCGAGCCTGAAAGTCAGTACAATTGCTACAGGAGGATATTTCCCGATACTTGTTTTGAGCCGGTAACCATACTTCTAAATCATAAGTTTTAGCAGCAGAAAAGCCAATATCTCCTGTAGAAAGATTAACAATACGATAAGGGAGCTCTAATCGTTGTAAAATAGTCTCAGCATTTTGAGTTAATTTTTCTAATTCCTGATAGGAATCTTCCGGTTTGCATAATTTAACCATCTCTACTTTGTTAAACTGATGCTGACGGATTAATCCTCTTACATCTTTTCCATAAGAGCCCGCTTCTCTTCTAAAACAGGCAGTATATGCAGTGTAATAAATAGGTAATTCTGCCTCTGATAATATCTCACCCTGATGAAGGTTGGTCAAAGGAACTTCTGCTGTAGGAACAAGATAAAGATCATCATTGGATTTAAATAAATCATTCTCAAACTTGGGTAATTGCCCGGTACCTGTCATAGTATTTGCATTTACCAAAAAAGGTGGAAACATTTCCTGGTAACCATGCTCTTTAGTATGAATGTCCAGCATAAAATTAATTAATGCTCTTTCCATTCGCGCTCCCATATTTTTCAATACGGTAAACCTTGCAGCAGAAATCTTGGCACCCCTTTCAAAGTCAAGTATATTAAGCTTTTCACCCAAATCCCAATGTGCCATCGGTTCAAAATCAAACTCTCTGGGCGTACCCCATTTTCTTACTTCAACATTGCTTTCTTCATCAGATCCCAACGGTACACTATCATCTACCATATTCGGGATTTCCAACAGATTTTTCTGTATCTGTTCCTCGATTGACTTAATCTCAAAATCCAATTCCTTAATTTTGGCAGATACTTCTCTCATAGCCAAAATTTTATCCTGGGCATCTTTTTTTTCTTTTTTTAAATGCCCGATTTCCTCTGATACCTGATTCCTTTCCTCTTTCAGGCTGGTTGCATCAAATAAAATCTTTCTTCTCTGTTCATCTAATTTTAAAATAGAATCAATTGTGTCTCCGTTCAATCCCCTTCTTTTTAACTTGTCTTTAACTAAACCCGGCTCTGAACGAATTAATTTTAAATCCAGCATACTTTATAAACCATCCTCTCTAAAATCTAAATAAAAACTTACCCTCTTTATCATATTCTAAATATTATCCTTTAATTACCCCTAATGGACGCATTCTTACAACTCTTTTAGAAATACCGCTTTTGTCCATCACATCTACTACCTCAGAAACATCTTTATAAGCATTGGACATCTCCTCAGCTAAAGTTGCCTTGCTCCTTGCTTTTACCAGAATATTTTTAGCCTTCAATTCAGCAGCTATATTCCGATTTTTCGCTTCTCTCTTCGCCTCACCGCGACTCATCACCCGGCCTGCTCCATGACAGGTTGAGCCAAAGGTTTCGTTCATAGCTTTTTTGGTCCCAATTGAACAAAACGAGAAACGCCCCATATCTCCCGGAATTAAAACAGGTTGACCGATATTCTTATATTTGATAGGCAATTCGGGGTGCTGTGGTGAAAAAGCCCTGGTAGCCCCTTTTCTGTGCACACATAACTCGACACTCTTACCATTATAGTAATGAAGCTCCTTTTTAGCAATATTATGCGCCACATCATATATTAATTTTAATCCCAATCGTTCAGAAGAAATTTGTAATATCTTACTAAATACTTCTCTTGTCCAGTGCATTATACATTGCCGGTTAGCCCAGGCAAAATTTGCTGCACAGCACATAGCCTGGTAATATTTTTCCCCTTCAGGAGAATTCACGGGCGCACAGGCTAACTGCTTATCAGGAAGATTAATATTATATCGCTGAACTGCTTTTTGCATTACAGACAAATGGTCAGTACATACCTGATGTCCAAAACCCCTGGAACCGGTATGAATTAAGATAGTAATCATCCCCTCTTCAAGTCCCAACTGTCGGGCAATTTCCGGCTGATAGATATGGTCAACAACCTGAACCTCTAAAAAATGATTTCCTGAACCAAGGGTTCCAAGCTGAGACAAACCCCGTTGTATCGCTTTCTTGCTGATAATATCCGGATTAGCCTGGTACATTCTTCCTTTTTCTTCTGTATAAGTAATGTCTTCCTTTTCACCATATCCTTTTTCTACAGCCCATTGAGCACCCTTTGCCATTACTTTTTTTATTTCCTGGAAATTTAATTTGATAATTCCTTCTGATCCGACTCCGGAAGGTATTTTTTTGTATAATGCCTCTATAATTTCAGGCAACTTATCTTTGATATCTTCAAATTTTATATTAGAACGAATCAATCTAACTCCACAGTTAATATCAAATCCTACTCCTCCCGGTGAAATTACGCCATCCTCAAGTCTGGTGGCTGCAACACCGCCAATCGGGAAACCATATCCCCAGTGAATATCAGGCATTGCCAAAGAATAACCCACAATTCCCGGCAGGAAAGCAACATTGGCTACCTGCTTGGGAGATTGATCTGCTATTATTTTCCCAATTAAATTATCTGAGGCATATATTCGTCCATTCACTCTCATGCCCGGGCATGATTCCTTTGGAATTTCCCAGATATTTGAATCAATTTTTTTTAAGATTTCTTCTAAATTACTTTTCATAAATAATCCCTCTTCTTGGCTTCACGGCTAAAAGAGTTTGAATTTTCCTGTATTTTTTAAAACCTGGTATAATATCAAATATCAAAAATAACAGTAGCTTCCCAATAACCTTTTTTATTTTTTATCACCTGCAGTTTATGATAGGTTACTGCTTTAATTTCCATCTCAATATTGTAGGGATAATCGATAATCTTTATGCCGTATGATTTAGCCTGAAGGCTATTGTTAGTTACATTTTCAATTATAAAATCATTTAAAATTACAAAATCAGTATTATGAATAAATAATAATTCACTCAACCATTCTACCAATAAATTCTCTACATCAAATCCATCACATTTTATAGTCCAGTATTGCTGATTTTTTTGCCTGGCTAATTCAGAAGAACCTGTAATAATAGAAAACATGCCACGAGCTGCATTTTGAAATAATGTTTTCTTTGTTTTCCCAAAAGCCTTTAATCCAACATCTGCCATATGTTCTATTAACTGATACTCTTTAGGCATAATTATAAAAACCTCTTAAACAAAAAACTCCCGCCTGGGGTAATTCTTACCTTAGGGACGAGAGTTAACTCACGTGGTACCATCCTAATTCAATAGAATAATTATCTATCCTTAATTAGAACAAATTTCTCTATTTATAAAAACCTGTATCGACTGTATTTTGTCATAGAGTAAGGTGGAATTCAATCACATTATTACCGTGTTCACACCTCTCACGGCTCTCTGGGAAATAAATATTGATATACTTTTCCTTTTATAACCTTTATTAGTACTTATTAAAGTATAAAATTTTTTACCTTTTCTGTCAATGTACCATATCAATCAGTAAGCCACTCTGTTCCTTCCACCCGGCTTTTCTTATATATCTGCTTACTTTTCTTTATTAAGGGAATAGATGTATAGGTAGTAATTATTTTTACTTTTGTTATTTTATTACTAAAGGTATAGTAATAAGGAAATCTCATATATTTATTTCCAGATAAAATGATGACCTTTGAGTAATGTTCAGAAAAATCTTTTCTGAATAATTGTTAGATAAATAATTTTTAACCTAATTTTTTATGTATTTTAGTCATCCAGTCACTGATAGGTATTTTTTGGGGACATTTTTCTTCACATTCTTTGCAATGAATACATAAGTCGGCACGCTTACTCTTGTCAAAAAAATTATTATATTTAAGACTTGAGCTATTTAAATCATTGTAAATGATGCCATCATTATATAAGGAAAAGTTTTCGGGTATGTCTACATTATTAGGACAGGGCATACAATAACCACATTTTGTACATGGAATGATAGACCTTTTGTTATATTCTTTTCGAATAAGCTCAATAGTATTTAAATCCTTTGTTTCTAAAGACCCAATATCTGAACGGTTTGCAAAAACTACATTTTCCTTAACCTGCTCAATGTTACTCATTCCGCTTAACACGACCGATACTTCCTTCTGACTCCATAACCACTGAAATGCCAGCTCTGCAGGAGTATATTTACCTTCACTTTTTCTGATAACTTCCAAGACTTCAATTGGTGGATTTACCAGTCTTCCTCCAAGTAATGGTTCCATTATAATTACCGGTAACCCCTTTTCTGCTGCATATTTTAGTCCTTTAGTGCCTGCCTGGTTTTCTATATCCATATAGTTATACTGTATCTGGCAGAATTCCCATCCATCATATCCGTCTAATATTTCAATAAATGCATCAAGATTATCATGAAATGAAAATCCTAAATGTTTTATTTTACCAGCTTTTTTTGCTTTTTCTGCATAATTAAGAATATCTAACTTTTTAACAATGTTTTCCCACTTATCCCGAGAAAGAGCATGTAATAAATAAAAGTCAATACAATCTGTTTTCAGCCTTGTTAGCTGTTCATCCAGATATCTATTGAAATCTTCAGCCTTATTTATTAAAAAAGTCGGCGATTTTGTTGCCAGTTTTGCTTTATTTCTATATCCATCCATTAATGCTTTACCAGTTACTATCTCACTGTTTCCTTTATGATAAGTATATGCTGTATCAATATAATTAACTCCGTGGTCAATTGCATAACGAATCATTCTTATGGCTTCATCCTCAAAAATATCATTACTAAGCCTGTC
>Ga0265294_10007935_pt1 | contig 12493 bp, 16 predicted proteins | sample MunlanPumphouse3_FD_192504 | JGI IMG/M metagenome (GOLD analysis project Ga0265294, IMG submission 192504) | Groundwater microbial communities from a municipal landfill in Southern Ontario, Canada - Pumphouse #3 | ecosystem: Environmental > Aquatic > Deep subsurface > Groundwater | place... | reverse complement strand
TGGCATACATAATAAGAAAAAACCCTCCTCCAAAGGAAGGGTATGGAATTAAAATGTTTATAATATTTGCTGCCATTATTCTTATCCCTTTTGTACTCATAGCAAAAGAACCCGACCTTGGAACAGCTATGGTATTGTTAATAGTAGGTTTTGGGATTCTTTTTGTAATCGGGATTAAAAAACAAATCTGGATTTGGCTGAGTGTTATGATATTAATGAGTGCGCCGCTAATGTATACTTATGGACTAAAAACATACCAAAAACAAAGAATTCATGATGCGATCAGTCATCCAAGCTATCATGTCAAACAAGCCCTTATAGCTATCGGTTCGGGTGGGATAACCGGCAAATCAAAAGAAGATTCTACTCAAACACAAATGAAATTTCTTCCAATATCATCCAGTGACTTTATTTTTGCATATCTTGGTGAAAGACTTGGATTTTTAGGAATGGCAACTGTTATATTTTTATATATTTTATTAATTTTGCATCTATTTTATATAGGCATACAGCCTTTTACTGATTATCTAACAAAAGTATTTGCCATTGGGCTTAGTTGGCTATTTTTTATATATATGGGTGTTAATGTGTATATGATCATAGGATTAGCGCCTGTAGTGGGTATTCCGCTGCCAATGTTCAGCCACGGAGGGACCTCATTTATTATTTTTGCAATTCTTTTTGGAATTTTGCAAAATTTAATTGCTTTTCAAAGTTATTTAGGATATAATTCTGACGCTAAAATAAGCATGGTAAGATAATTTACCACGGGTCTTTAGCTCAGCTGGTTAGAGCACTCGGCTCATAACCGAGTGGTCCAGGGTTCGAGTCCCTGAGGACCCACCAACCCGCTACACTTCATTTCTTAATCTTAAGCTCATTTCTGACATAATAAACTAATATTATTATACATCAAGGCAATTATGCAATTATACGAAAACTATTTCGACCTGCTAAAACAATTAGTAAGGACTCCATCTGTTGTTGGAGCAGAAAATCCATTTTTTATGACTATAAAAAGAGAGCTTGAAGAACTTGGCATACAAACTACCCTATATGAAGGATTGCTTGTGGCTCAAGGCAGCGACCCAGCATCAGGCTATATATCTTCACATGTAGACAGACATGGGCTCATTTGTACAGGTCCAAATGAGTTTCAGTATGCTGCGTATATTAGCAAAAATAGAGCCGATTTGACGGGTAATTCAATATCCGAACAAACATATCAAAATCTAGCCGGACGATTCATAGGCCAAAACGTACAAGCATACAGCCCATGCTCTGGAAGCTATATGGGTGTGGGAAGCATTGCAACTACCAATATATGCGAACGAAGAGGCAATTTGATCTTTGAGATAGAAGGCTTAGAGCATATACTTCCAAATACGCCTATTGCTTTTTTGGATAAACTTACCATTAAAGAAGAATTTGTATCTGCACAGCTTGATAATGTACTTACAAATGCTATGATCGTGTATCTATACCAACTGGGATACCAAGGCACTGCATTTTTTACAGCCGAAGAAGAAGCCGGTAAAAGCTGGCGTTATCTGCTTGAATGGTTTCAAAGATTTGACATATCTACAGATAAACTACTCATACTAGACACAAGCCCTTTTCCGGATAAAGAAAGCATATCCAAGCAAAATTTGGTTTTTAGACGCAGGGATTCTCATGCGAGATTCAAATCTCCATTACTAAAACAACTTCTCAAGATTTGCCGTCAAAATAAAATCAGTTATGATTACAAAGATAGGTATATAAAAGAGAGGAACATACAAGCTATTGCTGATGGCAGCAAGCCAAGCTCAATAGGCTCTACGGAACTTGGCAGACTTATAGTAGCATCAAAGAACAAAATCCAAGGAACTACTCTCCAAATACCGACAACAGGATATCATACCGTCGAAGAAACTGCACGCATTGACTCCGTTACTAGTGCTTTAAGCGTACTAAAAGCACTTTATGTATAATTTTAATGATGCGTCGGAAGGTACGGCATCGATGAATGGTGGACATTAATAAGCAATTTGCCGTTTTCATCTTTAATATAGCCGAAAGTATATTCTACATTTATCTCTTTGCCTGTCTTGGCGTCTGTAAAGTAATACTCTCCCATAGCCGTAGCAGAATCTTCATCGATAATAATCCCTGAATTTTCAAACCTTACTTTACTCCATGGCTGAAGTGCAAATCCATGATCTTCACTTTGTGAACCTGTAACAAAATATGATACAGCATCATCTTCTGTTAGGCGAAACTGCTTATGGGCTGCCTTAGTTGGCTTAAATAGTACTTTTCCCTCATCGTAAGCATACATTGTATCTACAACATTTAAAGCTATTGCTTTATAATCTTTGCCCTCGGTGTATGCTTTGCCTATTGCTACAATAGCATCGCCCCATGCTTTTTGCGCTAAAATCACTTCTGCTTCTGTAATACTCATAGTATTTCTTTCTTTAATTATTTTTGCTTGATCTTGCATTACCTCTGAGTGTGGGGTATTTCCAAACAGATATGCCGATGACAATACAATAGATAAAGACACAATAATACTTTTTTTCATTTTTGTTCCAATATTTTAATTTTTTGTATAATATGACATAAATTATACAAAAATAATCATATTAAAATATTTAAAAATATCTAATCTGATAAGTGTTTACGATGTTGTATTTTTTGAACCGCACTATATTCATTATTGTCAAAATCATCAAATATTGCATCATATCCAAGCTCTTCAAGCTTTTGATCTATTCTGCTTAGATTAATCCCATTTTCCTTAATATAATTCTCGATGAATAAAATATCTTCCTCAGCCACATAATTAGATTGCATCTCAAATAGAATATCAGCAATTTTCATTACTTTTCCTACCTTTAAAAAAATATAAAAGAAATTATAAAATAATTTCTTAATTTTTTTCTTAAAATAGTTTTATCCTTTGCCTTTTGTTTTCGTTTTGTTTGGATTGTGTATATTTTGATTCACTTTTTTTTCTATAACTTCTATCATCAGATTAGCAATATCTTTGCCGCTGGCTTTTTCTATGCCTTCTAATCCCGGAGATGAATTTACCTCCATTACAAGTGGCCCTCTTGCTGAGCGAAGCATATCTACTCCGCAAACATTTAAACCCATAACTTTTGATGCGATTATAGCAGTAGCTCTCTCTTGTGGGGTAATTTTTATTAGTTCTGCGCTGCCGCCACGGTGCAAATTGGAACGAAACTCTCCTTCGGCACCTTGTCTCTTCATGGAAGCAACCACCTTGCCGTCAATCACCAAACATCGAATATCTGCTCCGTTTGCTTCTTTTATGAATTCTTGGATCATAATATTCACATTAAGGCCCATAAATGCTTGAAGCACTGATTCTGCTGCTTTTTTAGTTTCTGCCAGTACTACTCCTATGCCTTGTGTACCCTCGAGCAATTTAATCACCAAAGGGGCTCCGCCAACCTCTTTGATCAAGTCATCTATATCATCAGGGTTTCTTGCAAAACCGGTTACAGGCATACCAATACCTTTTCTAGATAATAACTGTACACTTCTTAATTTGTCTCGAGATCTTGTGATAGCAACTGATTCATTAAGAGGATATACCCCCATCATTTCAAATTGTCTCAAAACCGCAGTACCGTAAAAAGTAACAGATGCTCCTATACGAGGAATAACTGCGTCAAAACCTTCAAGCACTTCACCTTTATAGTGCATGGTAGGATGTTTTGATGTGATATTCATATAACATCTGAGGTGGTCAATTACTTTTACTTCATGACCTCTTTTTTGAGCAGCCTCGACAAGTCTGCGTGTCGAATATAAATTTTTATTTCGAGAAAGTATGGCTATTTTCATTAATTATCATTTACCTTGTAAAATATAGGTTTAGCTTTTTGATAAGAGAGTGCCGGATCCACGATGTAACCATCATCCATTGCCTTTCTGCCTAAAAGCATGCGAAATCGCATAGTATCACGATTTGTCAATGTAAGTTCGATCTCTTTTTTTATGTCGCCCAAGATCATAGTTGTTCTTATAACATAACGCATTGACTTATTGCCATCAGAGCTTGTTACAAGTCTTTCATCTACTACTTTTGCTTCACAATGTAAAACCGTTGTCATATCATTAGCAAAAGGATGAATTCCAAATCTTATCATTTTTATGTCATCTATCATGAATGGATCAATATAAAAAGCATGAAGTGCCGATGTTCTAGCGCCGGTATCGATCTTACATTTAATCCACTCAATACCAAGCTCTGGCAGGGAAACCCATTCTCTCCATCCAAGCAAATATTTTGATTTCATTTCGTTACCTTATTGTTGTCAATAACAAGCCAATAGTATCATAAACTTATTACAAATTATATAACATTGTCATAACACATTTTATCTATTATTTCTTGTTAATCAAATTAAAAAAAGGATTCAATAAGTTCGAGCATTTGCTCTGGATTCTCTGTGCGATTGACCGCATCGCGAAAAGCTGAAGCTCCTATGTAGCCTGCTTTAGAATAAGTATGCAAATGCTTTCTAAACATGATTGCCCCGTAATCTCCATAGTGAGCTATCATTTGATGAAAATGTTCTACCACGGCTCTTTTTATCAACTCTTTCTCGTTTATATCTTCAAGGCCTTTGACCTGGCTAAATATCCATGGCTTTCCTACAGCGGCCCTGCCTATCATTATGCCGTCAGCCTTTGTATGCTCAAGGACCCATTGTGCTTTTTGTGGACTATCAATATCTCCATTTGCAATTACCGGAATACTAATAGTGGATTTAATTTCTCCAATGGCATCATAATCTACAGGTGCTTTAAATCTACCAGAACGTGTACGCCCATGAACTGCTATAAAATCTGCTCCACTCTCTTGGCATACTCTGGCGATTTCAAGATGATTTTTCTCATTAAAACCAAGCCTTATCTTGACAGAAGTATATGGTTTATTTGAATATTTTTTTATAGTTTCAATTGCTTTACCCATCGCTGTTAGATCCGTCAATAACGAACTACCGGACAAATTATTAACTATTTTTGGAGCAGGACACCCACAGTTAAGATCAATTATATCCACGCCTTCTTGATCATTGAGTATCTCTATGGCTCTTTGTATAACAAGCGGATCTGAGCCTGCTATCTGTATAGCATATGGACTTTCTAAGGGACTTTTTTGAAGCATATGAAGAGTTTTTTGACTTCCATGAGCTAATGCATTTGCGCTAATCATTTCGCTTACAGTCAAATCAACACCAAATTGCTTAGCCAAAGAACGAAAAGGAAGATCGGTATAGCCCGCCAATGGGGCTAGTACAAAAAGAGGTTTAGAAAAATCAAGCATCATCACAAAGTGAATCAATATCCATAATATCTTGCAATTTGTAAGTGCTGTGTGTCTGTTTTAAATCATAAAATAGTTTTAATTTTTTAAAATCATTTTCAGGATTTGCATCTAAAAACTCTTTTGCTTGTTCCATCATTTCATATTCAAGCAATAGATAAAGATAAGCGATCTCTGCTTTCTCGTCTTTTTGTTGAAAAGAGTTAAAGAGCGATAAAGAAACTTTTGGATTTAAAGCTTTTGTAGAAACACTTGCTAATTTGACATAATCTTGACATTCAAAAGAAAGATTATCAACAACTTGCTTAATGATATCTTCATTAAGAGATACATTTTCGCCATTTTGTACTCTATTTAATATTATACCAATTTGCTTCATGCTCATTTGAGGAATATATTTTTTATATTTATCGAGAGTTTGGGTTTTGGCTACATGGGTCAATGTTGCTTTTACTACTTTCTCGTCATAATTATTTTGCGAATTAAGAACTTCGTCTGCAAATTTATTATCCACTACCAATCTATTAATAGAATTTTTTATAGCTAACGGGTTTGATAAAGAGAGTTGTTTAGATAATTTTTTGGTTTTTAAATCTACATACTCTGCGTTATTTATCTTCGTCAATATCTCTAAAGCTTCATTTAATCTCGGATTACTTACTAAGATTTCTGTGGATGGACTCAAAGTTGATTTACTTAACAATTCAGCAATATCTTGCATATCACTGATACCGATATTTTGTTCTTTTGGTTCTTGAAGGATAGACCAATAAAGAGCCTCTTCCAAAGAAAGGGCATCTTTATGCCATTTTCTAAGCAAGAAAAAGTTTTTAGTACTGTAATAGAACATATGCAAAACACTAAGAATCAAAAGTATCGCCACTGGCAATATAATCCATACAGCCACCGGCAAACTAAAATGAAATCCAAACAAATTTACATCAAAATTCCCTTGATTTGCTAAAAAAGCCAATACAGCAACTATTATAAGAAAAGTTATCGATGCAAAGAGATATAAACCAACTCTCATCTTTTTTATCCTTTTAATCTATTTTTTTCAACCACTTCGCGACAAACAATACAATATCTCGCAAAATTTTTAACTTCAAGACGAGCTTTTCCTATCGGATCTTCGCACATTTCGCAAACACCGTAAACTCCTCTTTTTATTTTATCCAAAGCAAGTTCAATTTCTGCTAATTCATGTCTTTGTTGCTCTAAAATAGCATTATCTATAACAGTATCTGTTGAAATTGATGCATAATCTGCCTCATCATTTAATTCTAATTCTCTAATATCATCAAGTTCTATGGATGTTTTGTTAAGATTAGCTTCAATTTTCGCTTTTCTAGCGAGTAGCTTTGTTTCAAATTCATGTAGTTTAGACTGTGTTAGCATTTGGCAACACTCCTCTATTTATGATATGGATGATTACTGTTTATGGACAAACCTCTAAAAATCTGTTCTAACAGCACCACTTTCACAAGTTTATGTGAAAGTGTAATTTTACCTAAAGATATGGCATGATTACATTTAGATACGAAATCCTTTTCAAAGCCGTATGCACCGCCAATAAGAAATGTTACATCACCTCTATCCTTAAGCAATAACGCAAATTCCTCGCTATTTAGCTGCTTAGAGCTTGGATCTAGTGCTATAGTTATACTATTTTTTGATAGATATGGATCCAAAGCATCAGAATAACTTTTTTGAGCCATTTGTGGTGAAACGTCTTGTGCTCTTGCAATTTTCTTATCAAATACATCAATTATATTGATTTGTGCGTGTGATTTAATAAGCTTGCTGTAGTGTTCAATTAATGGGGTATATAGTTTTTCTTTGCCCCCTTTGTCTACAATTGCTACTGTTATTTTCATATTTTCTCCAAAAATCTGTGTAATTAAAATTCTATAATAAAGATATTTTTATTATCATAAACATATTTTAACCTATGACTCAAAAGATCAAGTATATTTTTCACTATATATAACCCCAAACCGCTTCCATTTGAACTGGCATGAAACGGCACAAAACAACTTTGAATATCATGCGTAAATTGCTTACCGTCGTTTTCTATAATTACGCTGTTTTTTTCTATACGGATAGTTGCATGACGGGATGGAGAATAAGCTATAGCATTTGAAATAAGATTTTTAAAAGCCAAACTAAGTAAATCAAAGTCACTATTAACTATCAACTTGCTATTTTGTACTATTGTAATGTGCTGTAGTATCTCCTCTTCATCAAGTATCATAAGCTCTATTGCTTGCTCGACAATGTCTATCATACTATATGATGCTATTTTTAATTTATAATTTGAAGACAACATCTGTTCAATTTTTGAAAACTCTTCGATCAAAAGCTCTAATCTTTCAAAAACACTTTCATATCCTTTTTTGATATCTGTATTGTCTACAAATTCTGTAAGAATAATACCTTTTGCAATAGGCGTTTTGAGTTCATGCATAATAGTACGCAAAAAAAGCTGTCTGGAATTAATAAGGGTTTCAATTTTTCTTAGTGCCACATCAAAAGCATTTGCCACCTGCCCTATTTCATCTGTGGCATTTGAATGTGTGGATACGGATAGATTCCCATTAACTACCTGCTGTATCTGCATCTGCAATGCCTTAAGCGGCTTTAAGCTTCCAATCAGCCACAAATAAAGCATGATCAAAAATAGCAAACTAACCGCATATCCAAAAACAATTTCCCATGCAAATATTTTTGATGATATATCTTCAAGCACCATTATTGTTTTGTCATCGTGACTAAATGTAATATAATGATTCTTTTTGCCTTGATAAACTTCGACTTTATCATCGTTGGGCGTTTTTCTACTAAATACCAATGGTAAAGATTTTATATGAGAGATTGTGTCAGGAGAATTTGGCAACAGCTTAAGATTATTGTCTTTTAGTATTTCGACTAATTGCGAATTGTGAGTATTATTATTATGCAAATTAACCAAAACAAAACGGGCAGTTTGCATATATCTTTTTTGTGTATCGTGTTTTTGTGTATTGTCGTGTATAAAAAGAAATAACCCAAAAAAAGCACTTACAAACAAAAGGGATACTAAAAAAATGATACGAATTTTATGATATAAACTCATGCAAGCAACCGATACCCAACACCTCTAACAGTCTTTATGGTAACTGTATCATCCAGCTTATTGCGAAGCCTATTTAATATTACAGCTAACGATGCATCGCCTCCATAATTAAACACCTCAGAACCATACAAAATCTGCTCTTTAGATACTGTCGCGCCGCGATTTTGTATTAAAAGCTTTAAAACTTCATATTCTGCCGGGGTGAGCTCTAGCGGAGTATCGCCAAAAATTATCTGTTCTTTATTTTCATCCATTCTAAGACGATAAACGGGCTCTTTTATGGTATGTGTTTTTTTATATCTACGCAAAAGAGATATTATGCGTGCATACATCTCCTTTGGGTCATATGGTTTAGGAAGATAATCATCTGCGCCAATTTGAAGCCCGATTATCTTATCGCTTATATCACTTCTAGCTGAAGATATAATGATCGGAATATCGTATTTTGCTACTATCTCTTTGCATACTTCAATACCGTCCATTCCCGGCAAAGTAAGATCCAAAATAAGCAGATCATATTTATCTATGCCGGCACTAAGACCCAGAAAAGGATCTTCATAACTCGTAACTTCTATTCCGTATTGGGATAAAAAATTGGTTAAAAGTGTTGAAAATTCAGTATCATCTTCGATCATCAATATTTTAATCATTTAATATTATAACCTATTTTATCCTTGTTTGAAACTACAATGACCGCCTCTTGGTCCATGTCTGCCCATTTTGGCAACTTTATTTGCCTCTTTTTCTTTAAGCAATTTAATGAATTGCTTTTTTTGAGAAGGTGTCAAAACATCATACTGTCTAGAAAAAGAATTTGCCATGCGGGCTGCTCTATCTTGAGACATTTGCGCTCTATCTCTGATAAACTTCTTTTTGTCAAAACCGTTAGCATTTAAATAGCTACTCATTTTAACTCTGGCTTTATTCTGTTTTGCAAATTTCATATTTTTAAAATTTACTTGTCTGTTTTGCACCATAGCTCTTTTTTGGGAATCGTTTAAATTTAGTTTTCCAAAAATATCTGCATTGTTCATTTTAGAATGTGTATGCATACCGCATTTTTGTTGCATTTTACAATCTCCTTGAGATGGTTGAGCAAATGCAAAAGTTCCGACTGCCATTAACGCAGCTATAGAAAGTGTTAATTTATTTTTCATTTATTATCCTTTATGTAATATATTGTATTTCTACAATGCAAGTATTACATCTGAAACTAAACGAACTTTATATGATTTCTTAATGATTCTTAACTTATCAACTTGTTCCCATCATCCCCGATGGGAATGCATACTTAACATCATATGCAGAATATGGGAGTGGAGCATAATTTTTAATTTATTTACTCGATTTCTTGTATTTTGTTATTTTTGGGAATAACGGAAGGACTGAAGAATAATGACAATAGACGAAATATAAAAAAGATAAAAATAACCAAAAGCAAAAATAAGATTCTCTCTTGATTGATAGTAGGCTGTGTAACCTGAATGATAACATCGCGAGTCAAAAATATAATAAAAATATCAATAACAAATCGAAGCTGCACTCGTTTGCGCTCTATGAAATCCACTATCATTCTTATTACTTCTATTATAACCACAAACTCTAACATCAGAGTCACTGCCAAATAAAACGGCACTTTGGTTATCACCACAGTCAAAAAAATAACAGTAGCAATGATTACTACATAATATTGTTGCAAAAATGTTTTCATATTATATTTTATCATAAAATATACCGACTGATTACTTGATCGCTTCAATAAGCTCTTTTTCATTTGTCGCGTATACTACATTTGTAATCTTTTTCTTATCAAGAGTAACTATGATGATCTTGTCTTTTTTGCTTTCATCCATAAATGGCTTAGTTAAAGTCGGCTCAAACGTCAGCAATACCGAATAATTGCTTTTTTTGAGATCAGGCATTGCCATAAGATTTCTAATAGCCACAGGCATTGGACTGATATCGGCAACAAATAACATATCTTTAGATGTCAAAAAATCTGATGGCTGAGCAGACAAATATTGTTTTACCGTATGGCCTGTAGATTTCGCAAATACAAAAATAACTTTTTTGGTATTATCACTAAGACTTATCTGTTCATCATGCTGGTTTGGTAATGTAAAATCTATATTTGAACCTACATTCAAACCATTTGTTGATTTTGCAAAATAACCCTCTTGGTTAAATATCTCTTTACTGCTAAATCCTACAAGCACTGCTATTATTATAAACAGGGATACCATTAAAATTATTAATTTTTTTAGCATATTTTTATCCTTTAAATTTAATTATATCAAGTAAAAAAGCATTGTAGCTTGTTGTACTTAAAAATAGTGAAATGACCGCGCAAAAAAGCAATAACGGTGTGGCACTTACCAACTAGCGAATGCAAAAATGAGAAAACTACATATTCATAAACATTAAAAAATATAAATCAATATGACATTAAGGACTAATACAATCCGCTTCCGACGACTTTGTATGTGATCGACTCGTCAAAAACATCATCTATCCTAACACCACCTATTAATGCGACCGGATGTTTTGAATGTTTTGCAATATCTAGCAGTTTATCTCCGTAAACTTGAGCATCAGCTTTTGTGCCTGTAGTACGATATGCCCCCAAACCAATATAATCTACATCCAGCTCATTTGCAACTAGAATTTCATCTATATTGTGCGTAGAAAGTCCTAGCCATTTTTGTCCTATTTGATTGCGGATTTTTTCTATACTAAATTGCGGATCATCACCAAACGCATATAAATCTTCTTGTCCTACGTGAAGCCCATCGGCATATTTTATGAGTTCTATATAATCATTAATAATAATTTTACCTTGATAATGCGAACGAATACAAAGAAGATCGGATGTAATATCTGCTAATGAACCTATCTTGTTACGATATTGAAGAATTGGAGCTTTAATATTATTTATGTTCTTAAGTAAATCAACCAAAGAAACACTTTTTTTTTCTAGTGTCTCTTTGTCTACAAGAGCATATATCATTTGTTTCTGTTAAATAGTCTCAAAAAATCTGCTATAGTATTTTTCATATCAAATCTGTTGACAACCATATCTACAAGCCCATGCTCAAGCAAAAACTCTGCTCTTTGAAATCCTTCAGGTAAATCAACACCTACTGTTTGCTTGATAACCCTCTGACCTGCAAAACCGATCAAAGCTCCCGGCTCTGCTATGATAATATCACCAAGCATTGCAAAAGAAGCACTCACTCCACCCATAGTAGGATCGGTCAATACGGAAATAAATGGCAGCTTCGCAGCAGCCAAATGGTTAAGTGCAGCAGAAGTTTTACTCATTTGCATCAAAGAATATGTACTTTCTTGCATTCTAGCTCCGCCACTCGCACTTACTATGATCACGCCCGTTTTGTTTTTGATAGCTCTATTTACTGCTCTAACTATTTTTTCACCTTCAACTGAGCCCAAGCTTCCGCCCATAAATGCAAAATCAAAAACAACTAATTCTACCGGTTCGCCATTCATTGTACAGCTTCCACTGATCACGCATGAAGTTTTACCTGTTTTTGCTTTGCTCTCTTCTAATCTTTTTTTATAACTCTTCTTATCAGAAAACTCCAATGGATCAGTAGGTGCAAGAGAACTATCATGCTCAACGAAACTACCTGCATCGGCAAGTATATCTATACGCTTATCGGCGCTTATGCGAAAATGATGATGACATTTTGGGCATACTTCGTTTTTGGCTTCTATCTCTTTGTAATAGATCAAAGACAAACAATGTGGACATTTGATCCATTGATGTTGGGCTGCTTCTTCTTTTGGGGCAATTTTTTTATTATACATACTTCTAAATAAGCTGCCAAAATTCATAAATACTCCTATAAAATACTATTTATTATTTGCTCTATTTTTAGCGCAATATCTTTTTCTTTTGAAACTATAGCATAATCTTTTTGTATAATCACTTCGAGACCCTCACAAAGTGCCAAGCCAGCTGCCACATCGTATATACGAAATGGGCCTACAAAAAGCACAAAATCAACCCA
>Ga0265294_10007934_pt1 | contig 12493 bp, 14 predicted proteins | sample MunlanPumphouse3_FD_192504 | JGI IMG/M metagenome (GOLD analysis project Ga0265294, IMG submission 192504) | Groundwater microbial communities from a municipal landfill in Southern Ontario, Canada - Pumphouse #3 | ecosystem: Environmental > Aquatic > Deep subsurface > Groundwater | place... | reverse complement strand
ACTATGTTGCCTTTGCAATTATTGCCTCTTCAAGAGGCATTATGTTTCATACCTTCCGCATGCCATATTTTTTCATGGATTATTATCAGTTTGGTTGGTTTAATTTTCTAACTTATTCTAGTGAATACGGCTTTTCATCATTTGGCGTTTTCTATTGGATAATAATTATTAGTCTCTTCATTTTTTTAATGGGACTAGGTTATGTTTATCTAAATAATTGGTTTTATCAAAAAGTTCGACAAAATCAAAGCACTTCAAAAGAAATCACATGATATTTGTCTTATAATATCTTTTGCTTTTTTATAGGAGGATTGCCCATGAGCATCTATCAAATAAGTGTCGAAACCGCCAATCAACAAAAAGTCACATTAGAGAAATACCGTGGTCAAGTATTGCTAATTGTTAACACGGCCACTAAGTGCATGTTTACGCCTCAGTATGATGGACTACAATCGCTTTATAATCAGTTTCATGAGCGTGGTTTTGAAATACTTGATTTCCCATGCAATCAGTTCGCCAATCAAGCCCCGCAAAGCGATGAAGAAATTGCAAAGTTTTGCAGTTTAGAATATAAGACGACCTTTCCTCGTTTTGCCAAGACCAATGTTAATGGGCCAGATGAGAACTTATTATTCACAATGTTAAAAAGGTCGTTAGGCGGGTTTTTATCACCAAAAATAAAGTGGAATTTTACTAAATTCTTAGTCGATCGCAACGGGAAAATGATTCGTCGTTATGGTCCAAATGTCAAACCAGCAACAATCGCACGCGATATTGAAAAGATTATATAGATTTAATGGAAAGGAAGTAACATGTTTTTAGCTTGGAAAGAGATTAAACACTCAAAAGGCAAATTCGCCTTAATCATGGCCGTTGTCGCTCTCGTTAGTTATCTTGTTTATTTTTTAACTTCATTAGCTTATGGCCTCGCCTCATCTTACACAAATGGAATTACTAAATGGGAAGCAGATAACATTGTGTTGACTCAAGAGTCAAATGACAATATTTTGATGTCGCGGATGGCTGATGACACACGCGTAGAAACTGATGATTATGATTTGTTAACTAGCGATGGTGAAAAAGCCAAACTAGGCATTTTTATGGCTGTCGTTAAAGACACGACGCCTGCTGAAGGAATTGATGACACGCGGGCTGATGTTTATGTTTTTGGTGTCGATAGTGCTAGTTTTCTTAATCCTATTACCGGCCTAACCTTAAATGATAATGAAGTTATTGCTGATGCTTCGATTAAGGAGCAAGGATATGAACTTAATGACCTTATAGCTGTTTCCGGGACCGATGATTTAGAGTGGAAAATTATTGCTTTCACCGAAAAATCAACTTATCAAACAGCGCCCATTTTGTACATGAATCTTGCAACTTGGCAAAACTATCGCTATTATGGGCAAACCCTTCCTGACTTTTTGTCACTATTCAATGCGGTTGTCGTTCGCGGCGAAATAACTAATCTTCCGGAAGCCTATCTTTCTTATCCAATCAACGACTTCATCAACAGTTTGCCTGGATATACGGCTCAAGTTCTTACTTTCAGTGTTATGATCGGCTTTTTAATTGTCATAGTTGCTTTTGTTCTTGGCATCTTTATTTATGTTTTAACGATTCAAAAGACGCCGATGTTTGGTGTTATGAAGGCGCAAGGCATTTCTAATGGCTATATTGCTGGTTCAGTTGTCAGCCAGACGTTTATTTTAACTATCATCGGTATTCTTATTGGCCTTATCCTGACCATTGTTTCTGGCCTATTCTTGGCGGGCATTGTTCCCTTCGCCTTTAATCCACTATTCTATGTAGTCATAACATTGGCGTTTATTACTTTTGCGATTGTCGGCGGTCTTTTCTCGGTCCGAGCCGTCTTGAAGATTGACCCATTAAGAGCGATTAGTTGAGGATAATAAAATGAAAACATTAATTGAAATGCAAAATATTACAAAAGATTTTCTTCAAGGTGACGATGTCGTTCATGCCCTCAAGGAAACTAATTTTAAAGCATACGAAGGCGAACTGGTCGCCATTATTGGTCCTTCCGGTTCAGGCAAATCGACTTTCTTGACGATTATTGGTGGTCTACAAACACCGACAACAGGTCGTGTCCTAATCAATGGACAGCCTTTTAGCCAACTGAATATTCAAGACCGCTCAAAAGTGCGCTTTGATAAAATCGGTTTTATTCTTCAAGCATCAAATCTTATTCCTTTCTTATCCGTTTCTGATCAGATGTTTCTTCACAATCGCATCAGCCGTCGACCACGCAGTTTAGAGCGGATTGAAGAACTTTATCAACGCCTCGGGATTAAAAAGCTAAGTCATAAGTATCCGAGTGAATTATCGGGAGGAGAACGACAAAGAGTCGCGATTGCAAAAGCTTTGTATCATGATCCAGTCGTCATTCTCGCTGATGAACCGACAGCCAGTCTTGATACAAATCGCGCTTTTGAAGTAATCAAGTTACTCGCCCAGCAGACAAAGGAACAAAAAAAGGCGACCATCATGGTTACTCACGATGAACGCCTGACCGAATTTTGTGACAAAGTATATGTCATTGTCGATGGCGTTATGACGCAGAAAAAGTAGTCTTACTTTGTAATAAATTCATAAAAAATTGTTTCATGATAATCAACACCGGCTTTTAAAAGGCCGGTTTTTTCTTGGCCGAACGACTGATTAATCGCATTTGGTAAATATTGTGGTTCAAGTGCCAAACATTCATATTTTTTTAAATGGTGGCCATTATTCATAATCGTAGAAGTCGGGAAATTACCGGAATAAAACACGACACAAGGATAGCTTGTAAAGATATTCAGGCGCACATCTTCAGCCTCGTTTATGAGTGAAATTGCTCGTTTTTCTAATGAAACACGATCAAGAAGATAAGGGTGATCATAGCCATTCGCGCGTGCAATGAGTGTTTGATCCATGATTTGTGATCCGATTCTTTTTTCCTTGCGAAAATTCATACATTCATTCACTGGACTAATTCTAACGGGAACTATTTCATGATTTATTTCCCCATAGAATGAGGAATCAATAAATAATTTGTGATTAAGAATCGTTCCTTTGCCATTTAGATTAAAGTAAGCGTGATTAGTTAAATTGCAAAGCGTGTCGGCATCACTTTTTGCATAGTAATGAATTTCAAGCTTGTTATGACGTTTATAAAGATAGTAAGTGACAATTACATTCATGTTTCCCGGGAAGCCACTTTCATAATAGGGACTTAAATAGCTAAAAGCGATTCCTTTACCATTCACATCTTCAAACGATTGATCATTAAACCTTGCAAAAGCGAGACTTTGTTCACCACCATGAAGTCCGTGTTTATGAGCTATGCCTTTAATCTGATATTGGTGACCGTTAATTGTGAAAAGACCGTCTTTAATTCTTCCTGCGCTTCGCCCAATTGTTTTGCCAAAATAATGATCAAGAAATGATTTATCATCAACCTTTTTGGGTCTAATCGTCACGATTCGCTGTTTGCCACTTGAAAGGGTAAGTAAAATATCTAAAATTGCTGCTCCAATTGGACAAAAAGTTACCTTCATTCCTAAATCGTTGGCTAAGGTTAATTGATTTTTCATCATAAATATCATATCGCAAATGAAACATTTGTAGACTATAAGTAGACAGCGTTTATAATAATTATTAGCATTGGCGGGCAACCATGGACAAAATTTTAGAAGTCGAACATCTTAAAAAACATTACGGACAAATAAAAGCGGTGGATGATATTTCCTTTTATGTTGAAAGAGGTAAGCTCTTTGCTTTTCTTGGTCCTAATGGCGCAGGCAAATCAACAACAATCGACATTATTTGTACATTTTTAAAACCCGACTCCGGTTCTGTATCGATTGATGGTCATGTTCTTGGCAAGGACGATGATGCCATTCGCTCTTCAATTGGTGTTGTCTTTCAGGATGGTTTTCTGGACGATTTGTTAACGGTCGAAGAAAACATTAAATATCGAGGTAGTTTTTACGGTCTAAAAGGCAAAGAACTTCAAGATGCTTTTGATCGCGTTGTTGAAGCGACGGGCATTAAGGATTTTCTGAAGCGGCAATATAAAAAGTTATCTGGTGGGCAAAGACGTCGCTCGGATATCGCTCGTGCCTTAATTCACACTCCAAAAATTCTTTTTCTTGATGAACCAACAACTGGTCTTGATCCGCAGACGAGAAAGAAAGTTTGGGAAACGATTGTTAAGATGCAGCGCGACTCGGATATGACGGTTTTTTTAACGACTCATTACATGGAAGAAGCTACAGAAGCTGATTATGTCATTATCATTGATAATGGCAAGATTGCTGCCCGAGGAACACCATACGACCTTCGCAAAAATTACGCCAATGATAGTTTACGAATTGAGTATCGAGATTTGCCTTCAGTTGAAGAGATCCTTAAAGGCAACAAAATAGAATATCAGCTTCATAACGGCGAGGCCCTTATTCCTTTAAAGAAAACACTGGATGCTCTGCAAATACTCGAGCTGTGCAAAGGACAAATTGAAAGTTTTGAGGTTTTATCGGGAACACTTAACGACGCTTTCATTAATATCACCGGAAAGGAAATTCGCGAATGATTATTTTTGCCCTTCGTAACTTTAAAATTTTCATCCGCGACCGGCTCGCCATCTTCTTTTCCTTGCTCTCTGTCATCATCATTTTTGCTTTATATACATTATTTTTAAATAATGCTTGGTCGTCAGCTCTTCCCGATGGCGTCGAAGGCGGTCAGGCTTTGATGGATGGCTGGCTAATGGCCGGTATATTAGCGGTCGTTTCCTTTACGACAACGATGGGTGCCTATGGCACAATGGTCGATGATAAAGCTAAGAAAATCTATAAGGATTTCTCTTCATCGCCTTTAAAGAGAAGATCATTGGTTGGTGGCTATATTATTTCCTCCTATGCGATAGGAGTAATCATGAGCGTAATTTCTTTGCTATTCCTATATTTATACATGATAATTCGCGATGGCTATTTTCTTGGCTGGTTAGAAACACTTCAAGTTTTTGGTTTGATTCTTCTTGTGACACTTTCTAATAGTGCGATGGTATTCTTTATTACCGTTTTTATCAAAAGCAATACTGCCTTTGCCACGGTCAGCACGGTTGTCGGAACTTTAATGGGCTTTTTAGCAGGCATTTACATGCCGGTCGGTAATTTTCCAAAGGTTGTGCAGGGAGTTATCAAAGTCTTTCCCGTTTCTCATTCCGCTTCTTTATTTAGGCGAGTAATCATGGGCGATTTAGTCAATTCTGTTTTCCTCGAGGCTCCTAGCAGTTACCGTGAAGACTTTTTAAACATGATGGGTGTTGACTTCGCCTTTGGCGATTTCTTGATTTTGCCCTGGATGCAGATCATCTATCTTGTTGCGACAACCCTCATTTTCTACGGTTTATCACTTTTGATCGTCAGTTTGAAAAAGCAGTCATAAATAAGGCGCATATTCATAACTTAAATGGTGGCTTCGGGCCATCTTTTATGTTATGTTTATTAACTGTATGAAAAACAGATTATTAGAAATATTTCTAACTTTTTTGAAAATTGGAGCGACGACCTTTGGTGGTGGTTACGCCATGATTCCTTTAATCCGTCATGATGTTGTCGATAAAAAGAATTGGCTGAGCGAAGAAGAATTAATGGAAATCTTAACGATTGCCGAGTCAACGCCAGGGCCAATCGCCATTAATGTCGCGACGTACACGGGCTATAAAATCAAAGGTATATGGGGAAGCGTTTTGGCAACACTTGGTGTTGTTCTACCATCTTTTTTCATCATTTTAGCCATTTCTTATATATATGAACAATTTAAAGATAATCAAATTGTTGCTGCTGCTTTTATGGGAATTAAAGCCGCGGTGGCGTTGCTTATCTTGACAGCAGGTCTTCGAATGCTAAAGAAAATGAAAAAAAACTGGTATTCAATTTCCGTCATGATTTTGATTACATCCGCTTTAATTATTTTTGATTTATTCATCGTCAACTTTTCCTCGGTTTATCTAATTCTGATTGGCGCTTTCCTCGGTTTCGTTCTTTATTATCTCGGACCTCTTCTATTTAGAAAAAAGAAGAAGGAGAAAGATAAGTGATTTATTTAATTCTTCTTTTAGAATTTTTAAAGATTGGCTTATTTTCCTTTGGCGGAGGTTATGGAATGATTTCGATGATGAAAGAAACAGTGATAAGCCATGGTTGGCTAAGTGAAGAACAACTAATTGACTTTATTGGTATCGCTGAATCAACTCCAGGGCCCATCGCCATCAATATGGCAACCTTTATCGGCTCTTCACAAGCCGGTATTCTCGGTGGAGCTTTGGCTACCTTGGGCGTGATACTTCCTTCGTTTATCATTATTCTACTTTTGGCAATTATTCTGAAAAATATCATAAAATCACGGCCCTTTGCGGCGATTATTGCCGGAATTAGACCAGTTATCGTTGGTCTGATTGTCGGTACCGGGCTTATCTTTGTCTACAGCCTTATCGGGTTAAGCGATACATTTACTTTTGAATTTGATTATCGAAGTCTCATCATCTTTTTGCTTCTTGGACTAATATCGATTGCTTTCCCTCGCATCTTCAAAAAGAAACTAGATCCGTTAATTCTTATCGCCTTTTCAATTATTTTCGGGATCGTCCTTTTTGTCTTTTAAAAGAAAAGACCCCGTCATTAAACGAGGTCTTAATAATTAACTGCGAATTAGTCTAAATCCGGCATTGATGGCGAATAGCTACGAGCGGCATGCTTTCCATCGATGTGAAGCAGAGCTCCCATTTGACCTTTTGTCATATCATACATCAATATGTTGTCATTGGCGTTTTTCTCTTCTTCACCTTGTTCTTTAATGTACCATTGAATGAAATCGACGGTTAAGTGATCCTTTTCGGCTTTGGCAACTTCAAGAATGTTTTCAATACTAGCTGTCACGAATTTCTCGTGTTTTAAAGCTTCGACGAGCGGTTCACGAGTATCTTTGTAGACTAGTGTCGGTTTTTCGATAACATCAAGCACCGGTTTTTCGCCAATATGTTGCAAATAACGGATGAAGCCAAGAGCGTGATCTCTTTCTTCCTGGGCCTGAATTTCAAACCAATTAGCGTGTCCAACGAGACCGACATCGTTGTAATAAAGGGCCATATCCAAATAGAGATAGGCGGAGTAAAGTTCGCGTTGAATTTGTAAGTTGAGTAAATCAATAACTTTTTTTGTAACCATGTAAGTACCTCCTATATGTTACTTTTTTAACATTTATATTTTATGCTATTAAGTACTTTGTTAAAAGAGTTATGCTTTATTTCATTATCGTTTAATAGTTTCACTTTCCGTGTGATAATAATGACTATGGAAAACGAAAAGCATTTGACAATCTATCTTGCTGGCGGCTGCTTTTGGGGCGTTGAAGCTTACTATCAACAACTTAAAGGCGTTATCGAGACAGAAGTCGGTTACGCGAATGGTGATAGTGAAAATCCAAGTTATGAAGATTTAGTCTATCATCGCGCGAATCACGCCGAAACGGTTAAAGTAGTTTTCGATGATAGAATCATTCCCTTAGTCAAGATTCTTGAACACTTTTTAAGAATTGTTGACCCATATTCTTTAAACCGCCAAGGCAATGATATTGGCATTCAGTATCGTAGCGGTGTTTACTATGTAAACGATAGCGATAAGGATGTTATAAAACAGTATTTTGATTCGCAAAATTGTTCTTCACAGCCATTTGCTATTGAAGTCATAAAACTTAAAAACTTTTATAAGGCTGAGGATTATCATCAAGATTACCTGATTAAAAACCCTTATGGTTACTGCCATGTTGATATGAGAAAAATTAAAAAAGAGGAGCGAAAGTAGTCGTTCCTCTTTTTTTAATTTGAGTCTTATTTAATTAAAAGTAATGTTAATCGCACCATTATATGAACGAACATAGAGAAGCTTATCACCCGTGCTTGGGACTTGGGCGTTATAACCAGCAAGATTGTTCGTTCCGTTTGTCGTTTGACTATCGACATCATAATCAGTCGATGGACCCTTGACATCACCGCGCACTTCGCCATTTGTGGTGATGAGACGTGTTTCCGCATCGACATCGATATCCGAAACGATAACTTGCCCATTTGTCGTCGTTAATGACATGTTAGCACTTTCAATATCCTCGGCATCAATTCTACCATTCGTTGTTTGAATAGTAACATCAACTGCTTGAATATCTTCTAACCGAATTAATGCGTTAATTGATGTTGCGCTTAGATTATTGCTGGTCGTCACGTTTTGAAGTTCGATTTTTGAATTAGTGGTGTGCACGACAATTTTCCCACTTGCAAAAGTGTTGTCGACGGTTATTAGGCCATTGACAGATTCAAGATTAATTTCGCCGTTAACTGAAATATCATTGACATCGATGATGGCATTTGTCGTGTTAATGTCTAGCGATCCTTGATAGTTTTCGGGAATCGTGATTGTCATCGTTCGTGAGTTAACTGGATAATAGAAAATTTTCTTATTCCAAGGAATGTCATTATGATAATCGATAGTGAAATCAGTGTCTGTTTCGCTAGTAACATAGTATTCGTATGTATTTTCGTAAACAGAAAACGATACTTCCGTGACTGTTGATGACTTATTGACAACGATTTTGTTATTAACTTCGTTAACGTTAATATTGACTGTCGAGGAAGCGACATCGATATGCCGTTCAACATATGGTTCAGCGGTGGAAAGAAAGGATATACCTCCTGCTGATGCAGCACTGATAGCGGCAATCGTTCCGCCCAAAACAACCATAACGCCACCGACAATCAAAGGGACAATAATTGCTTTTTTACTCATACGTTTGACCTCCTAACGAAAAGTTTTTTAATCGAATGAATTAGCATACCCATCAGTTTGACAATTCCTTTAGTGGCGTAGATGGAGATGATAACTGCGATTATCGATAAGCCAATTAAGGCAATGCCCGAGCCGATTGAGAAGAATCCGGTTGGTATATACGAAGTGGCGAATCCAAAGGCGGAAGCGATAATAAGTCCGACACCTCCGACACCGATGGCGATGCTAACCGCCCAGAAAGTCACAATAATACCACCTATGGCTGCAAATAAGCCCGCTAGGACACTTAAGCCACTCATTAGGATAGGAAACCAAAACGGAAACAAAACGATGAGTAAAACAATAACTAAAGCCGTGTTTTCTGAACTGCGCTTTTCTTTGTAATCCTCGACTTTGCGTTTGATGATGGTTGAGAACGGTTGATTGGCTTGTAAATCTCGAGCAATCGCCTCTGGCGTCCCTAATGAAGCGACCGCTTCTTCCTCGCTTGCACCATCTTCGATCCGATCAGATATCATCTCTTCGTAATATGTGATCGTTTTTTCAACCTCATCGTACGGTAAGTTTCGGATTTCGCGCCGCAACCTTTCTAAAAACTCACTTTTTTTCATATTTATATACCCCTTTTGTTCATTCCGCTAATAAAGGAATAAACATTCATTACTTCTTCCCATTCATTGAGAAAATCTTTGATTCGCTTTTTACCGTTCTCGGTAATGCGGTAGTAGCGCCGCAGACGACCGTTGTGCTCAACCGAGAAAACGCGTAAGCACTGACTTGTTTCGAGGCGTTTTAAAATCGGATAAAGCGTCGATTCGGATATTTCTACGACGGTGGAAAGATCCTTAACGATTTGATATCCGTATGAGTCGCCTTGCTCGAGTTCGGCCAGGACACACACTTCCAATAGACCACGTTTTAGCTGAATATCCATAGGTCCTCCCGCAAATACTATATAACGCATAGTATTATGTGTCAACACCTATTTATAATAATGTTGCAATTACTAAAAAAGCCCGATAAATCGGGCTTAGTCTTGAAGATATTTATATATAGTTTACATACTATCTTGTTTTTTATGGCGTTTGAGCAGGAAATAGAACAACAGATTTATACCAACAAAGTAGGCGATGAGGATAGCGTAGGATATCCAAAGCGAAACAGAAGATAAATCATTACCGCCTTTATAAATGTAGCCGACGATTAAGAGAACCGGAAAACCTAAAGCGATTGCGACGGTGCTTCCATAAACAAGTGTGTCAGCAGAAGGAGTCGTAAAGGTTGGGTCGATTTCGCGAAGTAAAGCGATTCCATCAGAAGCTGTGCCTGTCAAATTACCATAGAACGTTACAAAGCCTTGATGCTTATAGCCTGGAAATGCCTTGAAGGTCATGTATTTAACATAGAAGAAAGTCGCTGGTGCGCCGATAATACAAATGGCTAATAAGGTGACAATTAAGCCAATATCAGCAAGGTTGCGAATGTCAATTGCCATAATCGAAGCGATAATCATAATATCAAAAGCGAAACCTGCGATTCTTTCGAGCATGAAGTTGTTAACATATTGCTTTTTAATGACTTTTTTAGCGTGAAGTTTTGCCAATACTTTTTTAACTAACATAGCAATCATCGTGCCGATAATAAAATTAAATCCAAAAAGGAGGGGGACGATTGTATTTTGAATGAAGGCGACAGGAATTAGCGACAATGGATAGATGACAGCGAAAGTTAAAAGATAGGTGATGCCAATGAGGGCAATTTGGATCGTCAATTTATCTATTGATTCGGAAAGCGGCACCTCGCCTTGTTTTTCGACTAATTCAGAACTGACGGGTGCATCGTCATTATCAACGCGGCGTTTGACGAGTCCTTTTTTGGCGGCATAGTTTAAATAAGCAACACCTCCGATGGCGGCTGATAGAAAGCCAAGAGTCGAAATTGTGATGCCAAAATCGGTGCCACCAGCAAAACCTAATTGCTCATAAGTACTACCCCATGTCATCGCTTGACCTGGACCTTGGCCAAAGCCAAGTGGCAAAATGACTCCCGCGTAGGGAACAACCGAAGTAAAAACAAGACTTAACACGATGGTAATGGAAACCCCTATGATAGCTTGCAATAAGTAAGAACCAATAATAATGATTCCACCTTTAACGCTATCGCGACCCATCTCTTTTGATTTCGCGCGTTCTTTATTAACTGTTTTTAAAGCAAGAGCAATAAAACCAATCGCCAATGCGTGGTAGGTAATTACTTGTAACATGGCTTTAAAGCCATCTGTGTAAACATTTAGACCAGTTACGGCTAATTCACCATATTGAAACGCTATTTTCAAGCCAAGACCGATTGCTCCACCGATAAAAGCGACAGGTAGAAGAGATTTCCTTAAAAAGGGAATGACCCTCCTTAACATATTCGATAGAAGTAATATCGCCAAAACGACGAGAATGCCGAAGACGATCGACCAGGTTACGTTAAAATCTCCAGAATTAAATGTTGAACTAGAAGCCAAGTTCACGATGGGTGAGATAGACATAGTTGCTAAATCCTTTCCGTTTAATATTTTCAAAAATCTTTAAGGTTATATAATATTGGTAAATTGATGTCATCGGCTTCATTTTAATAATAATCGTCGGCAAGGAGTACGAATAAAGGACTAATTTCCTTTTTTGTTGGCATCCATAGCCACGAAGATCATCAAAAGAAATCGAGAAGTCTATCTTTTTACCGATTATTGTTATGCCATCGCGATTTAAAGAAAAAGTACATGCTGGGTAAGGTCGACGCCATTTATTGCCCCAACACACTTTAATGTCAACATCTTCAGAAAACGTCTCATTAAGGTTATTAAGGACATATTTTTCATATTCATCAATCATCGGCCGAGCAATTTCGTGCAACTGATAAGGGGTTTGTTCAATAGTTAGATAACCTTTTTCATCATAAAGGCCCTCAAAATCGCAATTTTTACAAAAAAGGCGATCTCCTCTTGATTCGAGACTGTGATGGTTATGACATTTTGGGCAGAAGAAGAAGAGGCGTTCAAGACCTTTCGCAATAAATTCACCTTCATAAGTGTCTTCATTGTTTTGATAAGGATTAACAGCGATACTTTCACTAATTATTTTTTCTAGTTCTTCGCCATTTAAGCGGCTGACTTCTTCTTGAGAAATAACTTTGCGAATTAAACCGCGCGTCGGTCCATGTTTACGGAAAGTACTCCAACGAGGATTAGAAAAATAGGCACCTTGAAGATTATATATTACTACCTCGACACCTAACATTTTGGCAAGTTTACCTGGATTATGAAGATGAAAGCAAGGTTGACCATCAAAGGTTGAATTTCCTTCAGGAAAAACAGCCACTGATCCGCCTTCACTCACGGCATCTTTCATTCTGCGAATAACATTGATATCAATAGTGCCTTTTTTAATTGGAATAGGATTCATGAAGTGTTTAAGCAAAAAGCCATAATAAGGATTGGTGACAACTTGCTCATTTGCAACAATATAAAGGGGGGCGTTATAAACGTAATAGAGTAAAAAGGGATCTAATTCGCTTTGGTGATTACAAAAAACGAGTTGGGGCTTTCCATTCTCTTTTTTTATTTTTTCACCTTTAAAACGGTATCGAAAACGGATGATGTTTGA